>JAABUS010005636.1_pt1 | contig 16186 bp, 14 predicted proteins | sample 5560161 | NCBI WGS metagenome assembly JAABUS01 (sample SAMN10711885, study PRJNA513376) | rock metagenome | isolation source: Antarctica rocks | place: Antarctica: Victoria Land, Trio Nunatak nord | collected 2016-01-04
AGCCATTGATAGGGCAGATAGGCCACCAAGAGGAGCGCCAGGGTGCGCGCCGATGCGCGTTGTCCATGAATCTGGATAAACTCGTGGAGCCCGATCGCGCTGATAATCGCCTGGATGATCAGGACGTAGAGCGGCAAGCTGCTCAGCATCGCCAGGCCGACCGGCACCCGCGCATAGGCGATCAGCCACAGGCTCAGGGGCACGTAGAGCACGGTGAGGGCTTGCAGCACCGGGAAGGCCAGGGTGTAGAATGCGAGCAGACGTTGCCGCCACGTCGGCAGGTGGAACCAGGTGCCCTTGCCGAGGACTTGCAGGAAGCCTTGATTCCAGCGCGTACGCTGCTTGATGAACTGGAGCACCGTTGGGGGAGTCTCTTCGCGGGTCACATACGCATCGTCGTAGAGGACACGGATCGGCACCCGCGCCGCGCTGAGGCGCAGCCCCACCTCGGCGTCTTCCGTCAGGCAATCCTGGTCCCAGCCGCCGAAGTCTTCCAGGATATTCCGCTGCATGAACACGGTGTTGCCGCCGAGTGGCACCATCCCTACCGCGGCGTGATAGTGCATCCGGCTCTTGAACCAGAAGAAGTATTCGAGCACATTCAGGGACGAGAACCAGCGCGAGCCGTAATTCATCAGCTGCACCCCGCATTGCACCACCGGCGCGACCTCGCGGGCCATGATCGTATCGACGACGCGGAGGATATCGGCGTGGGGCTCGTCCTCCGCATCGAAGATCGTGACCACATCGCCGGTTGCGAAACGCAACCCGACGTTGAGTCCGTGCGGCTTGTTGATCGGGGGGTCCGAGAAGGTGATCAGGCGCGCATTGTCGATGCCCTCCGCATGGAGCGCCGCCAACTCCTCCTCGACCTTCGCGATTGTCCCATGATCGCCATGCTCGATCACGATCAATATTTGCACGAGTTCGCGCGGATAATTGAGGCTCGTCATCTTCCGAATCGTTCCCCGGATCACCGCTTCCTCATGCCGTGCCGGGAGCAGTAACGTAAAGCTCTTGCGGGGCGCATCGAATGTCACCGGCGCACGATTGCGCTCCTGTCGCTCCTCGTCTTCCCAGGCGTAGAGCATCAACAACAGGGAATAGGCCGACTGCAACGTGAGCAATATCGAGCCATAGGCCAGGGCGATATAAATGAAATCCATTCGGTGGCTCCTCGACGCACGTAAGCGCCTATACCCTAGGGAAAATCACTGTCCGTCAGCGCCGCGCGCCAGGCAGCCCGTGGCGGGCATTCGTGCATTAACTGGTCGTCTTGCCCGACCCGGCCCGAACGCGAGTGCGGGGAGCGCGACGCTGCCAGACGCTGAACAAGCCACCGATGCCGCAACACACGGAGACGAGCGCCAGGAATCCGAATCCGTTGGCCTGCCTGGCGGTACCGCCGCCTCCGGTGCTCGGCACACCGCTCACCCCGCCGGTGCGCGCGTTATCCGGGATGATGATCGCCTGGAACGTGTCGTTGCCGAGCTGCCCCATCGCGAAGACCGAATAGCTGCGACCAGCATCCAGGGTGATCGCGTTCGTTGTCGCCAGCTGCTGGGTCGTACCCGCCGGGCGGAGGTCGAAACGATAGCTCCCTGGTGCTACGGCGAGATAGTCACTCGCGCCCTTAAAGGGCACATTGCGAAAGACGGTCGGGCCGCCATTGGCGACCGCGACATCGGCGACGGGGGGGGCGTCGGGAGACGCATGGACGAGTCGCACATAGGCTCGATCTGCCGCGAAACGGTTGAGATCGTCGGTGAGGACAACCGGCTCAATGTTTGCCAACCGATCGGCGGCCACGATGGTGTAGGCCCGACCGTCTTGCAGATCGACGCTCGTGTCGATGAATGCTTTGCCACCACCGCCGGCGGCGGCGGAGAACACCGCGAGATGATGGCTACCGGCGGGCACGGAGATGTACGCCGTCGCCTCGGTGAACTGCAAAGCCGAGAGGGTCTTCTGCCCGTCGATCAGCACCTCGAGCGCCGGTGCGTCCGGCGACGCATGCACGACGCGCAGCATCGCCGCCCCCGCCGCCGTGGCGGGGCTGGGCGCGCTCACTACGATGATCACGAGGACCAGCACAAGGCTTAGCGTGATTCTTCTTAACAATGTCATCGTTTCCCCTACTCCCTTTCAATGACGATTCGGCGGTGATGGTCCTTCGTACAGCGATATGTTGCGCGTGCGATTCAGGGTCGCGCGATTGTGATCGGGGTGTTCCACCCTTGGTAGGAGATGCTTACCACCTGTCGTGTCGTGTCAAACACCTGCCGCAGTGTCAGCGGAACCCACGTCTCGGGGTCGACGGTGAGCGTCATAGTTGCCCCGCGCCGGGCATCATGCCAGCGGAGCGTTGTCGGCCCTTCGCGGGTAATCGCCGTCTCAGGGATTGAACCGATCGCGGGAAGGAGGTTCAGTATCTCTGCGCGCGACTCCTGCTGCGCCTCATAGGTCCGCCACTGGGCTCCGGCAGGGCGCTCCGAGATGCTGGTGCCCTTGACGATACGCTCGGTCGTCTGCGAGCCGGTTTGGGCCTTATAGGTGCTCTGGAGTGCCAACTGGAATGGCGTCGCGCCGTCGGCGAGGATGAAGCGGGCGACCGAGTACGTAGAAAAGCCGTTGCCGTAGTCGATCGTCGTCGTGAATTGGCCGCTATGCAGCGTCGCTTCGGATGACGCGATACGCTGCTGAACCGTCGTGAGGCTAATCGGGGCAATTGTGGGCGGGACTATCGTGGGCGCAACCGTTGCGCCGGGGAGGATCGGCGCTAGCTTCGCCGCATCCACAATCGCACCGACATCGCCGCGATTCTCCCCAGCGATCCCTGCTCCTGCCCGAGTATCGTTCGCATCGACACCATTTGTCGGGCTTACTGTGGCGCCGACGAAACCGCGCCCAAGGCCACCAGCCACGAGGCCGATGAGGATTGCGGTAGCGAACATCGTTGCCAGCAACGTTCGCGTGTGGCGAGGACGGACCGGACGTTGTCCGACGTTCTCGAATAATGGGTGCCGACTCTGCCCCGCCATTCCGGGAAGCGGGGCACGAAAAGCCTGTGGAATCACGCTATCTTCAACTTCGGCAGTCACCTCGGTGTCGGCGGTTGCTATGGACCTTGTTGTCCCCTCGGCCGTGCCGAGGGGCGCGCAGTAGGTGCGTGCATCGTCCCGCATAATGTCTCCCCCTATGCCATGCCAACTTCGTGGAATAATTGCCATACGTGTCCGAGCGTTTGTCCGGTGCTGCCACAAGGTGACAGGCGTTCCAGCGACGAACGCGAAAAACCGGCCGATGCAGAAGCATGGCCGGTTGCACCACTGGCTCGGCGCGGATCTAGGTGCCCAAGTGCAACCCGCGCGTCATCGCCGCCATTTCATTGTTTTGCAGGGATGTGGGATGGAACAGGGGGGTTTAGATAGCAGGTATCTTCACGCCAACACCCAGGTCACCGTTTGCCTGCCCGATTGAGATCGTTCGAAAGTTACCCCACCCGGTATTCCTAGCCAGCCAATAGCCGATGTCGTGCGCCCGCCGAGTGGCCCGAAGAAACAGTATGCACGTAAGATGCCACCGCCTTCGTCTCGCTACCCCGACGATGCTCGTGCCGGGAGCAGATGTCGCTTCGCGCCCCCTGGTCCCTGATGACTACTACGGAAGAAACAGGAGGAGGGATTAATCTCGACTTTGGTCCTTTGCCGTTGATGGGGTTGCCCCGATGCTACGGCTCTTCCGCAAAGAGCGTGATCGACACACCTCGCCGCATGATGTCGGACACATAGCGATCCTGCGACTGGCAAGAATTCCCGCTGCGCCGTTGTGTTCTATGTCGCTACCACTCACCTTCCCGGTCCCAATGTTTGCCCAGGTCGGTGCAAGCATGTGTCAGAGATCATAGGACGAGGTTTGCGTGATCGAGATTGGAATTGTCGGCAAAGTGGGGAAGAGGCGTCCGAAATGGGCACCACGGGGGGTTCCGTTGGGTTGTGCGGTGAAGGCTGGGGCCACACGCACCGAGGCTGGCGCGGCGCGGCAGGTGCGTCATCACGGGTGTCAGCGCCCCAGGAGGGTTCTATTGGATTGTGCGGTGATGTGGTAGCCTCGCGCGGTGATGTCGGCGACCGGGGGAGAGGGTGGACGAGCGATGGCGAGGTGGTGTGTCCGGCCTGCGGGCCGTCGGCGACGCGCAGGAACGGGTGCGATCGCCAGGGGCGGCAGGTCCACCAGTGCCGTGGCTGTGGCCGCCGCTTCACCGCCCGCACCGCCACGCCCTGCTTGGGCTATCGCTTCCCGCCCGAGGTCATCGCGCTCGCCGTGCGGTGGTACCTGCGCTATCGCCTGAGCGACGCCGATGTGGCCGAGCTACTCGCCGAGCGCGGCGTGGCCGTCGATCCCTCGAGCATCTTCGCGTGGGTCCGCGCGTTCGCCCCGCTGTAGGTACTGTCACGTTAAGTTTTGACTGAACGAAACCTCCCCACACCGAGCCAGTTCTGGCCGTCACTAGCGCTTGTAAAAGCTGGATCGGGTCGCCTATGAGCCGATCATTCCCCACTTTCAGACTGCCGACGGTGCCCAAAAGGCTTAACTTGACAATGCCGATGCGCTGGTGGACGAGACCGAGGACTTGCTCGATCTCGCCCCCTATTTCGCCGGTCGTCGGCTCGTCACCCCGCATACGTGGGCCGAAGACGTCTACCCGGCGATCCACGATTTCTGCGCTTCTCGACTGCGACGTGGCCGTTCTTATAACTTGCACTTACACGCACACACATCGATTGCCGTGGCGGTCGGGTATCAGCTCGATGCGAAAGCGAGCATCGATGCCGCGCCGATCCAGGGTTCCACGTCGGGTTCGCGCCTCTGGGATCCGACATTGCCCTCGGCGCACCCCGCAAGTGCGCCCCTCATGTTCACCGAGGATCGGCTCAAGTCCGATGGGGCCGAGGTCGCCGTCGGTCTGAGCGTCACTAATGACGTGCGGGCGGACGTCGGCGAGTATGCGGGGCAGGCGCTACCCGGCGTCGGGCGGATTATTTGGGCCGCGATGACACCGAAACCCTCCACCACCGCCGTCGTCGATGGTGCCCACGCCCAGGCCCTGGCCGAGCAACTGCGCGAGTATCTGCGGTCGAATCGCGCCGCAGACGAGCGTCGGGCCGTGCTGCATCTCTTCATCGCCGCCCCCAATGGCCTTGCGTACTTCCTCGGCCAGCTATTGCGCGGCCTCGGCCCGTGCATACTCTATGAGTACGATCTCGAAGGCAATACACCCGGTGGTTATGCCCCCTCCCTCGCCTTCCCACCACCCGCACCAAGCGCAGGAACGGCAACACAGTCAGCCCGTGAGAAGGAGTAGGATACCGATGCAACTCTCCACCTATTTCGGCGATTTCCTGGCGGCAATCCGCCTCCAAGGTACCCATATCGACGATCTCAAGGTCGGCCATACGACCCTACGTGACCGCCTGCTGAATGACGAGGAACTCGCGCCGAACATCGTCAGTACTTTCCTGCAGGGGAGCTACCGGCGCGCCACCGCGATCCGGCCACGCAGCGGCAAACGGTCCGATGTCGATGTGGTCGTGGTGACGCGGCTCAGTATGGACGAGTACCCCGATCCCGATGAGGCGCTCGATCGCTTCGACACCTTCCTCGATAAATGGTACGCCGATAAGTACGAGCGACAAGGGCGCTCGATCGGCATCGAGTTGTCCTATGTCGACCTCGATCTGGTGATCACCGCCGCGCCGTCGGAGAGCGAGGAGGGCATCTTCAAAGCGGAGAGTGTCACCACCGAGGAGGATATTGAGGAAGCGCGGGGCTGGCGCCTGACCAAGTCATGGCTCCCCGAGGATCGTCGCCCCCCCTCGCGCTGGGGAACGCTGCGGGCTACCGAGGAGGCGGAATGGAAAACCGATCCGCTGTACATCCCGAATCGGGACGCGCAATGTTGGGAACCAACGCACCCGCTCGAACAAATCCAGTGGACGCGCGACAAGAACGCCCGCTGCAACGGTCATTACGTCAACGTGGTCAAGGCGCTCAAGTGGTGGCGACGGATCAACCATCAGACGCCGAAATACCCTAAGGGCTACCCGGTCGAGCACCTAATCGGACAATCCTGCCCCGACGGCATCAACTCGGTGGCCGAAGGAGTGACGAAGACGCTGGAGGGCATCGCGCGCACGTACACCCTCGAGGTGGCATTGCGCGAGGTACCCAATCTGCCCGATCACGGCGTACCCGAGCACAACGTCCTCGGTCGCGTGTCCGGCGACGAGTTTGCGGAGTTTCACGAGCAGGTGTGCGAGGCGGCGGATGTCGCCCGTGAAGCCTATAACGAGGACGATTTGCGCGAGAGCGTCCAGCTGTGGCAGCGACTCTTCGGCGACAAGTTCCCAGACGCCCCGCCGGACAACGACCGCGGCGGCAACGATCGGGGGGGGCCCACGATCGGCGGATTCACGGCGCGCGAGGATGTCTCGCGGATCGGCGGCGGGCGGTTCGGTCGGTGAGTTCTCGCGGGACACCGCCATTACCGGATGAACTTCGCGCCGGGAGGCGGGCGCTGGAGAATTTGTCTGGCGTGATCGTGCTGCGTGACTGGGCTTGGGATGCCGACTATGCGAAGTGGTCCCTCCACTGTCGGCTCGCGCCGGACGTGGACGGGACAGCGCACATCCCGGCGATGAGCAACTGGTATGTCCTCGCCGATCCCGAATATCCCTGGGGGACGATCACCTTCTGCCCCGCGAATGATGGTGGCCTGGTGGCGACCTTCCAGCACCAGCACCATAATGGGACCGGGCCAGGCGATCGTCCGTGGCGCGCCGGCGACATATGCCTGGACACCACGGTGCGTGTGCTCGATCGGGCGGGCGATGACGACGAGCCCTACACCGCACACGAGCGCCTACGGTGGCGGTTCCGCCGGGCGCTCGACTGGCTGGATGCGGCCGCGCGCGGCATCCTCACGCTGCCCGGCGAGCCATTCGAGTTGCCGGAGTTCCCGACCGTCGCCGGGGCGCGAACGGTTGCCTACGCCGAAGGGCGCGATTCCTATGCGGTCTGGGACGCGCTGCCCGATCGGGCGGGCAACGTGGACCTTGTGCGCGTGCGGGAGGGAATCTACGCGGTCGCGCGCTTTCACGGCACGGGAGGACGGAGCGTATTCGAGCCGCACTGGGGGAGCGCGCTGTCCCCCGAGGTCGACGGCGCAACGCGTGGCATCTGGCTCCGTCTCGATGCCGTGCCGGTGCTCGCACCCTGGCAAGCACCATCGACCTGGGGAGAGCTCCGCGCGGTCGCACGCGAGCAGGGTTGCGACATCGATACGCTCCTGCGCGCCAACATCCGCACGCTGCGCGACGATCAGGAGCACATCGCGCTGCTCGGTTTCCCGATCCCCGAGCGGGTCGGCGAGACGCCGACGCAGCTGCACTGGCAGGCGCTGCTGCTCCCTCCGCTCACGCCAGCGCGCGGGTCGGCGACGTACCCCGGCTTCCGCCCGAACGAAGATGGTAAGTGGATGCGCGATCGCATGACGATCCTGACCAATGAGCGATCGCTGACCTGGTTGGTCGCGGAGAATTGGCACCCGGACCAGCTGGCGAGTCGCGGTCGTCTGCCGGTGAACGTTACCACCGGATCAGTCCTGATCATCGGCACCGGTGCCCTCGGCTCGGCGCTCGCCGAGATGCTGGTACGCGCCGGTTGGTACCACGCGTTGCTCCTCGACGGCGACCGGCTGCAAGCGGGCAACTTGGTCCGCCACACCCTCGGGCTGCGCGAACTGGGCGAATACAAGGCCTCGGCGGTCGCCGCACGGCTCAACCTCGCGTCGCCGCACGCGACGATCGAAGCGCTCGATGCGAACTTCCCGCCGCGCGATGGGTCGACCTGGGAGCAGATCCGGCGCTGCCGTGTTGTCATCGATACCACCGGCAGTGACGCGGTGCTCCAATCGCTCGCGGTCTTCCCGTGGGAAGGGTCAAAGCTATTCTTCTCTGTGTCACTCGGGATCGAGGCGCGGCGACTCTACTGCTTCACGGCGATGGGCGAGTGTTTCCCGCACGCGATCTTCCGGGGCGAAATCGGGCCGTGGCTGCTACGCGATCGCGAGGAGCGGGAAGCGCCAGAATTGCCGCGCGAGGGTATCGGCTGCTGGCATCCGGTCTTCCCGGCTCGCGCCGACGATATCTGGTTGTTCGCATCGCTCGCCGCCAAGCATCTGACCGAGCGGATCACGGCGAGGCAAATACGGCCGACGTTGGCAGTATTCGAGCGCTTCAATGAACGCGGTATGCTCGCCGGAGTGAGGAAGATCGATGGCCCAGGCGCGCGCGACTGATCTGTCCTTCCGGTCGGAGGATGGGGGCTTCGCGCTCGCCCTCCCCGACAGAGCCCGGCGCACGATGCTACATGCCTGCCGCCGCGCGGACACGATCGAAGTCGGGGGAATCCTCATCGGCTACTACGGCACAACGCTCGACCGCGCCTTCGTGACGACCGCCTCGTCGGCACCGCGCGATTCGCGCGGCGGGCCGACTTGGTTCGAGCGGGGCACAATCGGCCTCCAGCGGCGGTTGGATCGCGTCTGGCGCACGAAGAAGCATTTCTATCTCGGCGAATGGCATTATCATCCACATGCGTCGGCGGAACCGAGTTTAGCCGACTTGGCGCAGATGGCCGCATTCGCGAAAGACCCTGCCATCCGGTGCCCGGAGCCACTGCTCCTCATCGTGGGAGGGAATCCGCACGCGCATTGGAATATGCAAGCGTTCGTTTTCCCTCTGGAGCGTGAGGCACTCGAGTTGCTCCCCTTACCGGAATGCGAGCACCTGTGACCCTCCGCACCCCGCGCCACGGCCGCCGCCGACAGGGAGAGTGGCGTGCGGCGACCGCCCAACGCTGTTCGGCGGTATGCATAGACATACCGCCGAGAAAGCCGCAAAAGGAAAGTTAAAAAGACCCCGAGTATGCGATCCCATCTTACGACGGGGGCAGGGACTCGGGGAATCTCGTCACTTTCAAGTATACTACCTATGTCAAGGGCATACGTATGACGGATCGTGATCAGGATGACAAATGAGCATGTCCTTGGCCGACTTAAAGCGGCATCTTTCGCTCCCGCGTTTCAACAAATACCGCACCATAGCCTCCAGCGATGCCGAAGCGCTGTGCCTCTATATTTGGAACATGGAGCTATCCGAATGCCTCCAACCGTCGCTGCACATGCTAGAAGTGGTGCTACGCAACAGCATCCATGCCGCAGCGATCGCCCAGTTCGGGCGGCATGATTGGTTCCGCGATCCCGCCACCCTGGCGCTGCTGCCCGCAGAAGTGCGTGGCCTGAACCAAGCTCGGGATCAGATATGGCAGGCGGACGGCCATGACACGCGGCGCATCGCCGCGGGGCTCGATCCGACGCCGCCTCTCCCGGCACCAGACCGGCATCTCGCGGCACTGACGCTGAATTTCTGGGTCGCCCTCTTCAAAAGCCCGTACCGGCGCGAGCTATGGAGCAACATCCCGGCCACGGCGACCACGCCCGCCAGATCGAACTTGTTGCCGACGGTCTTCCCGTACGCCACGCTGCGCGAGCGGCAGCAATATGACATGCGCGACCGGCTCGTGCTCATCCGCGACTTTCGCAATCGTATCTCCCATCACGAGCCGATTTGGAACTGGGCCAAGCCGCACAAAGATGTCCCGGATGTGGTGGCGCAATATCGCCTGATCTTGCGCGTGCTGCGCTGGATCAGTCCGGCCAGCGTAGCGCTCCTCAGCCTGGTCGATCGCTTCCCTGCGGCCCACGCGCGAGGCTATCGCCACTATCTGCTACATATCAGCCTCACGCCTTGAGTGACATAGAGAGACTATCGGATCGCCAATGAAAAAAGCAAGGCGCGGTAGCGCAGAGGCGTCACCACTCCTCAGCGTCAAGGCATTTGTATGCATGCGTTGCCATCAACTTCACGGGCCAGTGTAACCGGAGGATTCGGCCTTGATTTGGCGCAACGTGCCGCGCCAACGCTGCAACCTCAATAGTTGCTCCTTCATCCCGCGATCGGGGTAGGACTTGCTGTAAAACTCCAACAAGCAATGGGACGAAACCGTATGCTACACCTCTGCCACAGCCGGCACCGATGAGTCGCGATCGTCGCCATGATCCGCCCCCGCATCCACGTCCGCCCGCGTGGCCGCGACGGCGCGGTAGAGCGTGGCGCGCGAGATGCCCAGCGTCCGGCAGATCTCCGCGACGGAGTGGCTACGGTCGTCATAGAGCGCCTGGGCCAGCGCCACCCTGGTCGGCGTGCCCAGCTTCTTCGGCCGCCCCCCCTGCCGCCCGCGCGCCCGCGCCGCCGCCAGCCCCGCCCGCGTCCGCTCGCGGATCAGGTCGCGCTCGAACTCGGCGAGCGCGCCGAAGACGTGGAAGATCAGCTTGCCGCCGCTCGTGGTGGTGTCGAGCTGCTCGGTCAGGCTGCGGAAGCCGACCCCCCGCCCCTCCAGGTCGGTCAGTGTCGCGATCAGCGCCGGGAGCGACCGCCCCAGCCGGTCGAGCCGCCAGACGGCCAGCGCATCGCCGGGGCGGAGGTAGGCCAGGGCGTCGGTCAGCCCCGGTCGGTCCGCCTTCGCCCCGCTCATCGTGTCGGTGAAGATCTTGGCGCAGCCCGCCGCCCGCAGCGCGTCCTCCTGCAAGGCCAGGGTCTGCTCCGCCGTCGAGACCCGCGCGTAGCCCACCAGCATCGTCGCCCCTCCCCCGCATGCACCAGCGCCGTCGTGGCGGAGTGTCGCAGAAGTCAGGCGTGCGGGCAAGCGGCGAGACGGTGATTGCGAGACGGGTTGTGAGCACCGACGAGTCGCGGAAACCGGCCTACCCGCAAAGGAGCCGCGGGCCGTCGCAGAAACGGTCGTTTCTGAGACAGGGCCGGGACAGCGGTGAACGGGGGCACGCGGCGTGCGCAGGCCACCGCGACCGTATCTTACCCGCACCGGGTGGGGCCATACCCCGGTGCGGCCGACCTGCCCCAGCTAACGGGCAGGGGTGGCAGGCAAACGAACGCCCATGACAGGTACCACGCGCGGCTCCGCGCGATGCGGGTGCCCCCGCTACCTCACTGTTGCCCCTGGTGTCACGGACGTTTGTAAAGGGCCGAGTACGAGCGCACCTACCGCTACACGCTCTTTCTGCGCCAACTGCTGCAACAAGTCGAGGCCGAGCGCATGCGGGCCGGGATGTCGAAAACGGAGCTCGCCCGCCGTGTCGGGGTCAACCCGTCCGCGATGCGGCGGCTGCTGACGGCGGAGACGGCCAATCCCACGCTCAAAACGATGCTGGGCCTCTTCGATGCGCTGGGCCTGGAAGTGTCCCTTACCTCCAGCAGGTGTACTGCGGCGCAGGGTGAGACCAGCGTCACGCGATCGGCGGAGCGAGAAACGGCGCGCGCCTCATAATGTCTGGACAGCCGCCCGGCGCGCCGTGGCGCGTCGTCTACTTCAAGCGGGATCGCCGCGACGACCCCGCAGAGACGCGTCCCGGTCGCGCGTTCCTGGCCGCCTGGCCGACGAATGTTGCGACCCGGCTCATCGCCTTTCTCGACGCGGTCAAGGACGCGCCCCCGCCCCAATTTTCCGGTGGCGGGATGTGGGAGTCCATGCACAACGAGATGGCGGGCTACTACGAGGTCCGTACCCGCGCCAGGAAACAGCTCTACCGGCTGTTCTGCGTTCTCGAGCACCGACAACCCGGCTTGCCATCGTTAACTGCCCGATCGTCTTCCGCGCACGGTAAGCGCGGACCGGTATCGGCTCCCCCGGCCTGCGGACGACGGCAGGTCGGGGGACCACGCTTTTGTCCAGGACGGCAAGTGGGCGGTGAGCGGCTCGCCAGGTAAGCGGCACGCGGCGCTGCCGTTCACCGATTATCATCGTATTGCACGAATTGTCGCACAAACTTTCACCCTCCCGCCCCCGCTTCCTGGCCACACTGGCCCACAGATGTGGTGCCCAACAGGAGGAATCTGCACGCACTCACGACGTTTTTGCGATCGGGTGGGTTCAGGCGGAGCGTGCCGATAGACACGGCGAATCTGGTCAGGTGATGTCGCGGCAGGGCCTCTCGCCAATATGGTACCGGGGGAAGTCGCGCCTTATCGGCCACCGCCGCGCGACGGCGCAACACCTTGTATACTGCCAGGGGCGAAAGCGTAAGGCACCGCGCAAGACCACTTGCGCTATTAGCACCGACGGCCCGCGCGAGGTGACTGTTTGTAGAGCCTGGAGGGGGGTGGCAGACAGCAGGCGTGTGATTGCGGCAGGTGCGTTATCGGATGGAGGAGAGCGCGATGAAGATCAAAGCTTCGGTCCTGCTGGCCCTGACCATGGTACTCACGATCGTTGTCCCGGCACTCGCATACAATGCCCCCTCCCCACGGTTCCCCACGATCGATCTCCCGCCCGGCTATCAGATCGAGAAGGTCGCGGAAGGGCTGACATATGCGACCTCGATGACCTGGGACGATCAGGGGCGCATGTACGTGGTGGAGGCCGGCGGCCAGTTCCTGGAGGAGCCGCCCTCGCCGAAGATCCTGCGCGTCGAGAACGGCCGGACGACGGAGATCGTCGACCTCGGCAGCAAGGGCGTGGAGGACTCCGCCGTCGGCCTGATCTGGTTCAAGGACGCGTTCTACATCACCCATCGCGCCAAGGACCGCTCCGGTGCGGTGTCGCGGGTAACGCTGGACGGCACGGTGACGACCCTGTTCAGCGGGATCATCGACAGTCAGTCGGAACATCAGGTCAATGCCCTGCGCGTCGGGCCGGACGGGCGTATCTACGTCACGAGCGGACCCGCCGCCAACTCCGGCGTCGTGGGCCTCGATAACGCCCCGTTCGTCACCCGCAGCCCGGGCTTGCACACCACCCCGTGCCAGGATATCGTGCTCACCGGGCGCAACTTCGAGACGCCCGACTTCCGCACGCCGGACCCCTCCGACAAGGTGATGACCGGGGCGTATGTCCCCTTCGGCACGGCAACGAGCCCGGGCCAGAAGATCGCGGGGAGCGCCAAGTGTGGCGGCGCGATCCTCGTCTTCGATCCCGCCAACCCGGCGGGGACGCTGCGCCCCTACGCGCATGGCTTCCGCAACGTGATCGACATCGCCTTCAACGCGCGCGGCGAGATGTTCGCCGCGGTGAACGGCTTCGACGTACGCGGCTCGCGCCCGGTCAATGACCTCTACGACGCCACCTACCGCGTCCGCGAGGGTGCCTGGTACGGCTTCCCGGATTTCTCCGCCGCGCTGGAGCCCCTGACCGATCCGAAGTTCGACACGGTCCCGGATCAGCTGATGGCCCCGATCTTCATCAACGGCCAGCCGCAGCCGAAAAAGCTCGGCTTCCTGATCGACCACGCCGCGAGCGGCCTCACGCCGCCCGACCGTTCGCTCGTCTACGGCCTGCACGATGTCAACTCCTCGCCGTCGGGAATCGCCTTCGCACCGACGTCGTGGGGCGATCTGGCGGGGCAGCTCTTCGTGGCGGAGTGGGGCGACCTGGCACCACAGACGACCCCGCTGCGCGATAAGCCCACCGGGCATCAGATCTCGCGGATCGACCCGGCGACCGGGCGGGCAGTGCCGTTCATCCGCAACGCCAAGCTCGGTCCGGCCTCGGCGCAGGGCGCGATGGGCATGGGGCTCGAGCGGCCCTTCGACGTCAAGTTCGGCCCCGACGGCGCGCTCTACATCGCGGACTACGGTGTGGCACAGATCAACCCGGCGCGCGCGGCGCAGGGCCAGGTCCCCTACGAGTTCCCGCCCAAGACCGGGGCGATCTGGAAGGTGACACGCACCACGGGGGCACCGCCGGTGGGGCCTGCACCGCCGCCAGCACCGTCGGCTCTGCCCGCGCCGCCCGCCACCACGGCAACACCGACCCCGCTCACCATGCCCGGCCTGCCGAACACCGGTGCTGGCGCGGCGGCCATGCCCGAGTCGCGCTCGCGAGCACTCTCGCCGTTCCTCGTGGCCGGTGTGGTGCTCCTCGTCGGCGCGGGCCTCGCCGCCCGACAACGCAGGCGAACCACGCGACACTGACCTGACCCGAGCGAATAGCCGCCAGCGACGGTAGCGCGGGGCGGGGCGTCGTACTCGACACCCTGTCCCTGTGCTGGCCGTTTACTCCATTCGCGCCGAAGTCTTGGCACTTCGGCTCCCGGATTCCTGGCGGATCACGCTGGCTGGAGTAAACGGCCAGCACAGCCCTTGCCGCCGGGCGCGGTGGCGGCGTTGGAAGACTGGCTGGCCGTCCGCGGGGATTGGGCAGGGCCGCTGTTTGTCCCCATCAACAAGGGGGGTCGGCTCGGACGGCGGCGCATGACGGAGCAGGCGGTCTATGGCATCGTGCAGAAGCGCGCCACCGAGGCAGGCGTGGACGACCTCTCCCCCCACGACCTGCGCCGCACCTACGTGGGCGACCTCCTCGACCGCGGCGCGGACATCGCCACGGTGCAGAAGCTCGCCGGGCACGCCGACGTGAGCACCACCGCCCGCTACGACCGGCGCGGGGGCGCGGCCCGCCGCGCGGCGGCGGACCTCCTGCACGTCCCCTACGCGCGGCGGCCACGGGGCTGATCCCCGGTCAGGCGATCCGGTTGCACGTACGACCGTTGCCGGTACGGCAACGACAACATCCGCGCATCGGGGCAACCCCACCCCCAGCCGGTCCCACGCGTAGGTGTTGGTCGTCGCGCCGACCACCTTCTTGACGCGGTAGCCGTCGCCGTCGTAGGTGTACGTCGCCGTGGTGCCGCCGCCCGCCGTGACCGTCTTCAGCCGGTTCGCCGCGTCGTAGGCGTAGTGTTGGACGACAATTAGACTTGCCGGCGCCGGCATTTCTACTTGACGTTCAACAGCGTAGGCCGTCGTCGCCCCGATCGCGTGACAATAGAGGCCAACATGTCACCATTTTTGCACCATAGTTTACATCATACTTCAACATCCTCATCAGCAATATAGGCGTAATATTTGGTGTCGCCGAGGTGGTAGAGTATATGCCGTAGTTGGTCTCCTATATCATGCAGGGTATCGCAAACATCTTCAGGCGAAAGTTCTCCCAAGCATAGTTTTGGGAGAAGATCGTCTAGATATACATGGAACGACTGCTCTAAGTCGCTGAAAGTGTGTCCTAGCGTCCATGCCTCCTTCTCCTCTTCGGTATCGTATCGTACAACTTGTTCACACATCATAAGGCGCTCCGCCAGCGCCTTAATCTGCACGCCCTCTTGCAACAGCCTTTGGTCACTCATGGAGTCCTCGCCAATATTTCTGTAATCGCCGCTATCTGCGCTTCAAGGCTACGAATCTCACGCTCCACCGAGGAACTAAATCCTCCTACTTTTCTAATGTTCTCGAGCTTTAGCAAATGCTCCACCAACCCTTGCTCATAAGTTGCCAGAGATTTTTCCAGCGACCTCCTTCCCGCGCTTTCCAACTGACGCTCGAAAGCGCGCACCATTTTTGACCCAGGTCCGAATTTTCCTGGACCAACTAGACTAAGAATACAAATACCCTTGTCGATCCAGCTACCATCTCGCCACGCTGATACAGGGTCGGTGGGGTCGATGAGGGTGCCGCCATTTTGGCTCCCGGCATCCTCGCTTAGAAGTAAGTCGAGGTCATCAGGTGGCATCTGCATACAAAGAGCAGGATTGACGCCGAGCGCAATGCACTCCATGCGCGCATTATTACTATTGCCCCCCTCACCAATGGTTTCATGCCCGCTCGGATCAACCAGATTCGTCGGATTGCCGCTGGCGTAGGCGAAGCGATGCTGCCCCTGCGGAGTACCTAGGCTTCCAAAATAGGAATCCTGCTGCAGGAACCTACCAGAAGTTGGATCATACATCCTGGCGCGGAGGTAGACGAAGCCCGTCTCGGCGTCGGTCTGCTCCCCGGTGAAGCCGAAGCCGCCCAGCGTCGCGCTGCCCGCCTTCGGCGCCCCCCACGGCTCGAACGTCGCCGCCCCCGCCGCGACGCCGCTGCCGTCGGTGATCAGCCGGACGCTGCCGAGGCCGTCGCCCTGCGCGTACTGGCTCGCCGACCCCACGGTACGTTGCTGCAAGCCTGCGGGGCCGAACACATACTCGCCCGTGCCGTCCCCGACCACCGTGCCG
>JAABUS010005638.1_pt1 | contig 16179 bp, 10 predicted proteins | sample 5560161 | NCBI WGS metagenome assembly JAABUS01 (sample SAMN10711885, study PRJNA513376) | rock metagenome | isolation source: Antarctica rocks | place: Antarctica: Victoria Land, Trio Nunatak nord | collected 2016-01-04
ACCGGAGTCGCTCCCATGCTCAAGAGGTGACAACTCGTCCGATACGTAAGGCTTAGGGAAGACGGATTCTCGACATGATCGCTTAAGTTCACGCCATTCAGCGATGTCCCCTTTCCGCCCCGGCTATTCGCCGTCTATCGCCGCCACGCTGGCATTTGCTAGGCTCTTTTGACACGCTGGCATTTGCTAGCACTTTTGAATCGTGGCGAGTTGACCGGCTAGGATTAATCCCAGGGTTTGGTCCTATGGTTACAAGTATCAACCACGCTTTCATGCAGATTTCGAAGAGGGCGGAGACCAATCAAAGGTCAACCCTTCTCACGACGTTCGTCGATGTGGGGCCGCTTTTCACGCTCATATCGACGCTCGACCATCAGGTCATTTATGGAAGAAGGGGCACGGGAAAGACGCATGCCCTTTCCTATCTTGCCGAGAGGCGAGAGGCGTTGGGAGATGCGGTGGTATTCATCGATTTGCGGAATATCGGCTCCACGGGAGGGCTCTACTCCGACCAGTCGAAATCGATCTCGCAACGAGCTTCACATCTACTAATAGACACATTGTCCGTTATCCACGAAGCGATACTGGCTTTCTGCGTGACGCGGGCCGACGAGCTGGACCTCTCCGTGACCGGCCCCCTCCTGGACCATCTCGGCGATGCCATTACCGAAGTCAGGGTGGTGGGTACGGTGGAATCGGAGGTCAGATCGAATTCCTCCTGCGAAAGAGCTGAAGAGTCGGAAGCAGGGCTGGCTATGGATACGGGGAAGATCAGCCTCACGCTCAAGGCTTCGGACAAATCCCGGGAGTCTCGGGGGCATGAACTGAAGCGCAAGGAGACCGGCCCGGAAGAGCACCGGGTCCAATTCGGCTCTGTCAGCTCCGCATTGAGGGGGCTGGTGGGGGCATTCGGGGCACGAAGGCTGTGGCTGCTCTTGGACGAATGGAGCAGCCTACCCTTAGATTTACAACCCTACCTGGCGGACTTCTTCAGGCGGTCGATGTTCGGGATACCCGGGATCGCCGTGAAGATCGCGGCGATTGAGCAGAGGTCGAGATTTCGACTCGTTGGCGGATCGGGCGATTACACCGGCATCGAGTTAGGGGCGGATGCCGCTGCGGACCTGAACCTCGATGATTTCATGGTCTTCGACAATGATTCGAGCCGGTCGAAACATTTCTTCGAGGATCTGCTTTATAAGCATTACAAGTCGATAGCTCAGGAAGAGCCGAGTTCTGGCCCTCAGTCCCCGGCGGATTTGGCGAGGCTCGCATTCACTCAGACGCCTGCCTTCGAGGAATTTGTACGCGCCTCGGAAGGCGTCCCGCGCGATGCTATTAACATCTTGTCCCTCGCGGCACAGCGAGCGTTAGATGACCGCATTTCGACCATTCACGTCCGTAAGGCCGCGCTCGACTGGTTCCAGCGGGACAAGGAGGCGGCGGTACGCTCTAATCCCAAGGCACGAATCCTGTTGCACTGGATCATCGACGTGGTGATCGGTGAGAGGAGGGCTCGGGCCTTCCTGCTCCGTTCCGACCATAGCCACGAGCTGGTGGATTCGCTCTTTGATTCGCGCGTGCTACATCTTCTCAAGCGCAACATTTCGGCCAGGGACACACCCGGAACCCGCTACGACGCCTATAAGCTCGATTTCGGTTGTTATGTGGACTTGATCTCGACTTCGAAGGCACCCCTCGGGTTGCTGTCCGGCTATGTCAATGGGAACGATGTCGGGTATATAGAAATTCCTCCGGATGATTATAGGTCCATCAGGAGGGCCATCCTGGAGTTGGATGAATTCGACAAAAATCTGGAAATAAGCAAATCGATCCCCTTTTAGTCCTTGCTGGCAAAATCAACGGGGATATTTTTAGCCGGCATATAGGAAAGCTGGACAAAATAGTACTGCTCTTTTCGCCCAGAACTCGCTCCTAGGGGGCCCCCTCCGTTGCGCATCGAAATAGGATGAAACGGGGACATTCGTACATTATTGCCGTGATCCGCGTAAAATGGGAAAGATGAGGCCGTGGCCAGGCCCTTCAAACTGTATTCTAGACAGCAGAGGGCCCGGATTCACCCACCCCCGACCCACCTGACCGGTGTCTAGCTGAGAGGTATGAAACGGGGGAAATGGGAACGGGGGAAATGGGGACATCCGTGGATTATTCCGCTATTTGCGCAAGCCGGGGGCAGGAATGGGAACATTCGTCAATTTTGCGGCGGTTGGCGCGTTCTGGATAGGCCTCGAGCCGCCGTCCGGAGCGTCGCGACGCCCATCTGGACACCCCCCGCCCCCTCTCCGGGTATCATGCAGTGGCGGGCCGCTTCGACAAAGCCGGCAGGGCCACCGTCGCCCTTCCCCCTCGGATGCTCGTGAAGGGACCCACCTCTCACCATGCGCGACATGCTCATACCCAAACATTGGCAATCCTTACGAGTCTCTTCCTGGGGAGATCCACCATCGATGTGAACGGGAAATCGACATCTCTCGCCGAGGGCCGGTTTTCCCCCACCTTTCACCCACCTCTCACCCACCCGAAATGCTCCCGTCGACATTGCGCCAGCGGGTGCCGGAAGTCCTTGAGGCAGAAAGACAACCACCTCATTTACCCAGGCATGTAGATTCTAGCAATCATCAGTTGCCGCGCATGCCGGCCGCGTCCGGAACGTCAAATGGGTTCGAAAGTGGATTTTCCGGGCGCCAAATGGCCTCATTTTGCACGGATGGCCCGGTCCCACCCACCGCGCGGGCGCAACGACGTCACGAGGATCGACTTCGGTTTCGACCCGACCGCCTAACGACGCCCGATCCGGAAGAGGGCGACGCCCCAGCCGATGACCACGGCGACGAGGCCGGACCACCACCACGGGGACTCGGTCACGCGGAGGATGTAGGACCAGACCAGCAGCGTGAGGGCCCCTCCCGCTAGGCCGATGCCCAGGGCGATCCGGCGATACTGGCGGTCATCCCGCTCGGCCTCTTCGGTCCACTGGGTCACGAGGTGTTCGGAATAAATCCGGCCGCGAGGGCTGCGGAAGAGGCCGGCGGCGAAGGCCTGCTCGTGCGGCTCGGCCCCGGACGCCAGGAAATAACAGCCGCGGAAGAGCACCGGCTCGCTCTCGCGATGCGTGGAGAAGCCGGCCTCCATGATCGCGCGGAGCCGCTTGCGGAAGCGCCTGACTTCGTGGTCGAGCTGGAACAGGTGATTGTTGCCCGACTGATTCAGCAGGTCTTCGGACATCAGGTTGAGGACCCAGCCGTGGAACCAGTCGGACATCCAGACCAGCCCGCGCTGGACCAGCTCGCCGCTGAAGGCGTGCGTGCTGGGGACGGCGAAGCCGCAACGGCTCTGGCGGAAGGCGTGAGACATCCGGCCGACGAACTCGTCGAATCCCGGCACGGTCTCCATCTGCGGGATCAGGGCGAAGACGGGGAGCCGGACCTGGAACGTCCGCCGGATCGCATTGAGGTCGTCGCGGAGTGCGGCGGCCCACTTCACCGAGTCGCGTTGGCCCGCCCAGCTGATCGGGAAGAGCACGACGACACCGCGGACCACCGGACAATCGGGCTGGAGCGCGGCGAGTCGCCGGCAGAGAGACTCCACCCGGTGGACTCCCTCTCCGTCCTGGGTCCCGAACGCCGATGCGCCCGAGGCGCTCAAGAGCACACCGTCGGCCGTCGCGAACGCATGGATCGGCGACGGACCTTCGGGCGCGTGGGCGAACAGCTGGAGCCCCGCCGAGTTGAGCACGGCGGCCGACCATTCCTCGTCGGGGGCCAGCATCAGGAAGACGTGCTGCGAGGACAGATCGATCCGCGCCTGTTCCATGCGGATGGTGATCTCTTCCCAGGCGGCGTCCATCTCGGGGAATCGGCCCGCCAGGTCGGTCGTCGTCGCGTCGGCCCGGGTCGTCGGGCGGGCGGCCCGGATCGTCCGGACCAGGTACACGATCGAGCAGATGATCCCCCAGAGGAAGGCCAGAACCCAGAACCAGAAACCGCGGTCGAAGAGGGCCGGCAGGTCGGCATCCAGGAATTCCGAGGGAGGAAAGAACCTGTACGCGATCCCGAGGAAGAGGACGGAGCCCGCCACCGCGACGATGGCCAGGAACAGGCGCCACGACCATCGTGCGAGGAAATAGGCCCCGACCGTGGTGATCCCCAGCCCGATGAGGAGCCCCACCCAGTTCCATACTCCCGCGAGAGAATACACGATGTGTCTCGAAAAGGGGGGGACGTCAATCCCAGGGGGGGACGGCGAACACGAAGCAGGCCAGCGTGAAGAGCGCCGTGATCGAGACGAGCACGCTGACGGCAAGCAAGGTCGACTTGCCGGGTAACGGCCTCAGGGGATGGCGCTCGACCGCCTCCTCGGGCAGGAACTTGTCGGTCTGCCCGCCGCCGGCGACGATCCGGTTGTAGACCCGCTCGCCCCATCGGCGTAGTTCGGTGGGGCCGTCGCGGTGCTTGCCGCGGAACCCGAGGGCGACGCACAGGTAGAACGTCTCGAGCGGGTCCGTCTGGGCCAGGGCCTCGGCCTCGATGGCCTTCTCGAAGAATTTGTCGGCGCGATACCGCTCCTGGTAGATTTCCCATTCCAGGATATGCTGGCGCCACTCCAGGGCGTGTGCCCAGGGGGCATTGACGAGGATCTCGTCGATCCAGTAGACCAGCGCGTAACGGGCCAGCTCGAAGTCGTGTGCCAGCTGCGTCGAGACGCTCGCCTTCCGCTCCGCCTCGTCGAGCCCGGCGAGGAGCTGGCCGCGCTCGGCCTCCCACCGGGGCGATTCGCCCGACTCCAGGCGCGCCTGGAGGTCGATCACCTGCTGGAAGACGGGGCTGATCAAGCTGGCGAAGGGGTCGGTCATGGGGTTCAGATGACGAACAGTGCGAACTGGAGGTTGGTCGTCTTGCCGCCGCGGGGGAGCTCGACCGTCAGGATGCGATCGGTCTGGAACGACGCCTTCGCCAGGTTCATCCGGATGGCCATCGAGCGGGTCTCATCCACGTCACGCCAGAAGACCTGATCGCGCTCGATCTGGTAATACACCGTCCCCGTCCCCGCCGGCAAGGCCCGGGGCGGTCGCACGACCGACACGAGCTTCAGGCCGCGTAACGCCTGCTTGAAGATCTGCTCCGCCCGCGCGGCGCTGCCGAGCTTCATGTCCATCGAGCGGAGGAGCTTCTCGCACTCCTCGTCCGAGAGTTCCGTCTCTACGCCCAGGAAGAGCGTCCGTGACACGCCCAGCCAGTCGGGTTCCAGCTGGACCTGGAGCCGTTCTCCGTTGCGCTCGAAGTGGCGCTTCACGAAGGGGGCGCCGTCGCGGTCGACGAGCCCCAGTTGAATCGTTTTGATGACCGCGTAGAAGCAGCCGCCGAGGTCTTCGTGGTCGTATGCAGGGAGGCCCGGAGGCCGTCGGGTCTCCGAGAAGATCGCCAGCTGGCCGACCAGGCGGCAGAGCTCGTGATAGACGAACAGCGGGGTCAGCCCCCGGACGAACGCGATCGCCTCCAATGACGAGAGGGCGCCGTTGAGGACCGCCAGCTTGAGCAGACGCTCGGCGTCGCCGGGGACCTGGCTGTCGAATGAGATGCTGCGATCGAGGACGTGCGCCGCCATCTGCTCGACCGCGGCGCCGATCTGATGGTAGAGCGACTGGACCGCTCCCCAGAGCGGGGGCCAGGCGTCGAGGACCAGCAGCGGAGGGACATAGCCCGGGTCGATTTGCGGAGGCGCCTCCGACTGTGCTGAGCGCTCGATCCGCGCCAGCGGGAGGAGCTCGTACCCGGTGTGGTCCTGGTCCGACAGCAGCAAGCGGGCGCGGACCCTCCGGACCTCGATGGGTTGATCGCCGGTCCCGGTGTTCTCGTCGTGGAATTCGAGCGAGTCGATCCAGTAGCGCGGGCCGTCGGCGGTGGGGGACTCCTCGACATTCGCCCGCCCCGACTGGATCGAGGGCACCGCCAGGAAAATGGTGACGGCGCCGGAACCGGCGAGGGCGCCCTTCAGTTCGGCCGACCCGACCGCCCCGTCGCCGGGGATCGTGAGCCTCGTCCCGTCCTTGAGCCGGGCCTCGCACGAGCGGACGGTCGCCGCATAGTTGGCGATCGAGTCGCGGTCGAGCTCGATCGAGCGAAGCCCCCAATTGAACGGGTGGAACCAGTTCTCCGATTCCTTCTGGGATTCGCGCGCGTGGACGTCCGCGGCCTGGAAATGCTGAGGCCGCAGGAACATCCCCTCGTGCCAGTGGACCGCCCGGCTCGCCATCGGTGTCCCCTTGGTCTCTACGCCCACCGCATGGTCGCCGCGATCCTCGGGCGGTCCGGCGCGCGGGTTCGCCGTCATCCATCGAAGGCTCGCCATCGATCGCAGAGCATAGCCGAACCGGACCCCGATCTGAAGGGCGGGCCCACCTCGAATCCGAAAAGGAGACGAGGTCCCGGCCCCCCCGCCGATTCCAGGCCCTCCGCGCGCTTGCGGTCCTCGTGCCGGCCCTTCATAGTAAGAGGAGAGCGTGGAGTGTCGCCGCGTGACCACGCCGTCACGACCGCGACGGCCGGCTCGTATCCTTCGACGGAGAGAGGGTGGACCGACGGCCTCGACGGACGAGCCGCGGTCTTGCAACCAAACGCACGAGCCATGACATGTCGAATCCACCGTCCCTTTCGGCCCGGAAACCGTCGGCTGGCGGCCTCTTCTTCGACACCCGTAGGATGTCGAAGCCGCACCTCTCGCGGCTGATCTTGGTCGGGACGGCCTTGATCATCGCCGTGGTCCTCCTGGCCTGGTTGCTCATCTGGCTCATGCGGACCCGCGGGGGAATCGAAGGCTGGTGGGTGAATCAGTCGACCCTCGGCGGACCGATGATCGGCCACCAGGCGGGGGATTTACGACCACTCCTCCGAGGCTCGGGGGGCGGAGTGCGCGACATCGCCTATTCTGCCCTGGAGCAAACGCTCCGCGGCAAGTTGGCCGGCGCGGGGACTCGACCAATCGTCCTCTATATCTCCGCGGCCGGGGTCTCCGCGGGCGACGACGCCTTCTTCCTTCGCCCCGAGCCCGGTTCCTTGGGGAGGCTCGCATCGGCCGATTCCCGTCAATCGCTCCTGACGGTCCGAAGGCTGGTTCGCCTCCTCGACGAGGCGCCGTCGCGGAAGAAACTCCTGATCCTCGATGCGGGGCAGGTCGGCAGCGACCGCAACCTGGGGGTCTTCGGCAATGATTTCCTCCACCAGTTGAAGCGGGCCCTGGAAGCGGCCGAGCCGAAGGGCCTCGCCATCCTCTCCTCGTGTGCGCCGGGGCAGACGAGCTGGACCTCGGAGACGGATGGACGATCGGTCTTCGGCTATTATGTCGGCCTCGGACTGTCGGGCGAAGCGGCGGGTTCGGACCCCTCGACGGGTGCCCTGACCGTCAAGGCTTTGCACAATTATGTACGGGACAACGTCATGCGATGGGTCGCGGCCCACCGGCAGGCGGACCAGACCCCGGAGTTGATCGGGGACCTTGGGGTCAATCTCGCGCTACGCCAGTCGGCCCCGATCCGTGCAAATCCTCCACTCGGGGAGGACAAGGAAGCCGCGAGGCTCATCGCCGAGCTCGACCAATCCTGGACCGGACACGATGCGCTGCTCGCGCTCCGACCGTATCGACACACTCCCCTGCTCTGGCAGCAGTACCAGGCGACTCTCCTGCACGCGGAGCGGCTGATTCGACATGCCGAGTACGCCTCGGCCGAAGATGCTCTCGGCCGGGCGTCCGTCCAGGCGAAGAGGCTCCAGAGCACCGCGGGGGGCCTGCCGATGGACACCACCTGGTCATTGGCCCTTCTCGAATCCGACCTGGCCAATCATCCGAACGAGTCGCGTCGTGCAGAGCTCAAGGAGGCGAGCCGGATGATCGACCAGGCCGTCAAGGAGCTACTCAGCGACCTCGAGGGGATCGAGTCGGCTGGCCCGGGATCCGGAAAGAAGCCTGTCGTGAACTCGCGGGAGCTGAAACCCGCAGGCGATCCGGCCTCCGGAGCCCCCGAGGCGGCCGGCAAGCTGCAGGGGCCGGACTCGGGGGCTGGCCCCTCGGTCGGGCAGCCCCCCCCCGAGGAGAAGCCCGCGGCGAGGCCGGACGGAGCTGGGCCGAGGAAGGCCGCGGCGATCGCGGCGTTGATGGCCTGGGCGGACGAGAGGCGGCCCCTTCCCGTCGAGGCCCAGTTGCCCATCTGGGCGGACACATTCATCAAGCGGGGGGGCGTGCCGGACCCATTTCGGGGCCGGCGCGGCGAGTTACTCCAGGAGGCGGTCCGATCACGTCGGTTGGTCGAGAGGGCCGCCGCATCCGACGAGCGAATTTTGCGCTGGGTCATCCCCCTCGTCGAGGACGGCGACGAACTCCGTCGCCGGGCCCAGGATGCCCTCTTCGCCGGAGACGCCGCGCAGCTCGACTCTGCGGGTCGCTGGCTGGAGCAGGCGAGGGCGTCCTACGAGCAGGCGCGCGCGACGACGGGACGCCTCGTCGGGGCCCTCGACCTGCTCGAGACGCTTGAAGCCGAGCTGCCGTACTACGGGGAGTGGAAGGCACGCCTGGGACCGAGGGGTGACGAGGGGCTGGACGAGGAGTTCATCAACCTCCTCACGGCCTCGGCCTCCCTGGCGCGACTGATCGATTCCGGTCCGGCCGTCCCCGAGACCGGACCTGGTACGTCTCGCGTACCGGAGGCGGTCTCGGCGGCCGGACTCCAGCAGGTCAAGAAGCTGGGCGCGCATGCCAGCGACGTGCAGGCCGCCTTCGACCGGCTCCAGGCCGAGTTCGAGACTCAGTGCGCGGCGCTGGCGGCCTCGGGTGGGGCGGGGCGCTGGCGCGAGATCGACTGCGTCCTGGGCCTGCCCACCATCCCGGCCCCGCTGCGGAAGACCTTGCTCCGGCGTGTCCACTCGACCGATGTGGCATCCACCCTGGGCAGCATCGAGACGGCCGCGGCCCCGCGCCCCGACACGAAGGCCGCGAACGTGAAGGGCTATCTCCAGTCGCAGGCCAGCAAGGCGGTCCGGAAGGATCGAGCGACGAATCGCGAGGCGATCTCCGAGGCGGCGGCCTCGAGCGAGGGCCCTTCCGCGCCCGACCCCGAATTCTGGAAGGTCGCGCTCGGCCTGGCCCGGCTGGAATGGGGCCTGTTCGAGATCGGGGGTGGCGCGGAAGCCGGACTCGCTCGACTCAAGGAAGGATTTCAGGACGTCCGCAAGTCCTTGAACGGGGACGCGTCACGATCGTTCGAGGCGTTCGCCCGCTACTCCGAGACGGTCCGCTCGCTCCGCGCCGAGCGACGAGGGGTGATCACCCAGGCCCAGGCCCCGGCCTACGCTCCGCTGATCACCGCCGATCGGGCGGCCCGCGTCTTGCCGCTGCCCGATGCGCTCGCACTCTCGGACCGGACCACCGAGTCCCTCGATCGCTTCCACCGTCATTCGCTCCTGCTCTGGCACGGCACTCGCCTGCTCAAGGACTTCGCCCCCGGCCAGGCAGTCCGCCTGTTCGAGAACGCAAGGCTCTATTCCGAGACCGAGCCGCTGCGAATCGCCACCGAGACGGCCGCGGCGATGGACCTTGCGAAGGTGACCGTGACGACCAAGTCCATCGAAGTGGTCGTGTCGGAATGGGATGAACAATCCCTGGAACTGAGTCTCGCGACCGTCGGCACGGTCCCGCCGGGAGACGCCTCTGTCTTGGTCGGCTACGACCCGGCGCAACCCCTGACGATCGTCGAGCAGGCCACGAGGCGCCCCGCGCGTGAGGGTACACTCGCGTCCGTCGGTCCCGACGGCGCGAACTCTCGATTGGAGTTCGAGGTGGCGCGCACCGAGTCGACCCCCGAGGCGGTGAGGGCCCCCCTGAATGCGGGGGCGTTCTATCGAGGCCGCTATTTCCCCGGCGATCGCGGTTTACGCGTCGTCCTGGGGCCGGCCACGAATCCCGTCCAGCTGACCATCCAGCAGGCCTTCGAAGGGCTCAAGTTCAAGCGTTTCAAGGACCAGTTCAAGGAGCATCCGGGTCAGGGATTCCTCCATTTCGACACCAACCTGCAGTACAAGCTCGTCCTGACGAGCGACCGTCCCATGAAAGCCTGGGTCCGCTACGGGCTGAAGGAGAATCTCGCCTCGTTCAAGACGCGCGTCGTCGATCTCGTCCCGGGGAAGAAGGGAGAGATCATCGACAGGGTCGCCGGGAGTGAATTCCCGATCGTCAAGAACGAGGGGCTCCTGAACCTGGCCCCGTTGAACATGGAGGTCACCGTCCGCAGAGGGAAGGAAGACGGTGAGGTCCAGGCCAAGGCCCGCTACTCGTTCCAGATGATCCACCCCTCGCAATATATCGCGGCGTCGACCTTCTTCGACCCCGGCAGCCGCACCATCTTCGTCCAGGCGACCCACCTCGCGAGCGACAAGGCGACCGGTCCGGTCGAGGTCTTCGCATCGATCGGCGGCTCGAACGGGAAGGTGGTGCTCGAGCGATCGCAGTTCTTCACGTTCACCTTCCGCGTCCCTACGACCGTCGCTAAAGTCGCCTGCACGGTCGGCGTGGAGAGCTTACCCTCGGTCTTCCGAGAGGTGGTGGAGACCCCCGTCCCCGCCCCGGCGCCCCCCACCCAATAGAGTGAGGGTCGGCCGGGGAGATTCCCTACCTCCGGCTCGGGATCGGTTCGACGCGGGCGGAGGTGGCGCGGCTGGCCTCGAGCGCGAGGATGATGGCGTCCGGGTCGTAGACGCAGCCCCCCCAGGTTCCCCCTCCCACGGCTTGCAACGCGGCCCACAATCGGGTGTCGTCGGGCAGGTCGGGATCGGGCGAGAGTGAAGGGTGTGGCGATCGCTCGGCCAGGATCCGAGCCCCCCCTTCGGCCCCGACTTCGATCCCATCGGCGCCGATCAGGTCCACCGACCCTTCGAGCCTGATCCGGTCGACGACGATCCGGATTGTGTCACCGTCGCGGACACGACCGATCGGGCCGCCGGCCAGGGCCTCGGGACCGATGTGACCGACGCAGGCCCCCGTCGAGACCCCCGAGAAGCGTGCATCGGTCAGCACGGCGATCTGCTTGCCGAACGAGAGATGCTTGAGCGCGGCCGTCACCTGGTAGATTTCTTCCATGCCGGCCCCGAGCGGTCCACGGCCGATCAACACCAGCACGTCGCCCGCTTTCATGGGATGATCGGTCTGGCCCTTGATGGCGAGGATCGCGTCGCGTTCGCGCGTGAAGACGCGCGCCGGCCCGATCTTGCGGTAGACGCCGTCGGGGTCCACGACCGTCGGATCGATCGCCGTGCTCTTGATGACGGACCCTTCGGGGGCGAGGTTCCCCCGGGGAAAGGTGACGGTGCTGGTCAGGCCCTGCGCCTCGGCCCGCGCCGGGCTCATGATCACGTCGTCGGGATCGACCCCGTCCTCCGCAAAGAGGTGATCGCGGAGCAGCCGGCGCCTGGTGCTGGATTCCCACCAGTCGAGGACCCTCGCCAGGGGCTCGCCCGATGCCGTGAGGACCGTCTCGTCGAGCAGGCCCAGGGCCCGCAGGTGCAGCATGACCTCGGGCACGCCGCCGGCCAGGAACGCCCTGACGGTCGGGTGGTAGTGGGGCCCGTTGGGCAGGACGCTCACGAGCCGGGGGACCCGGCAGTTGACCTCGTGCCAGTCGTCGATGGTGGGACGAGGCAGGCCCGCGGCGAATGCGATCGCCGGGACGTGAAGGAGCAGGTTGGTCGAGCCGCCGAACGCGGCGTGGACCATCATGGCGTTGCGGATCGCCGCCGTGGTCAGGAGGTCGCGGGTGGCCAGCCCTCGCATAGCCAGCCCTCTCAACGCCCGGGCCGATCGCCGCGCCATGTCGAGCCAGATCGGCTGTCCCGACGGGGCGAGGGCCGCGTGCGGTAGGGTCATCCCGAGCGCCTCGGCGACGACCTGGGAGGTCGCGGCCGTCCCCAGGAACTGGCACCCACCTCCCGCGGTGGCGCAGGCCCGGCAGCCGAGTTCCGCGGCCTCCGGCAGCGTCAGCTCGCCGTGGGCGTAACGCGCGCCGATCGACTGGACCTTGCCGGCGTCTTCTCCGTGCGCCGGCGGGAGCGTGACACCCCCCGGCACGAGGACTCCCGGCAGGTCCTTCGACCCCGCGAGGGCGAGCATCATGGCCGGCACGCCCTTGTCGCAGGTCGCGACCCCGAGGACCCCTTTTCGCCTCGGCAGCGAGCGGATCAGGCGACGGAAGACGATGGCCGCGTCGTTCCGATAGGGGAGACTGTCCATCATCCCCGGAGTGCCCTGCGTCCGCCCGTCGCACGGGTCGGAAACCATCGCCGCGAACGGCGCCACGCCGAGGGCGCGCAACTCCTCGGCCGCCTCCTGCACGAGCAGTCCGATCTCCCAATGCCCCGTGTGGTATCCCAGGGCGATCGGCGTCCCATCCGGCGCACGCAGACCCCCCTGGGTGCTGAGGATCAGATACGGATCGCGGTCCACCTCCCCCACGTTCCAACCCATCCCCGCGTTCTGGCTCAGCCCAAACAGGTCCCCCGAGGGCCAATGCGTCAGCATTTCATCCGTTAAAGGCAACGAGCCGACGGGCCCCTCGGCCCGAGTCTGGACCGTGAAGCACGAAGGGTCCGTCCCTTCCACGACATCCCGAAATGAGATCGAGCGATCGGTGGGTAAAGTAGGCATTGGCTCAGGTCTCTAAATGGCGCTTCGAGTCATGACGATTTTTGGCACGAATCTGCCCGGCTCAGCTCTCTTTCGATCACAGCACGGAGAGCCTCTTTCCGCAACCACAAGCGAGAAGCGGAATCATGACTTTCCCTCTCAAAGTGCCTACCGGGCCATGGAGGCCCCTATCGTCCTCCCAGGGCGAGGCGTTTCTACGAAGAGTTGGCACCTAATATGCGTGTAATCCGAGTGACCAACTTTTAAAAGATCCTAAGCCATTCCGCTTAGGTCAGTTACTACAATGTTTCACGGTGTTCCAAAGGGGAGGGTCTCATGGACTGGATCGGCGGAATTATCGGCTGGGTCATCTTTGGTGCGATCGCGGGCGTGATCGCTCGGATGCTGCATCCGGGCAACGATGCGATGGGCATGGTGCCGACAATCTTGCTGGGCATCACCGGTTCTCTCGTGGGCGGGGTGGTTTCCTATCTGCTGCGTCTCGGAACCTCGCCTTATCAACCGAGCAGCTGGATTCTCTCGATCATCGGGGCGATCCTCCTCCTCTCGATGGGTTTCTTCACGGGCCGATCGAAGGCGATCCGTTCCTGAGGATTCCAGCAGCCGAGGAAACAAGGGCCCGTCGGAATGCCGCGACTGAGGCATTCCGATGGGTCTTTCGTTTCTACAGACCTGTACGACGGCCGTCTGCTCTTTTTTAACCCTCTTACGAGAACGTTGACATGGACTTCCGAGGGCTCAAGACGACCGTCACGCGACCCTCCTCCGAGATGTCGAGCGCCCGCGGCCTGGAGCAGCTTGCCTGGCTCATGGACCGCGCGTTCCGCATACCCGGGACTCCGATCCGCGTCGGACTCGACTCCATCATCGGGCTGGTCCCCGGCGGCGGCGACGTCGTGATGGGGGTCGTCCAGGCGGGCATCGTCCTAATCGCCATGTTCCAATACCGGGTCCCTCGCGCGGTAGCCCTCCGGATGGCGGCCAACGTGCTTCTCGACGTCGGCATCGGCGCCATCCCCTTCGTCGGCGACGCGTTCGATATCTTTTTCAAGGCGAACACACGCAACCTCAACCTCCTGCGGGAGGTCGAGCAATCACGTTCTCAGCAGCAGACGTATTCCTCCACGTCTTCCCTGGTGTATCTCCTCCTCATCGCAGCGGTGTTCCTTCTCATCCTGTGCCTGATGTTGATTGGCCTTGTGTCCGTTGTGGTGTGGATTATCAAGCACTAATCACCCGGACTGGGTGATCCAGAACAATCGAAGGGTGGGTCGAGCCCACGAGGCCCACCATCGGAGCTCAAGCCGAATCAGTTCCCAATGTTCAGATGAGCGCGCGGCCGTTCTCCACCAGGCGCACGGGACGCCCGTCGGGCGTCTCGAACTGGTGATTGGGGTCGATCCCGAGCGCGGTGTAGAGGGTCGCGGCGAGGTCGGCGGGAGTCACGGGGCGATCGGCGGGTGATTCGCCTCGCGCGTCGGTGCGGCCCACGATGAGGCCCTCCGGCACGCTCGCGCCGGCCATCAAGACGCTATTGGCGCGAGAGTGGTGGTCGCGTCCCGCGTTGGGATTGATCTTCGGGGTGCGGCCGAACTCGCCCATGAGGACGACGAGCGTCTGATCGAGGAGGCCGCGCTCCTCCAGGTCGGCGAGCAGCGCCGAGGCACCGCGATCGAGCGGGGGCGCGAGCGTGTTCTTGATGGTGGGGAAATTCGCCTGGTGCGTGTCCCATCCCAGCGGCCCCGGGCCCCGGTCGTTGAGGGTGACGAACGAGACGCCCGCCTCGATCAATCGGCGCGCCAGCAGGCAGGATTGCCCGAACGGGGATCGGCCGTACCGGTCGCGGACCGCGGCCGGCTCGTCGCCGATCCGGAAGGCGGCCTGGGCGGCGCTCGAGGTGAGCAGGTCGTAGGCCTGATCGACGAACTGGTCGCGGCTGGTGGTCAGCGGGGTCGACGAGACGTCCCGGGCGAACCCGTCGAGCCGCCGGACCATCGCGCGGCGGCGACGGAGCCGGTCGAGGGTCAAGCGGTCGGGAGGGGTGAGGTTGCGGACCCGGAAGCCCTCCTCGTTCGGGTCGCCCGCCACCGCGAAGGGGTCGTAGGCCGGCGACAGATAACCGCTCGTCGCGAAGACGGGGGCGTCTGGGACGGCCACCGAGGGGGGGAGCGCCCCGGGACTCGACTCGCGGGTCTTGGCTACGACGCTGCCGTAACTCGGGTAGACCAGTGCCGGGCTGGGCCGATAGCCGGTCAGGAGGTGGTGGGCCGCCCGGTCGTGATCCCCCTCGGGCGAGGTGACGCTCCGGATCAAGGTCGTCTTGTGCATGACCTTGGCGAGATCGGGCAGGACCTCGCTGATCCGCAGGCCGGGGACGGACGTGGCGATCGGCCGGAACTCACCGCGAACGTCGACGGGCGCGTCGGGCTTGGGGTCGAACGTGTCGATGTGCGACGCCCCCCCCGCCAGCCAGATCAAGATGCAGCTCCGGGCCTTCCCGGCGGGCAGAGACACCGGCCCCGAGGCGTGGGCCCTGAGGCGGAGCAGGTCGTCGAGGCCGAGTCCCAGGGCGCTCAGGCAACCCGCGCGTAGGATCGATCGGCGGCTGGGACCGCGGCACGATGGATGGAAATCGAGAGCAGGCATGGCGGGAATTCCCAGGACGAGGGGAGGAAAGCTCACGAGATCGGTCGAGATCAATGGTTGAACGCGAATTCCCGAGAATTCAGGAGGGCCCAGAACAGGTCCTCGGCCGCCTCCCGGAGCGACGCCGAGCGTTGCAGCTCGCCTGTCCAGTGCGACAGTTCCTCGGCCGTGGGAGGCCGGCAGAGCGCGCGCATGTAGAGGTTCTCCACCACCTCATCGGGCTCGGGCTCCAGCTTCAGCAGGTTGGCCAGGTAGCCATTGAGGTGCGAGATCTTGCCCTCGACCACGTCGCCCCCGATGACCAGCAGCGCCTGGCGGAGACTCAAGGCCGGGGTGGCCACCGAGGCGCAGCCGTTGACGCGCGAGCAGCGGCCGAACGTATCGAGGATCGTACTGGCGACGGCCGGGTCATAGACCTCGACCGCCCGTTTCCCGGCCGCCTTGTTCGGATAGCGGTTGATCACGTCCGTCGCCTGGGCCAGGGCGTCGGCCATCTGATGCGCGGTCAGGGGTTTGGGGAGATGGTGCGAGAAGAGGCGCGTATCGCGTTCATTGCCCGGGACGGTGGCCGAGGCCATCCCGTAGGCTTCCGAAATCGCGATGGTCCTGATGAGGCCGCGCAGGTCGTATTTCCGCGCCACGAGATGTCCGGCCAGGGCGTCGAGCAGTTCGGGATGGACCGGCGGGTTTGCCCGGCTGAGGTCATCGGGGGGATCGACCAGCCCCTTGCCGAAGAGCTGGGCCCAGACCCAGTTGGCCGTGGCCCTCGCGAAGTGGGGATTCTCCGGGGCCGTCATCCAGGCGGCGAGAGCCTTCCGAGGGTCTTCCTTC
>JAABUS010005640.1_pt1 | contig 16175 bp, 18 predicted proteins | sample 5560161 | NCBI WGS metagenome assembly JAABUS01 (sample SAMN10711885, study PRJNA513376) | rock metagenome | isolation source: Antarctica rocks | place: Antarctica: Victoria Land, Trio Nunatak nord | collected 2016-01-04
CCTCCCAGTGCGCACGTCGTTCCTGCTCCCTTCGCTTCCGACCGTCGAGAAGCCGGAAACCTAGGCGCAGAGCGGCGTGCGCGACCGCTCAGGCGTTCACCTCACCCACGGCAAGAGCACAAGCGCCCTAATTGGGGGCCCTGCGCGCTGCTTACCGGAGGCTGTTGATCGCCTCGGCCGCCTCGGGCGACATGCGCAGGTGCGCCTCGCCGTCGATCCAGTGCGTCTTGAAGGGCTTGACGCCCTCGTAGCGGTGCGCCGCCCGCCGGCCGAACGCGCCGAGGAGCCCGGGTAGCGAGCGGTTGTTCGGGAACCTCAGGGCGGTGGTGATCTCGCGGTACGGGATCATCCGGTCCGGGTTGTCGGCCAGGTACTCGAGCAGTGGCACCGCGTTGGCGTACGAGTCGTTGTATGCGCCCCTCACGTACTCGAGGAACTTCTCGGCGTCGACCTCGGGCATCGTGCCGTTCGCCCCCGTCTCGGACGAAGCGTGCGTGACGTCCACCAGCGGCGACTTCGGGAGCGCCGCCACGACACCGGCGCGCACGGCCTCCGGGCTCGCGCCCTCATGGATGTGGAAGTGGATGTGGGTATCCTGCGGCATGGACATATCCCTCCTGGGGAGTCCTAGTTCCGAGAGGCCCGGCCTGCATTGCCGGGCCTCTCCTGTCTTCAGGAATGCTAGCGCTGCTCTAGAGCAATTGCAAGCCCATAGGGCATTGCTTCGTCGGCTCCACAGCGCCCGATCCTCGCTCGTGCTCGTTGAGGCAATGCTTATTGCCTTAGGCGTTGAGCGTCCCAGCGGACGGTCTATCGGCCCGGCGAGGTCGTCCAGTTCGACGTCTGGAAGCCGCGCGAGGAGGTGGCGGTCGGTCACGGCCAGACCCGGCGAGGCTGGGCCGTCGTCGCCTGCTCGGGCTACTCGCGCGCGGGCGCCGGCGTCCTGGTCTTCTCGACGCAGACCGAAGACCTGCTGGCCGGGATCGCCGGCTGTTTGGAGCGCCTCGGCGGTCTGCCGAGGACGCTGGTCTGGGATCGGCAGGCCGGCATCCACGGCCATGGCGGTCGCCCGAGCGAGGCGTTCGCCGCGTTCCGCGGGCAGCTCAAGCTCGACTGGCGCTTCTGCGAGCCGGCCGACCCGCAGGCCAAGGGCGTGGTCGAGCGGCTGCAGGCTACCTGGAGACCAATTTCGAGCCGGGCCGCCGGTTCGCCAACGAGCTTGACTTCCAAGATCAGCTCGATGGCTGGCGGCCAGGGCGAACGCGCGCACGCACAAGACTCTGCGGGCCCGGCCCGTCGACCGGCTCGCCGAGGAGCTCGAGGTGATGGCGGCGCTGCCGCAGCAGATGCCCGACACAGCCCGACGCTGGACGATGCGCGTCCCGCCAGATCCGCACCTGCGCTTTGACACCAACGACTACAGCCTCGACTCGGCGCTGGTCGGGCGCCGCGTCGAGGTCCGCATCGACCAACGCACGGTCACGGCGGTCGCGCTGGACACCGGCGAGCTGGCCTGCCGCCACGTCCGCGTGTTCGGCGCGGCACCGAACGATCACCGCGCTCGAGCATGCCCGCGCCCTGAAGGCCGCTCGCCGGGCGCCGGCCGAGACGCCGGTCGAGGTCCGGCCGCTTGACCGCTACGACGCCCTGATCGCATGACCCGCCCCGCCAGCGAGCTCGCGCACCTGTTCCGCCAGCTCAAGGCGCCGGCGGCCGCCAGCGCGCTGCCCAAGCTCGCCGACCGCGCCCGCAGCGAGGAATGGTCCTATGAGCAGTTCGCCGCCGCGCTGCTGAAGACCGAGACCGACAGCCGCGACAGCCACGGCGGCCAGTCGCGCATCAAACAAGCGCGGTTTCCGGCGCGCAAGACGCTGGAGGAGTTCGACTTCGCCTTCCAGGCCTCGCTGCGGCGCGAGACGGTCCTGCATCTCGGCCAGCTTGACTTCCTCGCCGGCCGCGAAAACATCGTGCTGCTCGGCCCGCCCGGCACCCTACCTGACGGTCAAGACTCATCGTATCTGTTGCGGCGGATCGTGCATGGTCCGTGCCGCGCAGGACGGACTTCGTTCTCGTCCGTCGCTGCCGCGCCCGGAAGCCTGAGCACTCCCGTAGTGCGCGAAGGGACAACGCGTCGACGGCCCTTCGTCGGCATCCCGCCGGCTCGATGGCGACCCACGCGCCGACCTCAAGAACCGGGTCACCACGCACGTTTCAAACCGTTCTTGACACGCGGGCAGCCGCCTGCATACAGTAGAGCGGTCGTTCGCTCTACGGCTTTCCGCAACCGCGGGGCCGAGCTCGTGCGCGAGGAGGAGTCGAGTGCAAGACCTGCCCTCGGGGCGGAGCAGCCATCTGCGCCGTGAGCTCCGGCTGATCCAGACAGCCGCGATTCGCTCGGGATCGTGGCGCCGACTGCGGTCCTCTCGCTGAACGGCGTCCTTCCCGCCGGGACCGTCGGCACAGCCGTGCCGCTGGTGCTCGTCGTGGCGAGCGTGATGGTGTGCCTGGTCGGCTACGGGTTCGTGCTCATGACGCGCGAGTTCGCGCACGCCGGTTCGGTCTACGCCTTCGCAGGCCGGACCATCGGCCCGCGTGCGGGCTTCTTCGCCGGCTGGGCGATCTTCGCCAGCTACGTCTGCTTCACGGCCGGCTCGACCGCTGAGGTCGGGCTCTTCGGCGACGCCTTCTTCGACGGCATCGGCCTGGGCTCGGTGGACTGGATCGTGATCGCCCTCGTCGCCGGCACGGTCATGACCCTGTTGGCCTACAACGAGATCCGACTCATCAGCCGCGCACTGCTGAGCATCGAGGCGGTAGCCGTCGGCTTCATCCTGGTGCTCTTCGTGGTCATCCTCGTCAAGCTCATCGGTCACACGGCGCCATCCGGGCAGTCGTTCTCCCTGGAGCCGTTCACCCTTCCGGACTCGATCTCGGGCGTGACCTGGTCGACGGTCTTCCTGGCAGCGGTCGGTGGGTTCATCTCCTTCGCGGGCTTCGAGGGGACCGCGACGTTGGGAGAGGAGAGTCTCGAGCCCCGCCGGACGATCCCACGCGCACTGATCGTGCTGGTGCTCTCGATGGCGGTCTTCTTCACCGTCGGCTTCTTCATCCAGACGCTGGGGTTCGGCCTCGACAAGGCGGGCGTCCAGAGGTTCGCCACTTCGGGCAACTCACTCGCCGACCTCGCCCAGATGTACGTCGGCGACGCCATGCGAGACGTGATGTCGTTCACCGCGATGCTGTCGGCCTTCGCGAGCGCCTCGGGAACGGCCCTCGCGGGTCCTGTTCGCCATGGGTCGGGACGTCCTTCCGCGCAGCACGCTCGGTCGCGCGGGTCGCCGGACGGGAGCGCCGATCGAGGCGATCGCCGTGGTGATGACGATCGCCTTCGTCACGTTCATCTGCAACCGACTCGCCGGTACCTCGGCGGTCAACGCGTTCTTCTATCCAGCCACGATCGGGGTGCTCACGATCCTCGTCGCCTACCTGTGCGTGACGGTGGGCACGCTCAAGTACTTCTTCGTCGGCCGGCGCGTGAGCCTGTGGGGGGCCGTCGTGCCGCTGGCCGCGCTCGTTCTCCTGGTCTACGTTCTCTACAAGCAGGTGCATCCAGTGCCACCCGCGCCGTACAACCGCTTTCCGTACTACGCCGCCGCCTATCTGCTCATCGGGCTCGTCCTCACCCTCGCGGTCCCCGGATTCGCTCGGCGAATCGGCGCGCGCCTGGCGCGAGAGGTCGAAGAGGAGGCGAACGCGGAGCCCGCGGTGACCACGTGATGGGCCGCGGCCGCGAAGTCAGGAGAGGACATGTCTGAGTTCTTCGATCTCGAAAAGACCTTCGTGCCCCCCGTCTCCCTCACCCCTGAGCGGACGGCCGTGTTGGTCATCGACATGCAATACAGCGACGCGTCCGTCGACCAGGGCTTCAACCTCGCGATGGACCGGATCTTCCCGGGCAGCGTCGACTACTTCAACGAGCGCAACGAGACGCTCACGCTCCCGAGCATCCGTCGCCTGCTGGACCAAGCCCGCGAGCGCCGGTTGCACGTCGTGTACCTGACGATCGGCGCGGAGCACCGCGATCTGCGTGACTTCGCGCCGCGCACACGGCGCTGGATCCAAGAGGTCGAAGACCGCAGCGGGGTGCGTGACATCTTCTGGTGCGGAGCCCCGTGGTTCGCCATCCGCGAGGAGATCGCGCCGCAGGAGGGCGACACGGTGGTCAACAAGACCGCCTTCGGCGCGTTCAACGCCTCCAGCATCGACCAGACCCTTCGCGACATGGGCATCGAGTCGTTGGTCATCACGGGCATCTCGACGAACCACTGCGTCGAGACCACCGCGCGCGACGCGGCCGATCGCGGCTATGGCTGCGTCATCGTCGACGAGGCGACGGCCGACTACGACGACGACGCGCAGGCCGCGTCTCTACGCGCGTTCCATTTCAACTTCGGCCGCGTCGTCCGGAGCCCGGACGACGTGATCCGCCACGTGGATGATGGCTCTCCGGTGTGAGTGGCGGGCGCAACGGCCCGCCTATAGTGCCCGGCGCGATGGCCAGCCACCAGACGCGGGTCCCGTCCGGCGAGGACACCAAGGAACGCATCTACCAGGCGGCGGTCGAGGTGTTCTACGAACGGGGCTTCAGCGGCGCCTCGCTGCGCATGGTCGCCGCGCGCGCTCGTGCCCAGATGTCGTCCATCTACTACCACTACCAGAACAAGCAGGATCTGCTCTTCGATGTGATGCGGCGTGCCGTCAGCGACTCGACGAAGTCGGTGCGCGAGCGAGTGGATACCCGCGCCGACCCCCAGGAGCAGCTCCTGAGGGCCATCGAGGGGGTGATCGACTGGCACACCTCCTACCAGCGGGAGGCGTTCATCGCCGACGCCGAGCTTCCGCGTCTGCAGGGCCGCTACCGCGAGGAGGTTGTCGCCCTACGCGACGGCCAGGAGCTGATCTTCCGGCGGATCCTGGAGGAGGGCGCCGCCTCGGGCGCATTCGAGATCTCCGACATCACCCTGGTCAACCGGATGCTGATGACCGCGATCGCCGGGGTGGCTGCCTGGTATCGACCGGACGGCCGCCACAGCCCCGCCACGATCGCGAAGGTGTTCTACACCGCCATCGCGGACGGCCTGCGGCCGCGCTGATCAGGGCGCGGATGACGAGACGGCGGTTCTCGTGACGCCAGACGCGTCTTCGACGGCCTCGGTGGCTCGCACCGTCAGCCAGGCGGACACAGCCACGGCGTGGGGCGCGGAGTTCCCGCCCGCCGCCTCGACACCCTTCGTGCTCGGGCTCGCAGAAGTGGCCTGCCATCGCGCAGTGGCATCCGGGCTCGGACATGAGGAGATCACCGTCGGAACAAGCGCAGCGATCGAGCACGTGGCGGCGAGCCCCGTCGGGGCGACCCTGGTGGCATCGGCCCGGCTGGTCGACCGTAGCGGCCGCCGTCTCGCCTTCGAGGTGGAGGTCAACGACGGGCCCAACGTGATCGCAACGATCACGCACGTCCGGGCGATCGTCGAACGCGCATGGATCGTCGGGAAGCTCGAGGCGTCGTGAGCACGCTGATCGTCGAGGACCACGGCGCCGCGCGCATCCTGCGGCTGAACCGACCGGCGGCTCTCAACGCCTTTAACGTGGCGCTGCTCGAGGAGCTGATCGGGAGCCTACGGGCGGCGCGCGACTGCGGGGCCGTCGTCATCGAGGGCGAAGGTCGTGCCTTCTGCGTCGGCGAGGACCTCAAGGAGACGCTGGCTCCGCGGACCGGAGCCGCTGACGAGCTGCGCGAGTCGCTGGACATGCTCCAGGAGCTCACCCGACTCATGACGTCGTGCCCTGCGCCGATCGTGTGCGCCGTACACGGCTTCGCGATCGGCGGCGGCGCGGAGCTGCCACTGGCCGCGGACATCGTGGTGGCCGATCCCGGCACGCGCTTCCGGTTCCCGGAGGTTTCGCTCGGCCATGCCCCGACCGGCGGGGCCAGTCTGCGCCTGCCGGCGGTCGTGGGTCTCATGAGGGCCAAGGAGCTGTTGCTTACCAGTCGCTGGGTCGAGGCCGAGGAGGCACTCCGCATCGGACTGGTCAGCGAGCTTTCCGCGGAGCCGGGCGCACGTGCGAGAGAGCTGGCCGAGCGGTTGGCCGCCTTCCCGCGGCGATCGATGGCGTCGGCCAAACGCGGCCTCGAACTGGCGGCCGCATCCGGCCAGGAGGTCGTCATGGCCGCCGAGGTGGACGCCGCCAGCTACTGCTTCGCGGCGTCCGAGGCGCGGCAGAGCATGACCGACTTCCGCGACGGCAAGCGGATTTGACCCGGAGCCGGACCCGCACGTGCGCGACACGTTGAACGATGCGCTGAAGCGGGCCAGCCGCGTGTGGCCCGATAGGGTGTTTCTGCGGGTCGACGGTGCGGACGTGGGATTTGCGGAGTTCGAGGCGGACGTCGGCCGCTTGGCCGCAGGCCTGGCTGATGCCGGGCTTGGTCGCGGCGACCGGCTCGCGGTGTTCATGCACAACTCGCTCGCGTGCCTGCATACCTGGTTCGCGGCCAACCGGCTCGGCGCCGTCTGGGCGCCCATCAACACCGAGTTCAGAGGACGCACGCTCGCCCACGTGATCGAGCTGGCGGATCCGCGGCTGCTCGTCTGTGACGCCGAGCTCGTCGAGCCGCTTCGCGACTCGCTCGGCGAGCGATCTTCCGGCGCCCGCCTCGTCGTCATTGCCGCCGGCGAGGCGAGCTATGCCGGCGCCGACCGGCTCGAGGACCTCTATGCGGACACGCCGGCGGCCGCCGAGCCCTCGAGCTTCGCCGACCAGGCGGCGCTGCTGTTCACTTCCGGAACCACTGGCCGCTCGAAGGGATGCATCATCAGCCATCAGTACTTCGTCACACAGGCGACGATCCTGCTGCGAGACTTCGAACTGACCCAGGAAGATGTCCTCTACTGCCCCTTTCCGCTCTTCCATGCGGATGCCACGGCGCTGACAACCGTCCCCGCCCTGCTGCTCGGGGCGACCGCGGCAATCTCCAGGCGCTTCTCCGCCTCACGCTTCTGGGACGAGGTCCGCGACGTGGGCGCGACCGTCTTCGACTTCATGGGGGCCACGCTCGCCATCCTGTACAAGGCGGACCCACGACCGGACGATGCCGATAACCCTGTCCGGCTCGCGTGGGGCGTCCCGGTCCCCGAGTGGGCTGAGGAGTTCGAGCGGCGCTTCGCGCTGCGCATCGTCGAGCTCTACGGGTCGGTCGAGGCCAGCCTCCCCATCACCCAGCCGTTGCACGAGCCGCGGGTGCCCGGTTCGTGTGGACGGGTGACAGCCGAGTTCGAGGTCCGCATCCACGACGCGGACGACGTGCCGTTGCCGCCGAACACATCGGGTGAGCTCGTCATCCGCCCGAAGGAGCCATCGATCATCCTCGATGGCTACTTCGGCATGCCAGAGGCCACGACGGAGGCCTTCCGGAACCTGTGGTTCCACTCGGGCGACTCAGCGAGGGTGGACGAGGCCGGCAACTTCTACTTCCTCGGCCGCACCAACGAGGCCATCCGTCGCCGCGGGGAGAACATCTCGGCCTTCGAGGTCGAGGAAGGCCTTCTCCTCCATCCCGACGTCATCGAATGCGCGGCCATCGGCGTGCCATCCGAGCTGAGCGAGGAGGAGGTCAAGGTCTGCGTCGTCAAGCGACCCGGTAGCTCGCTCACCCATCTGGAGCTGGTCGAGCACTGCCGGCGCGTCCTCGCACGCTTCCAGGTCCCACGCTACATCGAGTTCGTCGATGCACTCCCGAAGACCCCGACCGGCAAGCTCGAGAAGTACCGGCTGCGAGAAGCGCCCTATACGCCGGACACGTGGGATCGCGAGACCGCGTCGCCGCCGTAGGGCTCCAGCCGTCGGCGCAGCGCAAACCCGTACGGCGGTCATCGCGTGCGATCCGATCGCCGAGTCACTCGAAAGCCGCCGCCTGACGTCTCGTCGCGCTGGGGCCTCATCAGGTCGCCTCGGCATCCGTCACCGCGACCGGTAGCCCCGAGGCGATGGAGGTGTCGATCGCCAGCGCGCCAAGGACCGCGGCCCGCGCGTCGGCCACCGTGAGCGGCCACGAACGCTCGTCTCGCACGCGCGCGAGGAAGTGAGTGTCCTGGGCCAGAAGGGCGCCGCCGACGCCGCCACCCTGAAGGAGGGGCCACGAGTACGTGTCGGGGTGCAGTGGCGCGCGGTCGGGGGTCAGAATGGTCACTCCCCGATCGCGGCCGTCGATCTCCGCGACACCGCCCGTGCCTGCGATGCGGAAGCGGAACTCGAAGTCGATCCCGGCGTCGTCGGGCATCGTCCAGGAATATTGGACCGTGGCCACGGCGCCACTCGCGAACGTCAGGGTCGCGACGACGGCGTCGGGCCCTGGCGTGGGTAGTGCATCGATGGCGTCGGCGTACACCCGGACCACGTTCCCCGCCAGCCAGCGCATGGCATCGACGTCGTGGACGGCCAGCTCCAGCGCGAGCGTCGTGGACCGGGCGAGACGGTCAGCGTCCGCGCGGGGACACGCGATCAGGCCGCTGAGCTGCAGCGGACGGCCGAGGCTGCCGGCGTCGAGTGCCGCGCGTAGCGCCAGGAAGCGAGGATCGAAGCGTCGAACGTGGCCGACGGCGAGACGGCCGGGATGCAGCTCGTCGAGACAAGCGAGCGCGTCGACGTCGGCCAGGGAGGTGGCCAGCGGCTTCTCGCACAGCACGTGCACACCGGCGGCCAGCGCGCTCCGGACGGGTCCGAGGTGCCTGTCGGGCGGCGTGCAGACGATCACAGCGTCGAGGTCACATTCCGCGAGGGCGTCCTCCACGGTCGGGAATGCGTATACGCCGGCGGGGCTTGCCTCGAGCGCCCGCGCGTCCGGGTCGCAGCACGCCGCGAGCACGGCGCCGGGTGTCGCCCCGATGCAGCCTGCGTGGAGACGACCCATCTCTCCAAGCCCCACGATCGCGCAGCGAACGGCGGCGCCGCTCATCGCCCAAGGACCTCCGCGGCCACTTCGGGATCGAGATTCCCGCCGCTCAGGACGAGCACCGTTCGGCCAGCCGGTATCCGCTCGGGCTGCGCCTGCAGCGCGGCGAGCGGGGCGGCACCGGCCCCTTCCACAACGATGTCGGTGTGCTCGTGCAACGTGCGCGTGGCGACGCGCAGCGCATCGTCGTCAACGGCCATGACGTCGTCCAGGAACGCCTGGCAGGCGCCGAAGGCCGGCTCGACGATGCGGCTGTCGGCGAGTCCGCCGGCATATGAGGCGTCGGTCGACACGCCCGGATCCGGCTCGCCGTGCCACAGCGCCCCGAACCGCGGGAAGGCGGCGGACTGGACACCGGCGATCCAAGGCGGTCGAGCCGACTTCTTCAACACCCGTGCCATCCCGCCGGCGAGCGCCCCGCACGCGAGCGGCACGATGACCACGTCCGAGCCGGCTTCCTGCAGCTCCTGCGCGATGGTGCCCGTCCCGGCCAGCTGGGCGTCGGAGGCGCCATCCTCCAGGAACGCCAGGCCGAGCGACGCGGCCAGCCCACGCGCGTGTTCCGCCGCGGCGTCGAGCGTGGCCCCGGCGTAGTGCAGATCGCGCCGTGCGAGGAGATCAGCGCGCACTTCCGCGAGCTGGCGCCTTCCGGCACGACAACGTGGGCGGCTAGGCCAAGGCGTGCGGCGGCCCACGCGGTCGCGGCGCCATGGTTGCCGGTCGAGGACGTCACCACGCCGTAGGCTCCGCCGGCGCGCAGCGCGTGGACGGCACAGAGCGCGCCGCGCCACTTGAAGGCTCCGTTCGGCCCGGTGTCCTCCCGCTTGAGGAGCAGATGGCGCCCGGCGACCAGGCCCGCCGCCGCCTCCAGCGGTGTAGCCGGCCCGACCTCGCGGACGAGGGCGAGCGCGTCGACGGCAAGCGGCGGGAAACCGTCCCTCATGCGCTACGCCGCCTCGCGCGCGCCAAGCCGGGGGACGGCCTCGAGGAGCGCTCGTGTGTACTGGTGCTGCGGGTGCTCGAAGAGCTGCGTGGTCGGCGCCATCTCGCAGATCGTCCCTGCCCGCATGGTCGCCACCCGGTCGGCAAGCTGGCGAACCACTCCGAGGTCGTGGGTCACGAACAGCACACCGACCCCGGTCCGTGCGATCAGGCGCTGGAGGACGTCGAGCACCGTGGCCTGGACCGAGACGTCCAGCGCGGAGACCACCTCGTCGCAGAGGAGCACGGCAGGGTCCGCTGCGAACGCCCGCGCGAGCGCCACACGCTGGCGCTGGCCCCCCGACAGCTCGTGCGGGCGCCGTTCGAGCAGCCCGGCGTCGAGGCGGACCTCTTCGAGCAGCTCGGCCACACGACTCCGACGGGCGCGTCGACCCAGGTCGGGTCGAAAGAGCGCGAGCGGACGCTCGACCGCCATGCCGATGGTGTGCTGTGGGTTCAGCGATGCGTCCGGGTTCTGGAAGACGAGCTGGATCGCGCCTCGACTGGCGCGCGGGCGGCGCAGCACTCGTGCGGCGAGCGGCTCGTTGTCGAGCAGAACGAGTCCGGCGTCGGGCGAGTGCAAGCCGGCGATGACCCGCAGAAGGGTCGACTTCCCCGAGCCGGACTCGCCGACGATCGCCAGCGTCTCGCCGGCGCCCAGCCAGAGGGACACGTCCTGCAGGGCGGCGACCGGCGTCGTCCCTCTTGGTCCCCGATGACTGCAGCGCAACTCCCGCAGCTCGAGCTTCGCCACGCCATCGACGTCTGGCGCCCGCGCGGGCCGTGGCACCGTCCGCGTCGGACGTCGCGTCAGCCGGCCCAGTTCAGGGGTGCGCACACATCGGACCCGCAGGCCGTCTCCGGTGTCGGCGAGGGCCGGTTTGGCCGCCGTGCACTGGTCACGCACGTATCGACAGCGCGCCGCGAAAGCACAAGCGTCATCCACGACGGCAGGTGGCGGGAGCCCGGGGATGCCAACGACGGGGCTCGGATCGTCAACCCTGGGAACCGCGTCGAGCAACGCGGCGCTGTAGGGATGGCGTGGTGCCCGGGCCACGGCCGCGGCCGGCCCTTGCTCGACGACCTCGCCGGCGTACATGACCACGAGCTCGTCGGCTGTCTCGGCCAACATGGCGAGATCGTGGCTGATGTGCAACGCCGCGGTCCCGGTGCGCCGGACGAGCGCGGCGATCAATGTGGTGATCTGGCGTCGAGTGGTGACATCGAGGCCGGTCGTGGGTTCGTCGAGCACGAGTACCTCCGGCTCGCAGATCATGGCGGCCGCCAGCGCGATCCGCTGCTGCTGGCCACCTGAGAACTGCCACGGGTAGCGGCGCACGGCGTCCTCGGGATCCGGGATCCCGACGAGCTGGAGCATCGAGAGCACACGCGCTCGGACCTCGTCCTCCGACAGCTCGAGGTGCAGCTCGAGGGCCTCCGCGACCTGACGTCCCACGCGGTGCCGCGGGTTCAGAGCACTGGCCGCGTCCTGGGCGACGTAGCCGATCCGGCTACCCCAGACATCCCGGAGGGCGGCCCGGTCGAGCTCGAGCAGTTCGAGCCCCGCAAGCCGGCTGTAGCCGCCCAGCCGCCTCGCGCCCGGCGCGGAGTACCCGATCGAGGCCAGCGTCGCGGTGGATTTCCCGCACCCTGACTCTCCCGCCAGACCAAGGATCCGCGCCGGTTCGAGCACGAGGTCGACGCCGCCGACCACCGCGGCGACGACACCGCCCGGGCGGACGTAACCGACCTTGAGGCCGGCGACCGACAGCGCTGCGGGCGCCGGGATCATCGCGCGTACTCCTCGGCGCCGGGAACGCGCCGGCTCTGGGTCACCGAGTCGGCCAGCATGCTGATGCCGACGGAGAGCATTCCAATGGCGATCGCCGGCGCGAGTGTGGCCACCGGGCTCTGGACGATGGTGCCCCGTGACTCGGCGACCATCAGCCCCCAGTTGGACGCAGGTGGCTGGGCGCCGAGGCCGAGGAAGTTGAGGGTCGCGACGAAGATGATCACGTAGGTCAGCCGCACCGCGAACTCGACGAACACGGTCGGTGCGATGTTCGGGAGAATCTCCTGCCGGACGATCCACGGCGTGCGCTCGCCCCGGGCCTGGGCCGCTTGGACGTACTCGCTGGTTGCGACGCCCTGCGTCGCGCCGCGCAGTATCCGCGCGACCCGGGGGGTGTACACCAGCCCGACCGAAAGCACGATGACCAGCGGGCCGCTGCCCGCCGCCGTGATGACGACAAGCACGATGAGCAGCGGCGGAATGGAGAGGAGCGTGTCCACCGACACGGAGATGAGGCGGTCGAGCGCTCCTCCGCGGTAGCCGGCAACCATGCCGGCCGTGCCCCCGAGCCCGAACGCGAGAGCGGTGGCCAACAGCGGGACGGCGATGACCGAGCCTCCGCCATGCAGCAGCCGGCTGAGAACATCCCGGCCGAGACTGTCGCAACCGAGGAGATGTGCCGCGGAGGGGCCGCTGTCGGGGATCCCGACGCCGCTCTCGGTGGGATCGAACGGGGCGACGACGGGCCCCACTACGACGACCGCGACGAACAGGATCAGAATGGACACGCCGATCCGGCCCTCCACCGGCCCTAGGGCGCTGCGTCGAGCCGACCCGGCACGGCGCAGCCGGTCGCGCTGGGCCCAGGCCCCGGCCACCCCGGTCATGCGACCGTCCGCAGGCGCGGGTTGAGCGCCAGCACGACGGCGTCGGCGACGGCGTTGATGGCCACGAAGCCGATGGCTGCGAGCAGCGCCACGGCCTGCACGGTTGGGATGTCCTTCCCTTGCACGCTGTCCACGAGGAGCTGCCCGAGCCCGGGGAACGCGAACACGACCTCGACGACGACGAGACCGCCCAGCAGCTCAGCCATGTTGAGGGCGACGACGTTGACGACCGGGATGCTCGCGTTGGGAACGATGTGCCGCCATGTGAGCCGCCGCGTCCCCACGCCGCGCAACACCGCCGTTCGCACATAGGGCTGGCCGAGCGTCTCGCGAACCTGCACTCGCACCATGCGCGTCATGTACGGCGTCACCACGGCAACGAGCGTCAGCACCGGCAGCACGTACGCCTTCGCCGCTGTCCACCCCGACCCGAAGAGCGCCCCGCTGGACTCCTCGGGCAGCAGTCCCAGCCCAACCCCCAGGAGGACGAGCAGCAGCAGCCCGATGACGAACTCCGGCAACGAGTTCAGCAGGAGCAGAGTGAACGAGGCCGTGAGGTCGACCAGGGTGCCGGTGCGGCGGCCAAGCCACGTGCCGAGCACGACCGCCAGCGGTACGGCGAGCAGCATGGCAGCGACAGCGATGGTCAGACTGCGCCGCAGCCGCGGGAGCACCTCGGAGCGCACCGCCCGTCGGTTCCGCGTCGAGGTACCCCAGTCGCCGCGCGCGAACCGGGCGACCCAGGACATGTAGCGCGGCACCAGCGGCCGATCGAGTCCCTGCTGGACCCGATAGGCGGCGAGCTGGGCCTCCGTCGCCCCACGCCCGAGCGCGATCCGCGCAGGGTCGTTGGGCACGACGTTGGTCGCGAGGAACGTGATCACCGACACCAGCACCAGCGTGACTACCGCCAGGCCGACGCGCCGCGCACGACGGATGGGCCTCAGGATGCGGCGCGCGGCGTTCATGCTCAGGCGACGAACACGTTGCGCATGTCGACCTGCTCGGTCGGAACGATCTTCATGTTCTGGATGCGGTTCTTGCGTGCCCAGACGTCCTTCATGTGGAAGGGCCACAACGAGGCGGCCTCGTTGTTGTAACGGTTGAGGATCTCGCGCAGGATGTCCTTGCCTCCCCGATCCTGCGGTGTCCGCTGGAGCTGGCTGATGAGGCGATCGAGCTGCGGGTCCTTAAGGCGCGACTCGTTGTACGGACCGTCGGACCGGTACAGGAACGGCAGGATCGTGGAGTAGTGCTGGCGCAGCCAGTAGTTGGCGACGACCTTCTCGTGAAGGAACCGCTTGCCGAGTAGTTCGTCGAACGAGACGCTCTTGACCTGAGCCTTGAGCCCTGCTGCGTTCCACTGCTCGGCGAGGAGCGTCGCGCCGTCGCCGAGCGCCCGCAGTCCCGACGTCGTCCAGATCGGCACAGGCCCCTGGAAGCCGGCCTTGCTGAGCAGGGATCGCGCCTGCTCGGGATCGTGCGGGGCGGCCTGAACGCCGCCGGGCCAGTAGACCTCGTTCGGGTTGACCACGTCGTCCGGGCTCGCCGTGCCGTAGCCGCGGGCCACGATCGTGACCATCTTCTGGCGGTCGACCGCGAGCTTGGCGGCGCGCCGCACGTCCGGATCGTTGAACGGCGCCGTGGAGCCGTCGATGCCGAATACCACGGGCGGTCCGAAGGGACTCTCGACCAGATCGGCCGACGACGACGCCTTGAACTGCGAAAGCAGCGGAAAGGTCGGCGGGTCCGAGATGTCGGCGTCGCCGGTGAGCACTGCCTGGGCGCGCGTGGCCGCCTCGGTGATGACCACGCCCTCGACACGGTCGAGATAGGGCCGCCCGCTCTCCCAGTAGTTCGCGTTGCGCTCGACGACGAATCCCTCTCCGCCCTTGAAGGAGACGGTCTTGAACGGGCCGGTGCCAAACGACCCGTTCGTGAAGTCCTTCGTCCCCGCAGGAATGACCTTGCCATACCAGTGGCCGACCTTGATGAAGAAGTCGACGTCGGGCGCCTTGAGACGGAAGCGCACCGTGCGCGCGTCGACCGCGCGGACGTCGGCCGGGTCCAGGACGGGTCCGAAGATGCCGAGGCCCGGCGAGCCGAGCTTCGCGTCGAACATGCGCCGGATGCTGAACACGACGTCATCGGCTGCCAGCCGCTTGCCGGAGTGGAACTGGACGCCATCGCGAAGCTTGAAGGTGTAGGTCCGGAAGTCCGCCGAGTGCGATGTCCACGCGCACGAGGCCGTCGTAGACCAGGCCGCTGAAGGTGTTCGCCAGGATCGTGAACGCCGTGGCGGGGTCGGCGCTGTCACTGGAGACCGCGTCGCCGAAGACCATCTTGACGCTCCCTCCGCGGCGGGCCTTGGCGACCGGCGCCCCGCCTCCCCCGCCACCCCCTCCGCTGCCGCCGCACGCCTGGAGCAGAGCCCCGAGGTTGAGCGTCCCGACGCCTGCGGCACCGGTCCGCAACAGCGTTCGGCGCGTCAGGGTCCGCGGGTCTCGTTCGTCGTCAGCTTGCATCGCGATCGTCTCCCTCGTTGACTGTCGACCGTTGCGCCGCGGCCTCCGGCGTCCAGAACCGCTGCTGGTCGAGGTGTGAGACAAGGAGCTCGCCCGACAGGCACACGTGCTCGGCCATCGCCTCCCTGGCGGCCGCGGAGTCACGACTGCGTAGGGCGGCAAGGATGGTGCGGTGCTGCTCGCGGTGAAGCGCGAACTCGTCCTCCTCGCGCACGAGCGTGCGCCAGACGTAGTCCTTGGGGAACCCGTTCCACAACTGGACCACGAGCGCTGTGAGGACGGCGCTCCCGCTCGACCGGAGGATCGCCTGGTGGAAGCGATCGTTGGCGTCGCGCAGGCGCTCGTGCAGTCGCGCCTCGCGGGCCGGGTCGTCCGCGGCGAGGATCGCGGGCAGATCCGCCGCGGCGGTCTCGAGGTCGACCTGCGCCTCCTCGATCTCGGACAGCAGCGGGTCCACCGGACGGTCACACGCAAGCTCGCACGCGTAACCCTCCAACTCGGCGCGGACGCGGTAGAGGTCCACGACCTCCTCGCGCTCGCGGCGGCGGACCATCGCGCTGCGGTTCGCGCGCAGAACCACGAGCCCCTGTGCATCGAGACGACGCAGCGCCTCACGCACGGGCGTGCGACTTACACCCAGGCGCGTGCAGAGCTCCTCCTGGTTGAGCTCGCTGCCCGGCGCCAGCTCGCCCTTCAGGATCGCCTTCTCGATGGAGAAGGCGACCTCGTCGACGAGCGTGGTGGTGCGAACCTTGGTGTCGAGGGTCATGAGGCCTCCAGGTAGCGCCGGACGACCGCCTCGAAGAGGTCGATCGCCGTCGAGACCTCGCTCGCGCCGAGGTTCTCGTCGGGTCGGTGGGCAACCGCAAGTGAGCCGGGACCGAACGCGGGCAGCGCCGGGATGCCCAACGCGTCCACGTGGGAGCTGTCGGTACCGGCGGGAAGCACCGCCGTGCGGGGCTCGAGGCCGTGCACCTCAC
>JAABUS010005641.1_pt1 | contig 16175 bp, 10 predicted proteins | sample 5560161 | NCBI WGS metagenome assembly JAABUS01 (sample SAMN10711885, study PRJNA513376) | rock metagenome | isolation source: Antarctica rocks | place: Antarctica: Victoria Land, Trio Nunatak nord | collected 2016-01-04
ATAATCAACCCGATTTTTTAGCAAAGAACATTGATACAACCGTTAACCCCGCAGAAGATTTTTTTGATTATGCTGTTGGTAACTGGGCTAAAAATACTGCTATACCCGAAGAAGAAAGTGCATGGGGTATAGGCAACCTGGTTCAGGAAGAAATTTATGCACGGCTGCGAAAAATTAACGAAGATGCAGCAAGTGAAAAATCGGCTAGAGGCATTTCTCAAAAGATTGGCGACTTCTGGTATAGTGGCATGGATACACTCTCCATTGAACAACAGGGATTGAAACCTTTAAGTGCCGACCTTCAGCAAATTGAACGCATACAATCAGCAAGCGATATAGTTGATGCAGCGGCCGATTTTCATACGAAAGGTGTAAATGTTTTGTTTAGCGATTACGTTGCCCAGGACGATAAGAACAGCGAAGTTTATGCTTACCAAATGAGCCAGGGTGGTTTAGGGATGCCTAACCGCGATTACTATTTTAATACCGATGCAAGAACAGAAGGTGTGCGCAAGGCATTTAATACTTACCTCGTTAAAACTTTTATGCAGTTGGGTAACGACACTTTAACCGCATCTGCAAATGCAAAAGCTGTTTACAACCTCGAAACAAAGCTGGCAAAAGCGAGCCGGAGACTCGCTGCCCTCAGAGATCCATATAAGAACTATAACAAGATGGACGTGAATGCGCTCAGCCGTTTATCATCCAACATAAACTGGCCTGTTTATTTCCGGAAGATTAATGCTAATAAAGTTGATTCTGTTATAGTTGGTCAGCCCGAGTTTTATACTGCTTTAAATAATGAGTTGAGGATGACGCCTGTTGAGGATTGGAAAAACTATTTCCGCTTTCATTTAATCAGCAGCAATGCGCCTTATCTTGATAAAAAAACTTTTGGTAATTACTTTCAATACCGCAAAGTTTTAACCGGGGCAACGGCACCACGGCCAAGATGGAAAAGGGTATTGGATGCAGAAGAAGATGCAATGGGCGAAGCATTGGGGCAGCTTTTTGTAAAAGAATATTTTAACGAAAAAGCCAAGAAGCGCTATACCGATCTGGTTGAAAACATTCGGGATGCTTACAAAGAAAGAATTAAGAAACTTACTTGGATGAGCGACAGCACCAAACAAAAAGCATACACCAAATTAAATAAGATAACAAAGAAAGTTGGCTACCCCGATAAATGGAAAGACTTCAGCGCTTTAAAAATTGATCGTGGCCCTTTTGTATTGAACATGCAACGGGCTAACCAGTGGTGGCACAATTACATGATGAATAAATTAGGCAAGCCTGTTGACAGGGATGAGTGGAACATGAGTCCGCAAACTTATAATGCCTACTACAATCCAAGCAACAACGAGATTGTTTTGCCTGCAGGAATTTTTGCAGTTCCCGGAATGAAAGATGAAGATCTGGATGATGCATTTGTATATGGATACGCCGGTGCTTCAACAATTGGTCATGAGATAACACATGGTTTTGACGACCAGGGAAGACAATATGATGAGAGGGGAAACCTGCACGACTGGTGGCAGGCAACTGATGCTTCGCAATTTAAAGAAAGGGCAAAATATATTATAACTCAATTCAACGATTATAACCCTGTTGATACATTGCACATAAACGGCGATGCCACCCAGGGCGAAAACATTGCCGACCTTGGCGGCCTGCTTTTAGGATTGGATGCATTCAAAAAAACAGATGCCTATAAAAGCGGCAAAAAAGTTGGCAGCCTAACACCTTTGCAACGTTACTTTCTCGGCTATGCTTATGGTTGGATGTATAAAGAGCGTAAAGAAAGATTAGCCAGCCAGGTAATCACCGATGTACATTCGCCTGCTAAAGAACGGGTAAATGGCCCGATGGTTAACGTGCCTGAATTTTATGAAGCTTTCAACATAAAGCCGGGTAACAAAATGTACAGGGCAGACAGTTTAAGGGTACATATTTGGTAACGAACTCCACTGTGAGTAATAGATCTAAACTTTACGTTCCCGTTTAGTAGGAAGTATTTTTCCTAGCGATTATAAATTAAATGTAAACAACAAGCCACTTGCCGGCCAGTACATATTGCAGGTAAGCGGAGAGGGATTAAATAAGAATGTAAGTGTTTTAGTGAAGTAATTTTATCGAATACTTCAGAAAAAAAGAAAAGCAGCGTTTATGTGAACGCAGCTTTTCTTTTGTACTCATCTCATCCTTAAAAATATTACTGTTATAAAAACAAGTGCTTTACATTTAAATCATACTTTTCAATTTCATCATTATCGGAAAAACTTATGAGAAAACGGATATTATTTTTGTTGCTGTTAACTTCTGTTTTAAAATATACAAAGGCCCAAAAACTTACCCATGAAGAAAGGAGGATAGTTCATAACGTTAATAAAAAAATGCCTCACACTCTTCAGTTGCTCAAGGAGTTGGTAAACATAAACAGCGGTACTTTAAATATTGAAGGTGTGAAAAAAGTTGGCGAAGTGCTGGGCAAACAATTTGAAAGTATCGGGTTTACCACAACCTGGGTAACATTGCCCGACTCTCTTAAACGTGCAGGTCATCTGGTGGCTTATAAAAAAGGGCACAGGGGCAAAAAGCTTTTTTTGATCGGCCATTTAGATACCGTGTTTGAGCCCGACATGCCTGCTAATCCTTATAGAAAGTTAAACGATACAACCGCAACAGGGCAAGGTGCAAATGATATGAAGGGTGGCGATCTTGTTATATTAGCAGCATTGCAGGCATTACAAAGTGCAGGCTTATTAAAAGATGTTTCGATAACTGCATACTTTACAGGCGATGAAGAAAAAACAGGCATACCAATTGAAGTTAGCCGGGCAGATTTTATTGAAAGGGCAAAGCAAAGTGATATTGCTTTAGGATTTGAAGGTGCGCAAGGCCTTAACACCGTAGCAACTGCGCGTCGCGGCGCAAGTGGCTGGAAGCTAAAAGTATATGGTAAACAAGGGCACAGCGGTGGCATTTTCAGCAATGGTTACGGAGCCATTTACGAAGCTGCAAGAATTATAAATACATTTAGAGAAGAATTAAGTGAAGAGCAGTACCTAACCTTTAATCCTGGTGTTTTTGTTGGAGGTTCTGAAGTGGTGTACGATTCTGCCAATATGCGTGCAGATGTATCGGGTAAAACAAATATTATATCTCCTTCGGCAATTGTACAGGGCGATCTTCGTTTTTTAACCGATAAGCAAAAAGAAGCAGCACGTGCAAAAATGAAAACTATAGCGCTAACAAATAATTTAGCAGGCACAAGGGCTGAGATATTATTTACTGATAATGTTCCCGGGATGGAACCAACAGAGGGTAATAATCGTTTGCTCAAAGTGTTAAGTAAGGTAACTGCCGATCTTGGTTTTGGACCAACCAAAGCAGGCGATCCCGGAAGCAGGGGGGCAGGAGATATTTCTTACATAGCCAAATATGTTGATTGCCTTGATGGATTAGGAGCTAGCGGAAGAGGCGCTCATGCGCCTGGCGAAACTATTAATCTTGCTGAGTTTCCACAACTCATTGAGCGGGCTGCACTATTAATTTACCGGTTGACAAGATGATGAGACGATTAGCATTTTTATTAACAGACGAACGTTATCCTGTACATCGTACTCCTTTGGAGAATTCATTTCAGTGTATCCCGGCCGCTTAGTAATTGCATTTAACCTGTTCTCATTTCATCTAACCTTAACACATTAATGCTGAAGACAAATTTAAAATAGCTTTAGAGTTAAATCGTTTTACTTTTTATTTTTTCGCGTTGTGCAAGGTACAAGCCTCCTATTACCATTGCAGTACCAAGATAGGTAAACCACGTAATAGGTTCACCTAACAAAGCCGCTGCATACATAAAACCAAAAACAGGACAAGGAAACAACCACAGCGATGCCCTCACAGCATCCTGTTTCACCAGATAAAACCATAGCTGCAAGGCTGCTATCGAAACGGGAACCACAAGCCATAGAACTGCTCCCCAAAATTGATTATTGAAATGAGTTAATTTAAAGTTTGCTGTTAACAATGTAAAAGGCAACAGTAACATTCCTCCTATCAATACCTGCCATCCGTTTATTATCAGGTTTGTCATTTTCCAGGTTATGCCTGCATAGTAAACTGTAGCAGCCGATACTGATAGCATTGCCGCCAGCAGAATTAATAATCCTTCAACTGTAGCATAACTGTTTTGCAATAACGGATAACTTGCTGCAACTACTCCTGCTAAACCAAGTATCAGTCCTGCAATTTCAAACCAACGCAGTTTTCTTTTAAGCCAGATGGCCGACATAACCATAATAAACAACGGATTGGTTGCAACTGCAAGACTGCCGATACCGGCAGAAACATGTTTTAAAGCTATAACATACGCACCTAAATAAATGGTAGTATTTAAAAGCGAGAAAATAAATAAGTGCTTCCACTCATTTGCTTTGGGTAATCTGTTTTTAGTTGGGCTTACAGCATAAGCAAAAAAAAGCATTGCGCCGCCGGCAATAAAGAAACGGACATTGGCTAATATCAGCGGATCGGCAACTGCTACTCCAAACTTGGTAGCCACCGATGCCGATGCCCATAAAGCTGCAAACATTAACCCAGGTAATAACCGGCGCATAATATCAAATACTGACTAAATTAAAAGGAGGCAAAATTAAGCTTTAGCATTAATGCGAATTGCTTATAGATGTTATAGCATGTATCGTTATTATATCAGAAGCATTAAAAAACAAAAAAGCGGCATCGCCGCTTTTTTGTTTTTTAAAATCACTTTTTGTTTTCTTATTGTGGTTGTGTACTTCCGGTACTTGAAGTAAGCTTAGATAGCATATCTCTATGCATCTTAATTTTAGGCAGCGCCTTTGTTGCCAACGCTTTTATATCAGCATCCTGTGTTTGACTTAAAACATTTTGAAGCTCGTTGATTTTAGCTTCGTGCATCGTAAGCATTTGGCTTGCCCACTCCTGGTCAAATTCTTTACCTGATGCTGAAGACATGTTTGGCATCGCAGACATATCACCATTTGCAGCAGGAACGGTTACCTGTTTTTTGCCGGCAAGTTTTTTAAGATCGCTCGCCATCTGTGTATGATCTGTAAACATTTGTGCCGCTGCTTTCTTAAGCTGTGCATTAGTTCCCTTATCGCGTCCCATTTTAATAAGCTGCAATTCCATATTATTGTCAGTAATGTTTTTACTTATAAAATCATTAGCTGTCATTGCAGTGCTCGTATCATTAGTGTTACCGGTTTTCATAGCAGAAGATGAGTCTTGCATACCGGTAGTACCCGTGCTGCCTGAAGTACCGGTGCCACTGGTTGAAGAGGTATTATTCGTACTATTACTGGCACTGTCGGTGCTTGAGCTGGTAGTACTTCCTGAGTTACATGCAACTGCAACTACTAACGAGGTTGAAATAAGCAATTGAGGCAGACATGCTGAAAGCTTTTTCATAAAATTCTTTTTAGTTTAAAATGATTGATCTGAAGATTATTATACAAACAGATGTATAAAAACCATTCCATTGGGGAAAACATAAAAGCCCGCAAATTGTTTTGCCGACTATAAGTGATATGTGTTTAAAACTTTTTTTGTGCAAATCTTTTAATGCATCTTTTGCTTCTTGGTCACAAGAAAGAGTATTTTGGATTTGATTTTAAAAAGATTGAAGCGCACTCTATGGAAAAATACTTTGTACGCATTACATCTTTAAAAAGGCAATAATAAAAGAGGCGGCTTTTACCAACCACCTCTTATTAAAATAAATTAGCTATTGCAGAATGTTAGTGACCGCCACCAGGACGCGTTGAAGTTCCGCTGCCACTGGTTCCTGTGCCACTGCCACTAGTACCAGTGCCCGACCCTGTACCACCTGTACCAGTCCCGGAGCCTGTACCTCCTGTGCCACTTCCACTATGAGTACCTGAACCTTTCTTACCTGAGCGAGACCCTGATTTTGAACCTGATCCCATTTTGCCAGTATCAGCACCCATTCCTGAGCCTGAGCCCATTCTGCCAGTGTCGGAACTCATTCCCGACCCTGTTCCACTGCCAGAGCCTGATCTGGAACCTGTGGTACCTGAGCCAGAGTTCATTGTTCCCCTACCAGTGCCGGAAGTATCCATCTGAGAACCAGATGACGTACCGCCTGTAGTTCCGCCACTATTCATGCTACTTCCCCCGGAAGAACTGCTGGTAGAATCTGTGCTGCCGGTGCTTTCACCCGAGTTGCATGCAACAGCTAATAATAACGCACTTCCAAAAATGATTTTCTTCATTGTTTTGTTTTTTACTTTTAAATAAATTGGTATATAACAGCTTTTTGATATAAATGTTATCTTATTCAATATTCTTGCCATGCATTTACTTGTAGAACTATTTGCAATATTTGTGGAAGGCTTTAATTCTTTTATATTTATTTAGAAATGTTTGTTTAAGTACAAAAAGTTACTCTCCTTTCATTGTTCCAACTGTTTAAAGCATGGGCAATAAGAATTTGCCCGCGGTAAAGAAACAAAATTTTTTTTCGCATTCCTCCCGCACAAGCCTTTTTTAGGTAAGGTGCTGTTTTTAACCCGGTCGGGTGCTTCTAATACGGTAAATACTTTTGTAATACTATCACAAATGATAAAAGCTTTTGGTATATTTTTTATTGCTTTACCAGATTAAAAATAAAATTTATGCGAAAAGATAAAACAACTATGGGTAAAGATGCTGATGGAGTATTTCATCCCGGAAAAGGAAAACCTTCGGGAATAAATAAAGAAGAAGGCTTGGGTTTACAGGCAACACCGCCAGAAAAAATGGATGAATATTTAGAGATAACTGAAAAATATACAGCAGGAGAAGATAAACTTGCCGAACACTTACCTGTACGTCATCGCAACAGAAATACGTCTAAAGGCGAAGACACTTATAAAGCAAAGGAAAACAAGGAAGAAAGCAATAAAAGCAGGAACGAAACTTTTACTGAAGAACGTACTACCACGGTTGTTGAAGAACTTCCTGGAATGCTAACGAAAGATACGTTTTCGGAACTGGCAAATTATAAGGCTGATTGCTGCGTGTCTCTTTTCATAACTACGCATGCAGCAGGTGTAGAAGTAAATGAGCATTACGATCCCATCGTTTTCAAAAATGCCTTACAAGATATTTCGAAAAGATTCAAAGATAAAGGGTACGACCAAACCTTTATTGAACCATTGCTTAAGCCCGGCTTCGATTTAATACGGGATAATGCTTTCTGGTTAAAACAGTCTCCGGGTTTGGCGGTATTTATTGCCAAAGGATTTTTTAAGTATATTAAAATGCCTGTTGCACCTGCAGAAGACTTAGTTATTGAAACTACCTTTTATGTTACACCGCTTATACCTATAATGACGAGTAAAGAATACTTTTACCTGTTAGCTATAAGTAAGCAATCTATAAAATTGTTTAAGGCAGATGCTTTTGGCATGGAGTACGTTCGTGTTGAAGTTCTTCAAAGTATTGAGGAGGTAAAAAGATTGTCTGACCTGGATGCAACCACCTTCCGCTCAGGAAGTAATGGGCCACGAGCGCCGCGCTATTCGCAGGAAGGAGCCTATCACGGAGTAGGAGGCGGAAATCCTGATGATAAAGATAATACAGCCGTTTTTTTTGAGACAGTTGATGATATACTGTTTAAAGAAATATTCAACAAAGAAAATGCACCGCTGGTGCTTGCCGGTGTAGAATATTTGATACCTATTTATAAATCAGTATGCGATTACCATAACGTATGGGAACAGGCGCTAACCGGTAATCGCGACCGACAGGAAACAGGCGCTTTATACCAGGAGGCAAAAGAATTAATGCAGCCATACTTTAACCAAAGGCTTACAAAAGCATTGGAGAACTTTGGCAATAAGTCGGCTACTGAACTTACTTCTTCAATAGCTGCAGATATAATTCCGGCTGCGTATTACGGGCGTGTATCTCATTTATTCATTTGCAAGGGGGAGCACATTTGGGGAACCTTTGATGAAATGACAAGTGGGCTACAATTTCATGATACACCAAATACAGATGGCGAAGACCTGATAGATAATGCCGTTGTGAAAACGCTTGCCGCCGGCGGAGAAGTATTTCTTTTAGATAAAGAACAAATGCCTGCACAAAGCCAGATGGCTGCATTGTTTAGGTATTAAGGTTGTTTGGGTAATTAGATAAAAAAATACGCAACGTGAAGGTGTTGCGTATTTTTTATGCCTGCTAAGTGGGGTTAGATTTAGTTACAACAATTGCTATCGCAACATACTTCTTCTGCCGGCTTTTCTGCGTAAAAAAGTTTAGCAACAATTGTTGTCTGCTTTATAGCCATCAAATAACTGGTTGATGAAAGCCTGTGCTGTTTTCCATTCTTTATCATTGATGCAGTAGCAAACTTTAGCCCCTTCTATTTCTCCTTTAATCAAACCAGCGTCTTTTAATTCTTTCAGGTGTTGCGAAATGGTGCTTTGCGAAAGCGGTAATTCATCAACTATATCTCCGCAAACGCAGGTTTGTCTGCCGGCTAATAGTTTTAAGATGGCAACCCTTGCCGGGTGACCCAATGCTTTAGCATATTTGGCTAACCTGTTTTCCTTTGCACTGAACTGGTATGATTTAGTTGCCCCCATAATACTTTCAATCGCAATATTACGATAATTATTGATAGTGATAACAGTTTTTGTAAATTTTACTTTTCCTGATAATGGAGGAGGTAATTTCGGAATAGGTTGCTAAGCAAAGCGTACTTGTTTTGGAAACCTCAAATAAAGAGCGCAAGGTGTAAATTTATTCTGCCAGTCTTGTTACAACCTCATTTTGTTTACTTAATAGTTTTGAGATAGGGCAGGCTTTTGCAATATAGACCAACCTTTCCTTCTGTTCGGCAGGAGTAGTTTCATCTACAGATATTTCAGCATGAAAAATATGTTTAGCCGTACCTTCTGTTTCCAGTCTTTCTAACGATACAGTTACTTTAATATTATTGATGTTCCATTTTTTTCGTTGCACATACATTCTTAAGGTAATGGCTTTGCATGAAGCAAGCGACATGCACAAGTAATCTCCCGGCGCAGGGCCTATATCTTTTCCTCCAACATTAGTTGGCTCGTCTGCTATTGCGATATGATTAGCTGCATGCAAATCGGTAGCATACGAAGCGCCGGTATTTTCGGCATATACAGTTGAAATAATGTTAGTATTAGACATAGGTAAAAGTTTTTTTTAATGACAAGTTTTGTTACAACTTTTTATATAGCAGTAGAATCATGCCTCAATGTAAATATGAAATTTCTTTACTACAGTAGCTAACAAATATTTCCCTCGTTTGCTCCATAGGTATTTAAGGGATAGTTTTATTAGATATTTTTGGTGTTTTCTCCTGCATGTCAGTCAGAGAATATTGAAGACAAGGTTGGAGATAATATTCATTCTTTAATTGCTTCCATGAAAAAAGTTTTAAGAGCGGCAATAGTTGGATCAGGTTTCGCTGCTAAGTTTCATTATGATGCTTTGCAGCGAGTAGTTAGTACCGGGGTTGAAATTGTTGGTGCATACTCCCCAACACCTGAAAAACTTTTAAGCTTTACAGCGCCGGGAAATCTTAGGGCATTTAATAAGTTGGAAGATTTAATAGAGCAATGTGATGTGGTTCATATATGTACCCCGCCTGTTACCCATGAACCGATTGTTGTGGAAGCATTAAAACAAAATAAGCATGTTATAGTTGAAAAACCTTTTACCGGCTATTTTGGCGATGGTACCGAAGAATTTAGCGGAGATACATTTAGCCGTGAAAAAGGATTGGAGCATGCCCTGAAAAGCGTTAGCAGAATGCTTGACGCAGAAAAGCAAAGTACCGGGAGAATCATGTATGCCGAAAACTGGGTATATGCTCCCGCTATTCAAAAAGAAAGAGAGCTATTACAAAAAACAGGGGCTCAAATTATTTGGATGCATGGCGAAGAATCTCATTCGGGTTCGCATTCTTTAACCTATGGGCAGTGGAAGTTTTCGGGTGGTGGATCAATGATAGGGAAGGGGTGTCATCCTTTATCTGCAGCTATATATTTAAAACATGCTGAAGGTCGAACCAGAAATGGAAACCCGATAAGACCAAAAACTATTTCTGCCCGAACTCATGCCATTACAAGAATGCCAACATTTAAAGATGAAGGATATTTAAGAACAACCTATAAAGACATTGAAGATTTTGCAATGCTGCATGTAGTATTTGAAGATGGAACTATTGCTGATCTGTTTGCCAGCGAACTGGTACTGGGCGGAGTGCACAACTGGATTGAAGTGAATACTACCAATCACAGAACCATTTGTAACATTAACCCTAATACTACAATGCAGGCATATACTCCTGCTGAAGTTCATTTTAAAGATGTATATGTTGTTGAGAAAACTGAGACCAAACAGGGATGGTCATCTCTCTCGCCCGATGAAGGATGGTTTGCAGGATACCAGCATGAAATGGATGCCTTTTACAGGTCTGCAGCTTATGGAGATCACATCGAAAGTAACAGCAGTTTAGCCGCTGATGTAATAGCAACCATTTATGCAGGCTATGTTTCAGCAGAAAGAAAAGGAACTGAAGTAAATATTACTATCTTGTAAATTATTTTCCCTTCAAATATTTCATTGATTTATCTAACTGAATAATACTAACGATACTTTTACCTATGATCACAGATATGCAAGCCACAGCAGCCGAACCATCCATTCAATCAAAAATAGGAAGATACCGCTGGACGATTTGTGCATTAGTATTTTATGCAACCACTATCAACTATCTCGACAGGCAGGTAATTAGTTTGCTAAAACCCACACTTGAAAAAGAATTTAACTGGGCAGAGTCAGATTATGCAAATATTGTAATGGCATTTCAACTTGCTTATGCAATAGGAATGGTTTTCGCCGGCAGAGTGATAGATAAAATAGGAACTAAATTAGGTTATGCCATTACCTTAACTCTTTGGAGCATCGCTTCAATTTTACATGCTTTTGCAACGGGCACTTTAAGTTTTGCGGTCTTTCGTGCTTTTCTTGGCGTTACAGAAGCGGGAAATTTTCCGGCAGCTTTTAAAACTGTAGCAGAATGGTTTCCCAGGAAGGAAAGGGCTTTGGCGGGAGGAATTTTTAATTCAGGAACGAATGTTGGTGCCATACTTGCACCTCTTTTAGTGCCTTATATAGCAATAAACTATAGCTGGAAAATTGCTTTTATAGCAATTGGAGCAATCGGTTTTATCTGGCTGATATTTTGGTTTTTATGGTACGAAGTTCCGGCTAAACAAAAGCGGCTTGGTAAAGCGGAATTCGATTATATACATAGCGACCGGGAAGATCATACACCTGCTGCAGGGGAAGAACAGGAACCAAAGATTTCGTGGTTAAAATTATTGGGATACAAACAAACCTGGGCTTTTATTGCCGGTAAATTTTTAACGGATGGCATCTGGTGGTTCTTATTATTTTGGTTACCCGCATTTTTAACGTCGCAATATAAACTGGTAGGTACGCAGGTTAGTTTGCCTATTGCCTTCGTTTATACATTGGCAGGTGTAGCAAGTATTTTTGGAGGTTGGTTGCCTATGTGGTTTGTAAAAAATAAAGGGTGGAATATTGTTCGTGCCCGTAAAACATCCATGCTTATTTATGCCTTTTTTCCTTTGTTAATAATGGTATCGCAGGCTGCCGGCAGTTATCACATGTGGTATGCAGTTATTATAATTGGCATTGCGGCCTCTGCACACCAGGCATGGTCGGCCAACTTATTTACTACCGTGTCTGATATGTTTCCAAAAAATTCCATTGCTTCTGTTGTAGGCATAGGAGGGATGGCAGGTGGTTTAGGCGGAATGGCAGTAGCTAAAGTTGCAGGCCTTCTGTTTGACTATTATAAAGATTTGGGTCATATAGAAACAGGCTACTACATTTTGTTTTTATATTGTGGTTTGGGTTATCTTCTTGCATGGTTTATTATGTTCAGGTTATTAGTTCCCAAAATGCAGCCGGTTACATTAAATGAGTAAAATTTAAAGTATTCTAATTCACCCCTATTCCTCTAATCAATTTTATACAATGAAGAGTTCGGTATGTTGTACACAACTATTATTAATTATTTGCATCCTTCAATTATTTGCCTGCAGATCGCACGACCAAAAGGGTAAACGATCTAATGTTGATACAGTCGCTATAAGAAAATCTATTTCTTCTGCGCCTGTTTTATCTCCTGAAGAGTCTATTAAGAAGATGAAGCTTGAAGATGGGTTTGAAGTAAAGCTTGTGGCCGCAGAGCCTTTGGTTAACTCTCCTGTTGCATTAAAGTTTGATGAAAGAGGACGTATATGGGTTTGCGAAATGCAAAGTTATATGCCCGATACTGTTGGCACCGGCGAAGAAAAGCCGTTAGGTAAAATTGTAATTCTTGAAGATACTAACCTGGACGGCTTAATGGATAAAAGAAAAGTTTTTATTGACGGCCTTGTTTTGCCTCGTGCTTTGTGCCTTGTAGAAAACGGGATACTTATAGCTGAGCCGCCTAATCTTTGGTATGTTGATATACACAACGATCAACCCGGCAAAAAGATATTGGTAGATGATAAATACGCCGCAGGCGGAAATCCTGAACACCAGGCGAACGGACTTTTTCGTGCATTAGATAACTGGATATACAGTGCAAACTGCACCAGCCGTTACAGGAAAAAAGGAGATAAATGGCTTATAGAACGAACACATTCAAGAGGGCAATGGGGCATATCGCAGGATAACGACGGAAGGTTATTTTATAACAATAATTCTGAAAACTTATTGGGCGATTATTTTTCTCCCGGCTTTGGGGCAACCAACCCTACTTTAAAAAACATTGCCGGTTACGAGGATAAGATAGTTGCAGATAACAGAGTGTATCCATCAAGGCCCACACCCGGAGTAAACCGCGGATACCAGGAAGGTGTTTTAGATGATAGCTTACGCCTCGTAAACTTCACTGCTGCATCAGGCCCTGTTATATATAGAGGTGATTTATTTGGCAAAGAATATCAGCTTAATGCTTTTGTTGCCGAACCTTCTGCCAATCTTATAAAAAGAAATATCCTCGAAGAAAAAGGTTATCGGGTGACAGGCAAAGAAGCTTATAAAGGGAAAGAATTTTTATCAAGCGTGGATGAACGTTTCAGGCCCGTTACTTTATATAATGGTCCTGATGGCGCTTTGTATGTGGTGGATATGTACCGCGGAATTATACAGCATAAAACTTATCTCACCGAATATCTTAAGAACGAAATAAAAAGCCGGCAATTAACAGAGCCGCTTTCGGGCGGAAGGATTTATAAAATAATTCCAAAGGGTAAACAAACAGTGGCTAATGTGCGTATGCCCGCTAATCCTGATAGTTTAGTAAGGCTTCTGCAACATGCCAATGGATGGATACGGGATGAAGCCCAGCAAATGATTGTTGATAAAAAACTCACACAGGTTGTTCCGGTTTTAAAGCAAAATTTAAAGCAGGTCAATAACCCGATATTGGTTATTCATTCCCTCTGGACTTTAGAGGGACTGAACGCATTGCAGCAGGAAGATATCGTCCCTTTAATAAACCAAACAAACTGGAAGCTGCAGGTGCAGGCACTAAGCGTACTGCCTTCCGTAATAAACAAAAATACCTACAAACAATACCTGCCGTTATTAAACCAATTAGCTGATAAAAACGACACGCTTACGGCGCCTTACCTTGCTTTTATAACACAAACAATAAAGCCAATTGATTCTGTAACATCAAATAATATCCTGCTAAAAATAGTAAAACAACAGCCCAACAATGCTTATGTATCAAGTGCGGTAATCAGCACAATTAAGGGTAAAGAAGAAATTTTTGCAAAACAGGTACGGTCAATAATTGCTGATACAACATTGGCAATAAATAAACAACTGTACGCTGTAATAAATGATTTTAAAAACCCCGGAAGTAAAAAACTCCCGGCGCTGAAAAAGGAGTTTCCTAAAGGGATGGCTATATTTACTTCTGTATGTCAAACCTGTCATGGCTCGGATGGGAATGGTATAAAATCTCTTGCGCCCCCTTTACATAGATCGGAATGGGTGTTAGGCGATAAAAATAAATTTATGCCAATCGTTCTATACGGATTAACAGGACCTGTAAAGGTGAATGGAAAGGTTTATAAAGCCCCTGAAATAAATGGCGAAATGCCGGGAATAGGCAACAATAAAGATTATTCGGATGAAGATATTGCTCAGTTATTAAGTCTCATTAGAAAGTCGTGGAGCAACAATGCCGACAAAATTAAAGCCGACGATGTTGGCGCAATCCGGCAGAAGTTTGCGGGCAGGCAAAAAGCATTTACAACAGAAGAGCTTAATAAATTGCAGTAGTATTTGATTAACAGTTGTTTCTTTTTGCAAGCCCGGGCCTGGCGAAATTCTATTAGGGCTTTTCCTGTTATCTTCATCATCATTTTTCAATTGGCTTCGGTTGCGGGGCTGATAGTTATAAGGTACCAGCACAGCCTTAAGGAGCCACCGTTTCAGATCTATAAATGTTTCGTCGCTTCTCTTTTGAATGATTCCACTTGCCTGTTACAATAATAATCAAATCTTTTGAGGATAAAAAAAGCGGAACCTTTTTATAGTTCCGCTTTACTATGCATTAATCTAAAAGTATTTTATGCAGTTGCTGCTGCCTGAACCTGCGGATGCGCCTGCCTGCGAATAATATTAAGAGCAGCACCTGCTTTAAACCATTCAATCTGCTGATCGTTATATGTATGGTTAACCTTAAAGCTTTCTTCACTTCCATCGGCATGGTGAAGTACAATTGTTAGCGGTACGCCGGGTTCAAAATTGGTAAGGCCTTCAATGTCTATCACATCGTCTTCAAGTATTTTTTCATAATCTTCTTTATGCACAAAAGTTAGCGCAAGCATACCTTGCTTTTTTAAGTTGGTTTCGTGGATACGGGCAAAAGATTTTACCAATATTGCACGAACACCCAAAAATCTCGGTTCCATTGCCGCATGCTCTCTTGATGAACCTTCACCATAGTTTTCATCGCCAACTACAATGCTTCCTATACCTGCTGCTTTGTAAGCCCGGGCAGTTGTTGGCACAGGGCCATATTCGCCTGTTAGCTGGTTTTTTACTTTATCTACACTGTCGTTAAAAAAGTTAAGCGCCCCAATCAACATGTTGTTAGAAATGTTATCTAAGTGGCCGCGAAATTTTAACCATGGACCTGCCATCGAAATATGGTCTGTTGTACATTTACCTCTTACTTTTATTAATAAGCGTAAACCTTTAATGTCTGTTCCTTCCCATGCAGCAAACGGTTCAAGCAGTTGTAAACGTTGCGAGTCGGGACTAACTAAAACTTCCACTGCATCCGGATCTTCGGCAGGTGGCTGATAACCCGGATCTTCTACGCTATATCCGTGCGGGGGAAGCTCGAAACCTGAGGGTTCATCCAGCATTACTTCCTGTCCTTCTTCATTCATTAATTTATCGGTGAGCGGGTTGAAAGTAAGATCGCCTGCCAGAGCAAATGCAGTAACAATTTCAGGCGAGGCAACAAAGGCATGTGTTCCCGCAAAGCTGTCGTTGCGTTTTGCAAAGTTGCGATTGAAAGAAGTGATGATAGAGTTTTTACGGGTAGGATCATCAATATGACGGGCCCACTGACCGATGCAAGGTCCGCAGGCATTTGCCATTACAATGCCTCCCATTGTGTCGTAAGCTTGCAGCAATCCATCCTTTTCAACTGTATATCTTACCAGTTCGCTGCCGGGAGAAATAGTAAATTCTGATTTTGTTTTCAGCTTTTTATCTACCGCCTGCCGCGCTACAGAAACAGAGCGGCTTATATCTTCATAAGAAGAATTGGTGCACGAACCTATCAAAGCAACTTCCAGTCTTTCAGGCCATTTGTTGGCTCTTACAGCTTCGGCAAATTTGCTTATAGGCCATGCAAGGTCGGGGGTGTATGGTCCGTTTACATGTGGCTCAAGTTCATTTAAATCTATCTCAACTATCTGGTCGTAAAAGTTTTCGGGGTTTGCATATACTTCGGGGTCGGGACGAAGATGATCTATTACTCCGTTCGCTAATTCAGCAATGTCGGCACGTTCAGTAGCTTTAAGATA
>JAABUS010005642.1_pt1 | contig 16170 bp, 15 predicted proteins | sample 5560161 | NCBI WGS metagenome assembly JAABUS01 (sample SAMN10711885, study PRJNA513376) | rock metagenome | isolation source: Antarctica rocks | place: Antarctica: Victoria Land, Trio Nunatak nord | collected 2016-01-04
GAGCAGCGCAAAAATGACTTTATCGCAATGGTTAGCCATGAGCTTAAAACGCCGCTTACTTCTATGAAAGGTTACGTCCAGATGCTGACCTCGATTGCACAAAAAAACCAGGACAATTTCAGCCTTTCTACCTTGGAAAAAGCGGACCGGCAGGTAAATAAAATGACAAGTATGGTCAGCGGTTTCCTTGATGTTTCAAGGTTTGAAACCGGTAAGATCTATATTGATAAACAACGCTTTAATATGGCAGAACTAATCAGGGAGTCAGAAGAAGAAACCCTGGCTACAATTACCAGCCACAAAGTGGTTTTTGCACCGGTTGAAGAGACAATTGTAGATGCTGATCGGGACAAAATCGGCCAGGTTATTACAAACCTGATCACTAATGCAGTCAAATACTCACCTCTGGATTCTGTAATTCAGGTAGCTTGTGTTACTTTTGAAAGTACAGCGCAGGTGAGTGTGCAGGATGAAGGAATGGGAATACAACCTCAAGACATAGACCATCTTTTCGACCGTTTTTATCGGGTGGAAAATAATCAGGTGGACAAGATCAAAGGCTTTGGTATCGGGCTATATTTATGTTCGGAAATTATCCAGCGGCACAAAGGGAAAATTTGGGTGCAAAGTGCGCCGGAACACGGTTCTACTTTTTATTTTAGCCTCCCGATTGCTGGTTAAATAGCTATGTTTGAGTTCTTCTGTACTTCTTTTATCACCTGAAATTTTTGATGCTGTATTTTACAAACGTTGATTTCAAAATCAAAATTTACTGGCATAAAAGAAGCAATGTAAATTTCTGACAGGAGTTAAATAATTCCTTGTTCAATAAATCAGTAAAGATTCAAATACTACAAATTTTCTTTAATACACAAACTCCCCAAACTCAGATCGGATCGTTAGTTTTTTGGTTGAAGCACTTTCTACACGGCCAACTACCTGAGCTGCAATGTTATACTTTGCTGAGGTTTGAATAATCGTTTCCGCCAGAGTTTCCGGGACATACAGTTCCATGCGATGGCCCATATTGAAAACTTTATACATTTCCTGCCAGTTGGTGCCGGATTCTTGTTGAATAAGTTTGAATAATGGCGGCACCGGAAAAAGATTGTCTTTAATAATATGCAGATCATCAACAAAATGCAAAACTTTGGTTTGCGCGCCGCCGCTGCAATGCACCATGCCATGAATTTGCGGCCGGTGGTCCTGCAAAATAGCTTTAATTATGGGCGCGTAAGTTCTGGTAGGAGATAAGACTAATTTGCCCGCCGTTATCGTTTTACCTTCAGCAATCTCAATCAGGTCAGTCAGGTTTTTAGAACCTGAAAAAACCAATTCTTCGGGAACGGCCGGATCAAAACTTTCCGGAAATTTTTTGGCTAAAGTTTTATTAAAAACATCGTGGCGCGCAGAAGTTAAGCCGTTGGAACCCATTCCGCCATTATAATTGCTTTCATAAGAAGCTTGTCCGGCAGAAGCCAAACCAACAATTACATCGCCAGCCTGAATATTGCTGTTGTCGATCACATCGGCACGTTTCATACGGCAGGTTACGGTAGAATCGACAATAATTGTCCGCACCAGATCGCCCACATCGGCCGTTTCGCCGCCGGTAGCGTAAATGCCGATGCCCGCTTCCCGAAGCTGCGTCAACAGTTCTTCCGTTCCGTTGATGATGGCTGCAATCACTTCGCCCGGAATCAAATTTTTATTCCGGCCGATGGTTGATGAAAGCAGGATATCGTTGGTTGCGCCCACACAAAGCAAATCATCCAGGTTCATGATCACGGCATCCTGGGCAATATCTTTCCAAACGGATAAATCGCCGGTTTCTTTCCAGTACATATAAGCCAAAGATGATTTTGTACCGGCACCATCGGCGTGCATAATGTTGCAATACGCTTCATCATGGCCCAAAATATCGGGAATAACCTTACAAAAAGCTTTTGGAAAAATACCTTTGTCTATGAATTTTATAGCTTGGTGCACATCTTCTTTGGAAGCAGAAACGCCCCGCAAATCATATCTTTCGGAAGAAATCATAGCGCAAAAGTAGGAAGAAGATTGGCGATTAGCAATCAGTTTTCGGCTATCAGCTTTTGTATAGTTTGATAAACAGCGCATACTGTTTTTATCGGCATAAAAAAAGCCCCAGAAAAATCCGAAGCTTTTTTAAACCCAACAGGAAACTGAAAGCCGATTGCTGAAAGCTTTTATAGTTTGATAAACGGCGCATACTGTTTTTATCGGCATAAAAAAAGCTTCAGAAAAATCCGAAGCTTTTTTAAATTTAACAGGAAACTGAAAGCCAATTGCTGAAAGCTTGCAACCTATTTTATAAACAACAATTCTCTAAATTTCGGCAGCGGCCATTGTGCATCGTCCACCAATTGTTCCAGTTTATCCACGTTGTAACGGATCGGATCGAAATAGCTTTTCACTTTTTCATCATAAGCGATAGCTTTTTCACGTAAATCCTCGATTGCATTGGCTTTTTTTCGTTCTTCCAGCATTTCGTCGGCGTTGGTTTTAACTTCGTTGATGTGTGTAGAAATCTTACGGATCAACTCGATCTGTACGCTATAAGAAGCTTCTTCCAGGCCAATTTCCTTCAAACCTCTTACGTTGTCAATCAGTTTGTTTTGATAAATAATTGCTGCCGGTAGGATAGAACTATTGATCAGTTCGCCCATTACGCGCGCTTCAATCTGAAGTTTTTTGTAGAAGTTTTCCAGCAGGATTTCATGGCGCGCATGGGCTTCACGTTCGCTGAAAACACCGGTTTTTTGGAATAGTTCGGCTGTTTTTTCTGCAACCAAAACATCCAAAGCTTTTGGCGTTGATTTGATATTGGCCAAACCTCTTGCAGCCGCTTCTTTTTCCCACTCTTCGCTGTAACCGTTTCCTTCAAAACGGATTGCTTTGGATTCTTTGATATACCGTTTGATGATCATCATCAAAGCCACATCTTTTTTCTCACCTTTTTTGATTAGTTTATCCACTTCGTATTTAAATTTAGTGAGCTGATCGGCTACAATCAAATTTAAAATCGTCATCGGGCTGGAGGAATTGGCAGAAGAACCAACCGCACGCAACTCAAATTTGTTACCGGTAAAAGCAAAAGGTGAAGTCCGGTTACGATCGGTATTATCACGTAAAATCTGCGGGATTTTTGGGATTCCGGACCACAACGAGTTTTCATCTTTCATAATCCGGCTGATCCTTGCGGTATCAATCTCATCCAAAACTTCGTTTAACTGGCTGCCCAGAAAAATAGAGATAATGGCTGGCGGAGCTTCATTGGCACCCAAACGGTGATCATTGGTAACGGATGCAATGGAAGCGCGCAACAGATCTGCATGTTCATAAACCGCACGAATGGTGTTTACAAAAAAGGTTAGGAACATCAAATTATTCTTAGGCGTTTTGCCTGGGGAAAGCAGGTTTTTACCCGTGTTGGTAATCAGCGACCAATTATTGTGCTTGCCCGAACCGTTGATGCCGGCGTAAGGTTTTTCGTGCAGCAATACTTTAAAATGATGGCGCAAGGCAACTTTATCCATCAAATCCATCAGCAATTGGTTATGATCGATGGCCAGGTTGATCTCTTCATAAATTGGCGCACATTCAAATTGGGAAGGCGCAACCTCATTATGGCGGGTTTTCAATGGGATTCCTAACTTCAAAGCCTCCGTTTCAAAATCCTGCATGTAAGCATAAACACGGTCAGGGATCGATCCGAAATAATGATCTTCCAGTTGCTGGCTTTTGGCAGACATATGTCCGAAAAGCGTTCTTCCCGTCAAAAACAGGTCCGGCCGGGCATTAAACAAAGCAATATCCACCAAAAAATATTCCTGCTCAATACCCAGAGAAGCATTTACTTTTTCGATGCCTTTATCAAAGTAATGGCAAACATCCACGGCGGCTTTATCCAGGGCAACCAACGCCTTCAGCAAAGGCACTTTATAATCCAGTGCCTCACCAGTATAAGAAACAAAAACTGTTGGGATACACAGCGTTTGGTTGATGATAAAAGCCGGGGAAGATGGGTCCCAGGCGGTATAGCCACGCGCTTCAAACGTGTTGCGGATACCGCCGTTCGGAAAACTGGAGGCATCCGGTTCCTGCTGTGCCAAAGCATCGCCGCTGAATTTTTCGATGCCCGTTCCGTCTCCGCTTGGTTCAAAAAATGAATCGTGTTTTTCTGCAGTAGTACCTGTTAAAGGTTGAAACCAGTGTGTGTGATGGGTAACACCTTTGCTCACGGCCCAGTTTTTTAAACCCGCAGCAATTTGCTCTGCAATTTCGCGATCAACAGGAACACCGCTGTCAACAGAATCCATGATGGATTGATAGGCTTCTTTTGACAGGTATTCTTTCATCTTCTTTTTGTCGAAAACGTTCGATCCATAGTAATCGGAAATTCTGCTGGATGGTGGTTTTACTTCTGGAACCGTTCTGGTAGAAACGGATTGTAAGGCCTGAAAACGGATATTAGACATGTTTTTATATTTGGTTTAGATGTAATGGTATAGCTTAAAAGCAATCAAAGTTACAGCAAGTTTATTTAATGCAAAACCTGAAGATATAATATTTTAATACCGGATATGTGTTTATCGGCACAGAATATCTATCCAAAAAAATTATTGTAAGTAACATTAAGGCTGCAATTTGTTGTTTTTAAGATATCTTCTGTTTAAAAGATTATCTCAAATTTAATCCTAATTATTGATTAATTCGTTTAGCTTTACTGCAACTTTAGGGGTGTCCATTGTTAGGACTGAGATAATACCCTTTGAACCTGATGCAGTTAGTACTGACGAAGGGAAAAGTCAAAGCAGCTTTTAGTTGTTTTTTCCTTCCTTAAAAGGCCATCACTAAAGTTTATAATTTAAACAGATGGAAGTTATTGTAAACCACCAAAACCAAACCGTATCCGAACAATGTTCTGTTGAAGAGCTGGTTCAGCAAGTGTTAAAACGCGCATCAGCAGGCTTGGCTGTGGCCGTTAATCAAACCATTGTTCCAAAACTCCGCTGGAAAACCTGCTTTTTAAATCCGGGTGACCAGATTGTACTGATTACAGCAACACAAGGAGGTTAATTAACAGGAATGATGAAGCTGACCGTTATTTCAAGTCCCCATGATTTTCTAAAGGAAGCAACGCTTATCAACCAGCTTTTTCAAGCAGGAATGAGTTGTTTTCATCTGCGAAAACCCGGAAATAGTGCAGACGAATTGAATGATCTTCTGAAGCAGATCGATCCGGAATATCATTCCCGCATTTCTTTGCATCAGCATCATTTTTTAGCCGATAAAAACAGTATCAAAAGGCTGCATTTCACGGAAGAAATCCGGGATAAAACTTCGGAAGAAGAGTTAAAGCAATTGAAACAAAAAGGCTTTACGCTAAGTACATCCGTTCATCAAATAAAAATGATTGTAAAGCAACAGCAGTTTGATTACGTGTTTTTAAGTCCGGTTTTCAACAGCATCAGTAAAGCCGGTTACGCTGGTTTTGCCGATGCTTCGTTTACCTTGCAAAAATCATCACCGCAGCCTGAAGTAATTGCTTTGGGCGGGATTGATGCAAGCAATATCCATCAGCTTAAAACCATGGATTTTGATGGTGCTGCTGTTTTGGGAACCATCTGGCAGCAGCCGGAACATGCCGTTTTTAACTTTAAGGTTTTACAGAAAATATGCCTTAAAAACAGTATTCCTGCTTTAGATGACGCCTTTACTTTAAAATCTTAAATAAAAAAAATGATTGCCAGACTACAATATATTTCACAGGAAAGCCCGGAACTAAAGCATCTGGAAGCGATCAAAAAAGCTTTGGAAGCAGGTTGTAAATGGATACAACTTCGCGTAAAAAACCAGTCGGAAGCAAAAGTGCTGGAATTGGCAATGCAGGCGCGGAAACTGTGTGATGATTTTTTCGCAAAACTAATTGTAAACGATTTTCCTGATGTTGCACTCCGGGCAAAAGCGGACGGGTTGCATTTGGGTTTGGACGATATGCCGGTTTTGGAGGCAAGAGCGATTGTTGGGTCGGAAATGATCATTGGCGGAACGGCAAATACTTTTGAGCATGTCCGGCAAAGGGCAGCAGAAGGGGTAAATTATATCGGTTTAGGTCCGTTCCGCTTCACTAAAACCAAAGAAAAATTAAGTCCGATTTTAGGTTTGGCAAGTTACACGGCAATCATGCAGCAACTGCGGGAAGCGCAAATAACAACGCCTATTATTGCTATCGGCGGAATTGAACTGGCTGATATTGAAGCTATTATTCAAACCGGCGTTTATGGCGTTGCTGTTTCGGGTGCCATTACGCGGGCAGAAAACCCAAAAGTAACGGTTGAAGAAATGCTGGAGAAAGCGAATGTGCAGCAGCATCAATATTAACAGGAAGCTAATGCTTCTTTTATCACCTAAAAAACTATGTTAAAAATAGCAGACAAAATATTTAATTCGCGCTTGTTTACCGGAACAGGAAAATTCAGTTCTTCTGTTTTGATGGAAGATGCTTTGCTGGCTTCCGGCTCAGAACTGGTAACCGTTGCGCTAAAACGAGTGGATACGCAAAATCACGAAGAAGATGATTTATTGCTGCGTTTAAAATATCCGCATATCAACTTGTTGCCCAATACTTCCGGCGTTCGAAATGCGCGGGAAGCGATTTTCGCAGCGCAACTGGCACGCGAAGCTTTGGAGACAAACTGGATTAAGCTGGAAATTCATCCTGACCCAAAATATCTGATGCCGGATCCGATAGAAACGCTGAAAGCAACGGAAGAACTGGCAAAAATGGGTTTTATCGTTTTGCCTTACATCCATGCAGATCCGGTTTTGTGCAAACGTTTGGAAGATGCCGGAACAGCAGCCGTAATGCCTTTAGGTTCGCCAATCGGCAGTAACAAAGGCTTAAAAACGATTGATTTCCTGGAGATCATCATTAATCAAAGCAATGTTCCGGTTGTAATAGATGCCGGAATTGGTTCACCTTCGGATGCGGCTTGGGCGATGGAAATAGGTGCCGATGCTGTCCTCGTAAATACTGCGATTGCCGTTTCCCAAAATCCGGTACAAATGGCGGCAGCTTTTAAAATGGCGGTAGAAGCTGGCCGAATGGCTTTTGAAGCAAAATTAGCTTCACCAGTTTCGCACGCCGTAGCAAGCAGCCCCTTAACTTCTTTTTTAGATGAGTAATTTTACAAACCTCTTCGAATCGTACAGTTGGGACGAGACGAAGCAAAGTATCTATGCTAAAAACAGTATGAATGTAGAACGTGCGCTTGCCTCCTCCAAAAGAAATTTAGAAGATTTTAAAGCCCTGATTTCTCCGGCTGCTGCGCCTTACCTGGAGCAAATGGCGCAATTGAGCCAGCAATTAACGTTAAAGCGTTTTGGTAAAACGGTGCAAATGTATGTACCGCTTTACCTGTCCAATGAATGCAATAATATTTGCACGTATTGCGGTTTCAGTTACGATAACAAGGTGAAGCGCAAAACGCTTTCGCCCATGGAAATCATGCAGGAAGTGTCCGTCATAAAAGAAATGGGTTATGACCATGTGCTGCTGGTTACCGGAGAAGCAAACCAAACCGTGCATGTAGATTATTTTAAGAAAGTGCTGGATCTGATCCGTCCGCATTTTTCGCATATTTCCATGGAAGTGCAACCGCTTGACCTGGAAGATTACCAGCAGTTAACGCCGTATGGATTGAACACCGTTTTGGTTTATCAGGAAACGTATCATCAGGAAGATTACAAAAAGCATCATCCCAAAGGAAAAAAATCCAACTTTCAATACCGTTTGGAAACACCGGACCGATTGGGAGAAGCCGGAATCCATAAAATGGGTTTAGGCGTTTTAATTGGCTTGGAAGACTGGCGAACAGATTGTTTTTATACCGCTTTGCATTTAGATTATTTAGAGAAAAAGTACTGGCAAACGAAGTATAGCATTTCATTTCCCCGGCTGCGGCCATTTAGCGGCGGGTTAGAACCGAAAGTGGAAATGACAGACCGAGAACTGGTTCAGCTAATTTGCGCTTACCGGATTTTTAATGAAGAGGTAGAATTGTCCATTTCCACGCGCGAATCAGAAAAATTCCGGAACAACATTATCAAATTAGGTATTACAGCCATTAGTGCGGGTTCTAAAACCAACCCGGGTGGTTATGCTGTCGAACCGGAATCATTAGAACAGTTTGAAATTTCTGATGAAAGAAGTCCGGCAGAAATTGCAGCCATGATTGCAGCACAAGGGTACGAACCGGTTTGGAAAGACTGGGACAACAGTTTAGCTTTTTAAAAATGTTAACACGAGAAGAAATAAAACGGTACAACCGGCAGATCATTTTGCCGGAAATAGGACTGGAAGGCCAGCAAAAACTAAAAGCAGCGAAAGTGCTGATGGTTGGTGCCGGAGGATTAGGCTGCCCGGTTTTGCAATATCTGGTTGCGGCAGGCGTAGGCGAAATTGGAATTGTAGATGATGATTTGGTAGATGAGAGCAACCTGCATCGGCAGATTTTGTATTCCTCAGCAGATGTTGGGAAACCGAAAGCTGTTGTTGCTGCCGAAAAGCTAAGAATCATGAATCCTTTTGTTGAATTAAAGGCTTATCAGGAACGATTAACTATAGAAAATGCTGAAAAATTGATTGGAGCATACACTTTAATTATTGACGGTTCTGATAATTTCCCCACACGTTATCTGGTAAACGATACTTGTGTTTCTTTAAATAAAACGCTTGTTTTCGGTTCTATTTTTAAGTTTGAAGGCCATGTTTCGGTTTTTAATTATCAAAAAGAACCACATTACCGCGATATTTTCCCGGAAGCTCCTGCCAGTAATGATGTTCCAAATTGTGCCGAAATTGGTGTCTTGGGTGTACTGCCAGGTTTGGTTGGATTATACATGGCAAACGAAGCCATCAAAATTATTTGTGAGATTGGAGAAACACTTTCAGGAAAACTGATGACGGTTAATGCCTTAGATAATTCTGTAAGTGTTTTTAAATTCGGAAAACAGGTTCATCAAAAACAACAGGCAACAGAAAAACAAAAAGTTGAAATTAAGGAAGATAAAAGTCAGGGAATCAGCATAGAAGAATTAGAAAACTGGCTGGAAAAAACACCGGAAGAAGTTTACCTGGTTGATGTACGTGAAGAATACGAGTTTGAGGATTATAACATTGGTGGCATCAACATTCCCTTTGATGACTTGATGGACGAGGCAGGTTCTCTCCCCAAAAACAAAAAAATAGTGTTTTGCTGCCAAAGCGGACAACGAAGCAAAATGGCCGTAGCATTATTAAAACCGGTTTTTGAAGGAGAACTTTACAACCTGAAAAACGGTATTTACTAATACTTCTTTTATCAACCTAAATTTATACACGTTGTCATTTCGAACGAAGAGAGAAATCTTCTTTAAATAAATAAGATGAACGCTTCGAATAAGATCTCTCCCTATGGCCGGGATGACAGTAAAACGATAATATTTCATACTTCTTTTATCAACCTAAAATAGTGATTGCAAAAAAATATAAATATCCTATCGTGTTAACCATTGCCGGTTCTGATAGTGGCGGCGGTGCAGGCATCCAGGCTGACCTGAAAACTTTTTCTGCTTTGGGCTGCTTCGGCACTTCCGCCATCACGGCTGTTACCGTACAAAATACGTTGGGCGTAAGCGGCATCCATTCTATTCCGCAGGAGATTGTGAAAGAACAAATCATAGCTGTTTTGGACGATATAAAACCGGAAGCCATCAAAATCGGAATGGTACACAGCACAGAACTGGCTGTTGCCATTGCATCTGTTTTGCTGGACTATCCTCAAATTCCAATAGTTTTCGATCCAGTAATGGTGGCAACCAGCGGCGATAAGCTGATTGAAAACGGGACAATTAATACTTTAAAACAGGCGCTTTTTCCGATAGTAACTTTGGTTACGCCAAACCTGGACGAAGCTGCTTTGCTTACAGGAATGGAAATCCGGGACGTAAAAGACATGGAAGCTGCTGCTGCTAAAATCATCCGGTCTGGCTGCAACGCCGTACTGGTAAAAGGCGGACATTTAAAAGGAAAGTGTTTGTTTGATGTTTACTTGGATAAAAGCGGACATAAACAAGTTTTTGAATCGGAATTTGTAGATACCAATAATACCCACGGCACGGGTTGTAGTTTGTCCTCGGCCATTGCTTCTTTTATGGCAAGAAAACTGGAATTGCTGCCAGCCATTGCCGAAGCAAAAATATACGTCCAACATGCCATCGAAAGTGGAAAAGACGTAAAAACAGGCAAAGGAAACGGGCCGCTCAATCATTTTTTTAACCCGGTAAAACTCATTAAATATGAATTGGAGTGAAACAGCCTGGGAGCAGGGCGAACCTGTTTATCATGCCATTTTAGAAATGCCTTTTATCCGGGAGCAAATTGAAGGAACGCTGGACGTAGAAAAATTTAAGTTTTATATTGCCCAGGACTCTAACTACTTAGAACAATTTGGCAGAACTTTAGCCTTAATAGGTTCACGTGCGCATACTACAGAACACGCACTACGGTTTATCCGGTTTGGAGAAGGTGCCATCGTGGTAGAAAAGGCTTTGCACGCCAGCTATTTCTTAGAATTTGGAATTGAAGGAAAAGCGCCAATTTCGCCTGCCTGCCATCATTACACTAATTTCCTGCTCAAAGAAGCCGCGCTTTCTCAGGTGGAAGTTGCCATGGCTGCCGTTTTGCCTTGCTTTTGGATCTACAAAAAGGTGGGCGATTACATTTATCAGCAGCAATCCAAAGAGAAAAACCCTTACCAAACCTGGATTGATACTTATGCCGGAGAAGAATTTGGCTTGCGCGTACAGGAAGCTATTGCTATTTGTGATGCCGTTGCCGACACTTGTACACCTGCCCAGCAACAAAAAATGACGGAGGCTTTTGTTACGGCTTGCAAGTTGGAATTTATGTTTTGGGATAGTGCCTGGCGGATGGAAAAGTGGTAGGTGGATAAACAGCAACACAATTTCAGGATGACAATTTTTACCCCATAAAAGAAGCATTATTAGACGGATGCTTCTTTTATCACCTAAATTTTAGCCTTGCCGTCAGCCCAGAAAGTAAACACTGATATTCTGGATGCTATCAAAGCTACCTTTAAATCCAAATCGATTACAATTATTGTAGAGGAGGACGAAGACAATTATGAAATTACCGCAGAAATGAAAGGGTTTTGGATGAAAACTTGGCGAAAGACGAGGAAACACACCTTACTACAGTTTTATCTCAAATTTAGGTCTCAAATTTTCTCCACTCATCATAAGAAATTACCCCTAATTCTGGTCTTCCGTTTCCGTCTAAAATTGCAAGAAATTCAAGGTAATGTCCGTCAGGGTCGTTGAAATAAATTGCAATTGCCGGCACCCAGGCAAAAACCATTGGTCTTTCAGTTTCGTCTTTTAGAAAGTTGTAAGGGTTTAAATTGTGTCCTTTCAAAAAGTCAACCGACTTGTTCAAAATATATTCTTTATCGCAACGAAAAGCAAAATGTCGTTTGTCAATTTCAGCTTTTGGTTTTTCCCAAAGTCCCAACATTGCTTCTTTCGGTTTTCCGATCCAAAAAAATGCAGTTCGTCGGTCTGCTTCAAAATAACATTGTTCAAGTCCAAGTATATTTTTGTAAAAGGCTATTGAGTTCTCTAAGTTTTCAACAAATAAATGAGTTTCGAAAAGTCCTTTTATCATAGTTGATTTTCGTCAGTTGTGTATTTGTCGTCTTAATTTTCTTTTGCATTTCTGTCGACAATTTGAGTATGCAAAATTACAGCCAACGGAAAAAGCTTGGCGAAGGATGGGAAATTTCGGTAAAAATGATTGATAAAAGAAGCATGCTTGTTAAAGCACAAATTTCCAAAAAAGCACTTCAGCCCGTCTTTTGCCAAACCAATATTGTGCGTTCGTCTTATTGTCACACAAGCTGTAGATATTGTTTTTCAAGTGTCACGTTAAAATGAATGTCTGCCTTTAATGCCTTGAACACTTTCAAAATTGTATCAATTGTGGCACTGTTGGCACTGCTCTCAAGTTTAGAAATTTGTGCTTTTTGTACACCAACAAGTTCACCTAACTGTTCCTGCGTCAAATTGCGTTCCTGTCTTGCTGTTTTTATCATTCTTCCCAAAACGTCCATGCGAAGCTCATATTCGTATTCGTCCCTGCCTATTGTACCTGGCTTGCCGATATATTTATCTTTCATTTGGGCAAGGGAGTATGATTTGATTTCTGCTTTCTTTGCCATGGTGTTGTTTTTTTCTTTTGCTTTCAAAATATTTTTTTCTGATGTTTATTGCTCTTTCAATTTCGTTTGCAGGCATTTTATCAACTTTCTTAATCAAGCCATGTGTGGCAAAAACTAACGTTTCAGTTTCATTGTCTTTGTCCCAAAATACAAGCGGCCTAATTTGTTGCCCGCCAAAATTTGTCCTGAACTCCTAAATATCTTTTTGCAGTTTCTTAAAAAGCTTGGGGTTGTTACTTAGTTCCGCAAGGTCAATGTTGTAAAACACTTTCCTTGCAGCCTTTGGATTAAGGCTGGCCATGAATTTGTCCGCTTCTTCTAAAAACCGTGTCTGAAAGTATTGCAATTAAAACCATTTTTGCAAAGATAGCAATTGTTTCCAAAATTAGAAACTGTTTATATCGGGTAAAATATAGGATTGTTCGGAAAATTTATGGCCAACGTTCAAGGCTTGGCGAATAATCGGATTTCGAAGCACTAAACTGTCTGACAGTACTGAACTTGATACAAAGGACAAACCTTCTTTTAAGTACTGAACCCGTTTTTTTGCCTAATGCCTGTTACCTGCTGGGCATTTCATTTGTAAGGATTCAAAGTTGATTTGTTAGTAAAAATTATTAGTCGTTTAGATGCTCGAGTCATAGCTACATATAAATGTCTCGGGCATTCAAATTTATGTGCATTTAATATCGCTACGGTATCAAATTCCAGACCCTTAGTTAATAAAGTTGTTCCAATACAATTTCCGTAAATTTTTCTGCCAATCCTACGAGTCATGTTTCGCTTATTTTTCATTGATTCTAAGACGGATATATTCTGAAGTTCTGCATCTTCTAAAGCTTTGAAAAATGTATTAAATAGTTCTTTTCTATAACATTTGACTCCCGTTAGCCCCTTAATTTTCTTTAATAATTGAGCGAAATTTAAAAAGGAAAATTCCTTTTCTAAAGAGTTAATTTGAATTTCTATAGGTGTTAATTTTGCTTTATCTTCAACTTGGGTTTTATTTTTTAATCCTTTATCATTAAACCAGCAGTCAATGCCTGTTTTATTAAATAATTTATGGCACAGCCCAATTAGTTTTATTCGAACGTTCTCCTTTGTAAACAAATCTGCTTCCTTTGATAAAGCGTAGAATTCCTTATCATCAATCGATTCAATTAATCTTGGTATATTCTTAAACTTTTGGATAAAATCAATTCGCGTGTTTTTATTTGTAGATATTGGATCAATCACTAAAATGCTTTGTTCACTTGTTAATAATCCAAGAATTACAGAGTATTTTTCTTTAAATATATCATTTGACACATGAACTTCTAATGATGAATATTTAGTTAAATCAGCACTATCCTTTCTAATGAGTAGCTCTCTAATACTTTTCAAATCGGCACCTAATAAAGCATTATTACCATTTAACCAACGTTGCGGCTTATCCATCTCGTATTTTGAGTCAATAAATCCTTTCATTGCTATTTCATCATTTAAATCAACAAGTTGCTCTCCATTAAAACCAAATATACCTTGAAGGAAGTCACCCAAGATATGAGTTGGAAATAATTCTGAAAGCGAAAGCACTAAATTATGTTGACTTACAGTGCAATCTTGATATTCATCAACAAATAATCGATTATAGGTATTGGAAATAATTTGACGAATGGGTTTAAGTTTAAAAAGTGTATGCGCCTTTTCGATTATAAATGGGTAATACAATTTACTATCTTCTTGGTCTGGTAAATCATTTCCCGTATGAAAAGCCAAGACATACTTTTGTGCAAAACTAGTAATTGTTTCTACTTCAAAACTTGAATTTGGTATTCCTTCCTTTTTAATTTTTTCTTTGATTGAAGCAATTCCTGCATGAGTATGGGTTAGTATAAGTTGCTTGCCTTTATTTTGTGAATTCTTTAAGCATGTTGCAATTGTATGTGTCTTGCCAAAACCTGCAGGGGCAATCAACATACTTTTTTCTTTGGAGGTAAATTCCAGAAGGTTAAACATTATCTATCCATTTAGATAGTTCTTCAAACTGTTTTTCAATCCTTTTCCCTTTAGAATCTGCAAGATATTTACAACAAACTTTACCAAGAAATTCTCCATGGTCAATTCTTTTGAACCAGCCTTTTTTCTTTGCCGTAGCACCCAAAACTTGCCTTATTTGTAATGTATCAGTTTCAATCCAATTGCTTGCTAACTCTCCATGTTTTTTGAACTCAGCTTTAACGCTATCCTCTATTGATTCCTGCAATTGTGCAATCTGGTAATTAATAAGTTCTTTAATTCCTTCCCAAGGTAGATCAAAAAAAATCTGATTTTCTGTAGCATTACTGACTTCACAATCAATTACAACAATCCCGATAGTCCTAATTTCCTCTTTTTGCTTATTTATTTCGTCAACATCAGAATCACAAAAAAGGCAGACATTGTAACCTGCTTTTAAAAAACTTTTTGCATAATCAATTTGATTTGAACCAGTGCCATTAGCAAATCGAACCCCTAAAAATGAAACATTATCTTTTCCTTTGGATATCCTATGCTCATTCAAACTTCTACATATTCCAATTTCAGTGGGTCCTTCACAAACCAAAATTTGGTCAGAGAAAAATGCTTCCGGATTACTTCTAATACAAGCTTGTAATGATGGGCCAAAAGAAAAAAGGTTCGGATTTCCCCTCTTTATTCTAAATATATCCTCTGCTGTTAATTCAACTAATACATCTCTTGAATGAGTTGTAATGAATACTTGCCCTTTATTTTGACTTTTTAAGGTTTTCGCCAGATGTTGTGCTCTATCTGGCTCAAGTCCTTGTTCAATTTCGTCAATTAGTAATATACCTCCTGTTTTTGCAAGTTCTGTTTGGATTGCTATTGAAATTAACCTCTTTGAACCCTTACCTTTTTGCCTAAATGGAACAGTATTTTCATGCAAACAAATTCTTCCGTCTTTAATTGAAATATCTTTAAAATCAATCGTAGTATTGGTATCAGAGATATCAACTCCTAATGTCGATGCTGAAAGTTTGATTTTATCTACTACACTATCAAGATGGCTAAAAGAAGTTGTGTCTATTTTTTCTTTCGCTTCCCTAAATGCATCAATGATAATATTAGTTTTTTCGGTAGTTGTATCTTCTCCTTTTAGCAATGAGTATAAAGGATTTCCTTTACTCCACGAAAAATGACGGTCAATATAATCAGAAACCAAAAAAACATTAAAACTAGCCCTGTCGTTTGCTCTTATTTCGATTGATTCTTGGCTTCCTCTGTCATTTATTACAAACCATTTTGGTTCTAGGTTTTTGTCGACTACAAGCTTAATTGTCAAAATAGTCTCGTGATTATCTTCGATTTCGTCATGAATTAAATCTGTTGATATATCAAGCCCACGTATGAAAAGTCCATATTTAGATTCTTGAATGAGGGTAGTCGGTAAATCGTATAATGAAACTTCTATTTCAATTGGGTTGGTTATATCCCCATTGAAAAAATCCGTGTCATAGAATGTTAAATTCCAGTTAGGTGAAAGGACTGCCGAAATTGCTTCTAGAATTGTAGTTTTACCAGAATCACCACGACCAATAAGACAAACGAAATCGGTCATGCCGAAAATATGTTCAAATTTTTTGAGTCCTTTAAAGTTAGATATTTTGAGCGTATGAATTTTTGCCATGTTGTCAATTCTTGTTGGTGTCTTTGCCTTGCACACAACTCTTAAATATACGAAAGTTTCTTGTTTTATATAGTTCAATTACAATTTTGAATATTCTTCGCAGATTCAACTTGCCAATGCAACTTTAGAGTCTAATTTAGTGTAAAAAATATGTTTGGGGTTATCGAACTGTAGTTTTTTTCTTGGCCTTTGGTT
>JAABUS010005643.1_pt1 | contig 16169 bp, 11 predicted proteins | sample 5560161 | NCBI WGS metagenome assembly JAABUS01 (sample SAMN10711885, study PRJNA513376) | rock metagenome | isolation source: Antarctica rocks | place: Antarctica: Victoria Land, Trio Nunatak nord | collected 2016-01-04
ATGATCTTAGGGCACTTCCTCCCACGGTGTCAAACAACCCCCGACTCCGCGCAGAGCCCTGACCCATTAGCCGATGGATAACTTGGCGCTTTCTACCCTCGGGCGTTCGCGGATGCCCACCAAGACGCCGGCTGCGCTAAAGACGCAGATGAGGAGCCGGCCGAGCAATCGTGAGCCGGATGAGAGAGAGACCGGATCCCCAGTCTGGTCGGACGAGAAGAAAACGACGCCGAGGGTTTCGAAGAGGGTGGTCCCGACAAGGGCGCCCACCAATCCTCCGAGCAGGCAACGAACGAGGAGGATTGGTCTTACGCCCGCGCCGACACCGAAGGTGAGCCCGCACGCGGCCCCGATGGCACCCCAGATACTCCCGTGCAGCAACATGGAGGGCATCAACTCGACCGGATGTGTGAGGCGCGAGCGCTCGAACATGGGAACACCGGCGTAAGATGTGGCGTACCCCGCGAGGGCCCCCAAGCCCGCCCCGAGCAGCGCGGGCACCCAGGCCTTGACGGGCTTTCTCCGGGACAAATACCCAGCGATCCCGAGGGAGAGCCCGAGGGCCGCGCCGAGCACTCCGTAGACCCGCGCCGCGGACGCCACCTTCGCCGCCATCTCCGACTCGCCCGTCGATGACGTCGTCATGGCACCCATCACGTTCATGAGAAATTGCTTCGGCTTCACCTCGACGAGATCGGTCTCGCCGACGAGCCAGGCGACCACCCCCGCCAAGACGGCGGCCAACAAGACGATCCAAGTGACCCGGCGCGGGGCCTGCTCCCCGCTGAACGTGGTTCCCAACGGGTGTTGAGCGGTCCGATCGGTGACTTCGTTCGAGACGCCCCCTCGGGGGTCGATCGCATCGGAGGAGTCCATGGGAGTGACCTCGGATTCTTGAAGGAGTCCGGCCAGCCCTCGTAGACGATCGGCCGGGGCGAGATTTTCAGGACCAAGGGCCAGGAAGGGGGGTTGGTTCTGGGTCACCCTCGCGGAGTTGGTAGCCACGATCGGCCGGCAGGGAAGCAAAGCGATCGATGCGACCCGAGGGCCACCGCACCTCGACCGATTCGACGCGGTCCTCCGCGCCGAGGCCGAAGTGGAGCCGGGGGTCCGACGACGAGAGATAGCTCCCGCCCCCGACACGCCGGCCGTACCGCTTGCGACCCCCGGCCGTGACCGTGACCACGGCGCCGACGCCGTCGCGATTCGACGCCTTCCCCTCCAGCGAGAACGTGATGGAGTGGCCCTCCCTGGACCGGTTGTGGAAATAGGCGAGCGGGCGATTCTGTGCCAGGACGACGGCGTCGACGTGGCCGTCATTATCGAGGTCTCCGACGGCCAACCCCCGCGCGACGCGGGGGACCTGCCAGCACTCCCCCGCGTCGGCCGAGACGGGAGTCAGATGACCTCGAGAGTCGCCGAGGAGCAAGAGCGAGGGCATGGCATAGGGGGACTTCGCCCGGTCGTCGTTAATGTGGCCGTTCACGGTCATCAGATCGGACCGGCCGTCGTTGTTGGCGTCGAAGAATCCGACGCCGAAGCCGAGCAGGAACCGACTCGGCGCGGCCAGGCCAATCCGGGCCGTCTGGTCTGCAAACAGGCCGCTGCCGAGATTCTGGAAGAAGGTGGTCGATTCGCCGTAGAAGTTTGTCACCGCCAGGTCGGGGCGGCCGTCGCCGTCGAGGTCGCCGCAGGCCACCCCCATCCCCGCCTGGAATCCCCCGTTGGCGTTGGCCGCCACCCCCGCCGAGAGCGCCGACTCTTCGAACTGAAACCCGCCCAGATTGCGGAAAAGGTAGTTGGGCGAGGTGTCATTGGCGACGAATAGATCGACCCGATGGTCGCCGTCTAAGTCGGCCGCGACGACGCCCATGCCCCGACCGTCGGTGTCGATGATCCCGGCCGCGTGGCTCACGTCCACGAACTCGCCCCCGTCATTTCGAAAGGCATGGTCGGGCAGCGATTCGAACGGGTTCGGGTTGCAGTAAGAGTAGGGCGAACCGTCGTCCGCCGGCGCGCTGTCCGCGGTCCTGGGGCAGAGGCGGGGGTTCTCGAGGTCCCAGTCGAGGTAGTGACAGACGTACATGTCGAGGTCGCCGTCACCGTCCAGATCGGCGAAGGCCGCCGAGAGGGGCCAATCGCGGTCTCCGTCCAGTCCCGCCTTCACTGTCACGTCCGCGAACGTCCCGTCCCCCAGGTTGCGGTACAACGCATAGGAGCGCCAGCGCGTGACAAACAGGTCGGGGCGCCCGTCGTTATCGTAGTCGCCGACGGCCACGCCGTGGCCGTAGCCACCTGCCATACCCGCGATACCGGAGCTCTCGGTCACGTCCTCGAAGGTCCTGTCCCGTCGGTTGCGAAAAAGGCGGTCGCCGCAACGCCCGAGCCCGGCAGGGGGCGGGAAGGGCCCCCCCTGGACGGCATAGACGTCGAGCCACCCGTCGCCGTCGAAGTCGATCAGCCCGACGCCCCCCCCGGTCGTCTCGGGAAGGTGGCGGGAGAGCGTGCGGCCGTTCTCGTAGGTGAAATGCAGGCCGGAGGCGGCGGCGGCGTCGCGGAAGGAGGGGATGGAGTGGAGCGACTCGACCGATCGCGCGCTCCGCTCAACGGCAATTTCCAAGGGCCGCCCCCGGCCACCGAGCCCGAGGGCGTCGGCGAGCGTCAAGGTCTGCCCGGGACGGGGCGGGGCCTCGCGGCCGGCGAGGCGGGCGAGCGCCGCTCGTGGCTTGGTGGCATCTGACGCGCGGACCATGGCAAGGGTCCACCATCCCTCCGCCTCGAACCAGCGGCCGAGCGATTCGGCCAGGCCGGCCAGCTCGGGGAACGCCGCGATAACGCCTTGGTCTTCGAGGAGCCGCAGGTAGCGGACTTTGGCGCGGTCGGCCCCGGCCTTGCGACGGCGATACTCTGCCGCGTCCTCGGCCCGGCCGTCTGCGATGGCCAGGACGGCGAGCCTCTCCAGGGCCGTGGTGTCGCCGGGCGCCTCGGCGACGAGTCGCTCCAGGGCCTTGCGCTCAAGCCGCGCGTCGCCCCGTCGCGCGGCGAACCAGGCGCGGAGTTCCAGGACCTCGGTCGGAGAGAACCGGTCGGCCGACAGGTGGTCCGCCGCGCGTGCCACCTCGTCGGTTCGGTCGGCGGCGCGGGCCCAATCGAGCCGGGCGTGCCACACGGCCGGGTCCTCGGGCCGGCGCTCAAGGCAGGCGTCGAGCCGGCGGCCGGCCTCGTCGTACTGCCCCGTCAAGGTCGCGATGTGGGCGCGGGCGAGCCAGACTCGGTCGTCCCGGGGGGCGAGGCTCGCGGCCTTCTCTACCGCCGTCTTCGACACCTCGACGATGACGGCGGCGTTGTCGATCCGCCAGTGGTCGCGTAGTTCGGCCGCGAGGTCGGGCAACTCCCGCCACGCTTCCTCGATCAGCCGTCGCATCTCAACGCGCCGGCCTTCCCAGAAATAGAGCTGGAAAAGCATGTGTCGCGCGTCGACCATCGCGCGGCCACGGCCGTCCAGCAGTGGCGTAAGTTGTTCCTCCGCATCGGCGAACCGGCCGAGGTCGCCGACCAGCACGCGGATCCGATCCAGCGCGGCCCTCGCCGCCTGGGGTGAGCCGGGAGGTACCCGGCTCCAGGCCTCGAGGGCCGCCTCGGGTCGGCCCAACGCCCGCTCGCAATATCCGAGGGGGTATTCGATTTCGGCCCGCAGTGGCCAACGCGACGACTGCTCCGCCAGCCAGGCGTGGGCCTCAGCATACCGACCGGCCGAGACCTCACGCTCCGCCCAAGCCAGCCCCGCGGTGTACCGCCAGGCCGCGACGCCCAGAGACACCGCCCAGGCGACTCCGAGTACCCCAACTCCGACACAGACTCTCAGGAACCAGCGCTCGGACATCACGGCCCCAGTCTCGAACGGACGTCACTATGGCCCAAAACGTCCGGGCTGGGTCTTCCCGACCCCGGGCTTCACCGGATAGGTCCATACCTTCGAAGGGGCAGACCCGCGGCACGAAGCGCGGTTTTCCACCTCTTGAAGCGACCGGGGGACTACTTTGCGGTTTTTCTCCTTCCCCCAGTGTCCACTTCTTTCGCGATCTCTTGAGGAGTCTTGCCACCCTTTTGCATCTGCTCCAAGGCGTTAAGCCCGGCAGTCGGCGCTGCCTCGTCGCTCGTCGGTGCTGGGTTATCTTCCCCGCAGCCAATGATCGACGACGCCAAGACAGCCGCCCCGAGCATGATACACGTCCGAACCATCGTCGAATCTCCCATCTGACCAAAAGGATGAAAGCCCGCAGGGCAGGGGCGGATACCTTTCCTGCCCATCCGGCGGATACTTTCAAGCCGAGTGTCATCCGCGGGCCGACCCAGCGATCGATCAGCCCGGTGGATGAAAGTCAATACGAGTCGGCGCTGAGAATCTCGCCCCCGTTGCGCGACCCGAGGGCCCACCAGATCTGGGGGGAGATGGTATCCTTGATAAACTTGACCGAACCGTCACAGAGGCCGGTATTCACCCCGCCAGGGTGAAAGCTCCCCGCCGTGAGCGAGTCCTGAATGTGGCCCGGGTTGCCGTTGTAATTACTACTGTTCGCCGCACAGGATAGGCCGTTCGGGGTATTGACGTGGTTATAAGCGTTGAAGTTCAACGTGCCAGCGTGGGACCCGGTCCAGACCCCCCCCGACCATTGAGTGGGCTTGAGAGCCAGCAAGGTCCCGGGGAGGCCCCTGCACCGCTGGACGAAATTCAGGGCGGCGGCGCTGTCGTTCCTATCGACAACGACATCCAGTCCCACTAGATATGAGACCCGCCCTCTTCTGCTGACGTCGCTTATCGGCACATCGGCGTTGCCATTAATCCCGATGAGCTTCTCGCCGAAAATGACCGTGTTGCTCGTCCCGTCGGTGATCGACTCAAACCCGACCGTGCCCGTGTTGCCATTCTGGTGGGATAAGGGATTCCCTAGCGCATCAGGCCGCATGACAACGATTGGCCCGCTCCACGCCATAATCTGGGATGGGCCTCCAATATTGGCCTTGTAGTTCATGAAAGTCGAGCCCCATACGGGGCCATTCCTTTGGCTCTCGGATGGGCAGACGTAGGCGCTGACCTTCACCGCGGTGATCGTGGCATAGTTCTGCGGCTGGGGCGCACCGAACGAGTAGTTGGCGGCGTTGAATAACGCCGACTGTTCGATGAACGGTAGCAGAGCGACCGCCCAACCCAGCGGCCAGTGGCCGGGGCCTTCGACGTTGGGTGCGGAGGGCACTCCGTTGGTGTATCCCCAGTTCGCGAACAATGGCGGCATCGCGTTATGCTGCGACATGTAGTTGTGGACCGCGAGGCTCATCTGCTTCACGTTGTTGACGCACTGGGCACGTCGGGCGGCCTCGCGGGCCGCCTGGACCGCCGGGAGGAGCAGGCCAATCAGGACGGCGATGATGGCGATCACCACCAAGAGTTCGATCAGGGTAAATCCTCGGCGTTTCTCCACCATGACGGCGTTCTCCCGGCAAAAGAGTCGAGTTTAGGATGACACCTTCGACGCAAACGCAATCCCTTGGATGTGAATTTGGCCCGAATCTCAGGACGAGACGATCGATCCGGGGAAGAGAGGCTGGTAACCGATTTTCGTTCATCCCCGGCATGGTTCGACCCGGGCATTGGCATGCATCCTGGGAGCCAACCCAAAACCCCCGGTCGAATGGCCGCCAGTCATTACCAGCTACCGAGTGGGCCGCCAAGCCAGCTCCCGCGGCACAGATCATCCCTTGGGGACACCTTGTAGGTGTTCGGACGGAATTCCGAGATAAAATCAATACCCGTCGAAAACCATGGCATCTCGGGGCATCGAGAATAACCCCTCTAAGGAGGAGACTGTAGCAACTTTACCGGGCGGTTTTCGCTCGGTCCACGCAATCAGGCTTGGTATAGAGCCGTCCGCCGAGATGGAGCCTCCTCGGAGTTTTGTGCCGCGTCCCAAGTCGATTCTCCCTGTGCCTGCCGAGCCATCCTCGAACTGGTCCCGGTAACCTTCCTACAGTCTCCTAAGGAGTGGAGGCCGCCCACCACGCAGGGTGGGGGATTACACGAGCCTTTAACGAAGTGCATAAAGACAGACGCATGGGAAATTGACCCATTGCGATATTATCGGAACCGGATTCTTGCCGCAACAGACTGGGAAATTATTTTCACCGAGGAGTGCGGCCGTGATCGTTCCACGCCGGACTCCTACCCGGGCCGGCGATCCATTCGACCGTGACAGTCGGACACGCCGGAGAGGAATCGGCATACGAGTCGACCTGCCTTGACCCCACCGCTCCACGTCCCCACGTGCGGGGGGGTCGTATCTACTCCGCCGAAGATGAAGATCCGGACGAATTGATCTCCGTAACGTTGATTAATTCACATAAATTTACATAAAAACATATTTATGTAGGTTCCGACCCCTCGCGAGGAAAGGCTTCTACATTTCTCGAGGTAAAGGCCCGAGACCTCGCAACGCCAGGGTCATTCAAAGTCCCTCTCCTGGATCGAAGGCGTTCCGGGTGCGCCGGCCACCCGGTCCTTGATCCCAACCTTTGAATAACCCTGCTCGCAACGCCGCGGTCCTTGTACGACCGACCCCGATGTGGCAGACTGGCGACGTCGAGCTAGGCTCGATCGGGGTGGGATGGCGGCACCACGTGGAATCCGCATTCATGGTCAAGGGAAGGGTTCGTCGCATGGGGCTGTCGTCCGACGAGGTGGCGAAGGTCGCGTTGCTGGCGCGATTGCGGATCAGCCCGGACGAGCTGGCGACGTTCACCGGCCAGCTCAACTCGATCGTCAAGTTCGTGGCCCAGCTCCAGGAGTTGTCGACGGCCGACGTCGAGCCGCTCGCGCACGGGGTCGAGGTCCGCAACGTCTTCCGCGACGACGTCCGGGGGCCCTCCCTGCCCCGCGAGGCGGCCCTGGCGAATGCGCCCAAACGCAACGCCGAGAGCTTCCTGGTCCCCGCCGTCCTGGAATAACTCACCGATCGCTGGATGACGGGCGAAGGGCCCGGGGCCGGACCCGGCCCGCAACGATCGGTCATCCTCGCCCCGCACGGAGCACGTCGAGCCCGATGATGGACCTGACCCGTGTCACCGCCACCGGCCTGCTCGCCCAGTTGAACGCCGGGGAAATCCGCTCCGAAGAGCTGGTCCGAGCCTATCTCGATCGCGCCGGGCGTCTCGGCCGGCTCAACGTCTTCGTCCATCTGGAACCGGAAGCGGTCCTGGAGAGGGCTCGTCGGGTCGATGCCAGACGCCAGGCGGGAGAACGGCTGGGGACGCTGGCGGGCCTGCCGGTGGCGATCAAGGACGTGCTCTGCGTCGAGGGGGAGCCAACGACCTGCGGGAGCCGGATGCTTCGCGACTTCCGCCCTCCGTACGACGCCACCGTGATCGCCCGCCTGAGAGCGGCCGACGCGATCCTGATGGGCAAGACGAACATGGACGAGTTCGCCATGGGCTCGTCCACCGAGAACAGCGCGTACGGCCCGACCCGCAACCCCTGGGATGAGGATTGCATCCCCGGCGGGTCGTCGGGGGGCTCGGCCGCGGCGGTCGCCGCCGACCTCGCGCCGCTGGCGCTGGGGACCGACACCGGCGGCTCGATCCGCCAGCCCGCCGGCTTCTGCGGCGTGGTCGGCCTGAAACCGACCTACGGCCGCGTGAGCCGGTACGGCCTGATCGCCTTCGCCAGCTCGCTCGACCAGGTCGGCCCCTTCGCGCACGACGTGGCCGACGCCGCCCTGCTGCTGGGCGTCATCTCGGGACGCGATCCGATGGACTCGACGAGCGTCGATGCGCCGGTGCCCGACTACGTGTCGACGCTGGAGACTCCCCCGACCGGACTCCGGATCGGCCTGGCGCGCGAGCATTTCGGCGAGGGGCTCGACCCCGAGGTCGAGGCCGCCATCCGCGAGGCAGCCCGCGTCTTCGAGGCCGCCGGCGCCTCCGTCCGCGAGGTCTCGCTGCCGCATTCAAAGTACGGCGTGCCGGCCTATTACCTGGTCGCCCCGGCCGAGTGCTCGAGCAACCTAGCCCGCTACGACGGGACGATCTACGGCCACCGCGCCGCCGACTTCGCGCCGAAGTATCCCGGCGAGGAGGAGCTCCCGCCGCTGGTCCGCATGATGATGGCCAGCCGCGCCGAGGGATTCGGCCCCGAGGTCAAGCGGCGGATCATGCTGGGCACCTTCGCCCTCTCGGCCGGCTATGCGGATCAGTATTACAACCAGGCCTTGAAGGTGCGCCGGCTGATCCGCAACGACTTCGACGCCGCCTTCCGCGACGTGGATGTGCTGCTCGGCCCGATCTCGCCGACGGCCGCCTTCCGACTGGGCGAGCGGACGGCCGACCCCCTAGCAATGTACCTCTCCGACATCTACACGATCACGGCCAACCTGGCGGGCATCCCGGGCATCAGCATCCCCTGTGGCCTGACCAAATCCGGACTGCCGATCGGCCTGCAACTGCTCGGTCCCGCGTTCTCCGAAGAGAACCTGCTCCGGACCGCCCGCGTCTTCGAGCGGGCCACCGACTGGCATACGCGGCGGCCGGGTCCGCTATAATGGCCGGGGAGCAGAAATTCACGCGACTCGGGGCCGCCCTCTCTGACCTCGAGACCGTTTGGCGAGATCGGCTGGACGATGCCGATGTCTTGCTCGCCGCCGACCGTCATGCCTCCGCGATCGCGATGGGATTGTATGCGCTCGAAATTTGCCTGAAAGCACGCATTTGCAGAAGGTTGGACCAGACGAGACTTCCGACGGCGTTTGAAATCCACGATATCGAAGGCCTCTTGCTCCTCGCCGGTTTGGCTCGACGTCTTGAGGGTAAAAGTTGGCAGATTAGTCGCGTCAGAAAAAATTGGGATGGGATCCGTGAGATCGCCAATCAGTTAAACGACCTCCGCTATCTTCCCGATCGACGGTGGAGCCATCTTCGAGCCTCGGAGTTCTTGGATCGGTTGAAGAACCCGCGAGATGGAGTTTTGCAATGGCTGTCGAAACAGCGTTAAAGCCGGCGGTACGCCGACTCGTTCAAGGCATCCGCCGCTATGCCGCCGCGCAGGGCTGGAATCGCGACGACTACCGCATCTACGTCGAGACCAAAGCGATGTGGGGACGGATCGGCGTGATCCTCGTGGCTCGTACCTTCCCAGGCCGCGACGAATACGATCAGTGGGTCTCCGTGAAGCATTTCCTGCAGAAGGACCTGAACGACGAATCGGACTTGTTCGCGTCGCTGAATCTGGTCTTGAGGACCTTCGATCAGATCGATCAGGACGAGACGTATCGCGTGAGTTCCGGCTATGAGGACGTCGACGACGTCTTCCCGACCGGTCGTATCGATTGACGAAGCCGTCCTCTCTTCCCTAAGCATCCCGGAGCGAGGCGTCCCCCTTCATGGACTACACGATCGTCATCGGCCTGGAAGTGCACGTGCAACTCCTGACCGAGAGCAAGATGTTCTCGGCCTGCGGGACGGAGTTCGGGCTCTCGCCCAACACGCAGACCGACCCGGTCTCGCTCGGCCTGCCGGGGACGCTGCCGGTGATGAACGGAAAGGCGTTCGAGCTGGCGTTGAAGACGGCGGTGGCCTTGAATGCGGAGATCAGCCGGTTCACCAAGTGGGACCGCAAGAACTATTACTATCCCGACCTCCCCAAGAACTATCAGATCAGCCAGTATGACTTGCCGTTCAGCCGGCATGGCTGGGTCGAGGTCCCCGTGCAGAAGGATGGGTCGGGGGGGAGTCGGGTCAACCTGACGCGCGTGCATCTGGAGGAAGACACCGGCAAGCTCACCCACGGCGTCGGGGGCTTCTCGGAGGTGGACCTGAACCGCGCGGGCATCCCGCTGCTGGAGATCGTCACCGAGCCCGACCTTCGCAGCCCGCAAGACGCCAAGGCGTGCCTCGAAGAGCTTCGGCTCACGCTCCGCTACCTGGGCGTCTCGGATTGCGAGATGCAGGAGGGGAGCCTCCGATGCGACGCGAACGTCAACTTGCACATCGATGTCGACGGCAAGACGGTCGCGACGCCGATCGTCGAGATCAAGAACCTGAACAGCTTCCGCTCGGTCGAGCGTGCGCTGCTGTACGAGGTGGAGCGGCAGTATCGCAAGTGGCGCGAGGACGGCCTGACGATCGACCAGGCCCACAAGGAGACGCGCGGCTGGAGCGATCCCGAAGGGGTCACGAAGCCCCAGCGCACGAAGGAGACGGCGGCCGATTATCGCTACTTCCCCGAGCCCGACCTCGTGCCGGTCGTCGTCGACGACGCCTGGGTCGAGCGGATCCGCGCGACGATCGGCGAGCTCCCGGCGACGCGTCGGCGGCGGTTCGAGGCCGACTACGGCCTCTCTCCGTATGATGCCAACGTCCTCGTCGAACAAGGGCAGGACGTGGCCGACTATTACGACTCGGTGGCACGGGCCACCGGCGAATACAAGCTCGCCAGCAACTGGGTCCAGCAGGACGTCCTCAGGACGATCAAGGACAGGAAGCAGACGATCGCCGAGTTTCCCGTCGGTCCCGAAGCCCTGGCCGACCTGATCCATCGGGTCAAACGGGGCGAGCTGAACACGAACCAGGGGCGGGAAGTCCTGGGGAAGATGATCGACTCGGGCACCTCGGCCGACGCGGTCATCGAGGCGGGCGGGTACAAGATGGTCTCCGACCGCGACGCCATCGCCGCTGCCGTCGAGGCCGCACTCGCCGCCAATCCGAAGGCCATCGAGGACCTGAAGGGGGGCAAGAAGAAGCCCGAGGCGGTCAAGGGCTTCCTCCGCGGCCAGGTCATGAAGCAGACCGGTGGGAAGGCCGACCCCGCCCTCGTCGGCGAGCTGCTCGACGTCAAGCTCGCCGAACTGGCCGGCTGAGGGGACGACCGTGCCCGCGCCCGAATCGTCGATCCCGACGCATGAAATCCTCGACGTCCAGGAGGCCCGTTGCTGCGTCGTCGGCGGCGGTCCGGCGGGGCTGATCCTCGCCTACCTCCTGGCGCGACAGGGGGTCGAGGTCCGGCTCCTGGAGGCCCACAAGGACTTCGACCGCGACTTCCGGGGCGACACGGTCCATCCCGGTACGCTAGAAATCCTCGACTCGCTCGGCCTGGCAGACCGGCTGCTGGAGCTTCCGCACTCGAAAGTTCGCCGGGGGACGATCCAGACCGCCACGGGTTCGTTCCCGTTCGCCGATTTCGGCACCCTTGATACGAGGTTCCCCTACATCGCGCTAATCCCCCAGGTCGATTTCCTCGAATTCATGGCCGCTGAGGCGGCTCGATTTCCCGCGTTCCACTTGGTGATGGAGGCCAACGTCAAAGAACTCGTCGAGCATGACGGGCGGATCGCGGGGGTCCGCTACCAGTCGCACGAAGGCTGGCACGAAGTCCGGGCCCCGCTGACGGTCGCCTGCGAAGGCCGCTTCTCGCGCGTCCGATCCCTGGCCGGCTTCGAGCCGGTGAAGTCCTCACCGCCGATGGACGTGCTCTGGTTCCACCTCCCCCGTACCGCCGACGATCCGTTCGACCCCGAGGTCGGCTTCCGCGTCCGTCCCGGCCGACTCCTGATACGGCTGGAACGCCCCGAATACTGGCAGATGGGCTACGTGATCCCCAAGGACGGATACAAGGACCTCCGCGCGCCGGGCCTGGAGGCGCTCCGCTCCTCGCTGGTGGAGTTGATCCCCGAGTTCGCGGAGCGCATTCAGACCCTCATCGACTGGAGTCAGATCACCCCCCTGTCCGTCGAATCGAGCCGCCTGAAACGCTGGTACAAGCCGGGGCTGCTCCTGATCGGCGACGCCGCGCACGTCATGTCGCCGGTCGGCGGGGTCGGGATCAACTACGCCATCCAGGACGCCGTGGTGGCGTCGAACCGCCTCGCCGGGCCCCTCCTCCGGGATCGCCTGGGCCTCGCGGACCTCGCTTCGGTCCAGCGCCAGCGGTACTGGCCGACCGTCATCATCCAGGCCGTCCAGGCGCAGATTCAGCGGCGCCTCCTCGGGGCCGCGCTCGACGCGAGCCGTCCGTTCCGGCTCCCCGCATTCCTCCGTCTCCCCTTCCTCCGGAATCTCATGGTCCGCCTGATCGCCTTCGGCCCCAGGCGAATCCGCGTGCGATTGGCCGACGGCAAGGGCTCCGACGCGGCCTGACCCTGGAACAGCCCGATCCGGCTCCGTATTCTGGGGGCTGATTCACGGCGAGGGGAAGCCCGCGTCGCGAGAAGAATCCAACACGCGAGGTGATCGATGGACTCGACCGATCGCAGGGCATTTCTGAAGGCCGCGGGGGCGACGGTCGCCGCCACCGCGCTGACGCGCACGACGACGCCCGCCGAGGCCGACTCGAACGGCTCGAAGGCGTGGAAGAAGGCCTTCATGCTGGGTAGGGTATCACGAGGGCCAATCCTCCCCCAGTTCCGGCTCTTGAAAGACGCCGGGTTCGAGGGGGTGGAGATCAGCAGCCCGAACAACCTCGATCGCGACGAGGTGCTTCGCGCCCGCGACACGACGGGGATCGTCATCCACGGCGTCAGCGGCTCCCAACACTGGAAAGACACCCTCTCCGACCCCGACCCCGAAGTCGTCGAGCGCGGGATGGCGGCGATCCGCCGGGCGATGGCCGACTGCGAGGCGTACGGGGGGAGCACGGTGCTCGTCGTCCCGGCCGTGGTCAACAAGCAGGTGTCGTACCGCGACGCCTACACGCGCTCGCAGGCCCAGATCCGCAAGCTCATCCCCGACGCCGAGCGGCACGGCATCAAGCTCGCCATCGAGGAGGTCTGGAACAAGTTCCTGCTCAGCCCCTTGGAGTTCGCCCGTTACATCGACGAGTTCGAGAGCCCCCGGGTCGTCGCCTACTTCGACGTCGGCAACGTCGTCGAGTTCGGCTACCCGGAGGAGTGGATCCGCGAGCTCGACAAGCGCATCGCCAAGATCCACATCAAGGAGTACGCCAGGGCGAAACGGTTTGGCTACAAGCTCGGCGAGGAGGGGGGCGAGGTCGACTGGCCCGCCGTCCGCAAGGCGCTGCTCGCGGTCAAGTACGAAGGCTGGATCACCGCCGAGGTCCCCCACGGCGACCTCGAGGCATTAAAGGACATCGTCCGGCGCATGGACAAGATCCTGGAGATGGCCTGACGGGCAAATCGCTCGCGCCTCCTCCGCGAGCGATTGTCAGGGTGGCCACCGAGGACCCGGGAGGCAGAAGTGTCGCCGGGCGGTGCCCACCCTGCGAGACCCCGGATGGGGACCGGGTCCGCATTATTTTCCGGACTCTCCCGCGCGTGCGTCCTTGCCCGCCCACTTGACGAAGGAGAACGTCAGGGGGGTGGAGCCGGTGCTCTTGATCCCGTGGGGGACGTTCGGTGTGGTGTACATGATCGTCCCCGGGCCGACCCGGGTCGTCTTGCCCTCGCAGAAGATTTCGCCCTGGCCACTCTCGACGATCAAGACCTCTTCCTCGACGTGCGTGTGAGGCAGGTGGTTCGTCTTGCCCGGCTCCAGGATGAACCGGCCGGCCACGAACTTCGTGCTGGCGGGCGTGTCGCCCTGGAAATAGACGCCGAGATGGCCGACCACTTCCCCCTGGAACTCCTGGTCGACCATCTTGATCTGGTCGACGGTCAAGGTCCCCGAGCGGAGGGAGTCGTCCTTTTCGAGCGCGAAGGCGCGCTCACGGGCCGACCAGCCCAGCCCCAATGCCAGCGCCAGCACGGCGGGAACGATCGTCTCGGGGCGGGTCCAACGCCGGTTGGGCGGGACCGCTCCGCTTCGCGTGGGCTCGAAGGAGAACATGGCCTGGTTCCTCGTGGTCCGGGGGAGGGACGCCCGACGGCCGGAGGGCTCATGCCTTCCCGGGGCCGCCGCGGCGAGCGTTCGAGCGCATGGTAAACCAGGGATTCGTCCCTGTCAGGGGCGCACCGCCCCGAACCCCGCGGCCGCGGCGATCGCTCTCCGCGGTTCGTGATATAATCGGAGGGATCGAGGTCGATGCCTCCGGTCCGCCGTCATCGCGGACGGTCAACTCTCGCGATCCCCGGCGCCGAGCTTCGTCATGGCCACTCCGCCCCCCAACACCGCCTCCCCTGTCGACGAGACGCCCGGCACCGTCTCGCACGTCCTCGCCGACGACCCCGACGTCGTCGTGACCGAGCGGGTCGAGCCGGCGACGGTGCTCAGGCTCCCGGGCATCGACAACCGCGAACGCGCCCTGCCGATCCGCCAGGGGGACCTGAGCCGCCTCCTCCTGGCCGAGCCCGGCCTCTCGGACGAGGACCGAAAACTCCTGGGGGAATTCGGACAAATCCTGGGCGCCACCTTCCACAGTGAGTTCTATGGCAGGCTCCGAGAATTGAAGGAACTCTACGCGCCGCTCGACCCCGACGCCGATTACGTCACCCTGGAAGGCCACACCCGGCCTCGCAGCGAGCAATCCGACGAGGAATTCCTCGTCCCCTTCGAGTCCACCCTCGAGAAGGCCAATTACCGCGAGCTCGATATCCAGGTCATCGAGGCGGCCGTCTCGGCGCCCAACGAGAATGGATTGACCTTCAGCCCGGACTTCAGCCTCTTCGAGCACATGAAAATTTACGCTCGCGGCTTTACGCGAATTACCAGGACGTATCGGAGCGTAAAGACCAAATTCCGCAAACGAACCGTCCACCTGGACGCATACCAGCGCTTGCTCATCGCGTTGAAGTTCAAGGCCGACCCGAAATTAGACTCGTTCGTCCGCTCCGACGTCGTCTACCTCCGCATGTTCAAGGACGTCCCGCACGTCGACCTGGAGATGCACCTGCCCGAGCAGGGGACGCGGGTCCGAATGCGCTGGATCGACAAGGCGCAGATCGCCTCGCCGCTGGCGATGGGCATCCCCACCCTGGCGTTCAAAATCCTGGGGCTTGTCGGCGCGCTCCACCCCATGACGCTGGGGATGATGATGATCGCGCCCATCAGCGCGGGCGCCAACTCGTACTTCGGGTTCCAGCGCGCCAAGCAGCGCCACCTCTCGGACATGATCCGCAGCCTGTATTATTTGACCCTGGCCAACAACGCCAGCGTGCTGACCCGTCTGATCGATTCGGCCGAGGACGAGGAATATAAGGAGGCCATGCTCGCCTACTTCTTCCTCTGGCGCGCGATCGACGACCCCGAGCCCTGGAATAAGGCCAAGCTCGACGCCCACATCGAGTCCTACCTCGAGGCGAAGACGGGGATTGAGATCAACTTCGAGGTCGCCGACGCCCTGGACAAGCTCTTCCGCCTCGGCCTCGCCTGGCGCGACCCCCAAGGTCATCTGCACGCCAACCCCCTCCCCAAGGCCCTCAAGGCCCTCGACCGGACCTGGGACAACACGTTCCGTTACTGAGCCGCTCGCACACGCCTCGCCACGAATCTGGAGTCCGTTGTTCAACAAAGTTCAAAAATTTCGCGATTTGGCGGTTGATCACGGGGATCGACTCTGTCAGCATGGGGAATCGTCCGACCGGGTGAACGCCCGGAGAGGGCATGACGTAGAAAGGCCCAAGCGGTGCGGCCCGTGCGAGGGCGGCTCTCTGGCCCCGCCGTGCGGATTCGACTACAATCTGTCGGAGCGTGCGACGACGATCGGTCCGACCACCCCGCCCCTGATCCTTCCCTCGAAGCTCTCCTCGCCGTTAGGTGCATCATCATGGCGACGACCGTGATCAAATCGTCTCCGACCAATGGGCCGGACCCATCGTCTCGCTCGGCGATGAGCCGCGCCTTCCGCGCGATCGACGCGGTGTACCGCTTCCTGGCGTCGCTGAAGCTGGCGGTCGTCAGTTTGTCGACCCTGGCGGCCGTGCTGGCGTACGCCACGTTCTTCGAGTCGTGGTACGGGGCCGCGGCGGTGCAGCAATGGATTTACATGAGCACGGGGTTCGCCCTCCTGCTGGCCTTCCTGGGGGCCAACATCCTCTGCGCGGCGCTCATCCGGTTCCCCTGGAAGAAGCGGCAGACGGGCTTCGTGGTCACGCATGCCGGCCTCCTCACCCTCCTGGCCGGTTCGTGGTACAGCCTCCAGCACGCCGATGAAGGTCAGCTCGGCATGCTGGAGGGGGACGTCTCGAGCAAGTTGGTCCGGGTCGACCACCCGGTGGTCCGGATCCGTGAGCTCGATG
>JAABUS010005644.1_pt1 | contig 16168 bp, 12 predicted proteins | sample 5560161 | NCBI WGS metagenome assembly JAABUS01 (sample SAMN10711885, study PRJNA513376) | rock metagenome | isolation source: Antarctica rocks | place: Antarctica: Victoria Land, Trio Nunatak nord | collected 2016-01-04
AAGAACTATGACAACAATCTCAACTGATATAACGCTGACGACGACGAATTTATGAACGCTCAAGAGATGATTGACGACTTTCATATCAAATATTCAAGAAAAGCGCACTAAGAAACAACATTCATGCAAACATGAATAGTCAAGAAAGAAGAGTAATGTTACGATTCTAGTCTTCGTCTATTCTTCGTCTAGTCTTCGCCTGATTTCATTCTAATTGAGTCTAGCGAGAATCTGATCTAGAGATGATATCATTGAAACTCTGCATCATATGTGTAAGACATCAACTCAATCGAGTCTAGCACAGAGCTGAGAAACATACATATAAGAATCGAGTTCTTTTCTGTAGATACTTTTCTTTCTTAGCATTTATCTATTAGTTAAATGACACTTTTATGACTCGCTCTAGATTGATTTCTAACAATGAACAAGATGTTGATGAAAGAAAAGAGTGTTGAGAAAAGAAAAGAGTGTTGAGAAAGAAAAAAAGTGTTGAGTCATATTTGTTAGAGATCAGCATAGAGCGAGTCATATGAATGTAATGTAACGAGTATATAAATGCTAAGAAAGAAAAGTATCTAGAAAAGAAGAATCGACTATCTATATGACTCAGAAGAACATAAGCTAATTCTGAATAGAGTTGACTTCGAAACAACTCGATAGTCTAGTGACGAGCGATCGACGATAGTCAGAAACATAGTCATCAACATAGTCATCAACATAGCTATCAACATAGATGCGTAGCTAGAATCGTAACAGTACTTTCTCTCTTCAACGATTCATGTTTGCATGAATGTATTTTCTTAGTCTTGTGTAGAATCGAAATGTCTATTGTAGCAGACTAGCTATGTAGAAAGAAATCGACTTGCTCAGCGAAGAGATTGACTATTGACTGATGTCATTGAAGCAGACTCACTAGAAGAGAATCGACTAGCTCATCGAAGAGATCGATTGTGATTGTGTCATTGAAGCAGACTCACTGCTGATTCAGATCTACTACATAGTAAGACTTGTTTCATTCATTGATTGACTCAATCAAGAGATCAATCATTGTTCGTCTTTGTAGCAGACTCACTTTGAGTGTCGTTCAAGCAGACTAACTATCGAGTGACTGACTCAATGACGAGATCAATATCGAACGCGTCTTTGTAGCAGACTCACTGTTGAGATTTCGATATAGAAACAAGCTCATGAATTTGCTTGTTATTGAAGATGATCGTGTCATTGAAGCAGACTCACTAGTCGACTTGCTCATTGAAGAGATCGACTTTGAGCTCGTCATTGTAGCAGGCTCACTAGTTGCACGTGAATGTATGATCAGATTCACTGATGAGTAGAACGATGAGAGCGAATAGATCATTGCATTGAGAATAGATATCATTGAAGCAGACTCACTAGTTGCACGTGAACTGATAGGCAAATCGATTCACTGATAGGTAGAGCGATGAGAAGATCATCGCATTAACGAAAGATGTCATTGTAGCAGACTCACTGAGAGTTTGCTTCTCGAGATAGAGACTTCACGCAGTTCTAGACTGATCTCTTTGATTGCTCTTTGAGATAGAGACTTCACACAGTTCTATGATTGATCTCGTTTGAATGCTCATCAAACTTGAAGAATTTCTTGCGAATTTGAATGAGCGATGTATTCGCTGATCTTTGACCTAGTCGAATGATTTCGATCGTTTATTTCACCTCGCTGATCAGCGCACAAGAGAGAAGAGTGAGTGTCTGCACGATCGCAAGTCGACTAAATCAAAGTCAATAGTCGTGTGAATTGAGCAGAGCAAGTCGATGCAGATTATTTCACTTCGCCTGTAATGAAGAAGCATTTATATAATGTTAGAGATCAGCATAGAGCGAGTCATATGAGTGTAATGTAACGAGTATATAAATGCTAAGAAAGAAAAGTATCTAGAAGAGAAGAATTGACTATCTATATGACTCAGAAGAATATAAGCTAACTCTGAATAGAGTTGACTTTGAAACAACTCGATAGTCTAGTGACGAGCGATCAACGATAGTCAGAAACATAGTCATCAACATAGTCATCAACATAGCTATCAACATAGATGCGTAGCTAGAATCGTAACAATATTTGAGTCAAACCTGAGTCAGATCTTGACTAGATCATTGACTAGTTCTAATCATTACGCAAAATACTTGCTAGCGTGCACTGCGAATTAATTAGAGCTTCAGTCTTGTTCAGTCTTATTGATCTTGATACGCTCGTAACACAAATGACAGTCAGAATAGCGTTGTAGTTGTACGAATCAGATAAATTAATAATGAAGTTCATGACTATGTTTTGTCATCGCTGTTCAGATATAAATAGAAGTTGAAACAAGTTATTTGATTTATTTCTTGATGTCTTTGAACGTTAACATACATAGCAGTTTCAAATATATTGATCTATCGTTTTTTGCATAGAAGATTAATAGTAACTTCGCTTTATGATTTTCACTGTTCTAAGAATTTCAGAATGATCAATTAACGATTGATCATGTATCTCATGAATCAGATTCATTTGTAAAAGCTCATTGAATGAGACTCATAGCTGACTATCATGATACAAGATTTCATTCTGAGTTTGATAATTCTTCAATTTGATATCTTCATATTGTGTTTCATCTCTCGCTATTGCTTCGCGAAGTAGCATACAATTCTCGTCAATCTGATTAGTCTTAAGAATCTGTTTATAGATTGATTCACTGATGTTTTTCTCTAGATCAGCAATTTTCATTCAATTTGAAGTCAGAATAGTGATTTGTTAATAATGAATGCACTCATCTTTTGAATCTCTGAGCACAACGTCAGCTTGACGAGTTAATGCATTGATCTTGATGTTTTGTTTGTCAAAGCAATACATTATTCTAAAGTTGAAATCAGCAAGCTTCTGAACTTAACGCATTTGATGTCTGCTCAACTCTTTATCTTTCATCAACGAAATAAGTGCTTGATGATCAATGAACATCTTGATAAAAATGTCAGTTAGCTTCAATTCAAGTCGTCAGTGTTCAAATGCTCAAATGATGATCAGAAATTCTTTATCATATATTTTGTAGTTGCATTCAGCAAAAAACTTGTTCTTGCTATAAAAGACAATTAAATGTAGTACTTCTTTATCATCATATTGAAAGAGAATTTCATCATTGACGTAGTTGAATGAGTTGATTTCAAGAATAGTCTTACGAGTTTGATCAAAGTAACGTAGTATAGAAGTCTCAATCATACATCTCTTCATATGATTGAAGATGATCTGACAGACTTCATTTCATTTAAATATGATTTTCTTTTGAGTGAGTTAAATCATTGAATGAACAATCTTCGAAAAGTTCTTGATGAAGCATCAATAGAAATTGCAGAAGTCAATGAAGAACTGCATCTGAGTGAGATTATTGAATGTAAATCAATTAACAACTGCTTGCATCTTTCGTGAATTCGTCTTAAGTTTCTTGATTGACATCAAAAGTTCTAAAAAGATGATTTTCTGAACATGAAACTTGCATTTATTGATGTTTATCTGTAGATCAGCTTCTTGTAGTTTATTCAAGATCAATCATACATGTTGCTTGTGTTTCTTCAAGATCTTGCTGTAAATGATAATGTCATTTAAATAGATCTGACAAAACTGATGTAGATATTCAAACAATACATCATTTATATAATGTTGATAGAATGTTGATTCATTGATTAATTTGAAAAGCATTACATGATATTTGTATGAGTCGAAGAAGATAATAAAGATAGTCAAATTTTCATTATCTGAGTGCATGTGTAGTTTATTAAACATGACAATGATGTTTAATTGAGTCAGATATTTGCTTTCTTGTATATGAGTGAAAGTCTTGTCTATCAATGACAAAGAATAATGATCTCATTTGATTAAAGCATTGAGCTTTCTGTAATTGATGCAGAAACGCAGACTATCGTCTTTCTTTTCAATGAATAAAATGAGCGAGACATATGATGCAAAGCTGAAGAAAATGAATTCTTTGTTCAAATGTTTAATCAGATACTTCTTTATTTTCTGAAGCTTGTAATTGAACATCTGATATAATCTGCTTCAAGAAGACATTTCTTCATTGATTAATTCAATTTTATGATTGTAGAAATGAAAAAAACAATCACAATATACACATAACAAATCTTGAAAAAGAGCATTACATGCAAGACAGAGCGAATCTAGAGAATGATCAAACGACGATGAATTGCATGAGTTGCAGCAATGCAAGTTTGAAGATGATTGCATGCAACGTTGACATGTTGCAAGAAAACAGTGACGTGAGATTGCAATGCTTACGCAATGATGAAGAGAAGATAGCTGATATTATTAATCTACTAATAAAGACATCAACATTAAAGAAAGAAATGAGCAAAGATTACTCATGAAAAGAAATAGCACTGAAGCTGATGCATCATCTTCGACTTGATTCAGAAGAAAAACATCACATGACTCAGAATACATTCATTGCGAAGAACATGCAGAAACTGAAGACATCAGTTCAACTGCTAAGCAAGCAGTTACAAATGCAGAGAAATACGCGTCTTTCATTGAAAATCATGTCATGAGCAAACGTGACAAGAGAAGAATTATCAACGAGAAAGCAACGTCTCTGAGAGAAATTGTCGTCGCTTTGCAAAAGATGCAAAGTCATGATAAAGATAGCAGACAGAGAAGAAATAAAGAAGATGCAGAAGAAGATCATCAAGCAGATTCTTCAGAGAATAGCAGACGTGTCAACGAGTCAACGAGATCTGATCATGTCTCTTCACAAGCTGAGTAGTGAAAACATCTTTCTTCACGCAGTCAGCTCAGATGCATGAGCAAATCTGAAAAAGACTCAAGAATGAGCAAAAGAAATTATGAACTTGACGTGCATATCGCGACGAATTTTCGCAGTGCTGACACATGAAGTACGCACTACAATCAACATAAGTAATCAGAAGAAAGTCATTAGAAAGCTGATAAAGAATAACGCGAAACTTCATAAGAATCTGAAGATTCTAAGAATAGTCTGACTCAAGAAAGTAGCAAAGAGCGAAAAGACTCATTCATTGCTCATCGTGAAGATAGCAATCGAAGCAATGATGAATCAACTGATGAACGTGAGTATGCTAAATGCATATTATGAATGTGCATGTGAACTGTTCAAGAAGAACTGTTGCATCACATAATGCTTCAGATGTCAGAAATTTGATCACATGATCAGATTCTGCAAGAAGAATCAACGCTGCATCAAGTGCACAGACAAACATCACATCAAGAAATGCATGATGTCTTTGAATAAAAGATGTTGCACTAACTGCAATGAAAATCATGAACTTTGAAGATGCATCTGTTTCAAATGACAACAGCAGATGAAACAAGCATTCAAAATCTATAGAAATAAATCGTTCAGATATTCAGAAACATCTAGATATAATTGCACATTCTTGCAATTCTTGAACTCTTTGCTGTCTTCAAGCTCTGCAGATTCAATGAACTCTTCAAGTTCAATGAACTCTTTAAGTTCAATGTGTTGAAATACAAGATCATATGAGACATTTTGATATATGAGGTTGAAGCTATCTAGTAGAAACTTCAAAGAAAGAAAAAGATGAGAGAAACGTCAAATACTCTGAATTTTCTAAATTCACTAGCGTCGAATGAACGCGACGTTGAATGAATGCAAAGACTATCAATCAAATCACATCTGAAATTTCAACACTTTTCTTTGAAAATTGAAGTCTTCAAATGTTAGAACACAGCTCAAATTGAGATAGAAACTACGACGAATAGAGCGTAGTTCACAGCATGATGAACTCTGAGCTAGTAAAGATCATGATCACGTGCTAATGATTCATTATGTGAAATCATTGAAATCATGAAGCGATTCTCATGATTCAGAGTCTGAGTCAACAGAGTCACTCAGCGATTCAGATGATTGCACGAATCTTCTATGTTTATATAACGATGATCGTTCTCTTAGATAGAAGCTTCGTGCTCAACTCATGTAAGTAGTCAATACATATTATTGTCTCAGCTATCTTCAGATCTCAAGTCTAGTAATAGTGATTACTGTTTGATCTCTGTATATATCTTGTGTTGTTAAAGAAACAATCATTACACTTTGAGCATCACTCTTTCACAAGATATCAGAGACATTCATTTCTTTCAGTCATGTCTAGCCAGTCAGAACGAGTCACGCTCAGTCAAGAAGCAAGCATCTTCAGCGCAGATAAGATCAAGATCTCAACATTGAACTTGTATCACGACGATCGAAATAAACTTGAAGCATATCTAGTACAGATAGAGCTATACATCAAACGACACTCATTTCAGTTCAAGTTCATCGAGAACAAAGTACTCTTTGCATTCATCTATCTAAGAGATAATGCATTCACATGATTTCATCATTATTTAACGAATTATCTGCAGAAGAAATCAGAGGAACGAGAAGAAGAAATCATCACGATATTTCGTGATTCTCAGGCGTTTGAGAAACGTCTAAGAAGAGTATTTGAAGACATTGACAAGAAACGTACAGCGAAACGACAGTTGTACAACCTGCGGCAGAAAACCTTCGCAGCAACTTATTCGATCAGCTTTCAGCATATTGCGACGAATACAAAATGAAACGATGCAGCTCTCATCAGTCAGTTCTATCAGAGACTACGAAAGAAAGTCAAGGATGAAATCGTTAGAATCGATAGACTCGCTGACTTGCAAAAGATGATATTCAGAGCAGTGATCATTGATAACAGACAGTACGAGAGACGTCTGAAAAAAGATAAAGAATCGACTATGTCAGTAGTATTGAGTCGAAAGTTCAAGAAGAAACGACGACAGTCATACTATGATTCTCAATCTATGAAGCTAGATGCAACTCGAAAGATATCGACAAACGCTCGTGATAAAACAGTTCAACAAAGCAAGACATGTTACACATGCAAAAAACTGAGTCACTACTTCAAGAATTGTACTCAGAACAAGTACAAAAACAAGTCAAAGTCTTATGACAAGCAAGACAGATCTTTCGCAGCAACGAAAGAAGATCAGAAAGACAAGCATCAAGCATTGTCGTGAACAGCGTGTTATGAGAACAACTGTTGCACTCACCTGAGCGATAAGAAAGATTCTGAATGATACTCAAAACCCTCACGAAAAAACCGTTTCTACGCAGCAATTCATCGTCAATCAGAAGCACACGATGAGAATAGTGACGAAAGTTCGTTCACTATGATCGCGAAATCAGAGATTCTCGACAGCGAAGCATATGACTTGAACAGGTCGAACAGCACTGAAGAAGCTATTTGCCAAGCAGTCAAAGAAGAAAGTCGACTTAGCGAAACTCTACGAGCATTTACTATCGCAGCAGAAGATGCTCTCAAGCAAGAAGAGAATTGTCTTGAAGTAAAGAAAGATCTTAGAAAGCTTACAAGTCAAGCAAGCTTTATAAGCATGTACAACGAATTGTACATTCTCTTTAAGCAGAAAGAGAAAGATTTTTCACAGCGAATGCAACAGATCAAGAATGATATACATCAAGCTATCTATGACACTATGCAAGATGAGTCGATCGCATCGCGTAAAGACATTCGATATCGTGACATAGTCATGAAGAAGTCACTCATGAGAGTCAAGTTCATCAAGCAAGAAGAATATGTACTTTCTGATGAAGATCACATATTCAGAGAGCTTAGACAGATGGCAGAAGTCACTAGGGAAAGATTTGACCTGTGTGATTCGAAGAAATATTCACTGAAGAAGATCAATTCAAATCAATTTCAGTACATAGAACAAGTATTGAAAGAAAGAGCTTCTAGTTCAAAAAACTAGAAGACTCTTCGATCGACAGATCATCGAAGAAGCCTAGTCAAAGATCGAAAATCGAAAGCACATTTGTCTTCATCAGTGACTCGTCACAGTTACGAGTCTGAGCCAAAGTTAATGATCACGCAGCGCGACTATTCATAGACAGCGACTGCACGAGAAATTACATATTCTCAGAATTTGCTAGAAAAGCGCAAATATCTACGCAGAAAAAGAAAGAATCTTACAATCTGCGAAACTTCGATGAAACACTCATGAAGTACAATAACGAACTAATAGATCAAGAAACTCAACTCATTCATTTGAGACTCGAACGACATTGAGAGAAGTTACGTTTAAATGTTACGAATCAGTCAGGCAGCGATATAGTTCTAGACATATCATGACTTCGTATGATCAATTCGATGATTGATTGAATCAACGAGACAATTGCATTTCTAGATACAGAAACAACGCGATTGCACTCGATATTGAAGTCATCACAAGATGTGAAAATATTCGTCATGACGAGCGAAGAAATGCGCGAAGAGTTCAGAGAAATCAATGACGTACAGATGTTATGAAGCAGAGAGATTCAGAGCGATCACTCGAAAAATCTCGCTATCGCTATTATCTTTAAAGAATATCAGGAATATAAGATTCTGTTTGAGGAAGAAAGTGATCAGAAGACACTATTCAAACATCAATCGTGAAATCACGAGATTAAGCTCGTTGACGGCAAGAAACTCACGAAACAGTTCATTTACTCATTGTCGACAGAAAAGCTCGATGCTTTGCGACAATATCTGAAAGAGAACATGCGAAAAGAATTCATTAGAGAATCACAGTCGTCGACAGAATACTCAATTCTGTTTGTTTCAAAATTGAATGAAAGTCTAAGACTATGTGTCGATTATAGAGCACTAAATAACATCACAATTAAAAACAGCTATTCGTTATCGCTCATAGCAGAACTGCAGAATAGATTGCAGAGTGCACAGTGATTTATAAAATTCAATATACTCGAGACATTCAATCGAATACGAATCAAAGAAGAAGACGAGTGAAAGACAGTCTTTCGCACTCGACTAGAACATTATGAGTATTTGATCATGCCTTTCGACTTAATCAATGCTTCAGCCACGTTTCAGACCTTTGTGAATAACGTACTACGACGTTATCTGAATCAATTCATTATAGTATATCTGAACGATATATTAGTATACTCAAAGACGAAGAAAGAACATGTGCAACATGTTAAAAAAGTTCTACAGACTTTGAAGAAAGTCAATCTGCGCATCAAATCAGGAAAAAGTGAATTTCATGTACAGAGTGTACAGTTTTTGAGATTCATAGTCACGTCTCAGAGTCTAAGAATGAACTCAAAGAAGATAGAAGCTGTTACGACTTGATTGATGTCAAAGTCAAAGATCGAAGTTCAATTCTTTCTAGAATTTGCGAACTTCTATAGACGCTTTATAGAGAAATACTTCAGAATCGTCTCGTCACTTACGAACCTTACGAGAAAGAACATATCGTTCGTGTGAACTGAGAAAGCAGAAGAAGCTTTCAAGAAGCTGAAGAAATTGTTCATCTCTCAGTCAGTACTGATCATGTTTGAATCAGAAAAACTCATTACGCTTGAGATGAACGCGTCAGACGAAGCTATTGAAGCATGTATCAGTCAATCAGACGACAAGAAACGTCTGCATCTCATTGCATTTCACAGTAGAAAGCTTACAGACGCTGAATTGAACTATGAGATACACGACAAGAAGCTGTTAGCTATTGTCGACTCTTTCAAACAATGAAGAGTGTATCTGAAAGAATCTAGACATCAGATTCAAGTATATACAGATCATAAGAATCTGCTATACTTTACGATCACGAAAGTTCTAAATCGAAGACAGATTAGATGATCGAAAGAGTTGTCATCGTACAACTTTCAAATTCAATATCGGAAGAAATCTGAAAACTCAAAGGTCGACGCCTTGAGCAGAAGAGTGAATCATATGACAGATAGATCACAGGTAAACCAGACTATCTTGCAAGAGAACTCAGACGGTTCGATTATCTATAATAGACAAAACGCAGCTACTTTACGAATCGACAACAGAGATCTTGAGAAACGAGTAAAGCTAGAGCTAGCGAAGAACTCAGTCGCGCAAGATATTATAGAGAATATCGAGAACAACGCGAACTTTGAGATTATCAATGAAATACTAACATTTCAAGATCTGATCTATGTTTCAACAAGATGCAGACGAGAGATGATAGATGATCATCACAAGTCAATGATACACGAACATCAAGGTTCGAATAAAACCATTGAGAGAATATCTAGAACCTACTATTTCTCGAAGATGAGAAAACAGGTAGAAGATATTATTAGAAAGTGCGATGTGTGTATTCATACGAAACACAATCGACATAAACTCTATGAACTTTTGAAAAGTCTCAGCACATCAGATCGTGCATGAAAAAGCATAGCTTTGAACTTTATAGTCAAGCTATCTAAGTCAAAGAAAAGAGTCATCGAAACAACGTATGACTTCATATTGATTATAACAGACAGATTAACCAAGTACGAATACTTCTTGCCATATAAGAAAGCAACATTCGCAGAAGATTTGACTTACACGTTTCTAAGAACGATTGTAGCAAATCATGAACTATCAGATGAGATAATTTCGAATAAAGACAAGCTCTTCACATCGAAATTCTGAAAATTCTTGGTGAATCAGTTAGAAATTCATCATAAGCTGTCAACAGCTTATCATTCGCAAACAGATGAACAAACGAAAAGAATGAATCAGACACTGAAACAGTATCTCAGATGTTATATTAACTATAGGCAGAATGATTGAATACAGCTACTGTCAGTAGCACAGTTGACTTTCAATAGCGCAACAACAGAAGTAATCAGCGTGTCATCATTCTTTGCAAACTACGAGTTTGAGTCAAAGACTCTCAAGAAACCGCGTGAATTTGCACAATTAGCTCAAAAAGCTACGCTACAGATAGAACAATTGCAGCTGCTACAGAAAGAATTACAGAAGAACATACAGTTTCTTAGCAAGCGCATGACACTGTATGCGAACAAGAAAAGAGATAGAGAATCTACTCTTAAGAAGAGAAACAAAGCGTATTTACTAAGGCGAAACATCAAAACGAAAAGATCAAGTAACAAACTGAATCACACAAAGCTAGAATCTTATAAGATTCTAGAAATCAAAGAATCGATTAACTACAAGTTAGATCTGTCAGCATCTATGAGAATACACTCGATATTTCATATCTGTCTTTTGAAGTCTGCAGATTCGAATACATCAATTCAAACAAAATCTTCAGAAATTGATTCAGAGAGTCAGAACGTCGAGTACGAAGTAGAAGATATACTAGATCAACAGAACATCAAAAGTCAGTCTTATTGATTGATCAAGTGAAAAGATTATGATCATATCGAGAACACTTGAAAATCAGAGAAAAATCTCAAGAACTGTCAGAAGCTTCTTCGACAATTTCAGCAAAGAAATTCGACAATCAGTCGAAATCAGAAGAGATTTCGAGCTGTTCGAAATCGACGTTAAGAAGAAGATCATTGATAGACGACTCAGTCGTTCAACGACGTTCATTTTTCTCAAGTTCTTCAATATTCTTGAACTCTCGTCACATCATATTCTTTCAGTGAGACTCAATTAATTCTTGTTGCTTCTGCAGACAAGCTGCTTTAGTCAGAGTCTCACTCAACTCAGCACGAAGACGAGCTTGTTTCTTACGAACTCGCTCTCATTCAGTCTCTGAGACGATCAGATCGCACTTGCGATCTAGACATACACACTCGACACAACGATTGAAGTCAGTGTCAACACGACACTTCACGAAACGATTAGAACAGTGATTGCAAAGACGCATAACTGAACTATCGTTATAACGAAGTTTCTTCGAAAGACGACGACGCTTTGCGACAGAACTCGACGATTTGAATACTTGATTTAAATACATAGAAACGATGGTTTCTGAAAACAGAAACCTTGAAGAAAACCTAGTGTTAAAACACGATTCGGATTGAGATAGAAACTACGACGAATAGAGCGTAGTTCACAGCATGATGAACTCTGAGCTAGTAAAGATCATGATCACGTGCTAATGATTCGTTATGTGAGATCATTGAGATCATGAAGCGATTCTCATGATTCAGGATCTGAATCGACAGAATCACTCAGCGACTCAGATGATCGCACGAATTTTCTATGTTTATATAACAATGATCGTTCCCTTAGATAGAAGCTTCGTGCTTAACTCATGTAAGTAGTCAATACATATTATTGTCTCAGCTATCTTCAGATCTCAAGTCTAGTAATAGTGATTACTGTTTGATCTCTGTATATATCTTGTGTTGTTAAAGAAACAATCGTTACATCAAACTTCTCTTTTTCAAAGCTTTCAAGCTTCTCTTTTTGTAGAAATCATAGTCAATCAGAGTCATATATGTTGAACATATGAAGCTATTCAAAGCTTCGTAACATATATCGAAGTTACTGACTTCTTCAGTCAAATTTGAAGCTAATTTGAAGCTTCGCAACGTAAATCGAAGTTTCTGACTTTCTCAGTCAAATGACTTAGCAGTAATTGAAGCTAATACGAAGCTTCGTAACGTATGATTCATCGTTTTTCTTCGTTGAAGACACATATTCACGATATATAGAGTATCATTTTCCTTCGTCGAAGACACATATTCACGATATATTCGAATTCATCGCTTCTCTTTGTCAAAGACACATATTCACGATATATTAGTATTGCTTCTCTTCGTTGAAGACACATATTCATGATGTATTCTTGAATTCATTCTAAACATAGTTCTGACTATTTTGATATCAAATGTATGATCTCTTGACTTTTTCTGCTTTTGTTCTCAATTTCGCTTGTCTTCTGTTCACTGAGAAGCTTGCTCAGAATGTAGTTTTCAGCATTTAGTCTTGATATGAAAGTCTCTTTTGCAGTGCTTACACTGTTCTCTTTTCTTACTCTTATTGTCAAAAATTTTCAAGAATTTGATGTCTTGATTCTCATTCACATAATTCTGTCAATGATCTTCTTCAAGCAACATGATTCAAGTCTTCTCTGCAGTCATATCTTTGATGACGAATCAGATTTGTAGAAGAGAATGATACTGCTCAGGCAAGCACATCATCAAGCACAGTATCATACGTTTGTCGCTATCGAGCGTGACTTTGATTGCATCAATGCATTTCTTCAGAAGTTTTATATATGTGAGCATATCTCTCGTACTCTTGAAGTCAATCAATGACAGCGTGTAATATTTCTTCGTTAAACGCATGAACTTCGCATCTGTAGAAGATTGAAGTAAGATTTCTAGATGTCTAAGCATCTTGTAGTCATCATTGAAATCTTCTTTGACGAGCTTTTGTTTGACGTCAACGCTGATAGTGAAAGTCATGACATCAGCAGTCTATTCAATCTTTTTCTGACTTTTCTTGTCATCAGAAGCGATCTGAGTACACTCTTATAGCTCTTTGAGTCGTAGATGAGCTTGAATATTAATAAGTCAGTCGTTGAAATTCTTCTCGATCAGAAGCTGAATTTGATGACGTACGAAGAGAGTAGTCATGATGACAGTGAGCTTGTCGTAGTCATTGAATACAAAGCAACAAACTCAGATAGTTTGCACTAACTTGAACTCATAATCTGTTGAAATACGAGATCATATGAGACATTTTGATATATGAGGTTGAAGCTATCTAGTAGAAACTTCAAAGAAAGAAAAAGATGAGAGAAAGATCAAATACTCTGAATCTTCTGAATTCACTAGCGTCGAATGAACGCGACGTCGAATGAATGCGAAGATTATCAATCAAATCACATCTGAAATTTTAACACAATGAACTCTTTGAAGTTCATGAACTCTTTCAGTTCAACGAACTCGTTGAGCTCAACGATAGTTGTGCTGAAAACATGCAGTCTAGTCGCTCATGAATCAACATGACAGATGATAAAAGTCAAGAAGAGACGCGTTGATCATTTCTTTTGCATGAGTAGTGACTCAGATGAGACGTCACTCAAGCAGAGTCAGAAACAACAAATCAGAAAACAAGATAAACTCATGATGATTGAAAGCATTCAAAGAGTCTTCTTTTTGCAGAGTCAACAACAGTTACAAATAACTTTATGATAAAACAATCTTTTTTACAAATACTGCAGTACAACATCAGAAAATCATTGAAAATTCAGAAATCATTTCTAATCAACAGAGAAGTTCATGATTTTGACATTGTAATCATACAGAAGCAGAGTTACAACATTAACGACACTCAATCATTTAACTCAGCTCACAACTTCTTTTATTTAATGAAAAACATGTCATCACAGTCAAGAACATGCATATATGTGAATAAATGCTTAAAGCTCGATCAATGAATGATAGAAACAGTTGAGTCAGACATCTGCTTAATCAGAATATTAACTCACAACACAGACAACAAAACGCAGACATTGCAACTTATAAACATTTACAACTCATGTTCACTGTTTTCTACATCTATAAAGAGATTTTCAATTATTTCTCGCTTGAGTGAGCTACTCAAAGACAACTGCAAACAACTGATCATGAAAGATTTCAATTTACATCACTCTCATTGAGAGAGATGAAGATGCTTCACTCAACATGCAGCGATTGACAGTTTACTTGACATCGTTACTAATGCTAAGTTGAAATTATTGTTGAAATCAGACATTATTACTTGCAAGACTCACAATCAGTTTACAACTATTGATTTAGTCTTTAGCAGCGAGAAAATACAGTTCATGACACGCAAGTGCAAAGTATGCATTGATCTGCATCAAGAATTGAATCATTTTTCGATTGTCACAGAATTATGTTTACAAATAACTTCAGTACAGTCTTCAACTTGATGATTATGAAAGAAAATGAACACAGAAGCATTGAGCGCGTATCTGTGTATGCATCTTTCGTCGAATCATTCTTTGAACAACAAGATGATGATGAACGAAAGAGTGTGCAAAGTTATCAAGATGCTACAGAAGATCATTGAGAAATCTATTCTTTTGACAAAGTCATCAAGTTGAGCAAAGAACTTCTGAAATTTGAACTGCTTGAAGATAGTAATGAAATCAAGATGACTGCGAATTGTATGAAAAATACAGAGCACACTAGATGCATGAAATGAATATCTGAAACACAATGATCATAAAAACAAGATCATTCAACAAGCGAAGCGCGCACATTTCAGATCACAAATGCATGAGCTGAGCGAAACATTCAAGTCAATATGACGCTTCGCAAAATGAGTCAGAATCGAAAGTCAGCTATTTAAAAAACTTTCTCAGTTTTCATCATTAAAGCGAAGTGATACTGATCAAATGACAACAACGTTCGAGAAAAAAATCGAGATATTATGAGAAAAATTCTTTCTCTCACTCTCTCAGACAGACGTCAACTATCACTCAATCTTTTAGTCATGATCAACTTCAGAGCTTTGCTCATGATATCAAGCAAAGCAATGAGTTGATATGTCTTTGAATCAGTATAATCACTCTTCTTCAATTTGCATAGTACTATCATTTGAGCTTTTTTGAACTGCTTTGAATGATATCTGTGTATTACACATACGTTGAATAAACTCATTAATATCAAGATCAGTTCTGCAAGATCTGTCTGCAGCGCTCTGTTTGAAATGTCTGAGATGTTTAATGCTTTGTCTGCTTTTATTCTTTTAATTGTCTGCCTCACTTTTTTTTCTGAAATGTGTAAGTCAGATGTCATTGTCAAGAGTATAAATGAGTTTGCAATGTAGTAAGATCAGAAATTGCATTTGAAGCATCAGTCTGACATCAGCAAGAAAAAGAGAAAAAACTGACAGATAAAGAACGCAGACTTGAAACATTACAGAATCAGACTCTGTGTCACGTTGCAAAGACATTCAAAAGAGTAAGCATCAAGACTCTAAAAGCAGAAATGTACACAAGCTCGCTGCATGTTCATCTGAACATGCTGCAAGACAAGATCACGTTACGCAGTTGAGTCAATGATCGTACACAGAAAATCAGACAAGCATGCAAACTGATACGCGCTCGTCTGATGAATATTAATTGCATCATCTCTCGCTTTTTTGTCATCAAGAAAGTGACACTTCTAAACAACTTAATTCAAGAAGATGCAAAAATACAGTCGAGATGTGAACAATTAGTTCTCGCTGCAACGATTTTGACTAGTGACAGCATCATAATAACGTAGTTTCACAGAAGTCAGTGAAAGCAACGATGGAAAAAATATAGAAAACACATCATAAATGTTCACATCATAAATGTTCACATCATAAATGTTCACATCAT
>JAABUS010005645.1_pt1 | contig 16166 bp, 18 predicted proteins | sample 5560161 | NCBI WGS metagenome assembly JAABUS01 (sample SAMN10711885, study PRJNA513376) | rock metagenome | isolation source: Antarctica rocks | place: Antarctica: Victoria Land, Trio Nunatak nord | collected 2016-01-04
CGAAGCGGAGCACGTCGACACCTTGACGCAGGTGATCGGGGACCTCAAGGGGGAGCCGGTGGCGGCGGGGAAGTACGACTTCGGCTACGAGGACGTGGCGGGGTTTCTGGCGGTGGCGCAGACGTTGGAGAACACGGGCGTGTCGGCCTACGAGGGGGCGGCGCAGTATCTGATCGAAGAGGACGCGCTGTTGACGGCGGCGCTGACGATCCACGGGGTGGAGGCGCGACACGCGGCCTATCTGAACGGGTTGACCGGGGTCTCGCCGTTTCCGGCGGCGACCGACCCGCCGCTGGCGCCGGATGACGTCCTCGCCGCCGCCAGCCAGTTTATCAAGTCCTAGGACGTCGAGCGAGCGAACACCAAGCCGGACTCCCGGCGCCGAGCGCAACGGCTGAGGAAAGGACGGATCGAGATGATGGTGGACGGACGACACGGTTCGGGCATCAGGACGTTCGGGGAGCGGCGGGTGAGCCGGCGCCGGGCGTTGGCCGGAGCGCTGCGCGTCGTCGGCGGCGGGGCCCTCGCGTTCGCGGCGACCGGGCCGCTCGCGACGCATGGGGCGTTCGCGCAAGACCAGGGCATAGGGGCCGGTGGCCGGACGGGCGGCGATGCCGGTCAGACCGACCAAAGCCAGGGCGGCGGTACCGTCGGCGGCGGCGGCCGGACGGGGGGCAACAACGTGGGCGGCGGCAATCGGCAGGTCCAGGGCAACGCCGTGGCCGGCGGTGGCGGCCGGACCGCCGGCCTGCCGACGGTGATGGCGATGCCGAACACCGGCGCGGGCGACCCCGCCAGACCGCGCGATGGGCTGCCCGCGGCGTCGCTCCTCCTCGGCGCCGGCGCGGTGGGAGCGGCCACCCTTGCCTGGCGGATGGCGGTCGCCGACGCGGTGGGAGCGGCCACCCTTGCCTGGCGGATGGCGGTCGCCGACGCGGCCGCGGACGCCTAGGATCGGCCCGGCGCGTCGCCGAGGGCCTGTCAGCGGCTACGAACGGGGGCCGTTGCGGTCCCGAACCGAATCGAGGATGCCTTCGAGCGCAAGCGCCTGTTGTCGCCAAAGGCCGTCCATCACGCATCGAAAGAGGTCGGTCGGTCCGTTCTCGTGTGTTCTCCCCATGGCGGGCCCGCACCCAAAGCACAGACTTGCCTGGGTATAGTGTCAAGTCCGGGATTGCCTCGATTTTGGGGACATCGGCGCGGCTAGACCTCGCCTGCTATCCGAGACGTGGCGCACGGCGGCGAGCCGCACCCGGACCCGACTATGGGCGCCGGTCGGCCGGCCGACGACCTCGCCGTCCGCGGCGCATTCCTTCAACGGCGCCACCTTGCGATTGATGCTGGAGCGCCCGCTCGCGTCGTAGAATCGGCGGAGGGGGGCTCGTGATTGAATTTGGGGACGACGACCTCATCCAAGGGATGGCGCGCCGCGATCTGACGGCGCTCATGGCCCTGTACGAGCGGTACGACCGCGTTGCGTTCGCTCTTGCCTACCGCGTCCTCGACGACGCGGCGACGGCCGAGGAGGTCGTGCAGGATGCGTTCCTGCTGGCCTGGCGGCGGGCTCCCTCTTTCGACGTCGCGCGGGGTGGCAGCCTCCGTGCCTGGTTGCTAACCATCGTCCACCATCGGGCGATCGACGCGCGGCGTCGCCTCAGCCGCCACCGAGAGACCTTCGGACTCGAGGCCGTCGAGGAGACACTGGCCGTGCCGGGCGTTTGGGATGAGGTGGTTCGGAGACTCGAGCGCGACGAAATCCGGGCCGCGGTCGGGGCTCTGCCCGAGAACCAACGGCACGCGATCGAGCTGGCCTACTTCGACGGGCTGACGCACCGCGAGATCGCGGAGCGGACGGGCCTGCCCTTAGGCACGGTCAAGAGCCGGCTGAGGCTTGGCTTGGAAAAGCTGCATGGGGCGCTCAGCGCGGCGCGGGCGCAGCGAGGCGGCGAACGGGCTGTGGGGTGCGACGGTACCCGGGGTGGCAGGACTCCCTGCGGCCGGACATCAGGAAGGTAGTAACGGTGCAACCCGCCCACACGGATCGAGAGCACGGCGTCTATCGGGACCTCCTCGGGGCCTATGCGCTCGGCGCGGTGCCCCCGGTGGAGCAGCGGGCCGTGGCGCTCCACCTCGTGAGATGCGCGGCCTGCCGCACTGAGCTCACCCGCCTGCGCGCGGCCGTCCAGGCCCTGCCGCTGGCCCTCGAGGACCGCGAGCCGTCGCCGACCCTCCGGGACGGCATTCGGGCTGCTGTCCTGCGCGACTCCGACGGCGCCGATCGCCCCCAAGCAAAGCACGTCACGACGCCGGTAGCCTGGTCCGGTTCCCGCGCCGACCGCCGGTTCGGCACCCCGTGGGTCGCCGTCGCCGTGCTCCTGCTCGCCTTCTCGCTTGGAATGCTGGCCTGGAACCTGCGGCTGCAGCAAGCTCTTGGCGAAGAGAAGGCGGCGGCGACGATCGCGCTGCGGCCGGTCCGGCTGGCCGCTGTCGGGGGTGGCGGACTGGCCTACCTAAAGGACGGCGAGGTGATGGTCGTTACCGTCCGCGGCCTGCCTCCGCTCTCGTCCGGCCTGATCTACGAGCTCTGGCCGATCTGCCACGACGCACTGGTTTCGGCCAGTCCCACCGCCCGGAGTCGGGCCGAGTCTAACGAGGCGGGCGGCATCCGCTTTGGCGTCCCGTGCACACCACAACCAATCGGTCCGGGAGCGACCCCGGTCCTCAGTAACGGTACGCCTGGGAGCTAGGCGCGCGCGACGGCGCCTGGCGTGGGAGGAACCACGTCCGGGGCGATTACACCGAGCTGCAGCAGCAGCCCCAGGTCGTCCTGCAGGCCCCAGTGCTCCGCGACCTTGCCGTCCGCAACTCGATAGACGTGATACCCGGCGAACTCGACCGTTAGGCCAGTGGCGGGGATGGGCCCCAGCGCTCCCCGCTGGGTTCCGCGCAAGATCACGCGGAGGGCTACCCGGTCCCCCTCAGCGACCAGGTCTTCCACTGCGACCTGCACGTCGGGGAACGTGGCGCGGAACGCGCGGACGAACGACTTGAAGGCCGCGGGTCCCGCCGGGGCACCGGGGCCGGCCTGATGGTCGAGGTAGTCAGCGGCGAGCACCTCGTCGATGAAATCGAGGTCGCCGGCGTTGAAGGCCTCGGCGACGATCCGGTGGATGAGGGCCTTGTTGGCGTCCGAGGAGGAGGCGGCTCGCGTGGCCCTGACCGGCGCCGAACCGGCAGGTAGCAGCCCGGCGGCCGCGAGGGCGAGCGCCCGAGCGAAAACAGCCCTGCGTCGCATGGGTTCCCCCTCTGTGGGTGAGGCCGGCCGACACTGCTCGGGGGCGGTCACCCGCCCACCGTCGGCCAGTGTACACGCGAACCGGTCCGCGCCGGCCGAGCCGCGTGACCGAACGTCCCCGCGATCACCGGCCAGGGGACGATACAGGCTGTTCGGTCTCTCCGAAGGTACTGGCAGAGGGGTGGGCGTGTCGCCCGTCCCCATCTCCTATCCTGACGAATAACTAACCGATGCTCTCAGGCATCCGCTGCTCCCACTCCAGCCAGTTCTTGCACTATCGTGACTACCACCTCCTGCACTGTCATGTCGCCTACTCCCAGTCCCGCTACCGTTTTCGCCCGCTGCGGATGAAGGCGGCAGACGCCCCGCTCAGTCAGGAGCACGTCGCCCGGCCCGAACGTGTGGGACTGCACGAAGTCGAGCACTAGTCGATCTACCCGTGGCGGCAGCGGTTCCATCAAGTCGTAGACCAACAGGACCCGTCCGGGATGGCAGGCGTGCAGATACGCAATGGTCGGATCTAACCCCGCCGCAACCGCAGCGATCCGGACCTGGCTCTCCAGGATGCCATAGGCGTAGTTCAGCAGGGCGTTGACGGGGTGCGTGGCGTGACGACTCGTGCCGCTGACGAACGACTGCCGCAGCCCGGCATGCTGCCATGCGAGCGGAATTGGCTTCCGGCCCGTTCCCTTCCAGCGAAGCGGGATCGTCTCCTAGCAGGTGAAGTCGGCGAGCGCTGCCCGCCCCTCAACGAGTCGCAGCGATTCCAAATCCGCTGGGGGACATGCGTGCAGCTCGTGCAAGGCTCCCGCAAGCTTGCTCTGCGCCCGGTCCCGTGGCAGCGATTGCGGCAGCGACCGCACCGTGTCGATGCTGCCGACCACCTTTGCCAGGATGAGCCGCGCTGCCAGTCGCAGGCCGAGCTCATTCTGTCGGGCGGCCAGTTGGGCATGGCGGAGGGTGAAATCGGGGACGCCCCCCCACCACTGACCCCTTGCCCCGCTGCCGCCCCATCGGTAAGCCGGGCCACCGATCGCGCCACTGCCGCGACCGTTGACCAGCATCCTCTCGGTTCTTCGTATAATCATCCAGGGTGTTGAAAAACTCCCCGATCGCCCCTTTCGGGACCTTGTGGGGCCGGAATACGGCCAATTCCGAGGGGAATCTTGGTCAATTCTGGGCGCGTAGGCGAGAACCGTACCCTTTATGAGCCGTCGACCCGCTTTTTTCAACAGTTGGGGATGCCCCTGGCAGGGCACCAGCGGCGGATGAAAATGCATGGGAGTGGCGGTATCGTGGGATCAGACGGCCCGAGCGGTGAGGTCGGCCCCGCCTGGTGCCTGCGAGCCCGCTCAACAGTTGGACCCGGGTGTCCTAATGCTGAATCAGGCGACCTCCTGGAGCATGACCAAATGCTCGTCGAGCGAACACGCGAAGGCGGCGCAAACGCGGCTCTCCAGTTCTTGGGCGGTGAGGAGCCGGGCTGGTTCGGCGATGCGCCGCTTGCCGTGGACCCAGGTGGGCTCGATCGGGTTGAGCCAGGGACTCTTGGTCGGCAAGAAGCAGGGCACGATGCGCACCCCGCCCTCCCGATGCACCTGCTGGTTGTGGTCGCGCAGCCAGGTGCGCACGGCCTTGCTGACGTGCCAAGCAGCGTTGTCCCAGATCAGCACGAGCATCGTCATCCCCCGTGCCGCCAACCGCTGGCAGCCCCAGTCCAGGACGGCGATTGCCTGCTCGATGCCGGCGCTGTCGGCATAGATGCGCTCGACCGCCGCCTCGGATTCGGCATCGGTCATGGTGTCGAGCTGCTCGATATGGTCGCCGCGGGCATCCTCGACCGCCCAGGCCCAGGCGTGGGCCAGCACATCGGCCGCGAATGCCCGCCAGAAGTCGGCATCGGCCGCGTTCCGCACGATTTCGTACCGATTGGTGCGCAGGATGTGCTGAACTTCCGCCGCGATCGCCTGCGCGCTCGCCTGCTCCGCGGCGATCGCTTCCGGGGTGTCGGCATCATCGGGGGTGACGACAACCTCGAACTCGATGGCGTTCGGCAAGTCGTCGGCAAACATGGGGCCGAACTCAGCCTCGATAGTAGTCGCCAGGCCGGCCACCTGTTCGGGGTCGAGCCGCTCGCGGATGTGCTTGATGTCGAGGGCCAGTTGCCGGCCGGCGGCAACCGCCGCCGATAGATTGACGGGCATATCCGCCGCGGACATGCCGGCCAGGGGGTCGAGGGCCAACACCGCCGCGGGGTCGATTCGTTGCTCAGCCGCCACGGCCAGCGCCGCGGTCGGGTCGATCGCGGCCGGTGGGGGGTTCACGGCCACCGCAGGCATGGCCGCGGGGTCGAGGTCGTGGGGCATGACGATTGCCGCCCCGCTGGGGTCGTCGAGGGCATAGGGGGCCGTCACCGCCCGCCCGTCCTCAACCTCGAATTGCACCGCCCGGCCAGACTTCCAGCCAAACCGTTTGTCGTCCCGCTCGAATGCGACCGCTTCCGGGGGGGCATCGGCCGGCAGCTCGACCAGGAACGTACCCTCGACCAGGTATCCCGCGGGCCGGCGCTCGTGCTTGTCGGTCATCTTGTGCCCCTTGGCTTCCGCTCAGTTCCGATTTTTCGGGACGGATTAGGGTGTCGGGTCGAGCAACGCCGCCGCCGCTTGCCAGCCGGGGTCGCGGGTGCCCTCCAGCCGGGCCAGGTAACGGGCCGTGGTGGCGACGCTGGAGTGCCCTAGCACCGCCTGCACATCCTCCAGGGAGGCGCCGGCCTGTCGCCGGAGCTTTGCCGCGGTGTGGCGCAAGCTATGCACGGTCAGCCCCTCGACGCCGATGGCGCGGCCATAGCGCCGGAGATTGTCGTAGACGGTCTGCGAGGTGACGGGGAAGATGCGGTCGTCGGGGGCCAGGGTGTCGAGCGGGCGCCCGGTGGCGGTCAGGTAGGTGGTGATCGCCTGCCAGGCCGGCGCCGGCAGCTCGCGATAGCGCAGCTTGCCGCCCTTGGTCCGGGCCGTGTACATCGGGGTGCCGTCGTCATCGCGCTGGAGGGCGCCCGCGGTCAGCCCAACCAATTCCTCCCGCCGGAGCCCGGTCAGCACCGCGGTCAGGATGATGGCGCGGTCCCGTTGTCCCGCTCGTGAGTCAGGCAGGGTCGCCAATAGCTCGCGCGTCTGGGCCGGCGTCAGCCCCTTAGGCGCGGGTTGGGGCAGCTGGGGTCGCTTGACGGCATCGGCCGGGTTGCTCGCAACCGCCCCCACGCGCCGCGCAAAGTCATAGAGAGAGCGAATCGCCGCCAGCCGGACATTGACCGATGCCGGACCGGGGGCGCGGCCAGGAACGCCGCCGCGGCGTCGATCGGGCAGGGGGGCGTAGGCGAAGGCGTGGGCATCGGCCGCGGTCGCCTCAGCCAGGGTCAGGCCGCGGGCATCGAGCCGGGCCGCGAAGTGAGCCGCGTAGCGCCCGTACTCGGTTGGGGTCCGGGTACTGCCGGTGCGTTGCTGCACTTCTGCCAGCCAGGCGCCGATCAGGCCGCCCCAGCCGGCGCCGGCCGTCATCAGGTGGGCAATCGGGTCAGCCGGCGTCGTCATCAAGTGGGTGGGGATGGTGCTCATGGTGTCCTCGGCATCTTGCCTAGGCAGGGCATCCGCCCCGCCCCTCGGTGTATCCTTGCCCATTATAGTATATTCTAATGTATCTTAGTGTAAGATAACGGGGAGATGCCCGGCCGCCAGGTCCGCATGCCAGGCTAGGCGCCAACGTTGGGCAGGTGGGGGGTTGCGATGTCGGCAGGGGATAGGCAGCCAGATACGCAGGTGCCTAGCGTCGAGTGGGCACCGTTGGCGGAAGCGGCGCCGGCCTACGGGGTGTCAATTGATACCCTGCGCCGGCGGATGCGTCGGGGTGAGCTGGAGGCGCGGCGCGAAGTCGTGCCCCAGGGGTTCCGATGGCTCGTGCCCCTGCCCGATGCCCCGCAGAGCGTCAGGGATGCCCCAGAACGCGCCGATCGGGGGGCACACGGGTCAGCCCTCATGGCCGCCCATGATCGCGACACCGCCGCCCTTATCGAGGTGCTCCGGCAAGAGCTCGCAACCAGGAATCAAGAGATAGCCCGCCTGCACGACATCATCGCCGCCCAGGCCCAGGCGATCGAACGCACCGCCGCGCCGGCGACGGCCGTCGCCTCAGGGCAGCCGGCGTCAATTGAGCGAGGCGCCCCGCCGATCAGCTCGGGGCCGGATAATCCGGGTCGCCAGGGCGTGCTCGACCGCCTGCGCCGATGGTTACGGGGGTAGCAGGCCGGGGGCACTCGAATCCCAGCGGGGCCTAGCATCGCCGCTCGATGTCGCGCTGGAGCTTGTCGAGGTCGGCAGAGAACAACATCATCGCCGCCCGGTCGCGCTCCTGTATCTCTGCCATGATGCGCTCGTAGCGGTCCCAGTGCATGCCCTTTGGTTTGGGCGGCCATTGGTGCATGCCCCGCCGGCCGCCGATCCTCAGGCGCAACGTGTCTGCCCGGCGCATCGCCCGGTCCCAGGCTTCCTCACGGGTCGAGCTGTAGGCCAGATCGTGGCAGCTCCGGCACCGAAAGCGCCCGTCCACGCTGTAGAGCACCGCCCGGCGCCCGCCGCAGCCAGGGCACAGGAACCAGGGGCGTGAGCCGCCGTAGTGGCAGGGCGTGGCGTCGAGCGTGATCCGCTCGCGCACGGGCCGCCAGTCGGCATCAGCCCGTCCCTTGGTCCGGTAGTCGAGGATCAGGGCGCCCGCTTCCGCTTGGTGGTCAATCCGGCCGGATGGCTCGCCGCGGCTCGTCCACGATGTCGTAGACCAGGTGCCGGGGGTGAGCGCGCCGCGCCGCGCCAGGATGCGCACGTCGAGCCAGAGCAAGGGGTCGATAGCCTCTCGCGTCCGGTGCCAGCCCCAGCGGGTCGAGCCGTAGCCGCCCATTTCTGCCCCCTGTCGGTGTAGTACAAACGTGTCAGTTGCCTAATGATTTCGGTAAATCCGCAGCCCCGGAATGCCCGCCTCAGCTTAGGTTTTCTTAGGTTCTGCCTAGCGTTTGCTCGGGTTGCGGTCCCTGCCAGCGCCTAGGCATAGCCTAAGCATCGCCCGACTATCCCGCCCTTTGATGACAAATGATGACATCAGGGCGCCCCTAAGTAGGTAGCCAATCGAACTTGGAGGCAGCGAAGCCACAGCGGGCGAGCCGGTCGGTCGGTGTCATGGCCTCCAGCCAGGCCACCGCTCGCCGGGCCAACTCCTCAAGCGAGGGGTAGCAGCGGTTGGCCGCCACCGTCTGTTTGAGGCCCCGCCAGAGGTCCTCCAACGGCATCAGCTCGGGCGACCTCACAAAGCAGACATCGATAAGATGCACGCCTATCGCGACGCAATCCGGGACGATTCTCTGCGGCGCGTCGTCAGCTATGCCACCATCCTCTATCCCGGTCCAGAGTTCCGCTATGCCAATGGCATTGAAGCGCTGACTGCCTATCCCGGTCGCGCCACCGGGCTTGAACAGCGCCTCCGCGAGGTCTTCGCAGACGCTCTCGCCATCCCCCGCCATAACTCGGTGGACATGGAGTCACCGTAGGACAAATGCTGCTCGTCCTGACTCTGGGTGATTGCTTTCTCATCCTGACACGTCGCCCTCGGGGTGGGGTACGTTTTGGGCGTGACGCGAGCAGTGGGCCGACACGGGCGGCGTGGAACATCAAAGTGCTTACCAGGATCTCGCATGACACTGGCTCGCACCGTGGTTTGCCCGATTCCCCGCTCCCCACCGCCGGCGGAACGCTGCCAGACCACGATAAGACACGCCGGCCTCCGGGACGCGGTGGGCGGCGGACCCCACGCCGGCCCCGCGTCTCAGCTATCCGATGACGAGGGAGGCCGTGGAGCCGCTTCGAGCTGGCGCCAGAGGGCGCCGAGGGTGACGATCTGGGTGTCGCTCAGGTAGTCCAGAAAACGCTGGCGGACGCCGGCGGCGTGCGTCACCCGGGCGTCGCGCAGCCGAGCCAGGCCCGCCTCGGTCAGGGTCGCGAAGAAGCCGCGCCGGTCGTCCGGGCATGGCTCGCGGACGACGAGACCCTCACGCTCCAAACGCTCGACTAGCCGGGTGATGCCGCTCAGACTGAGGAGGACGGAGCCGGCCAGCACCGACATCCGCATCCGGCGCTGGGGGGCGTAGGCCAGCCAGTTCAGTACCTCGAAGGCGGTCAGGGGCAGCCCGTGGGCGGCCTGGAGCTCGGCATCGAGCTGGCGCACCAATGTGGTGTGGAAGCGCAGAAACCCGATCCAGGCCGCGAACTCGGCGCCATCGATACCGGGCAGAAAGCTCTTGACAGGTGCTTGCTCACGCAAGTATATTCTCCGCATGATTTTGCTTGCGCAAGCAACTGATTGCTTGGCTCGATTATCGCACCTCGCCCTCGTGGCCGCAACGCGGTGGCCACCGCGGCGGCCACATCGCAACGGAGAAGCAACAATGGACACTCGGCGGAGCCAGCTTCAGGAATCGTTGACCGATCAGCCAATCGGCCGCCGCGCGTTTGCGCTCGGCCTCGCCGCCACCGCCGGCGGGGCGCTGACGGCGGGGCGGGCGGCGGTGGCGCAGGAGGCGACCCCGGCCGCCGGTGAGACGGGCGGCGCCGGCCCCTCGCCTCGCCTCTTGACCCCCGGCAACTGCGTGCTCGCCCTCGTCGACTACCAGCCGGGAGTCGCCCTGCTCGTCACCTCGATCGATCTGCAATTGCTGATCAATAACGTCACCGCGATCGCCAAGGCCGCCGACGCCTTCGCCGTGCCGACCGTCCTCTCGACCGTCGGCGCCACCTTCAATCAGGACCCGCTGCTGGCGGAGATTCAGGCCGTTTTCCCCGACCAGCAACCGATCGACCGCTCCGGCCTGAACGCCTGGGAGGATCCCGCCTTCGTCACTGCGATCGCGGCGACCGGGCGTCGCAAGCTGGTCGTGGCCGGGCTCTACACTGAGATTTGCCTGACCCTCGTCAGCCTCTCCGCCGCTGCCGCCGGCTACGAGGTCTACGCCCTGGTCGATGTTTCGGGCGGCCTCAGCCAAACTGCCCACGACACTGCGCTGCAACGGATGATCCAAGCCGGGGTGACGCCGGTGACGTGGATGGCGGTGATGTCGGAGTGGCAGCGCGATTGGACCCGGACCGAAACCGCCGCCGGCCTGTTCGAGGTCGCGCGCGAGCACGGCGGCGCTTACGCCCTCCAAGCTCAACTGGCCGCGGCGCGGGGCGGCGAGCGCTGACTCCGGCGGCGACCTGCTATAGACTCCGGGCGATCACGTCATCTAATAGGGCAGTGTGCTAGATCGGAAAGGCCAGATTCTTGATCTGGAGGACGTTGGGCCTGCCGAGCAGCCGATTGAGGGAGAGGCAGAGCGTATGCGCGGTCAGCTTGGTCAGCAACCGCGCGGTCAGCCCCCAGAAGCTCTGGGCGTGGTTCAGCTCGATCCGGAACTGCTCGGCCAGGTGGCTGTTGACGGTCTCGGCCACCTGCCGCGCCCCATTGAGTTGCCGTCGGATGGCTTGCGGCACCTGCCGCTGCTCGTTTCGTCGCGGCAACGTGATCAGCCGGACCCGGTTCTCGGCCCATAACCGCACGGCAAGCGGCGTGCTGACAAACGCCTTGTCGCCCAAGGCATCGAGGTCGGTATGCGCGCTCAGTACCTCCTCCCCCACCTGCACCTCCGGGACGTTGGCCGAAGCCAGCACGAAGTCGAGAATGACCCCGGAGAGCGTCACCAACAGGTACAGCTTGTAGCCGAAGATGGTGATCTTCTTGGAGGGCACCTTGCCGAAGCGCGCCGCAGCGGCTTGCCACTCCGCCCGGTGGGCTCCGGGGACGAGGTGGAAGCGCATCACTGGAATGGGCAGGCTGTCGATCACACATTGGCGATCCTGCGCCAAATCGAGCCCGGCAAGGATCAGTCGCCGCAGTTCGTTGATCGCGCCTTGCAAGTGGCGGCGGCGACGATTGAAGCGGGTGCGCGAAGGTTGGTGCGGAAACAGGTCGCGGTGCTGTTGCCAGCGGCTGACGGCCTCGGTCTCTTGGTCCCAGCCGCAACATTCGCTAATCAGCGCCATGGTCACCAACTCGGGGTCGGCACAGCGCGGCACCGGTCCCGGGCGGCGACAGCAAGGGGCAATCCGCACCCACACCTCATCCACCAGGCAATACATCCACAGGCACAAGTCGTCGAACGTCCACGGGCACGCACGCTCAGGCTCCGATACCATGCGGGGGCCTCCATCGGGAGCAGCGGATACAAGCAACCTGCTGGTACCCGATGGAGGACCTTCTTGCAACCTCATCGATCTAGCACACTGGCCTAATAATGACGAGTCACTCGCGGCGCGCTCGGCTGACGCGGCCACTTCCACCCCTGGACGCGGCCGCTGGCGCGATTTCCGGACTGTCCCAGTTCATCGGGCGGTAGGATGAGGATGGTTTGTCCGACTCGAAGGAGGCACCCGATGAGCATCTTCACCGAGGGCGAGCGGCGCTATTTGCTCGGCGAGCGCCGTCTGGCCCGTCTCGCCACCGTCGGCCGGGACGGCATGCCCCACGTGGCCCCGGTCGGCTGGAGCTACAACGCCGAGCGCGACACTATCGACATCGGCGGCCATTCGATGGAACAGACCAAGAAGTACCGGGACGCGGCGCGGACCGGCCGCGCCGCCATCGTCATCGACGATGTCCTCCCGCCCTGGCAGCCGCGCGGAATCGAGGTCCGCGGGCGGGCGGAAGTGTTAACCCAGCCGTCGGCGATCATCCGCATCCATCCCGAGCGGATTATCTCCTGGGGCATCGAGAGCGAGGCTCTTGGGGAGCGCCACGCCCGCACGGTCGGCTGACGCCGGCATGGCGGCGGGAACCGGCCACCTAAGTAGGTAGCCAATCGAATTTGGATGATGCGAAGCCACACCGGCAGAGCCGGTCGGTCGGACTCATGGCGTCCAGCCAGGCGACGGCCCGCTCGGCGAGCTCATCGAGGGAGGGGTAGCAGCGGTTGGCCGCCACCGTCGCCTTCAGCCCGCGCCACAGGTCCTCCAACGGCATCAGCTCCGGCGAGCGGAAGGGGAGGAAGGCCAGGGTGATCCCGACGGCTTGGGCCGCGTCGCGGACGCGGTGGGGATGGTGGGGTGGAGCGTTGTCCCATCATCCGGGCTGCCAGCTGCTCAGGCATCCGACCGTGCCGCTGCCAGTATTCGGCCAGGTCTTTGCAGCCATCGAGCGCCGCGGCCGGCAAGAGCAAGACCTCGATGCCGTGGGCAACCAGGGCCAGCCAGAGCGCCTGCCGGCCAGCCTGCCCGGCCGGGTCGGTGTCGAGGGCCAGGATAACGGTCGCGAGTCCCGCGAAGTGCTCAGGGTGACGGTAGCTCGCCCCGCAAATCGCCGCCGCCAACGGCAAGCCGGCCGCGACGCAAGCCGCGGCGTCGAGCGGTCCCTCGACCAGAATCAGGGGGGCGCCGGCCTGCCGGGCCAGGGCCACCGCGCCGCCATTGAACATGGTTTTCTGGTAGCCCTTAGCGGCCGGCAGGGTGTCGTACTTGGGGCGCGTGGTATCGGTGATCGCCCGTCCCAGGGCCGATGTCGGGATGCCGGCCGGATCGGTTAGGGGGAACACGACGCGGCCGGCCAGCTTGCCGCTCGTGCTCCAGCCCAGCTGGAGAGCGCGCGCCGTGTCGAGGGGGATGCCGCGGCCGGCCAGGTAGGCGGCGCCGGGGGAGCTGGGCAACCGCTCGACCGCCGCCGTGATCGCCGCGACCAAGGCCGCCCGTAGCCCCGCGGGGGGCGCCGGCGTGGTGTCTGGGGCCTTTGGTGGGGAAAAATCGCGTGACGGGCTGTTTCCGGGCCTGCTCGGGGCATATGGCGGCGAATCGTCCCGCTGCCCGCCCTCATCCTCGACGCGAATCGAGAACGCATCGCCGCAGCTCCAGCACCGCGCCCAGCCCGACTGCCAGTCGATCGAGAGCGCGGTCGGGTTGTCGCCGCCGTGTATCGGGCAGCACGCTCGACCGCGCCGCCCGCCCGCCTCCGGCCGGAAGCCAGGCAGGGCCTCCAGCTCGGGCCGGGTCGCGTAGTAGATCAGCCGGCCGGATTTCGCGTGATGCTCGCGCATGCTTGCCCCCTTAGGATGCCGCCGATGACCAGCCCGCCCGCGCCCGGCCGGCCTGCGAGAAGGGCACGGGGTCAGCCTCGACCATGCGCAGGGTGGCGCGTTCCCGCATCAGCGCAATGGGGCCGGTGTCACCGTGCCGGTTCTTGACGATGGTGAGCACGAACGGGTCGGTATTGGCGGTGAAGCCGGCCGCGTCCGCTTTGGTGTCCGGGGCCAGGGTCAGCACCGCGTCCGCGGCGAACTCGATATCGCCCGACTCCCGCGCCGATGCCAGACCGGGGGTCGATTTGGCGGTGTCATATGCCGCTCGATTGGTCGAGCTAATCGCCCAGATATGGCAGCCGGTATCGTTTGCCAGGCCGCGCAATTGCTGGGCAAGGGCGCCCACGCGGCCGCGCATGTCGTCGAGTCCGGCGCCGCGTCCCACGACATCGGCCGTAGTCGCCAGCCGTTGCAGGAAGTCCACGACGACCAACGGGTAGGTATCCGGGTAGGTGCGCTGGAGCTGCTCGACCGCGCCGCGAATGGTCTCGACCGTGGTGCCGGCGCCGCCGCTCAGGTAGTAGAGATGGCGGCCGGCGCGGTCTTGAAACGTGCCGTAGGCCGCCGCCAGCTCAGCTGGGGCCACGCGGCCGCGGCGAATATCGGCCGCGCTTTTGGCGGCCAGGCGCGCAATCTGTTTCAGGATCAAATCATCGGCCGTGTTCTCAAACGTGATGTACAACGCCGGCGTGCCCGCCGCGGCGATGGTGGCGGCGATTTGGTTGCTCGTGGTCGTCTTGCCGCCGCCAGGGGCCGCCAGCAACACGGTCAGCCGGCCGCGGTCGAGTCCGCCTAGCAGGGCGTCGAGCCGGGCCAGCCCGGTCGCATGGCCCATGACATCCTTGCCGGTCGCCTGCCGTTGCTCGTGCCGCTCGACCACATCGGCCGCGATCGCCGCCAGCCGCTCGATTGCCGGGGTCAGCGCGTTGCCGGCCGTCTCCCGCTCAGCCCGCAGGAACTCAGCGAGGGCGTCGCGGGTGATCGCCCAATCACGGGCGCCGGCGCCGGTCAGGATGCCGCCCAGGGCCGCCAGCTTTGCCGCCCGCTCGGGATCGTCGGTAAAGAGCGATTCGGGATCGTCCCAGGTGCTCGACTCGGTGCTCATGTGGGCCTCCAGCTCGCAACCGCGGGGCGCGTCTGGAGTTCACCGTAGGTGCTGCAAATGGCCGCGGCAAGCGGGCCATTTTGCACAGTAGTACTTATAGTACTTATAGTACTTATAGAGCAAAAAATTTGGCTCCAGTACTGGGCAAATCCGAAACTTAGCAACCGATGATGGGGGGGTTAGCAACCGATGATGGGGGGGTTAGCAACCGATGATGGGGGGGTCGAGGTCGCTGGCGGCCACTCGCGGGGCCGGAAAAGTGTCAAGTTTTGTCAGGCAGCTTGCGTGGGCCGCGCTGGCGCCGGACGCCGATCTTTTCGTAGCCCTTGGTGATCGCCGCGGGGGGCGTGATGACCAGGCCGGCGTCGAGCCAGCGGTCGAACCAGCCCCGGCCAGCGGTCTCGACCGGGGCCGCGTAGCGCCAGCCTCCGATCAATGGGGGCTCAATCCGGGTCAGGTGGTCGAGGGCTTCCTCGATGCGCCGCCGAAAGCGACCGGCGTTCTTGCGGTCGATCTCGACGCCGGCGTTCGTGAGCATTGCTCGCACGCGGTAGGGTTGTGCCCAACTCCGCTCATTTGCCCGCACGCGGTATTGCCAGGTCAGGTGGCGCCCGATCCGTTTTGCGTGCCGGTCGTGGTGGGGGTGTAGCCGCAGAATGGATTGCATGCAGATCGCGTACTGCTCGGGCAGCGCCGCCAGCTCAGCCGCCCAGTCGCCCGGACGCACATACCAGGCGACGGGGGTTTGCTCGTTAGAGAGCAACTCTGATTGGGTGATCTCGTGGGAGATGACCATCAAAGGGGCGCTAATGGCGAGGGTCTTTTTCTTACCGCGGCGCCCTTTTTCGGGTCCGCTTAGTTGCGATCGCACATGAATGCTTGCGAGGTCGTGAAGCCGGGCCGCAACGTCGAGTTTTTGCTCGCGCCGGTAGCCGCCGCTGCCGTGCTTCTGAATGCCGCGGTCCGCCAGGAAGTCAGCCGGCGTGAGATAGACGCCGCCGAACGGTCCTAGGTTGTCCCGGTTCGCCAGCCACTTTGCTAGGCACCAATCAAATACATCGGCATGTTCGTCGCTCAGAGCATCGGCAAGTTTCCAGGCCTCGGCAGGGGTGGCGTACATCTGTGGGGATGGGGTGTAGATCGCGGTGCCGATTGCGAGGGAAACGGGGAACTCCGGGTATTTGCTTTTGACGCCGGGCCAGGTGGCGACCATGGCGTACCGGGCACCGTGCGAGATGATGTCTGACGGGCTGCGCCCGTGGTCGTTCGGATCGAACGCGGGCCGCTGGGCCGGCACCTGCTCCAGCTCGGTGCGTTGCTGGAGATTGGCGCGGGCGTGGTCGATCAGCCAGTCGGCCATGCTGTCTGGGCCGCCGTTGTCGCCGGGCTTCGTGAGCATCGCCGTTAGCCGGTTAGCCAGCTCGTGTTCCCAGCCCTCACTCAGGACGGCGATGGTGAGCAGACTCACCGGCCGGCCGTCGACGAAGCGCGGCCAGACCTCCTCCGGCGCGTCGGCACCGGGCCGCACCAGCAGCCCGTAGCAGGCCAGCGCCTTGGGATCGGGATCGTCCTTG
>JAABUS010005650.1_pt1 | contig 16145 bp, 17 predicted proteins | sample 5560161 | NCBI WGS metagenome assembly JAABUS01 (sample SAMN10711885, study PRJNA513376) | rock metagenome | isolation source: Antarctica rocks | place: Antarctica: Victoria Land, Trio Nunatak nord | collected 2016-01-04
CGCGGTGGGCGCGGGGAAGACCTTCTCCATGGCGGCCGCGGTGATGGAGCAGAAGCGGCTCGGGCTGATCTCCAAGGCGATGATGGTGGTGCCCGGGCACTGCCTGGCGCAGGCCAGCCGCGAGTTCCTGCTGCTCTACCCGAACGCGCGCATCCTGGTCGCCGACGAGGCCAACTTCGCCAGGGACAAGCGGCAGCGCTTCCTGGCGCGGGCGGCGACGTCGACGTGGGACTGCATCGTCATCACCCACTCGGCCTTCAAGTTCATCCCGGCGCCGGCGGCGTTCGAGAGCGGGCTGATCCAGGAGGCTCTGGCCAGCTACGAGACGCTGCTGGGCAAGGTGGACGGCGACGACCGCATCACCCGCAAGCGCATCGAGCGCATGAAGGAGGGCCTGGAGGACAAGCTGACCGCGCTTGCCGCGCGCAAGGACGACCTGCTGACCCTGGGCGAGATCGGCGTCGACCAGCTGATCGTGGACGAGGCGCAGGAGTTCAGGAAGCTGAGCTTCGCCACCAACATGAGCGGGCTGAAGGGCGTGGCGCCGGACGGCTCGCAGCGGGCCTGGGACCTCAACGTCAAGGCGCGGTTCGTCGCCCAGCGCCAGCCCACGCGGCCGCTGATCCTGGCGTCGGGCACGCCGATGACCAACACGCTGGGCGAGATGTTCACCCTGCAGCGCTTCATGCAGCCCGCCATGCTGGCAGAGCGCGGCATCCACGAGTTCGACGCCTGGGCCAGCAGCTTCGGCGACACCCGGACCGAGCTGGAGCTGCAGCCGTCCGGTGCCTACAAGCCGGTGACGCGCTTCGCGGAGTTCGTGAACGTGCCGGAGCTGATCGCGATGTTCCGCACGGTCGCCGACGTCGTGCTGATGGACGACCTGCGCCATCACCTCCGCCTGCCCGCCCTTGCCACCGGCCGACGCCAGATCGTCACCGCGAAGGCCAGTCCCGCCTTCCGGGCCTACCAGCAGGTGCTGGCGCAGCGCATCGAGGCGATCGAGGCGCGCAGGGGTCCGCCGGTGAAGGGGCAGGACATCCTGCTCTCCGTCATCACCGACGGCCGGCACGCGGCGATCGACACCCGGTTCGTGCTCTGGGCCGACACCGAGGCGGACCCACGTGCCGGCGACGAGCCGGGGAACAAGCTGAACGCCCTCATCGGCAACGTGCACCGGATCTGGGAAGCGACGGCAAGGAACCGCTACCTGCAGCCGGGGACCAGCACGCCCTACCCGCTGCCCGGGGCGGCGCAGATGGTGTTCTCCGACCTGGGCACCGAGGCGGCCGACGCCAAGCGGGGCTTCTCGGCCTACCTGTGGATCAGGGACGAGCTGGTGCGGCTCGGCGTGCCGCGCGAGCAGATCGCCTTCATGCAGGACCACAAGAAGTCCGAGGCCAAGCAGAAGCTGTTCGCGGCGGTCAACGCTGGCCGCGTCCGCGTGCTGATCGGCTCGACGCAGACCATGGGCACCGGGGTGAACGCCCAGCAGCGGCTCGTGGCGCTGCACCACCTGGATGTGCCGTGGCTGCCGTCCGACATCGAGCAGCGCGAGGGGCGCATCGAGCGGCAGGGCAACCAGAACGCCGAGATCGACATCTACGCCTATGCCACGCTTGGGAGCGTAGACGCGACGTCGTGGCAGCTGCTGGAGCGCAAGTCGCGCTTCATCGCGGCGGCGCTTGGCGGGGACCGCTCGATCCGCCGGCTGGAGGATGCTGGCAGCCAGGTCAACCAGTTCGCCATGGCCAAGGCGCTGGCCTCCGGCGATCCGCGGCTGATGCACAAGGCGGGGCTGGACGCCGAGGTGGCGCGTCTGGAGCGGCTGCGAGCGGCGCACTTCGACGACCAGCTCGCGGTGCGCCGGCAGATCCTGGATGCCGAGCACGAGGTCGCATACGCGGCGACTCGCATCGCGCGGGTGGAGCAGGACATCGCAGTGCGCACCCCGACCCGGGGCGAACTGTTCACCATGCAGCTCGGGGGCAAGGTCCGCACGGATCGCAAGTCCGCGGGCAGTTCGCTGCTCAGCCGTCTCAGGCTGACGGAACGGAACCGGGAGAAGGGGAGTTGGGCGCTAGGGGCGATCGGTGGCTTCGAGATCAAGGCGTCGGGCGAGCCGCTGGGCGAGAAGCACTACCGGCTGGAGGTGTGGCTGGAGCGGCACGGCTATGAGCAGGAGATTCGCCTGGAGAGCGATCTCACGGCGCTTGGGCTGATTGCGCGGCTCGAGTACCAGCTCGACCGCTTCGAGGCGGAGCTGGCGGACTACCGCCGCCGAGTGACAGAAGCGGAGCAGCGACTGCCCGGCTACCGGCGCAGGGTCGGCGAGGCATTTGCCCTGCAGGAGGAGCTGGACGCCAAGACGGCCGAGCTGGCGGCGCTGGAGGCGGATTTAGCGATCAATGCCGCAGCGGTAAACAACGGCACAGTGTTGAAGGAGGCAGCGGCATAGCGGGTGCGGGTATGTGATAGAGTCTTGGTTATACGACGTTGTGTTTGTCATCGAGCCTGACAAATTTCTATGGTAAAACAAACATTGGAGAGAGTCACTTAAATGGACAAAGATGAGAAGAAGCTTATTGTTGATCTTTTCTCTAAAGGAGTATCAGAGCAGAACATTGAAGCGAGGCACTGTGAGACACTTTCCATAAGTCTGCTAATTTTTGCGATTACATCTGTTCTAGCGGTATCGACAGCTCTTCTTAATGCTAAAGGGTTTCATTGGATAACATTTGAGATAATACAGATATTTATTGCGGTGTACGGCGTAAACTTCATGTTGCTAGGCTTTATATTGATGACCAGTCGAAAGCAAGCGACAGAGCAAGCAAAAAAAGGGTTAACTGTTATTACAAATATAAACCCAAATCTTTCCGAATATTTTCAAGAACTTTTAGGTATAAATGTCCTAGCTGAGGAAGGCCGTTTTGGATCTCGTTCAAGCCTGCCAAAGATCGTGTTCTTTTTTGGTTTCGCTTCGATGTTGGTAACACTAATTTTCTCTCTTGCCGAATTAATTAGGCTAATAATGTAACGAATTTTTGGATAGGTGCTAGGAAATATCGAGAGAAGTGAGGATGTGCTCGCATCGTCGTTCCTGCCGACACCGCTTCGCTCCATCGCCGGCTACGCCACCCCGACCCCGCGCCTCGCGCAGCCCCCAAGCGGGCCGCGCGCTGCGCAGGGCAGGGGCGCTCGCGGGCAATGGTGTCGTCAGGATCGCGCTGCGGCTGCGGGAGGGGTCGTCCGGGAGAAAGGGACGGCAAAAACCCGACCGGAGAGCCGAGCGCCATGTTCCTGAAAACCGTCGATCCCCGCACCCTGAAGGTGAACCCGAACAACCCGCGCCGCATGAAGGCCGGCGAGCAGCCCGACGCCCAGATAGTTGCCAGCATCAAGGCCGTGGGCATCCTGCAGCCGCCGGTGGTCCGCAAAGACGGGGACGACCTGGAGATCAGATACGGTCATCGCCGGGTGGCAACTGCAATCCTGCTCGACATTCCAGCCATCCAGGTTCTGGTCTCCAACGTCGAGGACGGCAGCGACGCCTTGCGTGCGATGTCGGAGAACGTGGTGCGCGCCCAGATGGGTCCGGTCGACCAGTGGCGCGCCATCGAGGCTTTGGTCTCGGCCGAGTGGACCGAGGAGGCCATCGCCACCGCGCTCGCCCTGCCGGTGCGCACCCTGCGCAAGCTGCGCCTGCTGGCGCAGCTGCTGCCGGCGATGCTGGACCAGATGGCGCTCGGCGACATGCCCGACGAAGGCAACCTGCGCACCATCGCAGCGGCCTCGCCGGAGGAGCAGGCGGCGGTGTGGAAGAAGCACAAGCCGAAGAAGGACCACCGGGCCGTGTGGTGGGACGTCGCCAGGGCGCTGGCCAAGCGCACCCTGCCGGCGAGCATGGCGAAGTTCGGCGCCGACCTGGCGCAGGCGTACGGCATCGTGTGGACCGACGACCTGTTCGCCGAGGCCGACAAGGACGGGCGCACCACGAGCCAGGTGGACGCCTTCCTGGGCGCGCAGGGCGAGTGGCTGGCCGACAACCTGCCCAAGGGCGGCAGCCTGGCCGAGCTGGACCAGTATGGCCACGTGAAGCTGCCGCCCAGGGCGCGGCAGCGCTACGACAAGGCACGCAAGGGCGACCTGATCGCCTGCTACGTCGACACGCGCACCGGCGAGGTGAAGCACGTTCCCTACACGATGCCGGAGGCGAAGCGGAGCGCCAGGACCGACAAGGTGGAGGAGGCCGAGAAGCCCGCGCCCAGGCCGCGCGCGGACATCACCGGCAAGGGCGTGGCGCTGATCGGCGACATCCGCACCGAGGCGCTGCACCAGGCGCTGCAGGAAGCGCCGATCGGCGACGACGTGCTGATCGGCCTGCTGATCCTCGCCCTGGGCGGCAAGAACGTCGCGGTGGACAGCGGGGCAGAACACAAGACCCACGGCTGGCGCGGCCAGGTCGCGGAGAAGCTGACCGAGGGCGGGGTGCTGACGCAGGACCTGGATCTGCTGCGCGCCACGGCGCGGGAGATGCTGGTCGAGGTGCTGTCGTGCCGCGACAACAAGAGCCAGAGCGGCATGGTGGCGCGCCACGCGGGCACGGCGATCGGCGCCGACGACTACCTGCCGAACATGGCGACGCAGGAGTTCCTGTCCTGCCTGTCCAAGCAGGCGATGGAGCGCACGGCGTCGAACAACCGGGTGCTGCCGCGCAACACCGGCAAGCAGACGCGCGCGGCGCTGATCGAGCACATCGGCAAGGGCTGCTTCGTCCACCCGGCGGCGCTGTTCGCGCCGACCTCGGCCGAGCTTGAGGCACGTCGCCGCCCGGAGAGCCTGATCGAGGCCGGGAGCGACGACGAGGACCTGGACGACCAGTCCGGCGGTCCAGCCGACGCCGACGCCGAGGACGACGAGCTGGACGCGGGCGAGATGCCGCCGCCCGGCGCCGGCGAGACGGCGGAGCACCAGGCCGCCGCCTGAGCCTCGCTGCCCGGCCAGGTCCGGGCAGCCGCTTCTTCACTCCATCCCATCCGCCACGGCCGGCGCGCGCACATCGGGTGCGCGTGCGCGGCCGTGCGCGCTGTCCCGAGAGGACGAACCATGCCTGTCACCCTCACCCTGTCCACCGTCCCCGGTAAGCTGAAGCGCGAGGACCGCTGCACCTCGAAGACCATCGAGCTGTTCGGCCCTTCGCTCGGCAGCGAGACCCTGACCGCGATCTCGACGGTGCCGGACATCAAGGCGGCCGTGGCGCGCTTCGGCGCCAGGATTCGTGCCAGGCACCCGGAGGCCTCGTTCTACGTCTCGGTCCGGCTCGCGAAAGGCTGCCGCAAGCCGAACGGCTACGACACCGCCAGCGGCCGCAACGGCTTCGGGCAGGATGACTTCCTGCACGTCGAGGACAAGCGCACCAGGCCGGCCGAGCCGACGGCTGCGCCTGCAGCTCCCGCACCGCTCGCGGCGTAGGGGCGAACGTGGCGCTGCGTGCCGTTGTGGAACGGGGTGGCGAGACCACCCCGTTCCAGCTCGCCGGCCTGCCGGCGATCGAGCCCAGCACCGGCGACGCCCGGCTCTGGGAGTATGCCCAGGGCCACCTCGGGTTCTTCGGCTTCCTCAAGGTCGCCGACCTTCGCATCGGCCGGCGCGTCCTGGTCGGGCTGATGGACCTGCCGGACCGGCTGTGGCGCGACGCCTACGACGACGGCGCGCACCCGGCCGAGGAGGCGGACGAGGCCTTGGCCGAGGAAGGCTGCGAGGGGTGAGCGTCCCTCGGCCTGGCGCCCGTCCCTAGCTCCGACTTCCGAGTCACCACCGTTTCCCACCAAGCCTGCTCCCGAGAGGGGGCGGGCCGTTTGCACAGGAGCAGGCCGATGGCCATGCGGATCGAGCTTCGCCGGGTGGAGTACAGCCCGGCGCTCAGCAGGGAGACCAACGCCTTCTCGGCTGACGTCTGGATCGACGGCCGCAAGGAAGGCCACGCCCGCAACCAGGGCCAGGGCGGCTGCACGGAGGTGGAGCCCGACGCCCTGCGGCTGCGCCTCGACGTCCACGGCCGGGCACAGCCGGCACTGACGCTGAAGCCGATGGGCAATCCCACCCCGCTCACCATCCAGCCCGACGCCGAGTGGATCATCGACGGGCTGCTGGAGGACTGGATCGTGCGGCGCGACATGAAGCGCGGGCTGCGGCGGCGGCTGATCTACACCAAGCCGGGGCTGCCCGGCCTCTACCAGAGCGTTGCCCTGCGGCCGGAGGAGATGCAGCGCCTGCTCGCCTCCGACGAGGTCCGGACAAGATGGCAGGTGGAGATCTGGCTGAACGCCCTGCCGGAGGCCGAGGCGCTGGCGCTGTATCGCGCGCGCGGCTGCCAGGGTGGGCAGGGATGATCCGCCAGTATGGGGCGCAGCGCAGCCAGGGCGGCGACAACCCGCTGCGCGTCGGCGTTGTCGCCGTAGGCAGCATCTTCTACCTGCAGGACGAGGCGTTCTTCCGCGACCGGCATGGCGGCACGGCGGTGTGCCGCACGCCCTGGATCGTGGAGGGCTTCCTCAACGGCACCGTGGGCGCCGCGCGACGCAACCGCGACACGGGGCGGTGGGAGGATACCTTCCGCTCGGGACGATCGGACATGGTGCTGGTGCGCTCGCTGCGCGACCGCCGCCGGGTGCGTCAGGTCGCGGTGCGGACCCTGATCCTCCACGACGACCTCGGCCTTACCAAGGGCGTCACCGGCTATCCGACGCTGCCGGACGTGCATCGGCTCCGCCCGGCGAGGTTCCCGCCGGTTGCCGCGATCCAGGCCCCGCGCCGCCTCCGACGCGCCGCCTGACCTCCTTCCCGCATGCCCTTCGACCCTGCTCCGCCGGCGCGACCCGGGGGGGCAAAGGAGCCGCCATGGCCACCATCCTCGGACTGCGCCTGCCCTGTGGCTACGTGGCCGACCGTCACCCCGGGCACATCGCCGTTTCGCTCCGCGGCACGCCGCTCGGCGAGGTGCCGCACGACATCGCGCCGCGCGAGCTGGAGGCACGGGTGAGCCGCCATCGGTTTGCCGGCTCCGGCGACGCGCTGCCGGCGTCCGGGGTTCCGGCGGCCGGCACCCGGTTCGTCAGCCGCTTTCCCGAGCACGACCGTGACGAGGCGGATCGGCCAAGGACCACGCCGGCCGGGCTGGAGTGGCTCGTCAGCCATGTGGCCGACGACCGCGGCGGGACCGCCGACGTCTACCTGATCTGCGAGGCCACGGGCGCGTGGATCTCCCCGAGCGCGGCCGACCTGTGGATGAGGTTCATCCCGAGCCTCTGATTGCGACGCAGCGGCGACGGGGGCGAGGCGATACGGAGCGGGAATGGGGAAAAAAGGGGAGGGGAGGGATGACGAGCCATCCCGTGCCGGTCAGGTCCTCTCGGGTTTGTCGCGGCCTGAACCGGACCGGGAGCCGCCGCAACGGGTGGGTCCTCGCCATGCTCCCGGGCCAAGCGGCCCGGATGCGCGTGGCTCCGGTCCCGCGCCAAAGAGCGCGCCGTTGCACCGGCCCCCGGCCCGGTTCCAAGGGGCCGCACCCGAGAGGACCAGACCGGCACGGGCCGGATCGCCTCCGAGGGAGAGATGAGGATTTGTAAAATGGCAGGTTCGGTGATTACGTTGAATTGCAAGTGATAGGTTCAGTTCTTGCGATGGTGAGGTACGCTGCGCTTCCTTGCCGTCTAACCAGAGCCAAGAGCAAAGCGAACGTCAAAAATGAGACCTCGATCCATTCTTTACTTTGATGATGCGATCATTAAGCAGCCCCGGTAAAATCATGTTCTTTGCTTCCTCTCACTTGTTTTCAGATGGTGTGGCAACAAGGGATCCTGCTGCGTTCATACGACTGCTGCCCCGATCAGGAATCGGCTCGCCAGCGAGGCGGGTCAATAACCCATCAATGGCCTCCACGTCGCCGCTTGTTGCCGCGCGCTCGTCGTCCGTTAGCTTCAACTCCTGGAGCATCCGGAGATAGCGATCGCTTTGCCTTACCAGAGCATCTGCGAAGGTCTCGGCAGGCTCATAGAAGGTGCAGCGCGCGCATGCCATCCGGTGCGCACACATGGCGTAGGCGGCATTGGCACACCAGCCATGTCCGAGGTCATAGCGGAATATCGGCTGGCCTGGCTCTGGGCGGCTATCCACCAGAACGCTGATGCACCTCAGGTTCTCGGTCAGCTTGGCGCTCTTGTGGAATGCGGTCATCAGCCGTACCGGCGTAAGCTCGACATAGTGCTGGCCGCTGGCCAGGTTGGTGTGACCCAGCCAGCGCATCACCTCGATGGCGGTCAAGCCAGAGGAAGGATTGTAGAGCTTGGTCGCCAGCGTCGCCCGGGCGCGATGGCTGGTGATCGCACCGCGCGTGTCTTCGGGCGGCAGTCCTGCCTTTCGCAGTAGGATGGGTATGATGACCCTATTCAAATAGCCTTTATTGATGCGTCGACCACGATGACAGAACAGGTATGCGGTCGGACGGCCGGTAATCCGGTCCAGCAACTTGGGCTGCGGTGGTCGTACGCACTCCCAAGCGGCGAGAGCGCGGATCATCGGCTCCTCGATCGGTTTGACGAACTCGCCCCGCGTCTTGTTCGCTGGAATACGTAACATGGGCTGGTCGAATGCCGGCACGACTTCACCGGTTGCTGAGTCTATCTGCTCCGGGACATGTTCGACGTAGGTGCATCCCAACTCCAACCGCTGGATCTCGTCGGCCCGACATCCGGTGAACGTCCACGCTACAGCTACGGCCTGGATCAACTCGGAGGGATGCAGATAAGCCCGCCCTTTCTCGGAGGATGGCAAATCCTCATGCCGAAGCGCGAGCGAAGCGGCACGCAGTTTGAGCCAATGGCCGTCATCGATCGGCCGAGGATTCGGCCCCAAAGCACGCCGGATAAGTTTCGGCACGGCAAAGCCACGGTAAGGATTGAACCGACGCGCGATCCAGCCCCATTCATGCAGGTCACGAAAGAAGGCGCGCGCGGCCGCGAGCAGCTCGCTCTTACCCGAGGCAGACAGGGGCTGACCGGTGCGCGGAGTTTGCTGTGGCGAGGGCAGATCCTCGCCAACGCGCTTCTGATCGACATAGCGGATGTAATCGAGCGCGAGATCCATTGTCCAATCGGCAGGGGAGATGATCGTCGGATGATACCGCGTCAGCCAACGGCCAGCGGTCAAAAGCTCCGAGAACCTCCCCTCACGTGTGGACGGGGACGTGGACGACGTGTCCCGCCAGCGCTCGCACCAGCCAAGCCATTCCTCGGAGACTCCGAGCCGCTGAGGACGGGTTACGTTCTGAGGCGGTGTCCTATACTGGAAGCGGTGCGTGACGATGCCAAGCTCGGTCAGCCCGCTGCTGACCATGCAGAGCGCGATACGGGATCCGCCAGACGGCGGGTCGGCGGCAAACGCTCCGAGGTTTTCATCAGAGACTGCGTCGAGGCTCGGCGAGCCAATCCAGAGCAACAGCTCGGCGACACACAGAGGCACAAGACCCACACCCTCGCGAACGCGATACCCGATGCGGGTTAGCGCGCCTAGAACCCGGGCGCATTCGCCGTCCACCACGGACCGGCCGAAAAGGCGCCGAGCGAGCGGCAGGCTGCGGCATGTTCGATAGAAGAGGTGATTGCCTTGCGTCAACACCACCCCATAGCCCCGGACGGCAACCACGGTCAGTGTGAGTTTCTCGATGCCGCCGAACAAGCTCCTGACCTCGGACCACTCGGCAACCGTCCAACCTGCAGGACTTCTGCCGACATGCAGGGCGCCGTGCATGATGGCGCGCAGGACACGGTTTCGGGGCGACGCGTGCTGGTAATAATGAGCGTCCAGCGCACGCAGTGCGGGCTCGACCAGGGGAAACAGCTTTTCCGCCGCACGCGCCTCAGCACAAATCTGGGTTCCGGCCTGTCGTGCAACGGCTTGCAGAAGCAACTCGCGCTCGTCCTGCGTGAGCGCCCTATCGGGCTGACCAGGCGACATAACGGCGGAGGTCACAGCCGCTCGAACCTGTCGGTCAGCACGTGCGAAGCACGCTCGAACGCTCGCGCCATGTCGCGGCCGCTGAGATGAATGTACAGCATCGTGGTCGCCAAGCTGCGGTGGCCTGCGAACTTCGCGATCTCCGTGATGTCGAGCCCCGCCCGCGCGAGGTCGGTCAGGCGCAGGTGCCGCAGCGTGTGCGTGCTGAAGCCAGGGACGTTGGCCTCGCGCGCCAGAGCGGCCGCCACCAGGCCCCACGTATAACCGCCCACTGGACTGGCGCGGTTGCGAGGGCTTTTGGAAAGGAACACGAGAGGCGTGCCCGGAACAAGATCACGGCGCTCGGGCAGGTAGGAACGGAGCAAGGAACTGGTCGCAGGCGAATAGACGATGGTGCGCGGATAACCGCCCTTGGCCTGCTCGGCACGGATGACAGCTTGGCGTGCGGCAAAGTCGAAGTCGAAGTCGTCGAGGCGCAACGTGACCAACTCATTGCGCCGCAGCGCCCCGTCGTAAGCCAGCATGAACATGAGCCGGTCGCGCACCGGCCGTAGTCGAACGGCGTCGAGCAGGCGTGTCCATTGCTCATCCGTCGGCAGCCTTGGGACACAGCGGGCCAAGGGGACCAGCCCGCGACGCATCGGAATCACTTCGCCCTCTGGCGTGTGCCGGATGCTGCCCCGGGTGACCGGATTACGCTCAAGCCGGCCCCAGTCCACCAGGTAGTCGGCGTAGGCGCGCAGGCCGACGACTCGTTGCCTGACCGTAGCTGGTGCCAGTCGGCTGCCTCCGGCCGCTGGATGCCGCGATGCTGTTTGCCTCAAATGGGCGAGAAAACCGTAGACGCAGTTGGCGTCCAAGCGGACGGCCCCGAGGGGGCCAGCCATTTCGATTAAGCTGTCGAGCGCACGGCCATACGCGAGGATGGTGTTGTGGCTGAAGCCACGCACCTCCAGGCTGGATAGGAACGCTGTCGCCAGTGGGTCCGCTGCGCTACGTGGCAGAAGGTGGGCCCAGCTCGGGAATGGTGGTGCGGCTTGACCCGCAGCCGCTCTGGCAACGTCCTGCGTTGCCGATTCACAATCGGACATGGTGCTCACCAGTCATCACCGAATTCACGGTAACATGGAACAAGGTCTTCCTGATCGGCAACCTGGGCAAGGACCCCGAGGTGCGGACCACGCAGGCCGGGGCGAAGATCGTCACCCTGACGCTGGCAACCGGCGAGAGCTGGACCGACAAGGCCACGGGCGAGCGCCGAGATCGGACAGAGTGGCATCGCATCGTCATCTTCAACGAGCGCCTAGCAGACGTTGCCGAGCGATTCCTGCGCAAGGGCCGCAAGGTGTGCATCGAGGGCGCGCTGCAGACCCGCAAGTGGACCGACCAGGCGGGGGTAGAGCGCTACAGCACGGAGGTGGTGCTGCAGCAGTTCCGCGGCGAGCTGACGCTGCTCGACAGCAACCGCGACGCCGCCGAGGACGAGGGCACCCCGACCCGCGAGCGAACTCCCACGCGCCCTCGCGAACCGGCCGTGACCGGTGGTGCTGGCGGCGGCTGGAGCCCGGGCGGCGGCGAGCTGGACGACGACATCCCGTTCGCCTGCTGCTGGCAGTAGCCGACCGCTTTCCCTTGCATCGCCGCCACGACAACCATCATTCTTACGGAGAGACGTATGAGCACGTCCACAATCAATCTGCCACTGTATCAGACCCTTGTCGGCCTCAACGTCCCCAAGGACGAGGCGAGCAAGGCAGCTGACATCAGCGACCTGGTTCGGAAGGACGAGATCTTGAGGCTCGCCACCAAGACCGACATGGACGCCGGGTTTTTCACAGCCAGGGCTGATGTAGATACCGGGTTTCGCGCAGCCAAGGCTGATGTGGATGCCGGGTTCGCCAAGATGACAGGCACCATCGACGCCCTGCGTTTGCAGATCGAGACCGCGAGCCATGCGCAAACGAAGTGGCTCATGGCGACGATCCTGACGACGGCCGGCCTGTCGATCGCCACCCTGATGTCCCTGCTGCACCTGTTCCCGCCGCACTGACCGTCCCGGCTGCCCAGGGCAGCCGGTAACACTCCCCCCGCCACCAGAAAGGCCCGCCGGCAGATGTCGTGCGGGCCTTTCTCGATTCAGGAGCCCGCCATGATCCGCCACGGGACACCCGCACGCCGGGTGAGCACGCACGCCTGCCGCTGCGCCTCCGGTCGCACGGATGCATGACATGCACTGCCAGACCCACCCGCACGGCAACAGCGTCGGCGCGCGCCTCGACGCCGGCTGCTTCGCCAGCGCGCGCACCTGGCGGCGCGAGGCCGAGAGCCTCCGCCACCAGGCCGACGACCCCTGCCTGACCCAGCGGCAGCGTTGCACGCTGCTCCGCGAGGCCGAGGCTGCCGAGCAACAATCGGACTGGTGGCTCGACGCCATCGAGGAGACATGACATGCGCGATCCTGCGCTCGCCGCGCTCGAGGCGGACTACCCGCCGCTGATGCTGGCCCAGGTCGAGGCGCTGCGCGCCTACGCCCGTCGCCATGGCCGAACCTGGAAGGCGGAGCTGCACGCGGAGTGGATGCGCGCCTCGGCCGAGCCGCTGCTGCACGGCCTGCGCAACTCGCACGGCCCGTCCTGGCTGAAGGGCTACGCCCTTGCCGCCGCGCCTGACGCGCCGCTTGGCTGATGGGCTGGCGGGGGAAGGCTGGCGTTCCTTCTCCTCCCTGGCCGGATCGCCGCTCGCGTTCCGGCCTGGCACACAGGACCCATGATGATCCCCCGCATCCTCCCGCTCGCCCTGGCGCTGCTCGTGTCCATGGCGGCCCTCGCCCAGGCTCCTGCCTGCCCGCAGTTCTTCCCGGGGGGCCAGCCGCCGGCCCTGGTCAATCCCCGGCTGGCGCAGCGCACCACCCTGCTGTGCAATGACGCCTATGCCGCGCTCGCCTCCGGCGTGACGCGCGGTGCCCTCTGGTCGGCCGAGCGCCCGACCACGGCCAGCCTTGAGGCTGCCCGCAGCACGCCGCGCCAGGGACAGTTCCACCCTGACGACCGCCTGCCGTTCGCCGACCAGGCGCAGCTCGGTGACTACCGCCGCTCCGGCTACGACCGCGGCCACATGACGCCGTCGGGCGACATGCCGGACGAGCACGCCCAGCAGCAGACCTTCTCGCTGGCCAACATGGTCCCGCAGACCGCGGCCCTGAACCGCGGGGTCTGGGAAGGCATCGAGAGCGCGGTGCGCGACCTGGCCGCGCGCCAGGGCGAGCTGTACGTCGTCACCGGCCCGGTGTTCGCCGGACAGGAGCTGAAGTCGATCGGGCCGGACGGCGTGCTGGTGCCGTCCTCGACCTGGAAGGCGGTCTACGACCCCCGGGCCGGCGGGGCAGGGGCCTACGTCTGCACCAACACCGCGTCGCCCAGCTGCGATGTGGTGTCCGTCTCCGTCCTGGTCCGCATGACGGGCGTCGATCCGTTCCCCTCGCTGCCGTCCCGCGTCAAGGACACCGCGATGACGCTGCCGTCGCCGGAGGACAGCCCGTATGCCTCGGGACGGCACCGCAGCGAGCGCCGAATGCACGGCCTCTTTGACTGAGGGCACGCCAGCCACGATCTCGCGCAGCTGGTCTCGCAAGGGCCGGCTAGAGGCCCCCAACCACGGTGTCGAGTGCCATCCCGGCCACGTAGATGCCGCCGCAGGCCAGCCCGAGCACCACCCACAGCCGGCTGCCTCGCACGCCCACATACGCGCCGCACACGCCGCCGACGATCGAGGCGAGACGCCCCAGGCCGTCCAGCGGCGGCGGGTAGAACCCAGACCCCGTCGGGAGCCGGTCCTGGATCATCGACGGCAGCATCGCCCCGATCGCCACCCCGGCCAGCAGGCACAGCAGGATCATGAAGCCCATCGGCCGCTGGTCCGGCAGGGCGGTGACGCCACCCACCACGACGGTGCGCGGCTCCCAGAACGTGGTCCGTCTCGCGAATTGCACCGCCAGCACCCAGAAGACCATGGTAGCCACCCAGATCAGGTCACGCATGCCCGCCCGCTCCCCATGCCGGCTCGGCTCCGGGCCAGGCCTGGGCCGGTCGCGTCAGCCGATCAGCGCTTCCTTCAGTTCCTTCGCCGGACGGAACACGATCTTCCTCTTCGCCGCGATCTGGATCTGCTCGCCCGTCGCCGGGTTGCGGCCCGCGCGCGCCGGAGCGTCCCTCACCTGCAGGATGCCAAGGCCGCCCAGGCGCAGCCGGTCGCCCTTCCGCAGGTGTGCGACCAGGACTTCGACCAACCCATCCAGCAGCGCCACGGCATCGCCGCGCTCCAGCTCGTGTGCGTTGGCCAGCTCCGCCGCCACCTGCTTCTGGGAGATCGTCACCTGCTTCGGGGCCGCCACCTTCGCCTTGGCGGCCGGAGCGGCGGACTTCGCCGCAGGGGCCTTCGCTGCCGGCTTGGCAGCAGCAGGAGCCGGTTTCTTCAGTGCCATCAGGGTCGTGCTTCCAATCTGTGAGCCGTAGAGGCGGCGCAAACCGCCACAGATCGGCCGGCAGGACAAGGCGGGCGCTTGCCCTGTTCATTGCCGCCGTCAGCTCCAGGGCAGCGTCACGGCCCGCGGCCGCCACGTCCACATCTGCACCAGCACCATGCGCAGGAAGCAGAAGCCCACCAGCCCGGCGATCGTCACTACCCCACCCAACGCGCCGCAGAACCACAGCGCCAGGGTGAACGCGCGTCCGGGCTGCACCACCATCTCGCACGTCTGCTCCTCCGGCACAGTCGCCGCATCCATCGGCGACGGCACCCCGCCGATCGCCGGCGTTGCCGTCTTCGTCCAGGTCGCACACGCCGTCGTCAGCGCCGCGATCGCGTCCTTCACCGCCGCAGGTGCTTCGTCACGCAGGGCCAGCGCTGCCCTATGCACCGCTATATCGGCCTCGTCCGGTGCAGATTCCTGCACCAGCGCGGGCCCATGCTCCTCAGGCCAGAACGGCGGCGGTGCCGACGGCTCCGCCGCCCGCACCGCTGGCAGCAGCGGCAGCAGCACCGCCGCAGCCGCAAGGGGCAAGGTCAGGCCCAGGGGAAAGCGTCGCATCGGCAGGCTCCTCGTTGCACGAGGCCAGCCTGACCGTGCCGGACGCGAATGGAGCCACTCTCAGGCGTTGCGGGCTTCCCGCCTCGCCCGATCCGCCTCGCCCGCCGCGATCAGCCACTCCGTGTTCTCCGTCGCGTTGTTCGGCGTCCACGTCTCGCCGCGGCGTGCCATCCCGATCGCCCGGTTCACCCCATGCGCCTCGGTGCAGCGCCGGTGCGCCAGGATCAGCAGCTCCGCCGCCTCCTGGCTCAGCGCGTTGGCGTTCTCCTCCAGTGGCTGCATGGAGTAGCCGCCCTCGGTCTTCGCCCGCAGCAGCAGCGCCTCCGCCTTCACCAGCCGCTTCGACGTCCGGTCCGCGTCACGGCACGCCGCGACCGCCAACGTCACCACAGGGTCGAGCAGCGCCGCCAGGGCGGGCTTCTGCTCGGCAGGGACCAGCGGGAGGACGTGCAACGCGATGTGCAGGGCTGTCTCCTGGTCCACCAGGTCGAACAGCTCCGCCTCCGGCATTTCCAGCATGTAGGATTCTGCGATCAGCGATACCTCGCGGCTGTCCGGCTCGATCTCGTACAGCACATCCATCGACGGTGCCGCTCGAAGCTCGATCGGGAACCGCACCACGTTCGTTAGCCCAGGCAACAGCTCGATGTTCACGGCACAGCTCCTGTTGATGCAACGAGTCTAGGCCGTCCCGATTCCCAGGTGCAAGCACATAACGCATTGATAACAAATAATCTTCCGGCCGCGGCATGGTCCGCTGCCAAAGCCGAGGGTCTGGGCGTCTCCCCAAGCGGGGCCGCGCTCTATTCCGCCCAAGCGGGCGGAACGGAGCCCCCAAGCGGGGTCTCCGCCCCTGCGGGGTCGCGATCGCTGACGCAAGGAAGCCAGCAAGGAAGAAAGCAAGAAAGCGCGCCTGCGGCAGGGTGTCTGTTCCCCGGTATCGCCCCGTCGTGAGCGAGGCCCGCCAGGGTGGCGGGGCCGGGTCAAAGGGTGGGTCCTCCCCATGCTCGCCGGGCCAAGCGGCCCGGCTGCGCGTGGGTCC
>JAABUS010005654.1_pt1 | contig 16135 bp, 18 predicted proteins | sample 5560161 | NCBI WGS metagenome assembly JAABUS01 (sample SAMN10711885, study PRJNA513376) | rock metagenome | isolation source: Antarctica rocks | place: Antarctica: Victoria Land, Trio Nunatak nord | collected 2016-01-04
AGCCTGGGCTAACAGGCCCCCATCACTGTGCTGTCGACCCGTCCCGGCCAGCCCGCCACCTGATCCCACGACCGAAGGTGGCATTCCACGATGACAGAGAGCAGCAGCACGGTCGAGGTCGGCGACTCGATCGTCGGCGTCGACACGCATAAGGACGTTCACGTCGCAGTGGCGATCGACTCCCTCGGGCGCCGCCTCGCTGAGCTCTTGGTCCCGATGACCCCTGCAGGGCTGACCCGACTGCGCCGCTGGGCAGAGGACCTCAGCAGCGCCCGGGTCTGGGGCATCGAGGGCACCGGCAGCTACGGCGCCGGGTTAACCCGCCACCTTCGCGGCGCCGGCAAGAGCGTCCACGAGGTGTCCCGCCCGAATCGACGAGTCCGCCGCGAGCGAGGCAAGTCCGACTCCCTCGACGCCGAGCTCGCGGCCCGCTCGGTCCTGGCCCAGCAGGGCCTGGGTGCACCGAAGTCCGGTGCCGGGAGCGCTGAGGCATTGCCTCAGCTGCGCGCGACCCGCCGGGCCGCGGTCAAAGCCCGCACCCAGGCAGCGAACCTGCTTGCAGCGTTGCTGGTCACTGCAGCAGAGGACCTGCGCGCCGACCTCGACCAGGGCACGCTGCGCCAGCGGGTTGCCCGCTGCTCCCGGCTCCGCCCCGGCACCGCCGTAGACCAGCCCCGTGAAGCGTGCAAGCTCTCGCTTCGCAGCGCCGCACGCCGCTGGCAGCACCTCAGCGAAGAGATCACCGAGCTCGATGCGGCGATCGCCTCCATCACCGCAGCCGCAGCCCCAGACTTCCTCGACCAGGTCGGCGTCGGTCCCGACGTCGCCGCGGCCCTGCTCATCGCGGCCGGCGGGAACACCAACCGACTCCGCCACGAAGCCAGCTTCGCCTCCCTCTGCGGAGTCAACCCGCTGCCCGCGTCATCGGGCAAAACCCGCCGCCGGCTGAACCGCGGCGGAGACCGGCAAGCGAACGCCGCCCTGCATACCGTCGCCCTGACCCGGATGCGCTTCGACCCGCGGACCCAGGACTACGTCGTCCGCCGCACCGCCCAAGGACTCAGCAAACGAGAAATCATGCGCTGCCTCAAGAGATACATCGCCCGAGACCTCTACCCGCACATCCTCGCCAGCCAAGCCGGTTGACCAACATAGAAGCATCCGTTGCCGTTACAGACCCCAGCGCGGCGCAGCTCCTTGTCTCGTTCTCTCATGCTGGACGCTGTCGCAGCGAGGCCGCGTTCGCCGCGTTGGGTGGCGTCGCACCCCTCGAAGCGTCCTCCGGCCGTGTCGTACGACATCGCCTCAACCGCCACGGTGACCGACAACTCAACAGGGCCCTGCACACCATCACCATGAGCCGCCTCCGCTACGACCCCGCCACACAGGCTTACCGAGACCGCCGCGCAGCCGAAGGCAAGAGCGAGCGGGAAATCCGTCGCTGTCTCAAGCGATACATCGCCCGGGCCCTCTTCCGACAGATGCAAAGCCCAGGCCGCCAAGGCGCCAACGGATCGGTGCCGACACACGGCCCGAGCACGGCCAAGGACGCTCCTCTGGCGGCTTGACAACCATAGAAGCGTCGAGACCGGCACCGCCTCCTAACGACTCCCCCACACCCTCGCCCACCGGACAGCCGGCTGAGCCCGCACGCGAAGGCGCCACTGCCTCGACTTGCTCGTTGGACCGTTCGGCAAGGCGGGGTCGGGATGACTGCCTCAGCGGCGCCTAACCCCGGCGACCTCCTTCCAGCCGGAGATGAACCCGCCTCGCGATCTGGCCGCGGTCCGGATCACTACCAGACCAGTTCCGCACGCCCAGCCGCCTCAAGGAACGGCTCCGCGTCGAGGTCGTGCACGCTCAGCTCGATCCCTCGCGCGGGCCACTGGCACACCACCCGCAGACGTCCAGCCGGCGGAAGCGGCCACAGCCAGTAATCGCGATCGATCGACCGTGGGCTGCCACCCCCGCCGCCGCCGCTCAACACCGGATGGTCCGGCTCCCACGGCCGCTCGTCGTCCGCACCCTCCGATCGATGGTGATCCTGGTTGCGCTGCTCCAAAAAAGGGTTCACGTCCACGTTGGTTACCCGCCGTCCGTCGGCGAGTTCGAACCCCCACTTCAACCGCCCCGCCTGCCATGCGGCGTCCGTGGCATCCGTATACGGCCCGTCGAACACCTGCTCATGAAGATTGCGGCGTCCGATGCGGCCGCGGACCCTCACCCCGAGCCTCATCCCCAGCCCGACAGGGAACGCACGGACACCACTAAGCAGCACCACCGTGCTCTCTGAGCGGCCGAGCACCAGTTCGACCGGGACAACCCCCGCCAACACGTCGTCCGGCGGGTTCGCCCACACCGGCTGACGCGGCTCACCGTCCCCCTTGCCCTCCGGCAAGTCCTGCTGGTCAGGAAAGAAACCCATGAACGCGCCTCCACCGAGATAGGTCGACCCTGCCGGCCAGCATGGCCTCCTCATACGCACTCGGCTCGCTCAATACCCCACCCGCACGGGGCTGAACCGCCCCGGCGAGTCCGGAGACTCCGATCCTTGGGAAGGATGGGGTCATGTCAGGGAACACCTCGCGGAGGTATCCGCCAGAGTTGAAGCAGCGGGCAGTACGGATGGTCGCCGAGATCCGAGGCGATCATGACTCGGAGTGGGCGGCGATGAGTCAGGTCGCTGAGCTGGTCGGTGTCGGGACGCCGGAGACGGTGCGCAAGTGGTGTCGCCAGGTCGAGATCGACGCCGGTGCTCGGTCGGGGTTGAGCTCACAGGAGGCTGCGGAGATCAAGCGGTTGAAGCGGGAGAACGCCGAGCTGCGACGCGCGAACGCGATCTTGAAGGCGGCCTCGTCTTTCTTTGCGGCCGAGCTGGACCGGCCACAGCGGTGATCGTGGACTTCATCCATGACCACCGGGGTCACCGGGCCGAGCCCGGTGGCCTGCGATGGGGTGTGGAGCCGATCTGTCGCGTGCTGTGCGAGCACGGCTTGCAGATCGCCCCGTCGACCTACTACGACCACCTCGACAAGCCGGCCACCGGCCGCCAGCAGCGCGACGAGCAGCTGAAGCTCGACATCGCCTGGGTGCACGCGGCGAACTACGGCGTCTACGGGGCCCGCAAGGTGTGGCTGACGCTGAACCGGGAACGCCCGGCCGGGGTGCTCCCGATCGCGCGGTGCACCGTGGAGCGGCTGATGGGCGAGCTCGGTCTGCATGGTGCGGTGCGCGGGAAGGCCAAGCGCACCACCATCCCCGACAAGGCTGCGCCGAAGCCGGCGGACCTGGTGATGCGCAACTTCGGTCCGCTGGCACCGGACCGGCTGTGGGTAGCCGACTTCACGTATGTTTCGACGTGGTCGGGCTGGTGCTACACCGCGTTCGTCATCGACGCCTACGCCCGCCGGATCCTGGGCTGGTCGGTGGCCACCACGATGACCACCCAGCTGGTCCTGGACGCGGTCGAGCAGGCGATCTGGACCCGCCACCACGATGGTCGGGACTTGGCCGGCCTGGTGGCCCATCACGATCACGGCAGTCAGTACCTGTCCCTGGCTCACTCCGAGCGGCTCGCAACCGCTGGGATCAAGCCGTCGGTCGGTGCGGTGGGCTCGTCGTTCGACAACGCGCTGGCTGAGTCGGTGATCGGGCTCTACAAGACCGAGCTGGTCAAGGCACGGCGTCCGTGGCGAGGCTTCGACGACCTCGAGATCGCCACCGCCGAATGGGTCGACTGGTACAACCGTCGGCGCCCTTTCGAGTACTGCGACGACCTCACACCCGTCGAGGCCGAGACCGCTCACTACGCTCACCACCGAGCTCAGCAACAGCCGGAGCTCTCAAAGCACTAGGTCTCCGGACTCGCCGGGGCGGTTCATGCTGCGCACGCCAGATCGCGATGTCCTCCCGCTCGGCGAACGACAAATGCCGACCCGAAACTGTGCGCTCAAGGCGAGGATTCACGCCGCCAGCGTGACGGAACCACCGGAACCCCACCGGCCCAGACACGCCCGCCTCGACGCAGGCGTCCTCCGTCTTGACCCCCTCAGCGATCGCGGCCCAGAACCGGACCCGGTCCCCACGCCAGGCCACCGTCGGCCTTCCCGGCGACGGAATCTGTCCCCGATACAGCTGGACTTCGCGCTGCCGCTTCCGAACACCCATCGAACACCTCCACGCTCGAGGTGTTGCGACGACCACTTGAGTCCACCCTGCGACCCACGGTCGGTGTGTGCCACCACGGAGTCCAAGGACCGGCCTTCGCGCTGACGGGTCCAGAGCGCCTGCTGGAGCGCGTCGAGGACAAGTTGGGTGGTCATGGAGGACCCGCAGCGCCAGCCGATGATCGCGCCTCGCGAACGCGTCGATGACGAACCCGACATACACCCACCCCGACCACGTCGAGACGTAGGTGATGTCGGCTACCCAGAGACGGTCCGGGGCGTGCGGGGCGAAGTCCCGGCGCACCAGGTCCCGTGCCCGCGGGGCGGCCGGGTCGGCGAACGTTGTCCTCTTGACCTTGCCGCGGACTGCGCCGGCCAGGCCTTCCTGGCGCATCAACCGCTCGATCGTGCACCGGGCCACCTCGACGCCCTCCCGGTTCAGCGCCAGCCAAACCTTCCGCGCCCGGTAGACACCGTAGTTCGCGGCGTGGACGCGGCGGACCTCGTTGATGAGCATGGCATCGCGGTAGTCATGACCGGCGGGCGCCTTGGCCACGTGCTCGTAGTACGTCGACGGGGCGACCGGCAGCCCGTGCTCAGTGAGCACCGTGCAGATCGGCTCGACACCCCAGCGCAGGCCACCGTGATCGCTCGACTCACGGCGGTCGGCGTGCTCACGGACGAAGTCCACGATCAGTGGGAGGGCCGGTCGAGCTCGGCCGCGAAGAAAGCCGAGGCGGCGTTCAAGATCGAGTTTGCTCTCCGCAGCTCAGCGTTCTCCCGCTTCAACCGCTTCAGCTCAACCGACTGCTCGCTGGTAACACCCACCCGGACGCTCTGATCGACCTCCTCCTGGCGCACCCACTTGCGGACGGTCTCCGCCGTGCCGACCCCGAGTAGCTCACTGACCTTGGCTATCGCTGCCCACTCCGACTCGTGCTCGCCGCTGACCTCGGCGACCATCCGCACCGCCCGCTCCTTCAGCTCAGCCGGGTGCCGCTTCCTCGGATCTCCTGGCATGACTCCAACCTTCCCAACAATCGGAGTCTCCCGACATGCCGGGGCGGTTCACTCTCTCTGTCAGCCTTGGATGAGGCATCAGGATGGTGCTGATCAGTGTCTTGGAGGGCGGGGAGGAGGCTTGCCTGATGAGTGCGACGATGACAGAGGTGCAGGGCTCGATGCAGGCTGGGCCTGTGCAGGACATCTCTGACCCGCAGGTGCGCGAGCGGGCGCGGCGCCGGACGCACACGGCGAAGTACAAGCGTGGCGTGTCGGCCGAGTATGAGGCGTGCGACCGGGGCGGGGCGGGGCGCGTTGCTGCGCCGTGAGGGTCTGTACACCTCGTTCAGCAACCACCGAGTACGCGGCCGAGCCGCCCGTCTGGTCGCCACCCCTTTGAAGCAGGCCAGCGTCAGGCAGGACCGCTCTGCCTCTTGCGCGCCCGGCCTCTCAGTGGGTCAACAGCGGGCCCAGGGTGTTGTCGACGAAGGACAGCGCAGAGGCGATTGCCATGTGCATGTCGAGGTACTGGTAGCTGCCGAGCCGGCCACCGAAGTACACGTCGCGCTCTGCCTCGGCCCGCTTGCGGTACCGCTGGAGCCGGTCCCGGTCCTGCGGGGTGTTGATCGGGTAGTACGGCTCGTCACCTGGCTCGGCGGCCCGCGAGTACTCCCGCACGATCACCGTGCGGTCCTGCGGGTAGTTCCGCTCGGGGTGGAAGTGCCGAAACTCATGGATGCGGGTCCACGGCACGTCGCCGTCGGCGTAGTTCATCACCGGCGTGCCCTGGAAGTCCCCTACGGGCAGCACCTCCTGCTCGAAGTCCAGGGTCCGCCAGCCCAGCTCGCCCTCGGCATAGTCGAAGTAGCGGTCCACCGGCCCGGTGTAGAGGACCGGCGTCCCGGCCGGCACCAGATGGCGGACCTCGAAGTAGTCGACGCCGAGACGCACGTCGATCAGCTCGTGGTCCGCCATCGCGGCGAGCCAGGCGGTGTACCCGTCCACCGGCAGGCCCTCATAGGTGTCGTTGAAGTACCGGTTGTCGAACGTGTAGCGGACCGGCAGCCGGGTGATCACGCCGGCCGGCAGCTCACGCGGGTCGGTCTGCCACTGCTTCTCGGTGTAGCCGCGGATGAAGGCGTTGTAGAGCGGGCGACCGACCAGTGCGACAGCCTTCTCCTCCAGGTTCGCAGCCGCGTCGACGCTGACCTCGCAGGCTTGCTCGCGGACCAGAGCGCGCGCCTGGTCGGGACTCAGATGCTGGCCGAAGTAGCCGCAGATCGTCGCCAGGTTGATCGGCATGGAGTACACCTGCCCCTTGCTCACCGTGAACACGCGGTGCTGGTAGCCGGTGAAGTCGGTGAACCGGTTGACGTACTCCCAGACGCGCTCGTTCGAGGTGTGGAACAAGTGCGCGCCGTACCGGTGCACCTCGATCCCGGTCTCGGGCTCGGCTTCTGAGTAGGCGTTCCCGCCGATATGTGCCCGGCGTTCGAGCACAAGCACCCGCCGGTCGAGCGCTGCCGCGCGCTCGGCGACGGTCAGCCCGTAGAAGCCAGACCCCACCACGACGACATCTGCGGCGGCCAGAGCCTCGGCCAGCCCCGCCAGCCCGGCCAGCCCGGCCAGTCCTTGGCCCACGCTCAGGCCGCTCACGAGCCCAACTCCGCGGTGGTCATGATCGACTCGGTCCCGGCCCAGGAGGCGGCCGGCATCGTCGTATCCGTCGTAGGTGTCGGGTCGGTGGTCATGGTCGTGGTCCTTTCATCAGGGGCAGGAATATCGATGGCCGGCATCTGCTCGTCCTGCGGCGGGTCCGCCAGGGCCAGGGCGCCCCGCTGCTGAGGAGACCGGCCAGGTGCCGGTCGTTCGGGGACTGCAGCCGGTAGGCCGGCAAATCTGTAACCGGCGCGCCAGAGGCGGCGTCACGCCAGGCCCGGGTGAAGCTGGTCTCGACCCGGGAGCCGCCGGGCGCGATACCCAGCACGGTGACGCGATCCGAAGGAAGCCCGCGCAGATTGGTCTCGGTCAGCATCATCGGCAGGCCGTAGCGCTCGCCGAACTGCTGCGCGATGGCCTCGAAACCCACCGGATGCGGCGAGGGAGCCTGACCGCGGTGGTCGTCATAGAACCACTCGGGGTGGCAGTAGTAATCCAAGCCGAGCACGTCCACGTGCAGCGGTCGCAGGTCGAGCAGCGACTCCCCGCCCGCCTCCAGGACGCTCAACAGCGACGAGCGGCCCGAGTCGAGGTGCCTGCCGAGGGCGAGGTGGCGCCGGTCGTTCGCCAGGGCCGCCGTCAGCGCGCCCCGGGCCGACGCCGCGGTGGTGCTCCGCGGTGTCGACCCACACGTGGTGGGCAGCGGGAAGGGTCTCGCGCCAGCAGTGCGCTGCCTCCGCCAGCGCCGGCATGAACGAGCGCATCGCCCGCACGAAGCCCGCCACGCCCTGGTCATACGGCGGCCAGAGCGCCTGGTGACCGGTGACCGGTGAAGAAGAAGGTCGTGAGAGGCTCGTTCAGCAGCGTGTAGGCGGGCAACCACGGGTACCGCCGCGCGACGGCCTCGGCGAACCGGACGAACGCCGGCCCGAAGTCCGGACCACGGAAGCCGTCACGGAGCCAGTCTGGGTAGCTGGTGTGATGCCGCAGGTCCAGGATGACGACCGCGCCGGCGTCCCGCAGGCGCCCCAGCACCCGGTCGGTCTCGCCCCAGTTGAACAAGCCCCGCTCGGACTCCATCCGGTGCCAGCGAACGGGGTAGCGCAGGTGTCGCACGCCCGCGGCGAGCAGGCTCTCCACGTCGGCGTCGCGGTGCATGTCGTGCGAGCTCGCCTCGACGCCGTCGACCCCGAAGGCGGGCAGGTAGGTGCTCTCGAAGCCGCCGATGAACGTGCGCCCGACCGGTGGTAGCGGGTGCAGATCGCGACCGGCCGGCTGCTGGCCACGGGCGAGCTCCAGGTCCTCGCTCGGAGGCCCGGGTAATCGGGGCGGTGCCAGCGGAGTTCTTGCGCGCTTTCGCGGAGGCGTAGCGGTGCGGGACGTCTCCAGACTCGGCGAGCAATAAACGGGGGGCATCTACCGTGCCCGCAGCAGGATCTCGTTGTTGCAGGCCAGGATGGGAACGTAGTTGCGGGCGAGCGCCGCTGCCTGGTCCGGGCGGCTGGGGCCGTCTGTGTAGGTCGCTGCAGCGATCTGAGCCTCCAGGTTGTGGAACCGGTCGACTCCGCTGATGTGTATCCATGCGTAGTGAAAGGTACGGTCCTGCAGATAGCGCGCCTGGACGCCGTCGCCACCGATGTTGTTCGACCAGGAGGCGTCGACGAACTGGAGCGGGTGCCTGACCGGTTGATGCGAGACGTACGAGCTCCGGGCCGCGAACAGCGTGCCCACCGAAAGGATCGGCCGGTTGCCGGCGGTCTTGGCGAAGACGGTTGTGACGCGCTCGTAACTCCGTGTGCGTGCCAGGCTGGGGACTCGATAACAGGTCAGCGGCTGAGGGTGTCTGAGCAGCCCGTAGGTCGCCACTCCCTGCGCGAGCGGAGCGAGGCACGCTGCGGCCACGAGTGCGACCATGCCGGCGCCGGCGGCGCGGGCCGCGGCTTTGCCGCGACGCTGCGCGGCCAAGAGCACCTGCGGCATTGCGACCGCGCAGAACGACAGCGGTACGAACAGGTTGTTGGGATGCCGGACAAGGGCCGCGGAAGCCCACAACGACAGGGTGAACGCGATCGTCAGCGTAAGCCCATCTCGACTGGCGCGGCGCACGGCGCGAAGGAACAGCAGCACCAGCACACCGAGCAGCGCCAGCGCCGCAGCGGTGTTGTGCGTGAGGGTCGTCGACGCGAAGTCAGCCTCGCCGAGAAGCTCGTGGGCCGGGTCAAGACTGCCGCGCTTGCCCAAGAAGTACGCCTTGAGCGTGTCGGGCAGGTCCGGGACGTAGAAGACAAGGATGGCCGCGGTGGCGAGGACAGCTCCGGCCAGGTGTAGAACAACCACCCGTCCCAGGCTTCGGGGCGTCAGCCCACCGCGAACGACGATAACCGCGAGGGCGACGAGCATTGCCACCCAGGGAGCGATCACCTGGTACTTGCTCCAGAAGAGCGCCGCGAAGACGATCCCATCGAGGACCCACCACGCGTTCGCGACCCCGTCACGCTCTGGTTCGTCCAGCCAGCGGGTGACAAGCCAGAGTAGGAGCAGCACTCCCGGGACGGCGAGCTCCTCGCACGTGAACGAGGTAGGGACCGTGGCCACGCAGAGATAGATCAGCAGGCAAGACCCGACAGCGGCGACCGCGGCGAGCGCTCGGCGCTGGAGGTACTCGCGGGCGACGGCATAGGCGAGGCAGAGACTGCCGAACGCCAGCAGGCCGAGCGCCGCCAGGGGTGGCCCCATCGACCAAGGCCGGAGCCAGGCGAACAGTCTGAACAGGAGATAGAGAAATGGACCCTTCACGTCGTACACGTCCCGATAGGGCAGGAGTCCGTGCGCCCACGAGTTGCCCACCACCTGGTAGACGTAGACGTCGGAGTTGACGTCGTTGAACGTGGGGTAGAGGGGCGAGCAGCGAAACCGTACCAGTGCCATGCCGGTGGCCACCACGACGAAGACGACGCCGATCGCCGCTTGCGTCCAGCGGTGGGACGAAGCCGCTGCGCGGGGCAGCACGAGATGCATTGCTGCCCCCCGGTCGGGACGCGCTGAGCGGAAATGCCCTTCGACCCATGGACGCTGCTCCGAGCCCCTATCGCTGCAAGCCAGCACGTCCGCCTCATTACGACACGCAGATGCTCGCGCCCTCTGCGAAACACCACGTGAACGGGGGAAGAGCACTGACCAAACATTGGGAAATAATGCGTGCCACGGCACTACGAGCTAGGACATGTGCCTGAAGATGTTGGCACAGTAAGCATCTCGACGGCCATCGCGATGGGTGCCGTCGTACGTTCCGAGAGCTCGTCGGCTGGCGAGATCAGTTGAGGTGGAACATTCAGATGAGCGACGTCACGTCATTTGCAGGGCCATCAGTCAACGCTCGACCAGAGTTGAAGTGGAAACACCTGTGACGAATCGGCCCGACGTGTCGGTGATCATCCCGATGCACAACGCCAGTGCAACGATCACTGGCGTTGTGCAGTCGTTCCTCGAGATCCATGCAGCCTCAGTCGAGGTGATCGTGGTCGACGACGCGTCGACTGACGACTCGGTCGAGCGAGTCGCTGCGTTCGGCTCGCCCGAGGTAATCGTGGAGCGGTTCGCGGCCAACCGCGGCGCAGGGATCGCCCGGAACCGCGGCTTCGAGCGGGCAACCGGTCGTTACACGCTCTTCTTCGATGCCGATGACGAGATCCACCCGACCGCGCTCACCTCTGCAGTCGGGGCGCTCGATGACACCGGCGCCGACGTGGCCATGATGCCGTACCGATATCGGCGAGGTCACTCGCCACAGTTCGACTCGATGAACTCGTTTGACGCCGCCGTGTGGGCGCGTTACGCGACGTCACCGCGCCGACTGACTCGGCTCAGTGACGTACCGCAACTGCTGGGGTTCTCCAACTACCCGTGGAACAAGCTTGCCCGCACTGACCACTACCGGGACACCGGTTTACGGTACGGCAGCACGCCGGTCCACAACGACATCCTCGGCCACTGGCTGACGCTGCTGAACGCGCGCGGCATCCTGCTGCTCGATCAGCCACTGTGCACCCACATCGTGAACGAGGGCGGCCGCAACCTGACCAACCGGGAGAGCCGAGCACGGCTGAGCCTGGTGGATGCCTTGGAGGAGACCTACACCGCTCTCGAAGCTCGCCCGGACATGCGCAACCGGTTCTCACATCACTACTGGGACTTCGTGCTGCGTGTTGCCGCCTGGGCGACAACACGCATGACACCGGAGGTGCGCGACGCATTCAACCTCCGCCTGCAGCACCACGTGCTGAGGATGGATCTGGGCGATTTCACGCGAATCCGGCTACGGCGCGACTCCGGGTTAGCGACCCGCATCATCCGCCGCGCGCTGGCGTGAGAGACCGAAGGGAGGATCGTGGCTGACGTCAGCATCATCGTGACCGCGTACAACATCGAGGACTACATCGACCAGTGTCTCGACAGCGTTGCGGCGCAGACCCTGGGCGACATCGAGGTGTTGGTGGTCGACGATGGGTCGACCGACTCGACCCCACAGAAGATCGCCGACTTCTGCGACGGCGACCCGCGTTTCATCCCGCTGCTGCTGCCGGAGAACAGTCCCGGTGGCGTGGCGACTGCTGCCAACGCTGGTCTGGATCGAGCGACGTCTGCGTGGGTCGGTTTTGTCGACGGCGATGACTACGTCGAGCCGATCATGTTCGAGCGACTGATGGATGCTGCGGTCGCGGGTGACGCGGATTTGGCGATGTGTGGGTACCAGGAGGTCGACGACGGCTCAGGAGCGCGCCGCGACCCGGCTGATGCGCACCGGTGGGCGGAACTGACCGCGCCCTGCTACCAGCTGGACGTTCACACCCGCACCCAGGTGCTGCGGTTCATCGCCGTGCCCTGGCGCAAGCTGTACCGCCGCAGCCTCCTGGAGGACAACGGGATCCGTTTCCCCGTCAGTGACGGCTTCTACGAGGACAACCCGTTCCACTGGCGCGCGGTGATCTCAGCGCGCTCTTTGGCGGTCGTCCCCGAAGTGCTGTGCTACCACCGAGTCGGCCGGACCGGCCAGACCATGGCAGCCGGCGACGAGCGGATGTTCCAGATCTTCCGGCACCATGACACGATCCACATCTGGCTGGCCGGGCGACGGCTGCTCGACGTGTACGAGACCGCCCTTCTTGGCTGGGTGATCTCGCAGATGGAATGGATCGCCCGACGCACTCCGCCGTCGTTGCGCCGGACCTTGTTCGACACCTTGGTGCCGATCTTCGCGGAGTACTCGCAGGCCGCGATCGCACGCGCGCTGCGGGAGGGCAACAAGGGAGTGACTACGCAGCGGATGAGCGCAGCAGTGGCCCAACAGGACTACGGCAGCTTCGCTCGCACGCTCGCCAGCCGACCAGGCTCGAGCAACCCGCTCATCACGGCTGCATTCCACCTGAGACACTCGGGGCCGCAACACACGGCACTGCTCACCGGCCGGTACATCCGCAACACGCTGCACGGCAGTCGGCTGACCCGAGCCGTCAACCGCGCCCGGCGGCTCGGCCGCGAGCCGCGCACTCAGGACGTCATGTTCGCCCTGATGGTGATCCAGCAGGGGCTTCGCGGCGCGGACAGCCGGCTCAGCGACATGGAGGGCCAGCTTGCCGACATTCAGAACCAGCTCGCCGAGCTCAGCGCCCCACCCGTCACACGGTCAGACATGGACCAACAACGGCATTATGGCAGCGATGGCTATGACCGCCTCGAAGCTCCCGTCCGGAGCGGTTGAGGCCGGTGTCTGAGAATCTTCGTGTTCCTGCTGTCACCGCCGTTGATCGGCCGCGGTGGTCGGTGGTGATTCCGGTCCACAACTGCGCCGGCTATCTCGCACAGGCGCTGCCTGAGGTCCTCGCCCAGATCTCGGACCGGGACGACACGGAGATCATCGTCGTGGACGACGCCTCGAGCGACGAGCCGGCGCGGGTGGTCGAGCGTCTCGGTGGGGGTCGGGTGACCTACCGGCCGAATCCACGACATCTCGGGGCGGTCAACACGTTCAACCGGTGCGTCGAGCTCGCTACTGGCGAGCTGGTTCACCTGCTGCACGGGGACGATGCGGTCCTTCCCGGCTTCTACCCGGCCATGGAGCGAGCACTCGCCGACCCGACGGCGATCGCTGCTGTGTGCAGAGTCCAAGACGTGGACGCGCGCAACACGCCGACCTACGTCAGCCGGTCCTACCGGAGCGGCACCGGCGTCTGGACGAACGCGCTCGACGCGCTGGCGGTCTCGAACCGGGTACGGGCGCCGGGGATCGTCGTCCGCCGCGCGGCGTACGAGCAGGTCGGCGGATACCGGAGCGATCTGCCGCACGGAGCCGACTGGGAGATGTGGACCCGGCTCGCGGCGCACGGCCCCGTCGTGTTCGTCGACGAGGTTCTCGCAAGCTACCGGCGGCACGACACCTCCGACACCTCGACTCGGGTCCGGAGCGGGGCCAATGTCCGGGAGCGCGTCACCGTGATCGGCGTGTTGGGCGGCTACGTTGCGCCGAACCGACGGGCCCGCACCGCGCGCCGAGCGCTGGCATACGCAGTCGTGTTCGCCACCCGCACAGCGCTGTCGCTGCTAAGGGCCGGCGAGTGGGGCGCCGCCGCCCGACAGGGACGCGAGGCCGTCCGCTGTGCCTGGCTGCTGCCGCGCGGCGTTCCGATCGACCCCGCTCTGAGCGGGAACCCACGGTCGGCGGCCGTCGACCGGATTGCTACTGTCGGCGCGGAGCACGAAGAAGAGGCGATCAGGTGGCCGAAGCACCGTCCGTGACCGAACTGCTGGCGCAGATGTGCAACGAGCTGCGGATCGCCCGCACGATCCCGTCAACGGCCATAGCGTTGAGGCAGCGCGCTGTCGATCAAGGCGTCGACTACATCCTGTCCGACCCGCGCTTCGACAATGTCCAGGTCACCCTGAACAACGCCTCCACCATCACAGCGGCGCTCAATGCGGTGACTCTTCACGGAACGGTTGCGGAGTTCGGTGTCTACAAGGGCACCTCGTTGACGCAGATCGCCACGTTCTTTCCCGAGCGCACGGTACACGGCTTCGACAGTTTCGTCGGACTTCCAGATGCCTGGGGAGGTACATCGAAAGGTGCCGGCGCGTTCGACATCGGAGCGGAGCCCCCTCGGCTCTCTGTCCCCAACGTGGAGTTCCATGTCGGATGGTTCGACAACACCATCCCCCCGTTCGCACAGAAGTACTCCGGCCCACTGGCCTTCGCCCACCTCGACGCCGATCTCTACAGCTCGACGAGAACGGTGTTCGCGAGTATCGGTGACTGGTTCGTCGCCGGAACGATCCTCGTGTTCGATGAGTACTTCGGCTACCACGGCTGGCAGCGTCACGAGCACAAGGCGTTCCAAGAGTTCCTCTCGCGGACCGGGCTCTCCTTCGAGGCGATCAGCCTGGGTCACATGAACCTCGCGGTCCGTCTCCTCGACGCCTAAGGGGGCACGCCTCACTGCCCACGATGGGTACTGGACTGGTCGGCGGCTGCACAGTCGGACCCCTGTCTCGATCGGGGTCCGCAGCATTCCGCCTTCTGTCTACACCCCCGTGCCATCAATGGACTGGTGGCGCGACGCCTCCTGCATGTTAGCCAGATGCTCGCCTGAAGTTCGGATCCTCGACTCTCCTTGCTTGAGAAGCCTGCTGACACTGAGACGCATGACGTCGAAGCGCCCGTCCACCAGATGACGACACAACTGCAGCCCGGGCCGCCCTTGATGCCAACGGAGCGCGCCGGAGCGCTGCCCGCAGAAGCACGACGACGGACAACAAGCAGACCGAGGAGCCGGCCGACGGTGGGTGCCGTGGTCCTGAGCACGGGAAACCGTCCTGCCGAGCTCGCTCTCGCACTCTCCACTCTGCTGGAGCAGCGGGACATTGAGCTTGACGTGGTCGTCGTCGGCAACGGCTGGGAACCGCGAGGCTTACCCGTCGGCGTCCGCTCGCTTGCGCTGCCGAACAATGTCGGCGTCCCCCAAGGGCGCAACATTGGCGCGGCGCACGTCCGCGGCGAGCTGGTCTTCTTCTACGACGACGACGCGGCGCTTCCGAGCCCAGATGTGCTGTTCCGGCTCGCGACGGCCCTGGAGGCGCACCCTGGAGCTGCGCTCGTCCAGCCGAGACCGGTCGACCCCACGGGCCTTCCATCGCCGCGCCGCTGGGTTCCCCGGCTGCACGTCCACGACGGGCTAGGCGCAGGCGTCGTAGGGGTGTTCTGGGAGGGCGTGTTCCTCATCCGCCGCAGCGCCTTCGCGCAGGTCGGGTGCTGGCCCGGTAACTTCTTCTTCGGCCACGAGGGCATCGACCTGGCCTGGCGGCTATGGGACGCCGACTGGTGCCTGCGCTATGAACCAAGCATCGTCGTCCGACACCCAGCCAGGCCGCCGCACGCCACTGCCCTCTCGTACCGCCTCGACGCCCGGAATCGGGCCTGGGTTGCCCGTCGCAACCTGCCCCTGCCGCTTGCGCTGGTTCACGTCCTGGCATGGGCGCTGATCACCGTACTGCGAGCGCGGCGTGTCCACCCGCTGCCGCTGTGGTTTGCAGGGCTGCGTGAGGGTCTCACCAGCGACTGCGGTGCTCGGCGGCCGATGCGTTGGCGTACGGTCCTGCGGCTCACCGCCACGGGTCGGCCACCGATTCTGTAGACCTGGTGTCGGCCATCCAGGATTTGCGGTCCGCGTCGTGCCGCCGCGTGCCGAATCAGAAGTGGTTGCCTCTTGGATCGCACAACACTGGCAAGCGCCGCCCTGAACCGCGCGGCCTCAGTCCAGCAGCTAAGTGGGAGTGGGAGTGCCTGGCCAGCCATGCGTTGACCGCGGGCGCCTTGTGGGTGCCCGTAGTTGTCGCAGACCAGGTGCACGTCCAGGTGTTCGGGGACCTGCACGTCGATCTTAGTCAGGAGCTTCTTGAACTCGATTGCCCGGTAACGTCAGTGGATCGAGGTGATCACGCTCGCCGTCGGCGATGTTGAACGCGGCGAACAGTCTGGTCACCCCGTGGCGGACGTCGTCGTGGGTGCGTCGCTCGGGCATGCGCCCGGCTGGCGGAGGCCAGCAGCAGAGCGGTGGACGTGGCTGCTCCGACAGCGCAACGACGGATGGGCAGGCTCATGCAGATCTTCAGGAGGCGGTGGGCGGTCGTGCCGGAGGCCTGCGGCACGCTCCCCACAGCAGTCGGCCGCGCCGCCGATCGGGTCAGAGATCTCACCCGAACGAGTGACGCCGGCCTCAGCGCCAACCCGACCCCGTCCAGCTCGTCGCGGGCCAGGG
>JAABUS010005655.1_pt1 | contig 16135 bp, 19 predicted proteins | sample 5560161 | NCBI WGS metagenome assembly JAABUS01 (sample SAMN10711885, study PRJNA513376) | rock metagenome | isolation source: Antarctica rocks | place: Antarctica: Victoria Land, Trio Nunatak nord | collected 2016-01-04
CGACGAGTACCGCAAGTACCTCGAGCGCGACTCCGCGCTCGAGCGGCGCTTCCAGCAGATCAGGGTCGAGCAGCCCTCCACCGAGGAGACCGTGCAGATCCTCAAGGGCCTGCGCGAACGCTACGAGACCCACCACCGCGTCGGGATCACCGACGAGGCGCTGGAGGCGGCGGCCGAGCTGGCCGACCGCTACATCTCGGACCGCTTCCTGCCCGACAAGGCGATCGACCTGATCGACGAGGCCGCCTCGCGCGCGCGCATCAAGTCGATGACGGCCCCGCCCGTGTACCGCGACCTCGAGGAGGAGATCGAGACCACACGGCGCGACAAGGAGGCGGCGATCGAGGCGCAGGAGTTCGAGAAGGCCGCGAACCTGCGCGATTCCGAGCGCCAGCTCACCAACAAGAAGCGCGACCTCGAGGAGCAGTGGCGCTCGGGCGAGTCCGGCGAGCGCCCGGAGATCGGCGAGGAGGAGATCGCCGACATCGTCTCGATGTGGACCGGCATCCCGGTGTTCAAGCTCACCGAGGCGGAGACCCAGAAGTTGATGCGCATGGAGGAGGAGCTGCACAAGCGGGTGATCGGCCAGCACGCGGCCATCGAGGCCGTCTCAAAGGCGATCCGCCGTTCGCGCGCCGGCCTCAAGGACCCCAAGCGCCCCACCGGCTCGTTCATCTTCCTCGGCCCCTCGGGCGTGGGCAAGACCGAGCTGGGCCGCACGCTGGCCGAGTTCCTCTTCGGTGACGAGGAGGCGATGGTCCGCATCGACATGTCCGAGTACATGGAAAAGCACTCCGTGTCGCGGCTGGTGGGCTCGCCCCCGGGCTACATCGGATACGACGAGGGCGGTCAGCTCACCGAGGCCGTGCGGCGCAAGCCCTACAGCGTGCTGCTGCTCGATGAGATCGAGAAGGCCCACCCCGACGTGTTCAACATCCTCCTACAGATCCTGGAGGATGGCCGGCTCACCGACAGCCAGGGCCGCACGGTCGACTTCCGGAACGCGATCGTGATCATGACCTCGAACGTCGGAGCGTCGGAGATCGCGAGGAACACCGGCATCGGCTTCACCGTCGGCGACGCCGAGACGGGCGTCAATTACGACGACATGAAGAAGGGCATCATGGGCGAGCTGAAGAAGGTCTTCCGCCCGGAGTTCCTGAACCGCATCGACGAGGTCATCGTCTTCCACAAGCTGGCCAAGGACGAGATCAAGGAGATCGTGGAGCTGCTGCTCAAACGCATCCGCGAGTCGCTGGCCGAGCGCGAGCTCACGATGAACCTGTCCGACGATGCGGCCGACCTCCTGGTCGAGAAGGGCTGGGACCCGTCGATGGGCGCACGTCCGCTGCGTCGCGCGATCCAGCGCTACATCGAGGATCCACTGGCCGACGAGGTGCTGGCCCAGAACATGCCGCCCGGTTCCACCGTCGAGGTCGAGAAGGCGCCCGAGGGCGACGAGCAGGAAGTGAAGATCACCATCGCCAAGCCGGTGCGCGAGCGCGAGAAGGTTGGCGTGGGCGCTGAGGGCGGCGAGCAGCTGGCCGACGAGACGGGCGAGGGCCCGGTCGGGGCAGACGGGTCCGAGAGCACCGAGCTGCCCGACGTGCCCGACGTGCTGCCCGACGTTCCCGACGCTCCGCCGGCGCCGCCCGATGGCGACTCCGGGCCGAACTGACGCCTTCGTAGCGCCAGCCGGGTACGGCCGTCGTGGTCGTGGACATGCTCAACGCCTACGAGCACGCGGACGCTGATGCGCTGATCAGGGACGTGGAGCGCGTGGTCGATCCGATCCCGAGCTGCTGGAACGGGCCCGGCGCGAGGGCGCCGAGCTGATCTACGTAGGCCGATGACGGCAGGGGCGTTCCTAGCCCGGCCGATCACCGAGGACAGCCGATTCGAGAGCCTCGTCGAGGGTGAGGTCGTCGTGACCGACCCGAACCTGATGCACGGGGCGCTCCAGGGGCGGATCTTCGTCGCCCTCACAAGCTGGATCGCGCAAGGAGCGCTGCGGGGAAGCGTCCACCTCCCCGCCGACGTTCAGCTCGACTAGCACAACGTGTACAAGCCGGACATCCTGTGGTACTCGGAGTCGCGCAAGCCGGACCTGCGCGCACCGAGGCCCTATCCGATGCCCGACCTCGGTGCCGAAGTCAGATCACGGAGAACATGGCGTTTCGACATCGGAGCCAAGAAGCGCGGCTACGAGCGCCATGGGCTTGCCCGAGCTCTGGTTGGTCGACACCGAGGCGGCCGAGATCCTGGTCTTCAGGCGGTCGTCCGCCGACCCCGCCGAGTTCGACGTGGCCGTCGAGCTGGCGTTGAGCGACCACCTTACATCGCCGCGGCTGGGCGGCTTCTCACTCGGCCTGGCGGAGCTCTTCGCGGGTTGAAGGGTAGGGGAGCGCGGGCGTCTGCCGCCGAGCGGGTGCTTTCCAAGGTTAGGCGGCGACCGGGATGCCGGCTGCACGCGCGTGGGCTAGCCCAGCGCTCGAGCTGACCTGGGTCAGCCGCTCTGTCCAGGGCGAGGCACGGCGGCTGGTGCTCGGTCACCCAGGCCGACACGATCCGCACCTCGTCGACCTCCTCGGGCCTCACCGCCGCGCGGCCGGCTCGCACGCCCGCCAGGGCGGCGGCGCTGCGCCGGGCGAGCTCCCCGAGATCGTCGGGCAGTGGACCCCAGTCGGCCACCCGGCCACCGACCACCAGCAGCACGTCGTAGCACTCCTTGACGGGATGGCGCGCGAGTACCAGCCGCGGCTCGGCGTGCACCGCACCGAGGACGCCGCCGAGGCGGTCGAGCAGACCGGACAAGCGCGTCCTGCGCCGCAGCAGGGCCGCCGCGCGCTCGTAGCGGCGGTTGGCTGAAGCGGCGGCGATGCGGCTGTCGATCTCGGCCAGCAGGGCGTGGCCGGCGCCTTCTGGGGCCTCGAAGAGCGCGAGCGCCTTGTCCACCTGGCCGCGGTAGGCGTTCGGGTCGAGGTCGCCCAGGCACGGCGAGCAGCAGCGGCCCATCTGGCCGTAGACCGACGGGTGTTCGCGGAGCTGCATCTTGCGGCCACAGTGGCGCAGGCGATACAGGGAGCTGAGGTGGTCGGCCAGCTCTCCCGCCAGCCGCTTGCCGCGCAGCGGGCCGATGCTCACCGCATGGCCGGCGGCGGGCTCCGAGGACACCTCGAGCACCGGGTAGGCGATGTCGAGCCGGCAGCGCACGTAGGCCCAGCGGTCGGTGCGCTTGAGCGCGGTGTTGCCCGCCGGGCGCCACTGCTTGATCAGCCGGTTTTCGAGTACGAGCGCGCCCAGCTCGGAGTTGGTGGGCCGGTAGTCGACGATCTCAGCGCGCTCGGTCCATCCCGCCGGGGCGCAGAAGTGAGAGCGGGCTCGAGTCCGCAGCGATACCGACTTGCCCACGTAGAGCGCCCGGCCGCGCTCGTCGCGGAACACGTACACGCCGGGGTCGTCGGGCAGCTTGGAGAGGTCGGGGCGCTCGGCCGGCGTCCGGCGCCGCGCCTCGGGCTTGGCGGGCCGGCGCCTGCGCGGCCCGAGCAGCTCCACAGCCTCGCCGACCGTGCGAGCGTGCGCGCACAGCCGGCCGAACAGCGCGCAGAGCACCCGGGCGCAGGTGATCGCGTCGGGCAGTGCGCGGTGCGAGACCTCCACCTCGATGCCGAGGGCGTCGGCCAGCGCCGCCAGCCGGCGCTGGCGCACCAGCGGCGCGAAGCGCCGCGCCAGCGAGACCGTGCACAGCACCGGCGGGGCGGGCCACACCAGGCCCGCTCCTTCAAAGGCCTGACGCAGCACCCGGCGGTCGAAGGCGGCGTTGTGGGCCACCAGCACCCGGCCCTCGAGCATCCTCGCCAACTCGGGAAGAACCACGGCGGGGGTCGGGGCCGAGTCCACCATCTGCTGGGTGATCCCCGTGAAGCGCTCGATGCCGCGTGAGAGCGGGCGCTGCACGCGCACCAGTGACTCCCAGGTGTCGTGAGCCTCGCCGCCGCCCACGAGCACCGCGCCCACTTCGGTCAGCTCGCAGAGGTCGCCGGCGCGGCCGTTGGTCTCGGTGTCCACGGCCAGCAACTCGGTCGTAGCCAGGGGAAGCTCGCGCAGATCCACGGCCGGGCATGCAAGCGCGCGCCGCGGATGGGTTGGGCGAGAGCTTGCGCGCGCCGGGGGGGGCGAGAGACGTCCACCACCGCCCTTAGGTTGACGGGATGGCCCGTTCGCTCAGCCTCTTCGTCTGCTCCACCTGTGCCCACGAGTCGGCGAAGTGGCACGGTCGCTGCCCGGGCTGCGAGCAGTGGGACACACTGGTCGAACAGGCCCGCCCGACCGCCCCGGTCGGCGGCCGCAAGGGCGGTGGCCGCGGTCCCCGGCCGCTCACCCCGGTCGTGCTGGGCCAGGTCGAGTCGCCGCGCGTTCCCCGCCTTCGCACGGGCATCGGCGAGCTCGATCGCGTTCTCGGCGGCGGCATCGTGCCCGGGTCCCTGGTGCTTCTCGGTGGCTCCCCGGGCATCGGCAAGTCCACGATCACGGCCAGCGCGCTGGGCAACCTGGCGGCGGCCGGGCATCGCGTGCTCTACGTGTCGGGCGAGGAGTCGGCTGCGCAGGTGCGCCTGAGGGCGGAGCGGCTCGGAGCGGGCGCGCTGGCCGTCCCGATCGTGGCGGAGACCGACCTCGACACCGTGCTGGCGACGGTGGAGGCCGAGCGGCCGGACGTGTGCGTGGTCGACTCCGTCCAGGTGCTCCACGCGGCCTCTCTCAGCGGCGCCCCCGGTTCGGTGGGACAGGTCCGCGAGGTGGCCGGACGCCTGATGCGAGTGGCCAAGGAGCGCGGCACCGCCGTCGTGCTCGTTGGCCACGTGACCAAGGAGGGCGCTCTGGCGGGCCCGCGGGTGCTCGAGCACCTGGTCGACTGCGTCCTGAGCTTCGAGGGTGAGCGCGAGCGCACCTACCGCACGCTGCGAGCGTTGAAGAACCGCTTCGGGTCGACCAACGAGGCGGGTGTTTTTGAGATGCGCGACGAGGGGCTGGTGGAGGTCGAGGACGCGTCGGCGCGCTTCGTGGCCGAAGCCACGCGCGCCCCGGGCTCGGTCGTTCTGTGCGCGATGGAGGGCTCGCGCCCCCTGCTTGTGGAGGTGCAGGCGCTCGTGGCCCCCACGGAGCTCGTGCCCCCTCGGCGCATGGCCAACGGGGTCGACCGCAACCGGCTCGCGCTCGTTCTCGCCGTGCTGGCCCGCCACGCGGGCATCGGCGTCGGCTCGGCCGACGTGTTCGTGTCCCTGGCCGGGGGCGTGCGCGTGGACGAGCCCGGCGCGGACCTCGCGGTGGCGCTCGCCGTGGCCTCCGCCGTGCGCGGAGTGGCGCTGGGAGATGGGTCGCGGCCGCTCGCGGCCTTCGGAGAGCTCGGGCTCACCGGCGAGCTGCGCCACGCCGCGCACCCGGACCGCCGCCTGGCCGAGGCCGCCAAGTTCGGGCTACGAGGCGTCCTCTGTCCCGGGGAGCGGCTGCCGAACCTGCGCACCGCGTTGAGCAGCGTGCTCGGCGGCCCGGCGGCAGGCGCTCGCCGCGCCGCCTGAGCCCGGCTAGGCCCGCCACCGCCCCGAAGTCCCGGGCCCGCAACCTCAGGTGGGGGTCGGGGTTCTGGTCTTGACGGGCGGCCTCGGTGGCCGCATAGTTCGACACCCCGATCAAGGAGGATCCGTGCAGCCCCTCGTCTCTTGCCGCGGTCTGGCAGCGTTCTGCGCCGTCGCCGTACTGTCATCCCTGAGCCTTCCGTCCCTGGCGGGCGCCGGCTCTGCCGAAGCTTCTCCGGAGGCGCGTACGAGCGCCAAGTGCGACAAGGTGACTACACGCAACGGGGGCATTGCGGAGTTCATCAACACGGTCAAGGCCCGTTGCCGGGTCGGACGGCGCGTGGCGAGGAGGGCCAACGGCACCCGCTACCAGTTCCTCGGCTTCGATTGCAAGCTCCAGAAGAACGACGGCCTCCCGGGCAAGCTCTACGGGTGCGGCCGGGCCAAGAACGGCCAGGGCCAGGGGGTCGGCTTCATCTACCGCGCACCCTGAGGCGCTCGGCGCGGAGCGCCAAGCTGGGCTGCGAGAACCGAGGTACTACGCCGGTTCCGCATCGCAAAGCCAAAAGCCGGGCGATTTCCCGGCCTTTGCCGTACAATCGGCTAGATGGCCTACGCAGGGGACGATGTCACAGGGCTAGACGCTCGACAGGAACCCCGCTTGGTGAGGGCCCTCGAGATGATCGCTCCGGGCACGGCCGTGCGCGAGGGAGTGGACGCCATCGTCCAGGCTCGGACGGGCGCCCTCATCTGCATCGGTGACAGCGAGGATCTGTCCTTTCTGTACTCCGGAGGGCTCAAGCTCGAGGTCGACTACACGCCCGCGCTCCTGTTTCAGCTCGCGAAGATGGACGGCGCGATCATCCTGTCGTTCAACGGCACCAAGATCGGCTGGGCCAACGTGCAGCTGATGCCCGATCCGACGATCCTGTCGCTGGAGACCGGCACCCGTCACCGCACCGCCGAGCGTGTCTCCAAGCAGACCGACGCGCTTGTGATCGCCGTGTCCCAAGCCCGCAGCGTGGTATCGCTCTACCTCGACGGCGCCAAGTACATCCTCGAGGACATCCCGGTCGTGCTGGCCAAGGCCAACCAGGCGCTGGCCACCCTCGACAAGTACCGCAGCCGGCTCGACCAGGTGTCCACGCGGCTCACCGCGCTCGAGTTCGAGGGTGGGGTCACGTTGCACGACGTGCTCACCGTGGTGCAGCGCTCTGAGCTGGTGACCCGCATGGCGATGGAGATCGAGCGCTACATCGTCGAGCTGGGCGCCGAGGGACGCCTGATCGAGATGCAGCTCGAGGAGACGATGGTGGGAGTGGCCGCCGACAAGGCGGCCCTGGTGCACGATTACCTCTCCGAGCCGACCGACGAGAGCTTCGCGAGCGTTCTGGACGCGCTCGCGCGGCTGCCCCACCAGGATCTTCTGGACTTCGGCACGCTCGCCGAGCTGCTCGGCCACGACCGCAAGCTCAACACACTCGACCACCCGGTGTCTCCTCGAGGCCACCGCATCCTGGGGCGCATCCCGCGCCTGCCGAAGCTCGTGGTGCAGGGGATCGTGGGCGAGTTCGGCGGGCTCGAGGAGATCCTCGTGGCAAACGACGGCGAGCTCGAGTCGGTGGACGGCGTGGGCGACATGCGAGCAAAGGACATCAGGGAGGGGCTCCGCAGGCTTCAGGAGATCAACCTGGTGGACCGGTATCTGCAAACCTGATCACAGACCCACGGGCAGTGAGGCCCGGGGCTCTACGACCCTAGGAGGGACGTCATTTCCGAGACGGCGCTGGAGCACGACATCGAGGACCTCGAGATCACTCGGGACATGCCCCATATCGAATACGAGATCGGGGACCACGTGGTCTACCCGCATCACGGGGCAGGCAAGGTTCTCAAGAAGGAGCAAAAGGAAGTTCTCGGTGAGAAGCGCGAGTACCTCACCATCCAGATCCTGCACAACGACATGACCGTGATGGTTCCGTGCGAGAACGCCGGTCGTGCGGGGCTGCGGCGCGTGATCGGGGAGGAGGCCGTGACCAAGGTTCTGGCCGTCCTCCGCGACGACGTCAGCCAGATGCCCAAGAACTGGAACCGGCGCTTCAAGCACAACCGGGAGAAGATCAAGACCGGGGACGTATACGAGTTGTCCGAGGTGGTCCGCAACCTCGCGATCCGCGAATCCGAGAAGGGCCTCTCGACGGGCGAGAAGCAGATGTACACCCGTGCGAAGAAGATCCTCGCGTCCGAGCTGATGTACGCGCTCGAGATGGAGGAGGACGAGGCCGAGAACCATCTCGACTCGCTGATCGAAGAAGCACACAACGGCCGCAACGGCGTCGCGACCACGGCCGGCGCGTAGACGAACCGCCAGGTGAATGTCGTCGGCGTCATCGCCGCCGGCGGAAGCGGCGAACGCCTTGGCGCCGGCCGGCCCAAGGCGTTCGCCGTCCTGGGTGGCCGCCCCATGCTCGACTGGAGCGTCGAGGCGCTGGGCACGGCTTGCGATCGCGTCGTGCTCGCGGTGCCCCCGGGCTATGAGTGCGAGCCCGACCGGGTCGCGGGCGCCTCGTCGCGCTCGGCCTCGGTGCGCAACGCCCTCGAAGCCGCTCCCGAGGCCGAGCTCGTGGTGGTACACGACGCGGCCCGGCCGCTTCTGGAGCCTGATCTCGTGCGGCGGTGCATCCTCGCGGCGGGGAAAGCCGACGGCGCGATCGCCGCGGCACCCGTGACCGACACCGTCAAGGAGGCCGACCCGTCAGGCCAGGTCGTGCGCACGCTCGACCGATCCCGCCTGTGGTCGATCCAGACCCCGCAGGTCTTCCGGGCCGGCATCCTGCGCCGCGCGCTTGCCACCGACGACGCCACCCTGGCCGCCGCGACCGATGACGCCTCGCTCGTGGAGGCGCTCGGCGGCACGGTATTCGTGGTGGAGGCCTCGGCAGAGAACTTCAAGGTGACCACGGCGGCAGATCTGCGGCGCGCGGAAGGCATACTTGCGAGCCGATGCTGACCGACTACCACGTGCACCTGCGCCCCGACGATGAGAGCACCTCCGCCTCGGAGCACTTTACGGCCGCCAACGCCGACCGCTACCGCGAGACGGCGTCCGAGCGGGGGATCGAGGAGCTGGGGATCTCCGAGCACATGTACCGCTTCGTGCAGGCGCTGGACGTGTGGACGCACCCGTGGTGGCGCCACAACGCGCGCGACGACATCGACGCCTACTGCGAGTTCGTCCGCGAGGAGACCGACCTTCGGCTCGGTATCGAGGCCGACTTCGTACCTGGGCGCGAGGACAGGCTCGCCACGCTCCTCGACGCGCGGCGGTGGGACTACGTGGTGGGTTCGGTGCACTTCCTCGGCGACCAGGCGCTGGACATGCGCGGCGACTGGGACATCTGGCGCTCCGCCGATCCCGACAAGGTGTGGCGGCGCTACTTCGAGATGCTCGGCGAGGCCGCCCGCACAGGCATGTTCGACATCCTGGCCCACCCCGACCTGGTCAAGGTATGGGGCAAGGAGGCGCCCGCGCCCGAAGGTGACCTGCGCCACTTCTACGACTTGGCGATGGAGGGGATCGCTGAGTCCGGGGTGGCGATCGAGGTGTCCACGGCGGGGCTGCGCAAGCCGGTCGGCGAGATCTATCCCGACCGCGCCTTCCTCGAGATGTGCCTCGAGGCCGGTTGCCCGGTGGCGCTGTCCAGCGACGCCCACACACCTGACGAGCTCGGCCACGCCTACGAGCCCGCGCTCGAGTGGCTCTCGGAGGTTGGGGTGTCAGAGCTGGCGGTGTTCGAGCGGCGCAGCCGGCGGCTGGAGCCGATGGGGTGAGCGCCCGCTCGGGCATCGGCTATGACTCCCACCGCTTCGGGCAGGGGCGGCCGCTGGTGCTCGGCGGTGTCGAGGTCCCCGAGGCCGAGATGGGGCTCACCGGACACTCGGACGCCGATGTGCTCAGCCACGCCGCGATCGACGCGCTGCTGGGCGCCGCCGGGCTCGGGGACATCGGCCAGCACTACCCGGACACAGACGAGCGCTGGCGCGACGCGGACTCCCTGGTCCTGCTCCGAGAGGTCTGTCGCTTCCTGTCCGAACACGGATGGACCGTCCGCCACCTCGACGCCACGGTGATCTGCGAGGCGCCCAAGCTCGGAGCCCACCGTGACCCGATGCGCGCCCGGATCTCGGAGGCGGTCGGGCTTGCGCCGCTGGAGGTCAACGTCAAGTTCACCACCAACGAAGGCATGGGCTTCACCGGCCGGGGGGAGGGAATCGCGGCCCTGGCCGTGGCCACCGTCGAGCGTGCGGACTAGCCAGGAGCTCATCACGTTCGCCGCACCACAAGAGCCCGAGATCCCCAACTCACAGGCACGACCGTCGCGATCGTTCTGGGTTGTCGTACTTGTCGTGCTCCCCGTGCTCAACGTTCCGATCGGAGTGGCATTGGCCAGGTTCGGAGTCGCGGGCTTGGTGGTCCTCGCGCTCGAGCTGGCAGGCATCAACCGCTACCTGCGCCGCCGTGGGTTCGCCGCCGGCTGGGTGGCCTTGGCCGGCATTCTGTCGCTTGGGATCTCGATCGCGCTCATTTCGGTCTTGCTGTTCCTGGCGCTCACGAGGGGTTGCGACGGAGGCCCTTGCCTCAGCTGACCCCGGAAGCAGATCCGCGGGTGCCATAGCCTCCGCTCTGTGCGCGAGATACGCCTTCACGACACGCTGAGCGGATCGCTCAAGGCGCTCGAGCCGCGTGAGCCCGGCCGGGTGGGTGTCTACGCCTGCGGGCCGACGGTCTACGGCCGGGTTCACGTCGGAAACGCACGGCCGTTCGTGGTCTTCGCCCTGCTCAAGCGCTTCCTCGAGCACGAAGGCCACGAGGTCACGCTGGTCGAGAACGTGACCGACGTGAACGACAAGATCTACGACGCCGCGCGCGCGGCTGGGATGGCCAGCGGCGAGCTGGCCGCCCAGATGACCGCTTGCTACGAGCAGGACACCGACCGCCTCGGCCTCGGGCGCCCCGACCACGAGCCGAGGGCGGCGGAGTCGGTCGAGGGCATCGTCGACCTGATCGGTGCCCTGATCGACTCCGGGCACGCCTACGCGGCGGGCGGCGATGTGTACTTTCGCGTGGCCAGCTTCGAGGGCTACGGCAAGCTCTCCAACCGCCCGCGGGAGGAGATGGAGCAGGGCGAGGGCGACGACGCCGCCGACCTCAAGGAGAGCCCGCGCGACTTCGCCCTGTGGAAGGCGCACAAGGAGGGGGAGGACACCTCGTGGCCGGCCCCCTGGGGGCAGGGGCGGCCGGGCTGGCACATCGAGTGCTCGGCGATGGCTGAGCAGCTGCTGGGCGTCGACTTCGAGATCCACGGCGGCGGATCGGACCTGGTGTTTCCCCACCACGAGAACGAGATCGCCCAGACCGAGGCGGCCCGCGGCCAGCCGCTGGCGCGCATCTGGATGCACAACGGGCAGGTGCTTCTGGGCACGGAGAAGATGGCCAAGTCGGTTGGCAATGTGCGTCTGCTGCACGCGGCGCTCGACGAGCACGGCGCCGAGGCACTGGTCATGTACTTCGTGGCCGGCCATTACCGCCAGCCGATCGCCTTCTCCGCAGACGCGCTGGATGAGGCCGGGCGGGCGGTGGACCGCGTGCGCGAGCTCTGCCGCCGTCTGGAGCCGGGCGCCGAGGAGCCCGAAGCTCTCGACCACCACGCTGAGCGCTTCTTTGGAGCCCTGGCCGAGGATTTCAACACGGCAGCGGCCCGCGCCGTGCTGTTCGAGTGGGTCTCGGAGGCAAACCGCCGGCTGGCCGCGGGTGGGCGGCTGGCGCCGGGACGCTTCGCGGAGATGCTCTACGCGCTGGGGCTGGAAAGCCTGCTCGGGGCCGGCGCCGAGGGGACCGACCAGGCCGACCCGGAGGCCCAACGCCTGCTGGCCGAGCGCGAGGAGGCCCGGGCTGCGCGGGACTTCGATCGCGCCGACCGCTTGCGCGGCGAGCTGGGCGCGCGTGGCTATGAGGTGCGCGACACCGCTGAGGGCGCCCGGCTCGTGCGAATCTCGGACGGGTGATCGTCTACGGCCGCCACGCGGTCCGCGAGGCCCTGCGGGGCCCACGGACGGTGAGCGCCGTCTGGGCCACGCGCGGCGCAGCGCGGGAGGAGTGCCTACGCGGCGTCGAGGTCAGCGAGGTGGGAGCCACGGAGCTCGAGCGCCTCTGCGAGTCCACCGAGCACCAGGGGATGTGCGCTGAGGCCGGGCCCTACCGCTACGCCGATCCCAGCCGGCTGATGGAGGCCGAGCAGGCTCTGGTGCTGTGCCTCGACGAGGTGCAAGACCCTCACAACCTCGGAGCCGTGTGCCGGGTGGCGGAGTCCGCGGGGGCGACGGGGGTGGTCATCCCCGAGCGCCGATCGGCGGAGGTGACGCCCGCGGTGTGCAAGGCCTCCGCGGGGGCCGTCGAGCATCTGGCCCTCGCGCGCGTCGGCAACCTCGCCAACTGGCTGGGCGAGGCCAAGCAAGCGGGGGCATGGGTCTACGGCGCGGACGGTTCCTCACAGGCCGTCCCCTACGACGCCCCGGACTACCGTGGTCGAGTGGTCTTGGTGCTCGGCGCCGAGGGTCGGGGCCTGCGACCGCGGGTGGCGGGTGCCTGCGACCAGCTCGTCCGCCTGCCCCAGCGCGGGATGGTGGACTCGCTCAACGTCGCTACCGCCGCGTCGGCTCTCGTGTACGGAATCTTGCACTTTCGTGCCGAGGCACTTGACAGGGAGACATAACCGGGACATACTCGCCGCGAGATAACGCTGGAGTCGAGCCTTAGGGCGCGACGACCAGAAGAGCGCGGCGCCAGGGGAGGTAACGCGCAGCTGAGCTTCAGGGCCTCGCGAGGGGTCCGGAAGGAGCATTCATGGCTGCAGCAGTGTCCCAGGCGGTATCCCGTAGAACTCACGCTCAAGTCGAGCTTGAGGACAACTACTTGATAGCGCTGGCCAAGCAGGGTCGAAGCGATGCGTACGACCGCATCCTCAAGCGCTACTACGGCTTCGTGCGCCTCAAGGCGAGCTCGTACTTCCTGATCGGCGGTGACTCCGACGATCTGATCCAGGAGGGGATGGTCGGCCTATACAAGGCCGTCCGGGACTTTCGCACCGATCGCGAGTCGAGCTTTCGCAACTTCGCGGAGCTATGCATCACGCGCCAGATCATCACGGCGGTGAAGACCTCCACCCGCAACAAGCACACCCCGCTGAACGAATACGTCTCCTTCTCGGCCACCCCGGCGGCCTCGAGGGGCGATGGCGACCCGACCCTCGATGAGTTGCTGCCCGGGCCGACGGCTCACGACCCGGCCAATCAGGTGATCTCCACGGAGGAGCTGCACAGCCTGGTGGAGTGCCTTTCGAGCGTGCTGTCGGAGCTGGAGAGCTCGGTTCTGTCGCTGTACCTGGACGGTTACTCCTACGAGACGGTCGCCGAGCGACTGGAGTGCGACACCAAGACGGTGGACAACGCGCTTCAGCGCGTGAAGCGCAAGGTGGGCGCCCACCTCGACTCGCGGGCCGTTTACACTTGATCGGGTTTTGACGTCTCCCCCTGGGGGTAACCCGTGTGTAACCCCCTACGCAGGAGGACGCACAATGAGCATCATCGGACTCATCATCACCCTGATCGTCGCGGCCCTTGTCTATGCGCTCTGCCTGGCGCTCGGCCTGCCGTCGATCGTGGCGATCATCGCCGCAATCCTGGTCCTGCTGGTCGGAGTGCCCAGCGGCGGATTCGGCCTTGGAGGGCGCTTCGGAGGTCGAGGAACCACCCGGTAACCGACACAGAGCCGGAGGTCGGACTCGAACCGACGGCCTACGCTTTACAAGAGCGTTGCTCTACCAGCTGAGCTACTCCGGCACGCCGATCGAGTCTACGCCGTGCCTACCGCCACTTCGATGTCCCCGTGCCCGTTGGAGGACACGGGGACTTCGGGGGGCTCGTCGGCGCCTTCGACGTTGAGGCGCCGCTCGAGCTCCCCGACCACGAGACCGAACAGCAGGTGACGCCAGGTGGCCTGGGCGAAGGTGCGGCGGCTACCCCAGAGAGGGGTCAGCTCCTTGCGGGCCGGGTGGAACCGGTCGGAGAGGCGGCCGAGCGGGAACAGGGCCACGTGCTCGGCCATCGCCATCGTCACGGCGCGTACCACGAGAGGACCGGGAAGGAAAGGCCGCAGTTGCGCGTAGGTGGCGCCGAAGATGGCCCCGTTGGCCACGTGTACCGCCAGGCCGGCCGCGGGCCAGGCATCCCCGCGGGTGATCAGCTTGCCGAGCAGCTCGACATCGTCGTAGCCGCTGTCGAAGGCACGCTTGTCGGCCGGCTGCTGGGCGGCCCACACGCCTGCCGCCACCGCCCCCGCGATCGCTCCGTTCACGCTGCGCTTGGCATTCACAGCCCGGGAGCGTAACGCGCGGGCGCCCAGCGGGTAGCTGGGGGCATGCCGAGTACCCGCAGGTTGCGAGCGCCGGGCTGTCGCGCGCGCCGGGAGTAGGCTGGCCATGCGTGGACGAGGTCGCGGACAAGAGAAAGCTCGACGGCGACTTCACCGAGCTCTACCGGAGTCACCTGCGCGACGTCTACAGCTACGCCTACTACCGGATCGGCAATCACCACGACGCCGAGGACATCACCGAGCAGACCTTTCTGCAGGCCTACCGCCACTTCGAACGAGCCCAGCGCGAGTCCGACGGCAGGCCGCTGCGCCCGTGGCTGATCCGGATAGCCCACAACCTCGCCGCCAACTACTACCGCGACAGGTCTCGCCGTCCCCAGACCCAGCTCGAGGACGCCGCGGTGGTCTCTGCCCTGCACGACACCGAGGATTTGGTGGAGGGGCGTCAGGAGCTGGCGGACGTGCTCGAGGGAGTGGCCAAGCTCCCGGACGACCGGCGCGAGGCGCTGATCATGCGATTCTCCCTCGGCATGGACAACAAGGAGATCGCTCGTGCGCTGGACCGCACCGAAGGGGCCACCAAGGTGTTGATCCACCGAGCGATCAAGCAGTTGGAGCAGGGATTGAAGGAGGACGGCCATGAATGAGCTCGGCGACGTCGAAGCGCTGCTGCGCTCGGCCCTCACACCGGTGGAGCCGGCAGAGGGGCTCAGTGACCGCCTCGAGAGGGGGCTCTCCGAGATCACCGACGCCGCAGCCGAGGAGCTGGCCGACACCGAGCTCTCCGCCATGAGAGATCCGCGCAACTGGGGCCGTCCGGTGGCCGCCGCCGTGGTCGGTGGCACCGCTACAGCGGCGCTCGTGCTGGTGCGCGCGCGCCAGCGCCAGAAGAAGGGGCAGGCCCGAAGCGTGCGCGCGCTCGAGACCGGCGTCCAGGACTTCGCGGCCCAGCTGCGCCGGCGCCTCGGTTGACGCCCGGCAAGTCCAAGTTGGCCCATAAGCACTGATCCGCTCGAGTCGCGGCCTGCGAATAGAGCGCTAGGACGTGGGTTACAGCGACGACATGGAGAGCCTCGCCGACGAGGAGGTCATGCACCTCGTTCAGGGCGGCAACCCGCGCGCGTTCGAGCTTCTCTACGACCGTCACGGCGGCGCCAGCTTCTCACTCGCCTACCGGATGGTCGGCAACCGGGTGACCGCGGAGGACATCTCCCAGGAGGCGTTTCTCTCCATATGGCGCAGCCGGCACCGTTACCAGGCCGAACGCGGCAGCGTTCGCACCTGGGTGCTGGGGATCGTGCACCACCGGGCCATCGACGCCCTGAGGCGCAATCTCGTGCACGAGCGCCGGCGCAGCAGCGCGGAGGGCATCGAGGAGCGCCACGAGGCTCCGGAGCGCGAGCGCACCGATGTCGAAGCGGCCCGACGCGAGGAGGCGACACACGTGCGCTCGGCGCTCGCCGAGCTGCCCGACGAGCAGTGCCGCGTGATCGAGCTGGGCTACTTCGGCGGCTTCAGCCACAGCCAGATCGCGGAGATGCTGGACATGCCGATTGGCACGGTCAAGGGCCGCATGCGGCTGGGACTCGACAAGCTTAGGAAAGGCCTCAAGGAGAAGGTCGGATGAGCGTCGAGCGTCATCAGATCCACGAGGAAGACACTGGCGCCTACCTGCTGCGCGCTCTCACGGACGTAGAGGAGCAGCGCTTCGAGGCTCATCTCGAGGGGTGCGCCGTCTGCCAGGACGAGGTGTCGCGCCTGCGTCCTGCCGTGAACGCCCTCCCGCGGTCGGTCTATCCCGTGACTCCCCCGCGCTCGCTCAAGGCGAGCCTCATGGCGGAGGTCGAGCGCGACGTGCGCGACCGCGAGGAGGCCGCAGGGGTCGCGCGCCGTCCCAGCAAGATCGTTCGGATGCGCCGGCGCTTCGGCGGTGCCGGCCACGCCTTCGGCAGCCTGCGCCCGACGGTCGCCTGGGTGTCCGCGTCGGTGGTCCTGCTCGTAGGCGTCGTGAGCGGGGCGGCCGGGCTGTATGCCGTGACCGACGCCACCACCAGCGAAGAATCTTCTCGGTCCGTGGTCGCCCAGGTCGACAAGACCCGCGTGCCCTTTGCCAGCGGCAGCCTCCTGGTGC
>JAABUS010005656.1_pt1 | contig 16131 bp, 1 predicted proteins | sample 5560161 | NCBI WGS metagenome assembly JAABUS01 (sample SAMN10711885, study PRJNA513376) | rock metagenome | isolation source: Antarctica rocks | place: Antarctica: Victoria Land, Trio Nunatak nord | collected 2016-01-04
AAAATATAATTAAGAAAATTATAAGAAAATAATAAATATCTTAGCTTGCATATATAGAAAAACTTAGAATATACTTAAAGTAGACAATTTTAATAAAGATAATTGCAATATTTATTATTAAAAAATTATAACTTTTCTATATATCTTAGAGTTTAATAAAAATTTAAGTTTAACTTAAATAAAGTTAGATTTAAAATTATACTAAAGATTAATCTTTAATATATTCGAATTTTTTTTTTATCTTCGATATAGACAAAATTAATGCCAAAATAGCATAATATATATTGTATAGAAAATAGAATTACTTTATAAATTTTAAAATCTAATATTAATTTAAGTTTAAATTTAATTAAGTTAAGTTAAATATTATTTTTAAGAACAAATTTAAAACTTATATTAACTTGTTTTTAATTTGTTAATAAACAAACTTAATACAAAATATTACAACATTAATACTAGAAAGAAAAACTATATATATATAGAAGCTTAATAATAATTTAAATCTAAATAAAATCAAAACAATTTATATACTATTTTATAGATTATATCTTAAATATATTAGAGCTTAGCTAAAGAACTCGCAATATATAATATTAATATTTCGATAAAAGAATATATAGAGTTTAATTTGAGCAATTTTATAAGATTTGCTACTAGATATTATTTGTTATACTTTAAGAAAAATGTTAATAATATTATTATTATAGCTAGATTAATTAAATAATAAGTTTTGAATTTTTTTATTATTTAAAATTTATAAGCGCTTAATTGTTATTATTCTTTAATATATTCTTTTACTTAGTAATTAATAGTCAAGATTAAAAATATTAAGTCTTAATAATTTAATAATTATAATATGAGATGTTTATCTAGTTTGTTACGATACAATTTACGAGTTAATTGTATTGTAACAAATTAAAATATCTAAAGATCGCAAGTTCGAATCTTGCTTAAAACAATTCTTTTTTAATTTATTTTTCTAATTATTTTAGACAAATATGTGTTAATTACGTAATCGAGTTTCTTTAAATTTAAAATAACATTTTAAATTCTATATATTTAAAATGTTAAAATCTAAATTTTAATTAAACTAGATCAAACAAAATATTTAAAATATTGTTATTTAAAATTCTAAAATATTAGCTATTTTAAATTTTTAAAGATTAATATTAAATTAAATAAAAGCTTAATTATAATAGACTTTTTATTTGTTAGAGTTAAATCTAAATAAAGAGAATTCTTTTTCTAAGTTTCTTAAATAGATAAGATTAATTTCAAATCTTATAGTATTAAAGTTGTAGAAATTAAGACTTCTATATAAATATAATTATTTAATATTAATTTAAATTAAAATCTAATATAAATAGATTTTTCGTTTCTAGATATATTATATGTAAAATAGATCGAAACTTCTCTCAATTTCTTAAATAAATTAAATTAATATATAATTTTTTTATATTTTAATATTTCAATATTAAAAGATATAGTTTTATTAGATATACAATTATTAGTAATTGATTTAGCTTCAAATTAGATAAAAATCAATCTTACGTTATTAAGTAAATTAAATCTTAAATATAAAATAAGAGTTTTGTAAATTATTAAGCAAACAATATTAATATAAAGTATTGCAACTTTTACTTTTAAAAGATCGAAATATTTCTATTAATTTTACAATTTAATATTAGATTAAATTAAGATTTAATTACGTTACTTCTTGTAATATTTTTAAAATTTAATTCTAAAAAAATAAAAATTATGTAAATTTCTTTAAAATAAACAATATTAATAATTAATTTTATAATATTTTTATTTAAAAGATTAGAATTTTTTTTTAAAATTTATAATTTAATATTAAACTATATTTAAAATTAATATAAATAGTTTTTATATTATTCTAAAGATTAAGTTTAAAATATATAAAAGCTTAAATAGAATTTTCAAAATAGATATTATTGATAAAAAATATTGCATAGTTTAAACTTTGCAATACTTTTAATCTTTTTTTTGTCTAGATTTATTAATATTATTACTAGATTTTCTACGTAATAATATTGATTTATCTTGACTTTCGTATTCTTGATTTAAATTATAACTACAACTTGATTGCTTAGAATATAATAAATATAGAGATTATTATTTATTGTTATTTAGACTAGTTTAAGACTTGAAATTGCAAGTAAACAATACTTCTTCTTACTTTAATTAGAAAGAATCTCTAGTCTTTTAGAAATAACATAATTGTTTTTTATTCGAACAATTATCTAAGATTTCTAGACTTTTTAAGTTTTATTTACAACAACATAATACAAGTTATTTTAAACAAAGTATTAAGAAATTTAATTCTCTTCGAGAGAATCTAAAACAAACACTAATAAATAAGCAAGAAATTTCTTAAAATCTAAATATTTCAAAGTTCTTTCTTCTAAAATAATTAAAAAATAGATTTTTTAAAACTTAAAATTATCTTTATCTTTTGTATTTTCGCAATATTAAGATTGTTAATTCTATTTAAATTAGACTAACATAGAAGCTATAACTACAATCTAATAATATTTTTCTTTCACAAATATCTTATATATTTATAAGTGTCTTCTATAAAAATAATTACTTAAGATTCTTAAATTAAAAAATTTAAGATTACAATAATATAACTTGATCGAAACATTAAAGATTTTTAATGCTTTTTATATTAGATGAGTTTTTATTCTTCAAAAACTTAATAAGTAATATTTTATTTAATAAGTGTTATTAATCACGTAAAGATAAATAGATTTTAATTAAATATTAGAACTTTTAACATTATATAAGTTGTATTAAACAAAACATTTCTATATCTTATTTAAGCAAAATGTCTTAACTCTAAGCTTTTATATATAAATATAAATGTTAATTTTAAGTAAAAAATAGAATATAATTTATATAACTTAACTATTAAATTATATAGAGAAAATAAAAACTTAGTATCTATATATTCTTGCAAATACGTTATATATTAACTTGAATTTCGAAATAATCAAAGACTTTACTTTATTTTTTATAATATCTCGAAAAGAATTATACTATCAAATCTTTTTATTTTATCAAAATTAAGGAAAGAGATTATATAAAATAAATTAACTATCAAGTTCGATTAAACATTCTTAATATATTCTAATTTATTTAGATCAATAATTTCGAAATAAAGTTTAATTTCAATATTAAGAACATTTAAGAATACGAAACTATCAAATTTTAGAATTATTTTTAGAATTTTATTTCAAGAGTTGTTCGATCTATTATAGTAGATAAATTGGAATAAACTTTATATTCTACAATAGAAAATATTTATTTAAGTTAAATTATACTTCAACTTTTGAAATTCTTAACTTTGATAAAATATATTATACTATTTAATTATGCAATAAGATTAAACAACAAACAAAAAGATAACTCTAAAAGAATGTTTATTTAATTTGCGAGAAATTATCAACGCAATATCTATGCAAGCTTTAATTTATTTGAGCGCGCAATCTACACTATAATCTTAAATAGATATATCTTAAATATTAAATATTTCTTTTTAAATAAAATGTTAGAAGAAAAACATAGTTTTATCTTAACTATACTTTTGGAACTTTATTAATTTATTATTAATTTATTTTCTATTTAGAACACAATTAAGAGATTTCTTCAAATCTTCGAAATTAATAGACTATAAATAAATGGCGATAAAGAGAATAAAATCGAACTAAGAGATAAAAATATAATATTCTATATCAAAAGAAATCTAATAAAGAATAATTACTTAAGATTTCTAGATTAATAAATGTTTATCTACAACGATATAACGTAAATTGCATTAAATTTAACGCTAAAAAAATTTAAGTTAACAATAAATTCTAAACTATTAAAAGATATAATCTATAACAAAGTCTTATTCGCGCTTTAATATAAAGATGAAAGTTGTTTTCGATTACGACAACGCAATATAAATTGTATCGAACTAAATACTAGGAAAATCATTTATCTTAAAAAGAAATTAGCAAACACTAACAAATAAATGAAGAAGATTTCGATATCGAAACATTTAAACTTTCTTTTATCGAAAAAAACAAAAGATATAATTTAAAATAAATTTTCTAATCTTTATTTAAATAATATTAAGATTAGAGATTCTATTCAATTTAAACTATTGTGAAACTTGAACTTACAACTAGATATTGCAATATATTAGAAATACTAAATCTTAATTATAAGATTAATTCTAAGTTCGATCGAGAATATTTCTATTTTATTAGAAAGATTATCTTTAGATTACTTGGAATCTTCTTATTTATTTCTTAATTAAACAATATTAATAAGAAGTATTAAAGTATTTTAATTATGCATCATTGTAAAACTTTAAGAAATTAAAATATATTAAATTAACATTAAGTTTAATTAAACTAGTTTTAATCGCAATTGAAAGATTTGCTCTTAAATATTAAGAGACTTTTTCTAAATTTCTCGATTAAACAATATCTATAGAAAGTATCGCGACTTTAAGATTTCGTATTATATTTTAACTTTTTTAATTATATAAAAACAACGCTAAATTCAATTAAGTTAATTTTAATTTAAATAAAAGCATCTTATCTTAATTATTATAAAATTATATCTAAATTTCTTGATTAAGCAATATTAATATAGAATATTTTAGTATAAATATGTTGCAATGCTCTAATATCTACTTTTTGCATTATTAAATACGCAAAAACAAATAAAATTATATAAGATATTAGACGTTTGTTCGAATTATAATTAAGATAAAAGTTATCTATAATTACAATAACGCAACATAAATTGCATCGAATTAAATATTTGAAAAACTAATTATTTTCGAAAAAATAATAGATAAACTCTAATAAAATTTTAGAGATACGCTTAATATTAATATGTATAATTCTAAGCTTTAACTCTAAGTAAATTAACGTAGATTTTTGCTATTTATAAATAAATTAATTAAAGTTTTTTCTCTCTCTTTTCTTTATTATTTGTTTTGACGAACAACGAATAATTAAAATTAAAGCGCGAAAAATATTTAATATTTTTTTTGCAAATAAGTTGTTATCTTTTAGAGATTTAATAAGTAATGTTTTATTAAATATGCGCTATTAATTGCATAAGAATAAATGAAACTTTTAACGTAATAAATATTGTATTAAGCAAAATGTTACGCTACTACTTTCTAAGAGATCTTAGAAAGTATTAGAGAGAATTGTATTGTTAAAGAGATTTGTAGACGTCTTTAGACAATGTAAGCAATTATTTGATAACAAAGATTGCAACTAGATGTAGCAATAACAATAAGTAAGAACTTATCTTAAATTAAATACGATTTATAAGGAAGTCGTATCTAAGAAATCTATATATACTAAAGAAGATTCTTTTTGTTCGTTAAGTTCGTTATCGAGCATGTCGAACTTTGTTCGCTTTGTTTGTTGTTAAACATGTTAAGCTTTGTTCGCTTTGCTCGTTGTCGAACATGTCGAATTTTGTTCGCTTTGTTCGCTATCAAACATGTCGAACTCGTCTATTAGCGTGTCGAACAATGTTCGCTTGTTAAGTCGTCGAACATGCAAATAATTGTACTATATGCTACAAACTACTTCGTAAAATATATACTAGCTATAACGAGCTAGGGTCGTAACATAAAACTTTAAGAAAATTAAATATCTTTAAGAAAATAATAGACAAACTTTAACAAAATCTTGTAGATACACTTAACGTTAATATATATAACTCTAAGCTTTAATTCTAAGTAAATTAATATAGATTTTTGTTATTTATAAATAAATTAATTAAAGTCTTTTTTTTCTCTCTTTTTTATTATTTGTTTTGACGAACAACGAATAATTAAGATTAAAGCGCAAAAAATATTTAATATTTTTTTCGCAAATAAGTTGTTGTCTTTTAGAGATTTAATAAGTAACGCTTTATTAAGTATGCGTTATTAATTGCGCAAAAATATATAAAACTCTTAACGTAATAAATATCGCATTAGATAAAACTTTAAGAAAATTAAATATTTTCGAAAAAATAATAGATAAATTCTAACAAAATCTTGAAGATGCGTTTAATATTAATACGTATAAACGTCTTTTTATTTATATTATAGATTGCGATAGATTATTATTATCTATAAATTTGTTAATTAAAACTTTTTTTTCTCTTTTTTTTATTATTTGTTTCGACAAATAATAAATAATTAAGATTAATAAGTTCTCGTCTTTTAAAAACTTAACAAATAGCGCTCTATTTAGCATGCGCTATTAATTGCGTTAAGAGAGATAAAATTTTTAACATAATAAATATTGTATTAAGCAAAACTTTAAGAAAATTAAATATCTTCGAAAAAATAATAGATAAACTCTAATAAAATCTTGGAGATGCGTTTAATATTAATACGTATAAACGTCTTTTTATTTACAATCTAGATTAAGATAAATTGTTATTATCTATAAATTAATTAATTGAAGCTTTTTCTCTCTCTTTTCTTTACTATTTATTTTGGCAAATAACAAATAATCGAGATTAATAAAAGCGTTAACGTTATAATAATTATAGCGAGAGTTATTGTTCTATTAACAAAGTATAATATATATATAGACTATTATAATTTAACAATACAACATCAATTGCATCGAATCAAATACTAGAAAAATTAATTATTTTTAAAAAAATAATAGATAAACATTAATAAATTAGCGAAGAAAATCTTAATATCTAAACGTATAAACGTACTTTTATTAAAGAAAAAAGAACAAAAAAGATTTTCTAAAGTCTAAAATCAATTTTACATTTTGTACTTTTACTACGTTAGACTTGTTAATTTTATTTAAATTAAACTAATATAAGATTTAAAGTTACAATTAAGTTATACTTTTTTTTCTCTAATATTTTGTAGATTACGTAATCGAACTTTAAAAAATCTTTAATGTTTTTTTCGCAAATAAGTTGTTAACTTTTAAAGACTTAACAAGTAACATTTTATTTAATAGATATTATTAATTACGTTAAAAGAGATAAAACTTCTAATGTAACAAAAATTGCATCGAGCAAAACTTTAGAAAAATTAAATATTTCTAAGAAAATAATAGGCAAACTCTAACAAAATTTAAGAGATATACTTAAGATTAATATGTATAAACGTTCTTTTATTAATAACAAGAATAAAGCAAGCTAATATTATCTATAAATTAATTATTTGCAATTCTTTCTTTCTTTTCTTTCGTATAATCGCGATTTTAAATAATTAATATTTAAAATCGCAATTATTGATCTTTATAAAGCAAACGTTTGTTAAGAGCTTATATAGTATATTCTAGTAAATTTGATTAATCTAATTCTAAGTTAAGTTTAATAAAAAAACGTTTACACATATTAATGTTAAATGCTTCGACTAATATTTACTAGAGTTTTTCTAACAAATTTTAAGTTAAAATCTTTTAATATAATATTTAATTTAATATAAACTAGACTTTAAGACTTATTTAATCTTCTTTATTAATAAGCAATTCTATATAATTGTGTCTTTGTCTTATCTTAGATAAGAAATGCAAGAATAGCTATTAACGTTCTCTATAACTTTCTCTTTAATAGTAATATTGTATGTTGTTATATCTATCTATAACTTAAAATTCTTCTTATTGTTATATTAAAAATTTAAATGTTTAAGATTAATTTTAAAGAATATATAGTATTTTCAAAATTTGCGTTTTCGATATATTAAGATTAAAACTTACATTAAGACTAATTGTTAATTTTGGAATTTTCTAAATAAATAGTTTCTTCTAAAATAACAAAGCTAGTATAAAATTAAGATTAAGTTTAATTAAATTAGATTTTACGTAATTAAATAGATTTTATCTAAAATATTAATAAACTTTTTCAAAATTTCTTAAATAAGCAATATTAATACAAAGTATTATAACATTTATATTTAAGAATATTTTAAGAATTTAAATTAATAATAAAATTAATATTAAGTCGAATTAAATTAAATCTTGTCGCATTCGAAAGATTTTAACTTAAATATATAGAAATTATTTTAAAATTTCTTAATTAAACAATATTAATACAAAGTATTATAATATTTATATTCTATAATATTAAAATTACTTTAAAATAAAAATAAAAATTTATTAAATTAACGCTAGACTCGATTAAGTTAAATTTTATTATAGTTTAAAGATTTTATTTTAAATATTAAGAAACTTTCTTAAAATCTCTTGATTAAGCAATATTAATACAAAATATTATAGTATTTATATTTAAAAATATTTTAAGAGTTTATATTAATAATAAAGTTAATGTTAAACTCGATTAAATTAAATTTTATTATAATCGAAAGATCTTATCTTATTTATATAAAAACTTTTTCTAAATTTCTTAATTAAGTAATATTAATACAAAGTATTGCAACATTTATATTTAAAATTATTTTAAGAATTTAAATTAATATTAAAATTAATGTTAAGCTTAATTAAGCTAAATCTTATTATAATCGAAAAATTTTATCTTATATATATATAAAAACGTTTTTAAAAATTCTTGATTAAATAATAATAATACAAAGTATTGCAATATTAGATTTTGCAATACTTTAAAATTTGTTTTTATACAAAATTTATAATACTTTAAGTAGAGTATTGCTAATATAGTTGTTAGATTTAATCTTTAATATATACTAAATTTTTATAATGTTTCTAATTAGATAATATTAATATTAAATATTGCAACATTAAAATTTTGTCTAACTTAAAAACTTTTCTTTAAATAGAATTTACAATACTTTAAGCAAGAAATTGCTACAATAGTTGTTTAATATTCTTTAATAATTTTAATAATTTTAATTAATCTAATTCTAAGTTAAGTTTAATAGAAAAACGTTTATATATATTGACGTTAAGTGCTTTGACTAGTGTTTACTAGAATTTCTCTAACAAATTTTGAGCGAAAATCTCTTAATATAATATTTGATTTAATATAAAATAGACTTTGCGATTCTTTTAATTTTCTATAATAATAAGCAATTATAAGTAATTGTGTTCTTGTTTTGTCTTATATAAAAAATGCGAAAGTAATTTTTAACGTTCTCTATAACTTTTTCTTTAACAATAATATTAAAAATTTAAATATTTAAGATTAATTTTGAAGCATATATAGTATTTTTAAAATTTGCATTTTTAACGTATTAAGATTGAAACCCAAATTAGAACTAGCTACAAGTTTGAAAATTCTTAAAATAAATAATTTATTTCAAAGTTAAAAAACTAGTATAAAATTAAAATTAAACTTAATTAAATTAGATTTTACATAATTAAATAGATTTTATCTTAAATATTAAGAAACTTTTTCGAAATTTCTTAATTAGATAATATTGATGCAAAGTATTGTAGCATTTAGATTTAAGAATATTTTAAGAGTTTAAATTAATAATAAAATTAAAGCTAAGTTTAATTGAACTAAATTTTATTATAATCTAAAGATTTTATCTTAAATATTAAGAAACTTTTTCAAAATTTCTTAATTAAGCAATATTAATATAAAGTATTATAGTATTTACATTCTATAGAATCTTAAGTCTACAAAATAATAATAATTTTTTATTAAATTAACGTTAAGTTTTATCGAGCAAAATCTTATCGCAATTAAAAGATTTTATCTTAAATATTAAGAAACTTTTTCAAAATTTCTTAATTAGACAATATCGATACAAAGTATCGTCGCATTTACATTCTACAATATTAGAATTACTTTAAGATAATTCTAAAAATTTATTAAATTAACGCTAGATTCGATCAAGCTAAATTCTATTACAATCTAAAGATTTTATCTTAAATATTAAGAAACTTTCTTAAAATTTCTTGATTGAGCAATATTAATATAGAGTATCGCAATATTTATATTCGAGACTATTTTAAGAGTTTAAGTTAATATTAAGATTAACGTTAAGCTCGATCAAGTTAAATTTTATTATAATCGAAAGATCTTATCTTATATATATAGAAACTTTTTTAGAATTTCTTAATTAGGCAATATTAATACAAAGTATCGTAGCATTTACATGCTATAATATTAGAATTACTTTAAGATAAAAATAAAAATTTATTAAATTAACGCTTAACTTAATCGAGCTAAATTCTATTATTATTAAAAGATCTTATCTTAGATATAAAGAAACTTTTTTAAAATTTCTTGATTAAGTAATATTGATACAAAGTATTGTAGCATTTATATTCGAGAATATTTTAAGAGTTTATATTAATACTAAGATTAATACTAAGCTCGATCGAACTAAGTCTTATTATAATCGAAAGATTTTATCTTATCTATATAGAAACTTTTTTAAAAAAATTTAATTAAACAATATCGATGCAAAGTATTGTAGTATTTATATTCGAGATTATTTTAAGAGTTTAAATTAATATTAAGATTAACGCTAAGTCTAATTAAGCTAAATCTTATTACAATCGAAAGTTTTTATCTTATATATTAGATTGATTGTTTAATTCTAATAGTTGAAATCAAATTGCATAAATTATGAAAATACTAATTATATTAGACTAAAACTTGATCTAATTAGATATAACTTTTGGGTCGAGTTATAGATTTTGGGGAAAAAACGACTCGAACGATTAGTCTATTATATATATAGGAACTTTTTCAAAAATTCTTGATTAGACAATATCGATGCAAAGTATCGCAACATTTAGATTTTGCAATACTTTAAGATTTGCTTCTATACAAAATTTGCGATACTTTAAGCAAAGTATTGTTAATATAGTTGTTAGACAATATCGATATAGAGTATTGCAATATTTAGATTTTGCGATACTTTAAGATTTGCTTTTATACAAAATTTGCAATACTTTAGACAAAGTATTGCTAGTATAATTGTTAGAATATTTTAAGAGTTTAAATTAATAATAAAATCAAAGTTAAGTTCGATCGAACTAAATCTTATTGTAATCGAAAGATTTTATCTTATATATATAGAAATCTTTTTAAAATTTCTCGATTAGGCAATATTAATATAGAGTATCGCAATATTTATATACTATAATATTAAGATTACTTTAAGATAAAAATATTAAATTAACACTTAACTTAATCGAGCTAAATTTTATTATTATCAAAAGATCTTATCTTAGATATAGAGAAACTTTTTTAAAATTTCTCGATTAAGCAATATTAATGCAAAGTATCGCAATATTTATATTCGAGAATATTTTAAAGATTTATATTAATATTAAGATTAATATTAAGCTCGATCGAGCTAAGTCTTATTACAATCGAAAGATTTTATCTTATCTATATAGAAACTTTTTCAAAATTTCCTAATTGGGCAATATTAATGCAAAGTATCGCAACATTTATATTCGAGACTATTTTAAGAGTTTAAATTAATATTAAGATTAACGCTAAGTTTAATTAAGCTAAATCTTATCGCAATCGAAAGATTTTATCTTATATATATAGAAACTTTTTCAAAAATTCCTAATTAGATAATATCGATGTAGAGTATCGCAACATTTAGATTTTGCAATACTTTAAGATTTGCTCCTATACAAAATTTGCGATACTTTGGGCAAAGTATTGCTAGTATAATTGTTAGATATTATATATAAACTTATAAAGATAATAATAATAACAATAATAAAAGATAAAGATACAATTGCAAAAAAAGAAGATAAAAAGAGTAAAAACAAAATATTATAAATAGATCGAACTAATATAAGTATCGATTATATATTAAATTAAAGTTTTTTACTAGAAATATTATTAATAAAACTATATATAATTAATAATAATAGCAACAAGATATTTCTAGTTAAATATAATATTTACTAAATAAATAACACAATATAACTAAAAAGAATTATTAAAAAGATAAAAGAAAATTGTCTTAGATTAATTTAATTTTCTAGAATAAAAGCTTGCAACAAAGAAGTTAAGAATATTGTTCTTAAAACTTGTATAAATTATATTAACAAATAATTAATTAATTTACTAGTAAATATCTTATAAACAATTATACTTATAATAACGTTATATTTATTAAAGAATAATATATAATATAATTTTAATAAGTTAAACAAATATGTTGCAAGTAAAAATAAGTAATATAGCGCTAATTTCTATTATTATTTTTATAATTAACTAATAGTAACTAGTATTTAATTACAAATTTTGTAATTAATAATTAAATTATTGTTTAAACTTGTATTGTAAACAATTTATTATATCTAAAAAAACAAATTTATCTATAATTAAAATTGCAAAAACTAGCTTAAACTTATAAAGCAAAATAATAAAATATATATAAAGATTTAATAAATAAGATTTTGCAATAAACAATAATTAGAAGATAAAATTTAATACTAGATTTATAACAAATACGTTACAAACAAAAATAAGTAATATAGTGCTAATTACTATTATTTTTTTTTGATTAACTAATATTAACTAGCTCTTAACTATAATTTTATAATTAACAATTTAAATAAAAATAAATAATAAATTACAAATTTTATATTGTATTTAAACAATTGTAATCGATTATAATATAAACTTTTATTAATATATCTTAATATTAAAAGTAATATTAAAAGCTATTTATAAAGTTTGTTAAACAAATGCTTAAAGATAAATAAGAGAAATAATGAAATTTGTTCTTGTATTAATTTTTATAGGAAACAAAGAGATATAAGAGCATTTGCAATTGTTAAGCTTAAAAATATTAATATTCTATAATAATTACAATATTATATTATTGTTTTAAATTACTTTAATAATAATCTAAAGAAGTTAAAGACTAGAAAATAGATATTTTGACAAAAGAATTAAAAAGAACAAATGTAATCGAAATATTAACAAAGACGCAATTAAGTAAGTCTTTTTATTAGATTGCAAAAATCTTTAAGTTCTAATATTAATTGCTCTTAATTTTAATCTAAATATCTAAAATATTTATAGAATTTTCTCTTTTAGTTACTTTCTATAAAGTTAAGAGATTTTTAGTCTAAAATAATATTTTCTATATAAACAATAATAATAAAGCAATAAATATTAAATATTAAATTTAACTTTAATTAAAAGCAAAAAAACTTTAAGTATTTTGCAAAAAAATATAAATATAGAAATTTAATTTAGAAAACAAAGTATTTCTTTTCGAATTTGCAATCTTAATAATAATAATAAGTAAAAAAGATATATTAATAATTATAAAAAGTTTAATACGTAAAATATAACTAATAAATAGCAATAAAAAAGATAGAATTAAAATATTAAATATATAAATAATTTGTTTTTCTAAAAAACTTTTCGATCTTAAAGAGTTTGTCAATTTTAAAAAGTATTATCTTAAAAAAAAAGTTAATTCTAGAAAACTCGAAAACAAATTAGTATAAAGTAAAAATATAATATAAGAGCTAAAAAATTTAATATATTAATATCTTATTATAATATTATTGCTTTTATCTATTGCTAAATTTAAATTAATAATTAAATAATTTTCTTTAAAAATAAAAATAAAAGAACAAAATTATTAAAAAAGAATAAAAGATATAATTTTAATAAAGTAAATAATATTAATTGTTAAAAAAATCTCGAATACTTTTTAATTGCAACAAAAATACTTAAAGTCTTAATAATTAAGATTAAATTTTATAGATAATAATAATAAAAAACTAAAAAAACAAAACTTAATAGCAAATATAAATATAAACTTGAACAATATTATTATTAAAATAGATTTCTCGATAATCTTTTAAATATATAGAAAGTATTTAAGTTTTTTGTCGATAATAATATTAATTTTAAAAGAAAATACTTTTTTTAAAATAAAATATAAATATTTGTACTTTTAAGAAGATTAAAAATTGTAAAAATTAACAAAAAATTGCAAATATAATATAAAATCGAACAAATAAACAATAATTTTATTTATACTTTTTAGAGCATTAATTGTTGCTAAAATAATTAAGAGAACAAGTTTATTATTTAATACAATAAGATTATTTTACAAATTCTTATTAATTTATTTTATTAATTTAATTCTTAAAGTTTGTATTTTAACTCTTTTATTTATATTAATTTTTTATTGTACTTTCTTTTTAATTATTTCTTTTTTAGCAAAATTAATAAACTTAAGAAGATATTCTTTCTTTAATTTTGTTAACAAGATAATAAATATTAAAAATAAAATGAAAATATATTATATAATAATAGTCGAATAAAATTATTTAAAAAGTAATAATATTGTTAAAAGATAAATAAAAGTTAATAAATAATATAAAATAACAATAATAATAATAGTTATATAAGAGATTTGCTATATTATATTAATAAAAGACAAGAAAAAGTTCTTGAAAAAAAAATAGAAAAATTAAGAAAAAAATAGAAAAATAAATAAAAATTAACAATATTATAATCTAGCAAAATTAATATATTTAAGATTTATATTATTAATTAATCAAATGTTTTTTAAGAATTGCTATAAATTTAATATTATAAATATAAAATTAAATATTAAGATTATAATTAAAATAATATTAAATAAATAATAAAGTTAAATTAATTATTATTTGCTTTTATCTAATTAAATATATTAAATTTTTTGATTTTCTAAATATTTCTTTATTTAAAGATTAATATAATTGTATATTTAATATATATAACAAAGTATTAAATAAATAGAGTTTTAACATATATAAATATTTTGTATTAGTTTTTAAGATTTTTTATTTTTTTATTTTTGAAAAACTCTAAAGCAAATTAAGTATTAAAACAAACTATTAATAGCAATAATAAAAGTGCAGATCTAAATAAAATTTAGCAAATATATTATCTTTTTATATTATTATATAAACAAATATTTTTTTAATTACAATAGATAAATTTATATTTCTTACAATATTCTAAACTTATTTATTCTATAATTAAAAAACAATTTTGTTAATAAATATTTTTAATTTAAGAGTTGCAATAAAGTTTTAAGCTATTAAATTAATAATAGAAGTTTAAACTAATTGTTTAAATTAAATTAATTCTAAAAGTTAAAATCGAAAACTAAGTTATTAATAAATTTTATTATATATAATATACTAGTATACTATATATAGTAGTTTTTCTTAGATCGATTCTAATAATTGAAATTGAAACTTAAATCTTAATACAATTATATAATAAATTTAATTTCTAACAATTAGTTTATAGAAATTAAACAAAAAATAAGATTTTATTGTTTATTCTATTAAGATTCTTGTTAAATTAAAACTTTATTAAGTTTATCTTTAAGAATATTGTTATTACTTATATTATTAGTAATAACTTTAAAAAGTTTGTTCTTAATTTTAAAGAATTTTAATATCTTTATAAGCTTTAATATTGATTATTAATTTATATATTTAATATTAAGAGAAGTAAACTTAATAAAATATTTGCAATATTAAAATATAATATCAATTTAATATATTAATACTTTAAGATAAATAATTCTTTAAAAACTAAATTTTATATCTAAAACAATAAAAATATATTAAAAACTTTTTTAGATTTAATTTAATTTTGTTACAAACTTAATTAAAGTTTATAAAAATTAATTTTAATAATTTAATACAATCTAAAAGTACTAAATTTAATCGAAATATTTCTAGTAGTTTTCGAAAGTTTAAATTATTAATAGTTCGAAAAAGTAGATTTAAATTAATAAATATTTTGTATAGTTAATTTTTTCAATTATTTTAACTAAAAAATAATAGATTAATATAGTTTTTTTTCTATTAATATATTAGTTTTGCATTATTTATTTATATTATTAATAATAACTTATATAAATAAAGATTATATTAATTACTAATTATAATTTAAATCTTTTTTGTTTTAAACAAAATATAAATTAAAGATATTTCTTTATATTTAATATATTTGAATAATTATATATAATAAAATAATTTAATATTTTTTAATAACCTTTGCAAACAATTTTTGACAAGTTATTAATAACTAAAACTATTTAAATATATTTGTTTTAAAACTTAAATTATACTTTAATATTAATTTTTTTTAATTTAATATAAATAAACAAATCTATTTTAAATCTTA
>JAABUS010005657.1_pt1 | contig 16127 bp, 20 predicted proteins | sample 5560161 | NCBI WGS metagenome assembly JAABUS01 (sample SAMN10711885, study PRJNA513376) | rock metagenome | isolation source: Antarctica rocks | place: Antarctica: Victoria Land, Trio Nunatak nord | collected 2016-01-04
TTGCCATCTGTGGTGGGCAGTGTCCAGACAGCAGCTGCAGGATTGTCAGATGTGGCTTCCCAGCCTGTGATTGCAGCCATGCTCAAGACTACATTGGCTGTGTGGTCAGCACCTGAAGCTCATGACTCATCTGAGGTGTGTGAGATTTCTTTGTCATTGCTTCACGGGACTTGGTGGCTGAGTGCAAGACCATGGCTCGTGCCTCTAGTCAAAGTAGTCTGCGCATGCGTACTTACGCAAGCAGATTATGATTGCTGCAGTATCATCCGGCTGGCACCACTGAAACAGTAGCTACTGCATCCACTATTACTTTACGACCATGCAGCCATGTTGGTGATGACATCAAACTGATGTGCAGGAGCTGGTCAGCCAGAATGGGCATAGCTGGAGCTACACATTCTTGACTGGAAAGCAAGACGCTTGAGAAGGCAAGCAAGATGCTTGAGAAGGAAAGTAAGAAAGGAAAGCAAGACACTCGAGAAGGAGCCCCTTCTGAAGGAGCTGTAGACTGAAATCAGAGCCATAGACTAGTATTAATACACTAAGCAGTCACATATCTGTACTGTATACGCACTCAATGCAGGGTGCTTGTCGTGATTTGAATTGCTTGTCGAAGCTAGCATCAGGCCTGTGCCTTCTCATCCTCATGATGTATTCAACATGCTATTCAGAGCTTCAACATGCATACATGGCATGAAGTACCTGGCTTCAGCTGTCAGGCATTTCAGCAAGCTGTGAACATCAGTCTAGTCAACAGGGCGACCAGTCCAGTCTACAGTGTTTAGGATGCTCGTTGAGCAGCGGTGGCAGCACATGTGTACAGCAAACTGTGGCAGCTCTCCAGTTAGTTGCAAATAAAATTGCATGGGGCCCATCGCACAGCACATAATTGGTGACCGTGTCACACGACCATACACAGAATGAGCAGTGGAGTGTACATACGCTGTCACAGCAAGGCAGTCTCCAGCTTTTGTGAAATCATGTTATCCCAATGATTGACGACCTCCTGCCTGACTTGAAGTCAGGCTTCCTTGGATAACGGAAAAGTACAAGAGGTGTTCACTGCATCCTTTGGTGAGGTAAGTCAGCCTGGACTTTCAATAATGATAAGAGCTGGGGGTTGCACCCTCTTGGCTGACTTGCCAGTGTACCTCCTTTGGGGGCACTGTGCCACCAGCACTGCTACCGTCAAGCCTCTGTTTGCTTTGCAGTCCCTCAAAGCTGCTGGTGACACAGTGCCCCCCAAGGGAGGCACATTGGCAAGTCAGCATTGGGTGTCCACCAAACAGACGCATTCAGGAGCTGATAGAGGAGGTATGACACACTTTGCTGCGGCCATGTTCAGTGTCTACAATTTCTCCTTACACACACTGTGCGCTGCAGATGCAGGCTCCAGTCATTCTGATGGACTATAGCTTCCATTGCGTCCAGACATATACAGTGTCAGCTAGTGACATATACACCGTCAGCCGGTGACAAATTCTGTGGTGACTTTGACAGACTGCCAGCTGGAGTCGAGCAGCTGTTGGCAAAAGGATCCAAGAACCTTTCTTGGGATTCTTGCAGCCGCACTGGAAGCCCTTTGACAGAGGGACAAGGTAAAACGGGAAGCAGAGCATATATTGTACATCAAAATGCACTCTGTTACTACATGCAGTACTTCTCATGATAAACTGGGGGGGGCCTGCAGTAAAGCAGAGGCAGAGGGAGCACAATAACAAGGAAGCAGGTGCACAATGGCATATCTTGGAATTGTTTGAATGACATGCGTGCTCTGCTGCAAGAAAGCTCTGCCATGCAGCACTTCTCATGATTGGCTGCTGTGGCCTGCAGCGAAGCAGAAGCGGAGGGAGAGGCAGGTGGAGTCTTGAAGCAGGGATGAAGAAAGTGCACATTAACATACCTTGGTATTGCGCAACTGGGACTGTGCTTTGTTTCTGGACAGGTGTGCCATGCAGCTTTTCTCAGAATACACTGCTGTGGCCTACAGTTGTGAAGAGGAGGAAGCAAGAAGAAGGTTGGGAAAATGTGCAAGTTGGTTGTGAGATGGAGGGACCATGTGCAGAGCCCCTCCTGTCATCAGCCAAGAAACCAACATGGGAGACGGTTTCTGAATGGCTGCTTCATCTTGCTTGGAGCGTTATACCTTCCTGCGCCAGGCAACAAAAAAATCCAGACAACCTTTATTGTATGTATTTGTGGCAACTGGCCAGACTGAAGAATAGAGGGGAAGGTTGCATCGTCAAGCTCCAGTGAAACTATGTCAAGATCCGCTATGACAATTTCAGTACCAGCAGAGAGCACATGAGCCCTCACAGGGCAGACTTATTGGAATTCGGCATCAAGGAATTCATCGACAATACTTGCAAGTCCAACTGCAATTGGTCTCGGAGCTTGGCATTTTCATATCAGCGTGGTTGACCGAAGGCGACTTGCGTCAAGACTCTTGCTACATGTACGACATTCGAGCGCAACTGACAGTGTGGTGGTAAATTCATATTCAGATTCACAGGCACAGCATGTGTTCAGCCATTAGCAGTGAGACCGTGTTGTGATGCTTGCAAGATCGCGTCGAGTCTCCCTTATATGACCAAAGCTACGCACTACGTCGTAAGTTGATCTGCAATAGCGCTTTGACATCGCTCTCAAAAGACGCTGCACCGAGGCCTTGAAACGGGCATGGTGGCCAATATGCTGGTCACGAAGAATTTGGCCCTCAATAAAGTAGCCCAAGTGCTGGCCTATCTCAAAATAGAAATCGCTTCTCATCGAGACCAGGTATTGTTGCAAAATGTATGCCGGCAAGGACTTCTGCACCCCACAATTGCCCAACAAGTGGAGTATTTGCAGATTGTCGATGAAATTTTTCCTTTGCTGCTGACTTTTGGAGAGGCTGCAAATAATAATGACAAAGCTGGTAGCACAGAGATGGCCTTTGCTGCTATCCTGACCCAACTCCAAGCAGCTGCAATGCTGCTGCATCAACTGACATTGCTTGTCGTCAATCTGCTCTCACAGCTAGGCGCTCTGTGCTCAGAGCAAACGCGGAAGTCTACTGTCATATCAGGTGCGCATCTGCAGCCTACAAATGCCACCTACAAATGTCAAGCACTGTCCTGTGTCACCTGTGCTTCCTGTTCATGCAAAGGGCAGTATCTGAGTCCATACAAGACGTAGGGTACTGGAGTGTGTTTCCTGCTTGCCAGCACCTGTCACCTTCCTGACTCATCTCTCAGTCCAATCAATTTGCAAGAAGGAGCCTTGATGAACTTTCCATCGATGGGTCCTCAATGGAAACAATGGTTGCATTTTCATGTGCCAGCTAGCAACTTTGAGGAGGATTTCATTTGAGGACACCCATCATGCCTTGCAGGGCCCTATGCGCAATCCTGCATGTCCAGTGCAGCTGAAGGCCTCTGCCTCCTTTTAACACTGGACACCATCATTGGCAGAACACCTGCTGTGACTTCTGCAGCTGCAGCCTACTCACAGTGTGCCTCAAGCAAAGCTGAAAGCTGCAATTAGACGCCGTGTATTTGTGCATGCTGAGCATCAGTACAAGCACTAAATATAATGCACCAGCACTGGTCTGTCTTGCTTGAGCAGCAGACACCATTCAACTGCAAGTGTGTGCATGAGCATACACATCAGCACAGCTTTTGGCACAAGCACAGGCACAATCGTAGGCATTAGTACCATCAGAGGCCGTACATATCCTGGTGATGCTGCAGGATGCTGCATGTCATAGCTTCAAATCAAGAGCAGTTTGGCAGTGACAGGACGCAGCAGGCACAGCAGCAGCAATCTTGGGTTGCAGATCTCCAAGCAGGTTTGCTGAGTGGCAAAACTTTCCGCCGATTCCTGTCTCAACACTGTGGGCTGAACAGCAGCATGACTCAGATCTGCTGTCATCAGGCCTTTGCGCAAGCAGTCTCAGGCATGATCAGGTGCACAGCCAGCCCAAGCACTATCACTGCTGCTTCCTTCCTGCCTGTGTTCTACAGTTGTGTATGTGTTCGTGGCAATGTTGCATGATTGCATGTTGTTGTGCTGTACAGTTGCGCCAGTCCTCTTGTCATGCCAATACAAACCAGATCTTCTCGACAGGGACGTTGTCATGATGCATCCATTTGCTGTCTGACAGGCATAATTGGCAATCATTCTGCTTGCTATACAGCCTCCTGTGCCACAGCTTGTAGCTGCTGTTGCAGCTACTGCAAAGGTTACAGTGAACATCTGACAACAAAATCACACAGATCTGCGGTGTTTGGTATAGGGAACAGGTGCAATCAGCTGTTGAACGTATACAAAGCAAGGAAGAGGTTGCAGGGGATGGAGAGAGCCTTGTGGGACTGGTGTGCCTGGCTGCTGTGCATGCTCATGTTTGCTCCCAGCTGGGCGTGGACAAGAAGCTCACCAAGACTGTGCTAGATCTGCATCACAAGGTGTGCTACCAGGCCCTGCTCTGCATTACCCTGCCCTGCCCTGCCCTGCCCTGCCCTGCCCTGCCCTGCCCTGCCCTGCCCTGCCCTGCCCTGCCCTGCTCGCAATCAGGATTGTATAGTTGTCATCAGGAGATGCCTTGTTCTGTTCTGTTTCGTGCAGTCAGGCCTTTCGCTCAACATTCTTTTGTGCACAGAAGTTCAGCCAGCTGTCCACAGGTCTGCTTGTTGGAACAAGCTGCCATTTGTAATGATGTACCTTACAGTCAGTCGCAGACGGGCATGTCTGGTTGTGCTGGACAGCTGTCCCTCCCTCTGTCATTGCCTTGTAGCTTCTGTGGATGTTAAAACATGTGGTCCACATGCAGATTCCTCTGTTGCCAGTATACTGCAATCTGAGCATACATCCTGCCAGTTTCTTGTCCCAGATGCTGCCCTCAGCTGCTGACAAGTACATCCACGCCAGCTTTGTGCGAGAGGTGATGCTCTGCCAGTGCAACCCCCTGCAAAGCATTTGTGCGTTTATATAATGGAGCTGTGTACTGATTAAATGAGCTCTGCAGTGATTAAATGAGCTTTGCGTTGATTAAATGAGCTCTGCAATGGTTAAATGAGCTCTGCAATGATCAAATCAGCTCTGCAAGGATTAGGTGAGCTCTACTAACAATAACAAAATTCACGCTTTCCGGCTCATGATGAGCTAGGTATGTGCAGGGCAAGTCTTGTCTCTCCAGTGCAACCTATTCTGTGCATCCCTGTACAGCCTATCAATATGGCAGATTTGACAGTCACGTAACACAACATCATTGAAACTAGTCCTAGGGCGACCAGGTGGGCGAAGCTCCTTGACTTCACCAAACAAAAGCTTCTTAAGCAATCTATCATCAGGTATCCTGAAAATACGATTTAGCCACCTGAGTCTTTTGCCAGAGATGAGCTCTGCAATGACTGAATGAGCTCTGTAGACAGCTCTAAATAGTACACAACTTGCAGCTTTGCATGCATGCATGTTGTGTCCTTGACATGCATGTTGGCCTGTTGTCAAGCTCGCTTGCTTGGCGTCATGCAGGCGCTAGCTGAGCAGAGGGTGCAGGTGGAAAGTGGCATGAACAGCTATGGGCTGGAAATCCAACAGGCCAGTTTGACAGTGCTAGCCTGGCAGGCTCACATGGCAGGCCTTCATGCCACAACCAGGTGCAGCTGATTGACTTGTTTGATAGCAGTCTCTGAGAAACGACACTGCAAGGAATCTTTGCAAGGACTCAGGCATCATGTGGCAGTGCGTGGTGCAGGACTGGCTTGTCTGATTGATGCTGATTGATGCGTTGCTGTGTGTCTGTCATTCTTCCCTATGGTATATGTGGAAAACACCTAGGTCTGAGAGGCTGCATCTGATAGCAAAGCATGAGCCTCTAGGTCTGTTACGACATCTTGGGTTTGGCTCAGCTGCAAGTGCTTCCTCCTGCGCCTTCAGTGATGCTTTGCAGCATGCATTGCCTTTCTGTGTGTGACCTGTTGAACACAGCTTGCCGGTCAAACCAATGCCAAGGCACACACTTTGCTCCACTCTTGCCAGTGCTAGATGGAGCAGATGTACATGTTACCCTTGTCGTTGCACATCCTGAAGTCCACAAAATGAAAACAGCGGTAACAAGATTGAGACTGGTTGGTTACTGCAGGTCCAGTGAGGCACTGCTGACAAAACAGGCTGCAGCCTTGGTCAGGGGTGTTGATCTAGCAGCAGGCTTACGCAACCGGTTGCACCTGCTGCTGGATCTGCATGCTGCGGCATCAGTACCAGTCACGCAGCAGGCCCTCACCCTGTTTGTCAATTCCATCTGTCTTGTCAAGGTGAGCCGCCCTTCTCTGCTTCACTTCATCACGATTTCTCCCCACAAAATTGTCAACAGGCAGCGTGCAAACAATATCAACATTGATGGGGCTTCTGGGAATCTACCAACATTCACAAAACATTCTGTATTGCCAGCCTGAGATGTCGATGGCTGCTTGCCAATGACTGCATCAGCAAAACGTACATGAGTGCGCAATGCCAGGCATGTTTAGACTCTAGGTCTGCAGATTGCTCTCTTGCTGCAGGGGTGCTGGCTTGTCAATTTTGCAGGATACTGTCAGTTGACACCATCTGTGTTCTGGCTCACAAGAATTACCTCACACTTTCAGTCCTGCAACCTTCAATTACACATGTCTGTACAGTCTAGCACTGAGAGTAATGCAAACCACACTGGACACAGACTGCATGAGACAATCTGATGCTGGCACTAATCTATTCATGCCGCCTTTGTACCAAACTGCACACAGAACAAGCATACGGCCCTCATCTAAAGCCAGCTTGGCCTTGCATTGAGATGAGTATCAGTGCACATAAGAAGAGGTAGTAAATCTTGCAGGGTGTGAGCAAGACGTTTGAGGAGCATGACGCTGCCATCACTTCTGCCGTGCCACAGCTGGTGAACCACATCAGATCTGGCGCTCAGGTATGCACTCTTGCCTTCACCCCCACACTTGCACCCACACTTGTACCCACACCTGTACCCACACCTGTACCCACACTTGTACCCACACCTGTACCCACACCAACATTCACGCTCATGTTCAGACTCATGTCTTTGTCTGTGGGTCACAATAGTTGTCGCCTCTGCTGAGCAGCAGCAGGTCTGCAGCCTTAATATTCTGAACACAGCGCAGGGCTGGTTGAGAGCTGGAGCTGTTGAGTGTAGGGCCTGTTAGAGTTTGGTGGATGTTGAGTGCAAGGCTTGCTATTTGTGGGGCCACGCTTAGGCTGCCATTGATTGCAGGCATTGCCATTCGCACTGTTGATTGCGTGCCTGTTTGCACGCACTACTGCCGATTGCCTGAGTCTTCATGTGCAGTGCTGGTTATGCAAGCCGACCAGAGATGACGGTAAGTGACCCTGTCAAGTCTTGCGGCCAGTGAATGCAGGGTTGCTGTTTGGTGGGCTGATGAAGGCCTGATCCCAGGGCTTGTCACATACTTGGGACAGCTGATTGCGTGGACTAGAGATTGCAGTGCTGGGTCTGTTTGGATGCAGGGCTTGTTGAGCGCAATGGCAGCCAAGGTAAGAGCCAAGCAGCGGCACCTGGCCTCAACAGCGCCTTCCCTTCTGCAGTTCACCTCCACACGCACTGCAGCAGACAAGGCTTTGAAGGACGCCGAAACCGCCACTGAAGCAGCCCTGCAAGTCATAGCAGGTATGCCTTTGCTGTCAACTTTTGGCTCGGCTGATGCTTGACTGCATCTAGCATGTAGCTGCTGTTGCTATGCTGGCTGATACTTGAGGAACCATGGTACATATACAAGTAAGTGCCAGATTCCTGAGAAGGACATGCCTGCAGTGACCAGGTGCATGTTTGTGTACAGGACCAGCCACAAGTGAGCAGCTAGTGATGCTTGATCTGTGCGTGGATGCACTGAAGGCGACAGCGACTATCAGCAGCAACAGAATGCAGACCCTGGACTCTGCATTGCATACCCTCAGGGCTCTTATACGTTTGAAAGCAGCTGTGTCTCAGGTTGGTCTTCACACTCCCTCACACTCACAGCGTTGCCTGCACAAGCATTGTTGCTGAATCCACATGGAGCACCTTGGACTTGTCCTGCACATACCTAGCTCATCATGAGCTGGAAAGCGTTTTAATTATTATTATTATTATTATTGTTATTATTATTATTATTATTATTACTGTGGTGCAAAGCTGCAGCACGACATGAGGGCAGTCCTGCTGATGGCATGCAACCACACAGTACAGGCAGGGCAAAAGGCTGGGTGTCGATTTCTTGAAGTATGTGCACGCATACACATCATTGTGTGTGTTCAAAAGGCGTCAGCAGACCACTGTTATTGGCGATGTCAACTGTGAAATAGGTTCAGTCCGTTTTGAGCTGGTCACCTTTGGCTCTGCACAAGCAACAGCTTCCAGAACCAGTACTGCTAGCAGATGGCTAGGACAGACACTGTGGGTCTGTAAAGCCATGCTTGCTGCTCACACCTGGTGTGTCCAGGGCTGCTCACCTTTGCATGTCACCCGACAGCATTTTCTATGCCTGATGTCACTCGAGGTTGGGTGTGCATTGTGAACAGGCAAGCGACTGCAGCTGGCTGTACTTCGACCAAGGCTTGCTGGAGCCCATCTTTGCTGCTGCACTGAAGAGACCGCAGGAGGCTCATCAACTGCCCTGTATCCTGGCCGCCTTCATGGATGCACAGCAGCTGCTGCAGCACGCGCCTTTGCCACAGGACAGAGCAGGTGCTGCACCAAGGACACAGGTAATTTGCAATGACACAAATGGTGCAACTGCATGCTTAGCTACAGAAGTAGCTTGTAAATGGTTGCTCAATGTGTGGGCAGCTTTGTCTTGCGTGGACACAAGACAGCCATGTAAACAGATGCTGCTGATGCCACTGTGCAAGGGCACACTTGATCAGCTCTTTCAGTGGCCAAGTTCTCTTCTGCGGTCAGATTGTCTCTGAATGTGTTTGGCAGGCAAACATGTATGCAAACCTGGCACACTCTGCACTTGCTGCAGGCCATGCAGCACCTTCCAGCTAGGATCATGATGACCAGCTGTTCTACAGACAGGCCCAGTCGTAATACAACAGTGCTGATGTGGGATGATGTCAAACAAGTCACCATGCAGTCTGCTACAATGCAGTGTCTGATAGCTTTTGCTCTCTGCAGGTGTATGATGATCAGCTTTGGTCAACACTTGAGCAAGTGGTGCTGGTGCCGCTGTGTCAGCGCATTGAGACTGACCTCAGGTTGCATCACCATGCTGCCCTCCTGACTGGGGTCCCCCCCATGAACCCCCTTACTCATGATACCCTGGATGTCAACCCCTTGCTGGAAGTAGACAAGCTTGTTCTGTCTACCAGGGTAGTGAACATCAGGTGAAATCTGCCACCAGCAGCTTGCTGGGTGCCATTGACTTGTGTAATAGCTTGATCTGTCTACCAGGGCACTGTACATTGGGCAATGCTGGATACCAGCTGACGTCCAATCTGGGCTCTATTGCTCTGCTGCTGTTTGTTTGGGACGCCCTGCTATATATACTGCACCCCTCCCCACCCCATGCAGCGCCCCCACCACACCCCCCCCCCCCGGGCTTGTACTGGTTTCCAAACAACATGTTTCGCCCGATTTGGTGAATTTGATGTATGCAAACAGGAAAGGTAGCCAAAACCACTGCCCTTGCGATCGTGTCTGCAGGTCATACGTTGCACAGGGGTTGACAGCCAGCTTCCGCAGTCATACAGCTGTGTCCCCTCACGACTGGCAGACCTACGAGGAGATGCGCACTCTGGCGCTGGACAAGCACCATCTGCACCTTGGTGCCATAGACCTGCCGACGCAAGCTCCTGACCAAAGTAAGGCTGCTCGGGCTCTCCCCGAATGCTAAAAGATCATCGAAACAAAGCCCTGGGTGGACCTCAGCCTGTTGTTGTGTTGATGAGAGTTGACAACAGCACAAGTTATGAGCAACGAGCATTGATAAAGGTAGCATAAAAGTAATTGCGCTGGAGTCAGCATTGAGCTATTAGACATGCTTGGCTCATTGTTGACTGCTCTGAGCTTTGACGTATATGAGCTTTGATGTATATACACAGGTGCAAACATTGCATGGGCATGTGCAGCTGCAGCCTTTGTTGTCTTGTGTTGTTTGCATCCTGTCAGTGTGTCAAATGGGCCGGTACATTGCACCCTGACAAGTTTCTGGAAACTTGGAGCACAGTGACGATTCCTGCAACAAAGCTGCATGGTTACAAGATGATTGCAAGATCAGACACTTTTTGCAGAGTTTGTAGGTGTGAGCAAGACAAAACTTGCCTTTGATGCTGTGCCATACTGTTCTGTGCTGTTCCAAATTGGGCCTTCATGCAGGAGTGGATGTCCAAGCAGTCATACATCATCTGCCAGCATTTGTCTCGAGCTTTGACTACAGCCTGGTCAGCCAGACATTCCTACAGCGGCCAGCAGCAGCTGGTCGCATAGCACACTTAGACACTCTGTCAATACAGCATACAGCAGAGGCGCTGCAGGTCCACGGCTGCAGTCTCTTGGATCGCGCACAAGAAGCTGTCACCGAGGTTGTCACTGGACACATGCAAGACCTTTGTGAGGTGCTCAGCCAGCAGCAAGTGGTGACTGTCCTGGAAGCTGCTCAGGCAGCTATCAGGGCTTCTGCAGATGCTGAAGGGCAGGGCCTGGCTGCCCTGCAGCAGCAGGATCAGTCACAGCCAGCTCAGGCTTCAGACAGCATGAGGCAAGATACAGATGCTAGTGCACACACAAGTGCTCCAGACGCAGCGTCCAGCAGCTGTGGCAGCAGTGATACGCACAGACTTTGGTTGGAAGACTTGAGTGGGGCACAGCTGGTGGAGCATGCTGAAATGGTGCAGGCAGGCTTGCAGCAGCAGCAGCTTGCTGATGCACATCAGAGCTGCTTGGACTGTATAGCGGGGCTACTGACAGGTGCATCTACCTGATCATATTACTGTGCCATCATGCGCTGCCTGAGTGTGAAATTGTGTGCCATTTGTGCTGTCTGACGTGTCACGCTTTCCTCACAAGACATTAAAAGCACTTCCACACTTTTTGTTGCTTACTGCCCTGGCAGGCAAGTAATTGAGCACTGTGTCATAGATCATTGTAGACTCAATTGTGGACTAATTTGCATTCAAGCAAGCTGACAATTTTGTACATCCTGTAGGAATTGGAAATGCACTGGGGCTGCTCAGCAGCCTCCATCACGGTGCGCTGCAATACCAGTGGGACCTTGCACAGTATTCCAAAAGCATCTCAGAGCCCAACATTGACTCTAGCAAGCAATCTCAACATCGTGGCAACACCGGTGAGTGCCATTGAGCACATAAATGTGACAACTGCACAGTTTGTGACAGCAATGCTTCTGTTCCAATGCTGAAGGTCTGAAAACCCATTGGATGTGCTGCTTTCCAGAGTGCAGGTCCTGTTTCTTGTAAGTAACATAGTTTGATCTGCTGTCATTTAAGTGCATCTATGTTTCTTAGGGAAGTTGCTGTGCAGGTGAAGCTATCCTCGCTGTATTGGCACAAGCAAAAGATGCAGATGTGCAAAAGAGCCTGCCTGCGGTTTTCTTGCAAATAGCAGCTGCAGCTACCTTGTCAGCTGCTGACCATGGAGTCCAGAGCAAGGAGCAGGCAACAAGGCGCAGCCGCACTCTACCTAACGAGGCTCATATGTTTGCTGACGGCTTTGTTGTGGGCTTGTCATTTGCTTTGCAGGTAAGTTACCCGCCATACATCACACAAGTACGGCAGCATTGGCAATGTGGACATGCTGCGTGCTGGCTCATGCGTCACAACATTGCCATACTGACAGACCAGTCCAATTGCTGTAACACTAAACGCAGAGGGTGATGCTGCGCAGGCTTTGGGACAGCAGGAGCAGTTTGGCAATCTACAGTGGTGGAGAGCACTTGGTAAACATCATGATCAGCAGCAACAAAATCTGAGGGGTTGCACTGCTACCAAGACACAAGTATCCTCGACAGGAGCTGTATCTGTCACCTGGCTCCAGGGACTGTTCAGGCTTGGCAAAGATGCAGGTGCTCATCAGCATGTTAACCCCGATATGTTGTCAGAGGTGGACATGGGAAGAATGCAGCTACAGCTGCAACATCTGGAAAGAATGCAACAGGAAATAAAGTTAATACAAAGGACGTTTGAAGCTGTACCATCTGTTTGGACTAGAATATGAAATCATTGCACATGCTATTTTATTGTCTGTGGTATGAAGCGTCAAAAGTCTTGATACATGTCATGAAATAAGCAACTTCTAGCTCTGTGTAAGTCACTCCAGCACCTCCCAGCTCACGACGCAATGAACTTCAGCAGGCTCGATGAATACTGCAGAGCAAACACACAGCCGTCAGTGTCTGTCAGACGAAGCAGCAAGCATGTGTCTGTTGACAGAAGCAGTAAGCATGTGTCTGTTGACAGAAGCTGTAAGCATCTCACAATGAAAACATGCTCAGTTGCAAGGGCAAGACAATTAGGGCTTACTGAAAAAGCCTTTTCTGTCTCATCTAGGCACTTGTCCTTCTGTTCCCTTGTCCAGGTTTCGGCAACCTGAGGCAACCATCACAAGTATCAGCAGCATCTCAAGCTGCGCAGCAAAAATTACAGACACAGCATCCATGTATGTATATATAGTGTGTACGTGAGAACATGTGTCTTCTAGCAAGGCCACAGCAGGCATAGCATAGCTGGCTGGAGATGGGTGGCATGTTGTGCAAGCATACCAGCATGATCGGCATGGGAAAAGGTGTTGGTAAGACATGCACAGTTATAGAAGGATGGACATACCTCATTGATGCTATCCCGGACATTGCCAAGCAGCTCCTTGACATCACTGTCATACTTGTAGAAATTGAGCTGCTTGTTGTCTAGGATCATCTGAGACACTTTTGACCCAATCATGCGGCCTCCTGCCGTGTGAGCAAAGTATGTGTTATAGAAGTGGCACATAAACACCTGTGGTTCTGATTGAGACACCTCTCTCAAGAAGCTGCAGCAACACATGACCCTTGTGTCAGCTTAATTCCATGTGGCTGTGGGGCAGGAAAAGCATGTGTAGGCTTGTCAGTGCCTTGGTCTTCAACAGTTCTTTGATGCATAAGGCTTCCACATGTTTATTTCCTTTCAGAAATATGATGCTGCTGATGTCAGGCATGACTCACTTTGCATAATTGTTGCCTGGGCCATCAGCAGCTGGCTCTGGTTTCTGCAAGCTGTACTCAGCAGCTAGATTGTCGATGTCAGTGCTGACTGGACCAGCTCGCTCCAGTCCAGTGTGCTGAAAGCGAGCATCTGCAGATGCAGTCATGTAAGCAAAGGATGGTGCAACAGTGCATTGTGATTGGAGCAATTGCATATCCAGTTATGCAGCCTGGTACAAGCTAGTCAAGCATTGCATGCGTAAAATGTTTGTGTGACTTTGCAACTATTGGCTTGTTCACATGTATGTTGACATGTCTATGCAGCACACTGCAATGTGGAATGCCTCTGGTGGATGAGAATGCTGGACTCACATTCTGGCACGGGAGCTTGCTGCACAATTTGCTCTAGGGCATCATAGACAAGCTTGCTCTCAACTAGGAATCTCAAGTACCCTTCACGTGTTGGCTCCCACTGCAGCAAGGTTGCAGCAGGAATCAGCATGCTGACAAGACTTGGCAATGACTCAATTCGCAACACGATCTGCGTAGCAAATTATGTATATGCAAATTCACCCTTTGAAAAGGCTGAGGTGCTGCTTCCTTGCCTCCTTCCTTGGGTGCGTGATCCTTTGTGTGAAGCTTCATGGCAACAAACCGCATCTCTTCTACAAAGCCTGCAAACAGTATCAAGCATGGCAAAAAAATCATGTCAACTATGCCAGCAAATAGCTAAATATTCAAAGACAGAGGTGACAGTGCACAATCAAGCTCACAACAACCGCTGACGCTGTTGCGCCAATCATCGATCAAGAAAATGTTCTGAGCATGCACTGCACCTTTCTTTTCTCCTGGTCTGGCCTTCGATTTGGCAGGAGCTTCTGTAGCGTGCGCTTGAACTTTGCTCGGCCGGACAACTGTGCTTCTCAGAGGCCGACAAGCTTTTCTGGGAGCCAAGGCATGACTGTGTAGTATGTTTCTGAAGGCTTCTGTGGACGTTACCCTGCTGCTGGTCACACCAGGCACGCACACGTCACGCAGCAGTGCATTCGCCATATTAAATCTGCAACCAGATGAAATCCGGGCCTGTCAATTGACCTCAAAGATCTGTTGCTGTGCGAGTACGTTTGACGCTCGCAGACGATATCGAACAGACGCTCAGAACGTGCGGCAGCTTTTGATTGCTCTGCAAACAAACTAGACCTCGAATAGTTCACGTTGTACGATAATTGTACGGAACGGACAGACACGATTTATGCATAGGGTTTTGATCAAGTGGCTGTTTTCGGCCCAACCATCGCCCGACCCGCCCGCAGCATCAGCAGCACTAGCATCAACAATAGCAACAACAGGCAACAAGCAAGTACCAAGTAGCAAGCAGCTTCAAGCAAGCAGCAGCAGCTCCCAGCAACAGCACTGATAGCAGCAGCACCCACAGCACTAAGCAGCAGCGTTGTTCAGCACAGGCTATGATAGCATGGCTATGGTGGCATTGATACAGTAGTACTGTCACAATAATGAGCGTTGTACATGCACCCCAATGTTGTTAGTTGCCACGCTGTAAGGTTGTATGGCAAGCCAGCATGATTGCATGCTGTTGTGTACTTTGCGCTAGTTTATGCTGGCAGTGCCTGCACGTAACCTGCACTTACATTGTTCACAGCCAATCGGTGTCACTGTGAACATTGCATGTTTTGTTCCTGGTGAAATGCCAGGGTTGCCGTTGCGCCACTGCTTGTCAGATCAATTTTGTGGTTTTTACATGTCTGACCGGCACAGCTGCATCAGAAGGCAAAGCAGTTCAGCTGCCCCAACAAAGTAGAGGCAGCAGCAAGAGGGAAGGCAAGAGTGAGACAGATGCAAGCACACCGCATCATTTGGTGTGTAAGTACGTGCGTTCAAATCAATAGACTGCATGTATCTATGTTTAGCATGCATACATATGTGACTATACTTGCTGCTGCTTTGGCTGTACACATTGCAACTGTCACAGAGTTGCTTTTATGTCATACATGTGTACATCAACTATTGTCATGAGTCAGTCCATATTATGATGATCAGGATGATGTACTGTTGACATTGCGCTTTGCCACTCTCAGCATGAGTTGCCAAAGGCAGGTTTTCTTAACATAGCTGGCTTCATTGACCTACTGAATTTCCTTTTGATGCATTCACTGCAATCTGAGGCCAATTGCTGTATTACTGCCGTGCTCCTGCGTATTGTTCACATATTTTGCATGTTATAGTTCTTGTTTGTATGCATGTTACTGTATGCTTTGCATAATTATTGTGACGTGCTCATGCATACAGCTGCGGTCAGGGTGTACCTGAACCCGGCAAGTCACTGACGTTAGCTGCAAACTTGTGCATAGCAGCATGATGGTGCATGATCTTGACTGCTGATAGCAGCAGTACATAGCTAACAGCAGTGCTGCAGCTGGTTTTAAATATATGCCCCTCTTGACCTAATACAGTGGTGATTTGCAAAATGCAATATGTAGCATGACAGCCTTGTTGAAAGCTGCTGTCATTCTGCTTCTGCCTTTATGCTCAGCTGCTGCAGCCATACAGATCACAGACGAAGCGGTATCAAATGCCCACAGTGCGGCAGCTATATTTGCAGATGTGATGTTGAAGACTTGATGCAATGGTTGTGTCTCACACACTTTAGGGGTGAGATAGCTTGACAGCCTTGTGGGAAGCTACTGTCATTCTACTTCTGCCAATATGCACAGCTGTTGCAGCCATGCACTTCACAGATGGTATTGGCATCAAATGATCATTAAGCTTGCACATGTGACCCTGCAGACTCGATGCAATAAGCATGTTCCAGACACAGCAGACTAAGTAGGACGGCACATCCTGGAGATGACAACCTTGTGATCCCTCAAAAACATCCTTGGGTCTTGCAGGGTGCATGGCACAGGCATGGCAAAGAGGAGCTGTCCTGCA
>JAABUS010005658.1_pt1 | contig 16127 bp, 8 predicted proteins | sample 5560161 | NCBI WGS metagenome assembly JAABUS01 (sample SAMN10711885, study PRJNA513376) | rock metagenome | isolation source: Antarctica rocks | place: Antarctica: Victoria Land, Trio Nunatak nord | collected 2016-01-04
ATGGAAGCGATTCGGCAGATAATCAATTAATTACTCCTCTTCCGGTAGTAGATATTTTTATTCTGGGTGGTGTTTATATAAACCCTTATTTCTCTCCTCAATTCATAACCTTAACTGCTACAGCGGATGTTAGTAGCTTTACATTAAGAACTTACCATCATTTTCGATATAGATATATTCTTATTCCCGGCGGTACTGCTGCAGGCCGTAAACCTACTGGTGGTATTAACTGGAATAATTATGCTGAGGTAAAAAGATATCTTGGACTAAAGGATTAGCAGAAGATTGTTAGAAAGTGAGAAATAAGAGGATTATTGCCTGATTCGAAAAATAGCTGTAATAAAAGAGGCTATCTTCTAAGGCAGCCTCTTTTATTTATAAATAATATTAAAAAATGAGGCTGTCTTTTGCACAGCCTCATTTTTATGCTTACACTAATCTTTTTAAGGCTAAGTTTATCTCTTTGTAAAATTAAAAATCAAGTTTTATAAAAGGAAAAAGCGCAGCAGAATTAAAATAAGATCCGCTTAGAATAAAATAAACTTGTGATTTCATGCCTAGGTTTACCTTGGGCTGAAATTTGTATTCATACGCCAGTTCAGCAAAAGCTCCTCCATCATTAAGCTTGCTGTTCTTGTAATTTCTTTCTCTATCAATTACAAAATTTGTAAAAATCTCCACTTCCTGTTGTTGTGGCCTTATATAGAAAAGACCACCGCCAAAGGACAGTAAGCTTCTCTTTCTAATGTAGCTTTTGTTTATGCCGCCAAACCATATATTGTCAACATGATATATTTGGTGATCTAAACTTAATCCCACACCAGATAAAGTGTCCTCTACCTGAACATGTCTTGAAAAGCGTTGATATTGTAAGCCAAATTTTAAATCAATGTTTTTTTTCAAATGAATACCTATCAGCAATTCATTTGAAACACCAATAAACTTCTTTTTGAAAAAAGCTTTGTAATCAGAAGATGGAAAAGGCAGTGCTTCATCATAGCTTCTTACGAAAAATGAACCGGCTAAACCATAACCCGCTGATAAAAAAAATCTGGAAGGCTTTGCTTCTTTTGTTTGTGCGGTGCAAATAATAGAAAAACTTAAAGAAATAATCAGTAGTATTAAAGCCTTACTTTTTTTCATTGCTATAAATAATAAAACTTCTGGCACTTTTTCGGATGTAATTAAAAATTAAGCTTTATAAAAGGAAAAAACGCAACAGTATTAAAATAAGACCCACTTATAATATACCAGACTTGAGTTTTAAGGCCGATGTTTACCTTCGGCTGAAATTTGTATTCATACGCCAGTTCTGCATAAGCACCTAACTCATCAAGCCGGCCATTGAATTCCCGGTCAATAATATAGTTTGTAAAAACTTCAACTGTTTGCTGTTGTGCGGACCAAAAAAAAATGCCTGTTCCCCAGGAAAATTGGCTTTTTCGTCTATTATAATTTTTTGCCATGCCGCCAAACCACATATTGTCTGCATGTTGAATTCTATTATCCAAAAACAATCCCACCCCACGGGACAAGGTGTCGTTTACATACACCTTTCTTGTAAAGCGCTCACGATTAAAGCCCAATTTTATATCAATATTCTTTTTTAAGTGCAGACCTATTGCAATTTCCTGCGCTAACCCAACAAAATTTTTTTTTAAAAATGCTTTATAATATGATGAAGGAAAGGGCAATGCTTCATCATAGTCTCTTACATAAAAACTACCCGCAGCGCCAAAGCCTGCTGACAGAAAAATTTTGGACGGCTTTGCTTCTTTTGCTTGTGCTGTGCAAATAATGGAAAAGTTTAAAGAAATAATCAATAGTACTAAACCCTTACTTTTTTTCATTGCTGCATAAATAATAAAACTTCTGTCACTTTTTCGGTTGTAATCAAAAATTGAGTTTTATAAAAGGAAAAAGCGCAACAGAATTAAAGTAAGAACCACTTAGTATAAAAAAACCCTGTGATTTCATGCCTATGTTTACCTTTGGCTGAAACTTATATTCATACGCAAGTTCTCCATAAACACCTCCATCATTAAGCCTGCTGTTCTTATGATTTCTTTCTCTATCAATTATAATACGTGAAAAAATTTCAACTTCCTGTTGTTGAGGTCTTACATAAAAAAGACCGCCTCCCCAAGACAGTAAACTTTTCTTTCTAATATAGTTTTTGTTAATGCCCCCACACCATATATTATCGTTATGATATATTTGGTGATCCAAACTTAATATTACACCGTTTAAGGTATCCTCTACCTGTACATATCTTGAAAAACGTTGATATTGATAGCCAAATTTTATATCAACGTTTTTTTTCAGGTGTATACCTATCAGCAATACATTTGAAACACCAATAAACTTCTTTTTGAAAAAAGCTTTGTATTCAGAAGATGGAAAAGGCAGTGCTTCATCATAGCTTCTTACAAAAAATGAACCGGCTAAACCATAACCTGCCGATAGAAAAAATTTGGAAGGCTTGGCTTCTTTTGTTTGCGCTTGGCAAGCAGTTTTTGAAATTAGGATTATAATGATTAGAAAGATTTTCACGTTTATTGATTAAATGAAAAAAATCCCGGCAGGTATTTAACTGCCGGGATGATAATTAAGAAGTTAATAAATATGATATGGCCAGGTCCACCCAAATTCTTCATTGCATCCATAGATTGGCCAATAATAGCCAGCTGGCAAAAAGTCTGTATCGTACCTCGATCCTTTATCATCAGACATCAGGAATTGGCATCCCTGATCAAATTTTGCCGCCCGGAAGTAAGAATATCGGTCCATTTTTAATTGGCGTAGGGGTATATCCTGAGATACTACTTTTATGCTGTATCCAATGGTCCCGGCAATACTGCTTCCATCAGTTCGTTTTTTTAGAGTTGTGGTTATTGCGCCTGTAAAAGTTTGCTCTCCTTTATTATCATCTTCCCATACCGCTAAAACCTGTTCTTTATTATCTGTTTTCCAGTCTGGATCCCATACGCCATACAACTTGCGCCATCTTTTCTTATTGATGTCTTTTCTTTTAAATTTCTTATCAGGTCTAATAATGTCTCCATCCCAGTTTGTTACCTGTTCATCTTGAAACCTTAAATATCCGCTACCTCTTCCAATCACTAATTCCGAGCCTCCGCCATTTGCCTTGCTAAGACTTACAAAGTTATCTCTTTGAACAGTCATTCTTACCCAGCCTATAAAAACACGATTAGATTGCGGGCCAGGTAGTTGCGTGGGCGGGGTACAACCGACATGACACATTATATCTGCGCCGCCTCCAACTATATGGGTTTCATTAACCTCAGCATAAGCATCATTTACAGTCACTGTTGTGTAACACAATTTCATGGCATCTCTTGTGCCGCAGATATAGGGCTCACGTCCCGGTGCTGAGTTCGCTTCCCTGTCAGCAGTAACAATGGTGGCTGTGTTACCTCTTGGGGATGTATTTGTATTATCAAAATAGGCAGTTGTAAAGCCAGAACCAAAGTTTTCAGAATAGGGAAAATAAATGCAGGTACCGGAGGAATTGCTGTAAATTTCTATTGCCGTATCTGCCGCGGGCGGCGCAATAGCAAGTCCCTCACCTCGGGCTTGTGCTGTCGTAAGGCGGTTATTTGCATTATTATCCGGATTATTTAAACCCATCGCTTCTTTCAGCACCGGGTAGTCTCCTTTGCTTAGTGCTTCAAAAAACCGTCTTTTAAACACTCCTTCAGGCGACTTGTATTTTTTAAAGCTTTCAAATTTATACAGCGGGCTGGTTTCCGGAAAAAGCAAATCACGCAGCATTACGGACTCGTCGTCGTAGTACTCTGAATAAATAGCGGCATTTACTTCGTAGTAAGCTTTTCTGTCCTGGTATACATACTCAAGAATAGAAGCCACATCTTTGTTAACCTGCACCTGGTGCAGTTCTTTAGGTGTGGTAGGAAACTTAGCATCTTCGGTGGCATCTTTGATTGCCAAATCTGTTTTCTTACACGAAAATGCAATTAAACAAATAAACAGAATCCAATAAACGCGGGGGGGGGGTGATGAAAATTTTCATGATAATTGGTTTAGTTAAAGAAATGTTATTAAAAGTAACAGAACATCTTTTATAAACCTAATATATTGTAATAATTTTTTATAGTTTTTTATTCCTATGTATATAAATATAGAGTTCAGCACAACCGAACTTACATTAGAAATACTAATATTGGGAATTTAATCCTTATGAAAATGAAAACCTGTTATTCCGATAACTATTTCGTCTTTTCATACCTGCTGTCAATTCATTTTTAGATACAGGGGTAAAGTGCACCTCTTTTTTATTCATCATCAGCTTTCTTGTAAAAAAGAATAACGGTAATCTGTTGGCGGATTAAACGTTTCTTTAATAGTTCTTGCACTTAACCATCGGTATAGATTAATCATACTTCCGGCTTTATCATTTGTTCCGCTTGCCCTGCCTCCGCCAAAAGGTTGCTGGCCTACAACTGCTCCGGTAGGTTTATCGTTTATATAAAAGTTACCGGCACTATGCCTAAGCTTTTGTGCAGCCAACTCAACTGCGTGCCTGTCCTGTGAAATTATAGCACCGGTAAGAGCATAAGGGGAGGTTTTGTCAACAAAATCTAATGCCTCCTCAAACTTATCAGCATCGTAAGTATAAATGGTAAGAACTGGTCCAAAGATTTCTTCGCACATAGTTGCATACCGGGGATCATTGGTCTCAATAATAGTTGGCTCTACAAAATAACCCCTGGTTTTATCGCATTTACCACCAGCCAATATTTTAGCAGTTGAACCATCAATATTATCAATGTATCTTTTTATCTTATCAAAACTTTTTTCATCTATAACAGCTCCTAAGAAATTACTGAAATCTTCAACACTTCCCATTTTCATGCTTTCGACTTCAGCAACCAGTTTTGACTTAATTTCTTCAGCAAGATTAGTGGGTATATAAGCTCTAGAAGCAGCAGAACATTTCTGTCCCTGGTACTCAAAAGCACCCCGTGCCAGTGCGGTAACCACTACATCAACCTGGGCACTTTTGTGAGCAATCACAAAGTCTTTGCCGCCAGTTTCACCAACAATTCTGGGATAACCTTTGTAGCTGCCGATGTTTTCACCGATGGTCTTCCACATGTTGTTAAAGACGGCAGTCGAGCCTGTAAAGTGGACACCGGCAAAATCAGGATGTGTGAAGCATACATTTCCAAGTACCGGTCCTTCAACATAAATAAGGTTGATGACACCGTCAGGAAGACCGGCTTCTTTCATAATCCGCATAAACATTTGGGCTGCATAAACTTGTGTATCAGCCGGTTTCCATACAACTGCATTTCCACACATAGCTGCACTTGACGGCAGGTTACCGGCAATGGCAGTAAAGTTAAAAGGAGTAACTGCAAGTACGAATCCTTCTAGTCCTCTCCACTCAGTACGGTTGTGCATACCAGGACTTGATATCGGTTGTTGCTTATATATTTCTGTGAGAAAATAAACATTAAAACGTAAAAAATCTATTAACTCACATGCACTGTCAATCTCGGCCTGGTAAGCAGTTTTGCTTTGACCAAGCATGGTTGTTCCATTAATATAAGGACGATACTTTGAAGCTATAAGGTCAGCAGCTTTTAGAAAAATATGAGCCCTTGCTTCCCAACTTGTGTTCTCCCATGACTCCCTTACTTTTAATGCTGCATCTATTGCCTGCCTTACATGTCGCTCATCACCAAAGTGATAATGTCCTAACGTGTGAGTTTTTTCGTGCGGAGGATGTAACGATCTTTTATTGCCGGTACGTACTTCCTCTGCACCAATATACATCGGTATGTCAATCTCTTCTTTTTTCAATTCTGCCAATACCTTTTTTAATGCTGTTCTTTCCGGGCTTCCGGGAGCATAATTTAATACCGGTTCATTTAAAGGAATGGGGTAACTAAAATATCCTAAGCTCATAAGTGATTATTTAGAAAATAAACTGGAGAGGCGAAATTAGTTAATCCCTTTACATAAAAAGAGAAATCAACCTATATGATCAAATACACTTTCCCTTCAGCTTCTTTAATCTCATATAGATTAATCTTATCCTTTGCGGGGCCTGCCTTAACCTTACCTGTCTTAACATCGAACTGGCTGCCGTGCCATGGACATTGTACTGTACCACAAATCATGACTCCGCTTGCAAGTGAGGCGCCTCTGTGAGAGCAATGATCATCAAAAGCAACGTAACCATGTTCAGTCCGGGCAATTACGATGCGTTTATCTTTAGTATGTATAAGTTTCATTTGATCAACCTGCAGTTCATCTATATCACAAACTTCTAAAGGTCCTGTCTTTTCATTTATATATAGTTCCTTCCATTTTCCTGCTCCGGCATATCTTATGTCGACTCCTATTTGGTTTCGGTACACTAAAGTTCCACCCATCCATCCTGCAACCAACGTCAAAGCTACTCCTGTCAGTTCAAATAATAAAATGATATAAGGAGAAATGTTATCTCTGTACTTGAGATATAAAGCAACCCCAAAAATGATAAGAACAATTGTATTAATCAATCCATGTTTAGCTCCTCTCTTTTTAGCAGAGCTATCAGGTGGAATAACAGATAAATAATCAATAACCCCGGGAATTGCTGCAAGTACTGCACCGGCTATTCCGGCAATATGCACATACTTGCCGGTGACGCTGTATTCTGCATCATTAGAAAATACAGCTAAGGCATCAAACAACAGAGTACCTATATAAAATGCGATAGGAAAACTAACGAGTACAGGATGGAGAGGATGACTTTTAATGCTTGCTTTGCTTTTCATAGATTATTCTTTCTATAAATATCCATAAAAAAACAAACATTATTTCAATTTTGTTTGAGCGAAATAGGGATGGTCAGGGTTTACAATTAATTCCTGGCGTAAAGGATGAATTAAAACATCCATATCTTCTAAAGGAATTGACCCTAGTAAAACTTCTGAATCTCCGGGTAATACCATTGCCCTGCAGGTAGTCTGACGGTTTTTAAATCTCAATTCAACAGGTGCTACCACATCACATTGGACAATATCTCCGGTAGCTAACTGGGCTTTGCGTTTTTCCACAACCCGCAACTGTAGCTGCTCCTGTATATTTTCGTTAATAGCAAGCATATAAGAACCTGAATCAACCAGAGCTGTGACCCACATTCGCTTTACTTCATCCTTGTCCATGTACCCGCGTCGTACTAATTCAAGGTCACCTCCATTAATCAATTCTATCTCAGCATATATTAATCCCATAATAGTAATTTAAACGATAGATAAAGTTTAGGCACGTCTTTAAAAAGTTCCGGTAAAGTTACAGAGTTTGAACCACTAAGGCACAAAGACACCAAGTTCACAAAGACTTTGTGCAGCTTTGTGTTCTTCGTGTCTTTGTGGTTTTCTATCTCAATAAGACACTTACTTCAATTCAAGTGTCCTAGGGAACCTGAGATTGATATTTATTCTGCTGATCGCCGCCAGAAAAATATCTTATCGTAATCCCGTTATAAACAAAAAGAGTCCGGATAATATTCCTAAACTCTTTCTATTTATTTATTATTTATTGTTTTATTATTTATTTATTTTATTATGCTACTTCCTGTACTTCCTGATTCCTGAACACCACTACCCCGTCAAACACATCTACCAACACAGGTTTTGTTTTATCTATATCTCCGGCTAAAATTCTTTTGCTCAAAGGATTAATAACTTCCTTCTGAATCAATCGCTTCAATGGTCTTGCACCGAACTGAGGATTGTAACCATTTTGAGCAAGGTAATCAAGAGCATATTCACTGAACTCGAGTTGAAAACCACTATTTTGTTCTACAAGTCTCTTTAGATTATTAAGCTGAATGCGTATGATACCTTTTATTTCTTTCTTCATCAGTGGCTGGAACATAATTACTTCATCTATCCTGTTTAAAAATTCAGGACGTATGCTTTGTTTTAGCAGGTTAATGACTTCGACTTTAGCTTTTTCAACTACTTCTTCTTTATTATACTCATCCACATCTTCGAAAGCTTCCTGAATAATCTGGCTGCCCATGTTGCTAGTCATAATGATAATGGTATTCTTAAAGTTTACGGTGCGACCTTTATTATCTGTTAAACGTCCATCGTCCAAAACCTGCAATAAAACATTATATACGTCAGGATGCGCTTTTTCAATCTCATCAAGCAATATCACGCTATATGGTTTGCGTCGTACAGCTTCGGTTAACTGTCCTCCTTCATCATAGCCAACATATCCCGGAGGCGCACCTACCAGCCGACTTACGGTGTGTTTCTCCTGGTACTCACTCATGTCTATCCTGGTCATCATAGTTTCGTCATCAAACAGGTATTCTGCCAATGCCTTTGCCAATTCTGTTTTACCAACACCGGTCGTACCAAGAAATATAAAGGAGCCGATGGGCTTTTTCGGATCGTGCAAACCTGCACGGCTTCTTCTTATTGCATCAGCGACAGCTTCAATAGCTTCATCCTGTCCTACTACCCTCTTGTGCAGTTCGTCTTCAAGCTTCAATAGCTTTTCTTTTTCACCCTGCATCATTTTAGCAACAGGTATACCTGTTGCTTTTGCCACATTTTCTGCAATATCTTCGGCATCTACCTCTTCCTTCAGCAACCGTTTATTCTCACTTATTTCATCAAGCTTTTGAGAATATTCTGCAATGATTCTTTCCTGCTCCTGCACTTTACCATAACGAATTTCGGCCACTCTCCCATATTCACCATTACGTTCCGCCTGCTCAGCCTGGTGTTTTAGATTCTCTATTTCTGCTTTAGCATTTTGTATTTTTTCCACCAGTTCTTTTTCCTGCTGCCACTTTGCTTTCAATGTATCTCTTTCGAGGCTTAGTGTGCTTATATCTAATGCTAACTGTTTTAGTTTATCTTCATCATTTTCCCTTTTAATTGCTTCCCGCTCTATTTCTAACTGGCGTATCCTTCTCTCCAGTTCATCCAGTTCTTCAGGCATGCTGTTCATTTCAAGGCGAAGCTTTGCAGCGCTTTCATCTATCAGGTCAATGGCTTTATCAGGCAGAAAACGGTCGGTAATATAACGGCTTGATAACTCTACAGCAGCTATGATTGCTTCATCTTTTATACGCACATGGTGATGGGTTTCATAACGATCTTTCAGACCACGTAAAATAGAAACTGCATCTTCGATGTTTGGCTCGTCTATCAGCACCTTTTGAAAACGGCGCTCGAGAGCTTTATCTTTTTCAAAATATTTCTGGTACTCATTTAAAGTAGTTGCACCAATTGCGCGAAGTTCACCCCTTGCAAGCGCAGGTTTTAAAATGTTTGCAGCATCCATTGCACCTTCGCCGCCTCCAGCTCCGATAAGTGTATGAATTTCATCTATAAACAATATGATTTCGCCACTGCTTTCAGCTACTTCTTTCACCACACTTTTGAGGCGCTCTTCAAACTCACCTTTATATTTTGCACCTGCTATCAACTGTCCCATATCAAGAGCAAAAATTATTTTGCTTTTGAGATTTTCAGGCACATCTCCGTTCACTATTCTGTGAGCTAATCCTTCTGCAATAGCAGTCTTACCAACGCCTGGCTCGCCAACTAAAATCGGATTATTTTTGCTGCGGCGTGATAAGATATGCAGTGTACGACGAATTTCTTCATCACGTCCGATAACAGGGTCAAGCTTGCCATCACGGGCCATATCGTTTAAATTACGGGCATACTTTTGCAGTGCATTATACTGCTGAGACGAACTCTGGGAATTAACTGTTGATCCTTTCCGCAAATCAAGAATTGCAGCTTTCAGACCTTTTTCAGTAACGCCGGCATCTTTTAGCAGACGGCCCATATCGTCATTGCCATGCACTATAGCAAGAACTAAATGTTCTACGCTCACAAATTCATCTCTAAAATCCTTTATAACGGAATTAGCACGTAATAGTGCATTGTTTAGATCACGGCTTATATTTTGGGCCGGTTCTGTGCCCGATACTTTAGGCAGTTTGCCAATTGATTCTTCTACTTTGGTTTTTACAAAAGCAACATTTACATTGTTCTTTTTAAGCAAAAAATCCACAGGGCTGTTCTCATCATCCAGTAAGGCTTTCAACACATGATTAGTTTCAATATTTGGATTACTATTATTAAAAGCGATTTGCTGCGCCTGCTGAATGATCTCCTGTGCTTTGATTGTATAGTTGTTTAAGTTCATATTAATATCTAAATAATTTTTTTGATTAAGTTAATAATTTTTTAAACCTGTTATCCTTTTCAACTTTCTAAATGTTTTCTTCAGGAAGTTTTTCAGACATTAGCATCTTATAAGACTGTACTCATTCTTTGCTATATATCGTGTTTAAAAACAATTTCAACAGATATTATAAGTATTGTATTTATAATAAATGATTTAGTAAATTCTAATAATCATACTCAAATCGTTATCCAACTGCAAAATAAAGGTTAGAGTGACAGACTATTATTAAACCAACTGCCTGAAAGTCATACCACTAAAAGATTTAATGAAAAAAAAGCATATTAGTAATAAATAACAACAGATGAGAAAAAAGTGAAAAAGTATTCACCAGTAAAATGCTTTTCCTTTTTCTTGTTATACTATTTCAAAAGGTTAAGCTAATTTTTTGTAAATATTCATTAGCAGCTATTTTATCAAACCCTCTTCAGGATATTTATTATACTTTTAAATTCAATACAGGTTTGCATTCAAAATTTTCGGTTATTAGTCCTCTTGGGGGAGGACACCTAAGACTGCGATTAAACAGGGTTTTATCTCACATACGCTAAAGCTTGCGAAAATTTGAAAAGCATCTACAAATGATTTTTTACTGGCCTGCAAAAATTTCTACTATATAAGAAATTATAAGGTATTAGTGTTAAAAGGTAAAAAATTATAACTGATAATAATAATTATTATTGATCGTTTTTAAGCCTACTAACTTTTTATGTAGGTTTGAATTCCAATCCATTTGTATATGAGTATAAAAAAGACAACATCTGATGGTGATATAAATACCATAGATACAATTGCGGCAGATGAAATTGAAGCTGTTGTTGCTGATCCGGTAAAAAAGAAAAGCAATGGCAATGGCAAGGTTAAACAAAAAACAATTTCATCTTATAAGAATGATGAGTCAGCACCAGAACTGGACAGACGCGAACTGCTAAGAGTATTATCCGAAGTAAAAAACGGAAATTTCAACGTCCGCATGCCTATTGATCTTCTTGGCATTGATGGCAAAATTTGTGATACGCTGAATGATATTATTTACCTGAATGAAAAGCTGATGGATGAGCTTACCCTTGCAGGTAAGACTATTGGAAAGCAGGGTAAATTAAATCACCGCGTTGAGCTTCCTTTTGCAAAAGGTTCGTGGAATACAGGGGTGGATTCCATTAACAACCTCATATCTGACCTCGTGCACCCTACTGTTGAAATTGCACACGTAATTGGCTCCGTGGCAAAAGGTAACCTGTCACAGGAAATGCCTTTGCAAATAGGGGATCATGTGTTGCAGGGCGAATTTTCGCGTATTGCCAAAGAAGTGAATGACATGGTGAAGCAGTTAAACCTTTTCTCCATGGAGGTAACACGTGTGGCACGTGAGGTGGGTTCCGAAGGTAAACTGGGTGGCCAGGCCAAAGTAAAAGGTGTAGCCGGTGTATGGAAAGATCTGACAGACTCGGTTAACCAGATGGCAGGCAACCTTACGGCACAGGTAAGAAACATTGCCGAAGTAACTACAGCGGTGGCAAAAGGAGACTTGTCTAAGAAAATTACAGTGGACGTCCAGGGAGAAATTCTTGAACTTAAAAATACGATCAACACGATGGTGGACCAGTTGAACTCATTTTCATCTGAGGTCACCCGTGTTGCGAGAGAGGTTGGTACAGAAGGTAAACTGGGCGGACAGGCAACCGTAAAAGGTGTTGCCGGTACATGGAAAGACCTTACAGACTCAGTAAACCAAATGGCAAGCAACCTCACAGGCCAGGTACGTAATATCGCGGAAGTAACTACTGCTGTGGCTCGGGGTGACTTATCAAGAAAAATTACAGTGGATGTAAAGGGTGAAATACTGGAGTTGAAAAATACGATCAATACAATGGTTGACCAGTTGAACTCTTTCTCGGCGGAGGTAACAAGGGTTGCCCGTGAGGTGGGTTCTGAAGGTAAACTAGGTGGCCAGGCAACGGTAAAAGGAGTTGGCGGAGTTTGGAAAGATTTGACAGATAATGTAAACCAATTAGCAGGTAATCTGACTGTTCAACTTCGTGACGTCTCTAAAGTCGCAACAGCTATTGCAAATGGTGACCTTACTCAAAAAATTACCGTAGATGTAAAAGGAGAAATCCTGCAGATTAAAGATGTAATTAACCGAATGGTGGATCAGTTGAACTCATTTGCGTCTGAGGTAACCCGTGTGGCTCTCGAAGTAGGTACCGAAGGTAAACTTGGTGGACAGGCAAAGGTGCAAGGTGTTGGCGGTACATGGAAAGATTTGACTGATTCAGTAAACCAGATGGGAAGTAACCTGACAGCACAGGTACGTAACATTGCTGAAGTAACAACAGCGGTAGCTTCCGGTGACCTTTCTAAAAAAATTACAGTAAACGTAGCAGGAGAAATTCTTGAATTAAAAAACACCATTAACACAATGGTGGATCAGTTGAATTCTTTTGCATCAGAAGTAACCCGGGTGGCTTTGGAAGTAGGTACCGAAGGAAAACTGGGAGGACAGGCGAAAGTACAAGGCGTAGGTGGTACATGGAAGGACTTAACCGAGTCTGTAAACCAAATGGCATCGAACCTTACCGCTCAGGTACGTAACATCGCCGAAGTAACAACAGCAGTGGCAAAAGGAGATTTATCACGTAAAATCACAGTTGATGTAAAAGGTGAAATTCTTGAATTAAAAAATACTATTAACACGATGGTTGACCAATTAAATTCATTTGGTTCAGAGGTAACCCGTGTGGCTCGTGAGGTAGGTTCAGAAGGCAGACTTGGCGGACAGGCAGATGTACCTGGTGTAGAAGGTTTATGGAAAGATTTGACAGACTCAGTAAATAAAATGGCATCAAACTTAACTGCTCAGGTTCGTAACATTGCAGAGGTAACAACGGCGGTAGCAAATGGTGACCTATCGCGTAAAATTGAGGTGGATGTAAAAGGTGAGATTCTTGAATTAAAAAATACCATCAATACGATGGTTGAACAGCTTCGTGCCTTTGCATCTGAAGTTACGAGGGTTGCCCGTGAGGTTGGTACCGAAGGTAAACTGGGTGGACAGGCAAACGTACCTGGAGTTGGCGGTACGTGGAAAGATTTGACGGATTCTGTAAACCAAATGGCAGGTAATCTGACAGCCCAGGTACGAAACATTGCTGATGTGGCTATTGCGGTGGCAAACGGAGACATGTCAAGAAAAATTACTGTGGACGTTCGCGGAGAAATTCTGCAGTTGAAAGAAACGCTGAACACGATGGTGGATCAGTTGAGAGCTTTTGCCTCAGAGGTAACAAGGGTTGCACGTGAAGTAGGTTCTGAAGGTAAACTTGGTGGACAAGCCTTCGTACCCGGAGTTGCAGGTACATGGAAAGATCTGACAGATTCAGTAAACCAAATGACAGGTAACCTTACATCACAGGTGCGAAATATCGCTGAGGTAACAAAAGCAGTTGCATCCGGTGACCTTTCAAAAAAAGTAACAATTGATGTAAAAGGTGAAATATTTGATTTGAAAAATACCATTAATACAATGGTGGATCAGTTGAACTCTTTCGCTTATGAAGTAACAAGGGTAGCCCGTGAAGTAGGTACAGAAGGTAAACTGGGTGGACAGGCTGAAGTACAAGGTGTAGCAGGTACATGGAAAGACTTGACTGACTCTGTTAATATGATGGCCTCTAACTTAACCAACCAGGTTCGTGGTATTGCAAAAGTGGTGACAGCGGTTGCAAGCGGAAACTTAAAACAAAAACTATCAATTGTATCTCAGGGTGAGGTAGCTCAGTTAACTGACACGATTAATGAATTAATTGATACATTGGCTGTGTTTGCTGACCAGGTAACTACCGTTGCCCGTGAAGTGGGTGTGGATGGAAGATTAGGTGGGCAGGCAAGCGTACCCGCTGCATCCGGTACGTGGAAGGATTTAACAGAGAATGTGAATCAACTTGCAGAAAACCTGACAACCCAGGTGCGTGCCATATCTGACGTAGCTTCAGCGGTAACCAAAGGTGATCTTACACAGATGATACGTGTTGAAGCTAAAGGGGAGGTGGAAGAATTGAAAGACACCATCAACCAGATGATCGCAAACCTTAAGAGTACTACCTTACTAAACCAGGAGCAAGACTGGTTGAAGTCGAATCTTGCAAAGTTTACTCAAATGCTGCAGGGCCAGAAAGATTTAAATACAGTTACCCGCAGAATTCTTTCTGAACTGGCACAAGTGGTAAATGCACAGAAAGGCATGTTCTACATTTTAGAACAGGACGAAAATCTTCAAAATCAAAAATTAAAATTATTCGCGGCGTATGCTTTTGGTAAAGAGATAGAAACATCAAGGGAGTTTAGTCTTGGTGAAGGTTTAGTAGGTCAATGTGCTGTGCAGAAAGAAAGAATTTTGCTTACATCTGTACCACGAAACTATATAAAAATTGAATCCGGGTTAGGCGCGGCAACACCATTAAACCTAATTGTGCTTCCGGTATTGTTTGAATCACAAATTAAAGCGGTCATAGAATTAGCATCATTTGATGCTTTCAGTGAAACCCATCTTGACTTTTTGGGCCAGCTTACAGAAAGTATTGGTATCGTACTTAACACGATAGAAGCAAACTCAAGAACTGAAGATTTGCTTGAACAATCAACATCTCTTGCAGACGAGTTGAGAAGAACAAACGAAGAGCTGCAGGATAAAGCGCATCTTCTTGTAAAACAAAAAGAAGAAGTGGAAGCGAAAAACAAAGAAGTGGAAGATGCAAGAAAATCACTGGAAGAAAAAGCAGAGCAATTGCAGCTTACTTCCAAGTATAAATCAGAATTTCTTGCAAACATGTCTCATGAACTGAGAACACCTTTAAACTCATTGTTAATACTTGCGCAACAATTGTTCGAGAACCAGGAAGGAAACCTTACTGAGAAACAAGTGAGATATGCAAAGACCATTCATAGTTGCGGTGATGACCTGATCCAATTGATAAACGACATTTTAGATCTTTCTAAAATTGAATCAGGCTATATATCTGCAGACTTCATTAATGTCAGGTTTAACGAGATCACTTCGTTTGTTGAAACTACTTTCAAGCACATATCAGAAAGCAAAAATCTCCGCTTCAACATTGAAATAGATAACAGCTTACCACAAACATTAGAAACTGATATTCAGCGTCTCAATCAAATATTGAAGAATCTTTTATCTAACGCTTTCAAATTTACTGAAAAAGGCGAGGTTAAGTTAAGAATATATGAAGCTAAACACAACTGGAAATCCACTACACCAAGCCTTGAAAAAGCAGGTAAAGTAGTAGCATTTGAAATTAATGATACAGGCATCGGAATTTCTAAAGATAAACAAAACATTATATTTGAAGCATTCCAGCAGGCTGAGGGTTCAACCAGTCGCAAATACGGAGGAACAGGTTTAGGACTCTCTATTAGCAGAGGATTAGCTGACCTGTTAGGAGGTACCATAGAACTCGAAAGTGAACCTGGCAAGGGAAGTAAATTTACTTTGTTCCTGCCGGCTAATTACAATCCTGGTCATTATAAAAAAGAAAAGCAATCCAGTCTCACCATCACTCAGTACAAACTGGCAGAGAATGATGAAAATCTCGCTATTCAATCAGTGCCTACCATTAAAGTTTCAGAAACAAAAGAACTTAATCTGCTTAACGAAATAGTTAATGAAACAGGAGATGACAGAAATAATATTTTAAGTCACGATAAAGTTTTACTGGTGGTAGAAGATGACATGCGCTTTGCGAAAATCATGATTGAGAAGGCGCATGAAATGAACTTAAAAGCAGCAGTTGCCAAAGGTTTTGGAGATGTGTTTGAACTAATGAACAAATTCAATCCAATTGCAGTCACAC
>JAABUS010005661.1_pt1 | contig 16123 bp, 26 predicted proteins | sample 5560161 | NCBI WGS metagenome assembly JAABUS01 (sample SAMN10711885, study PRJNA513376) | rock metagenome | isolation source: Antarctica rocks | place: Antarctica: Victoria Land, Trio Nunatak nord | collected 2016-01-04
CAAGAAGGTCTACCTCGTCTCGCCGAACACCTTCCACTACTTCTTGAAGACGGTAATGGTGGCGCTTGAAGGGGAGAAAATCGAAGAACGCGCCAAGCAAGTCCTCAACTCTTTGCGGGCGATTCAGAATGACTCCGTCAAGCTGGGTACGGACCTGGGTGTCCTGAACCGGCACGTCACGAACACGCGGAACACGATGGACGCCGTCAACACGAGCTATGCCCGCCTCGGCTCCAAGATCGAGAACACCGGCCAGCTCCAGGAGGCACAGGTGAAGGAGGTGGGAGGTCTTTCCGAAGGAGCGGTCGAGGCGGTCGAAGAAGTCGTCGATCAGGCGAACGAGCCGTCGCTTTTCGAAGTGGAGCGGTAAGTAAAAGGGCTTTTCGAGGTTCATAATTTTCCCTATACTGAAGGTAGATGGCCGAAGTAAAGACCAATCCATCAACGACCGGAACCAAGGGCTTGATCGCTTTGCCCGTCCCACCGCCCTCTGGCGGTTTTTTGATAGTTTGATCAAGCACGCTCCCGAAGACCCTGAAGTTTAACATTCAGTCCCCCAAAGAGAGGTAGCTCGTTGCCTGTGACTGCCGTGACGCCGCAACACATCACCGGATACGACTGCTCTGCCCCGGAGCGTTTGAAGGAACTCCTTACAGAGGCTACCAAAGCCGATTTGGCGGCGGATCAGCTACAAGGAGAGGCGCGCGCCGAGGCATTCGCCCGGAAGTACTGGTGCCTCGGCCAAGCGCTCGAGGAGTTCCCCAGCAACTTCCTGGTGGCCCGCCGGCGTAGTCGATACGAGATCGCCAGCCTGGTCGGCTATCCGAATCCAGTCGGTGCGCCTCGGTACCTGATGCATGTCCCCGTGCACGCTGTCGCCGAGAGCACCTCGTTCGCCGACTTCGGGGCCTATCTTCGAAGCGTTGTCGACCTGGAGCTCAGGCTTCCGGACAAGATTGCGAACGTCTGTCATTGGCCAGATGACAAGGGAGTGCCGCGGCGGCCTGCACGTCCGCGTCTGGCTACCCACCAAGTCAGGCGGCCCCAGCATCGCGTGCCCGCTCCGGCCCGATCTTGACCACCCCCGAACAAGGAGAGCCCACGCCCATGAAACCCGGAGCCGTCACCTAGCCTCCCGGGAGAAGTTGTCGAGCAATCGTCTACTTCGACCGGGAGGTGATCCAGAAGGCGGGCGCAGATAGCCATATCTCCTCCAGGAACCGACCGCCTGGTTGCATGTCCCCTCCGCCGGAGTTCGTCTGGGACGAATCTGTTTTGACCCGCGCCCGGTCAGCCAGATTTTGACGAACTCCAAAGCGACTTATGTCATCACCCACTCCGATGATTTGAGTCGCTTTTTGCTGTGTTCAAAATTTCCCATAGCCGTGGGGGGAATAACCAACCACAGAAAAAGATTGACATCTGATTGTCCCAGTGCTACATTGATGTAATTTCCGATTGAGCGTGGCGCCTTAAGCCCGCAGGAGACAACCTTAACAACCCGCCCTATCGAAACCCGCCTTCATTCGAATGGCCGGGCGTCCAGCACCTGACCTTACGAGGGTCCCTCCCGAAAGCGAAAAGTTACTTATCGCGCTTCATCGAAAGTTTTCTCTCCCAGGTGCTCGCCGCCCTGCTATTCGCGCGGGTGCCGATCCCACCCACACGGTAGCGAGCTGACGTTGGCCACTTGCCGCAAGGCAAGTCAACAATGGCCGCTTTGGTGGCCAAAACACCAAAAGACAAAAAAAGATTCTCGGACTTCGGTCCGTCGCTTCCTCACACAAACATCTTCCCGATCACTCGGGATACTCGTGAAACAAAAATCCAAACGTCAAAAAACGTATCCGGGCTTCACCCGGATGCCAACGCCACAAACCAGTTCAATACCCGTCGGTGCGCCTACGCAGGATGACCTCTCAAAGCGGAGTCAAATATTTATATTGATGTGACTTACCAGTTTTTGATGCCAGGTCATTCGTCGCAGGCGCACTGGCGCTAAGATTAGATAGGGCTGGGGACTTTCGGATCTGCGGAAAGTCCCCAACTTCTCTCGACGGAGTTCTCCGGGATTCGATCCAGGACCGCGGGACAAGCTTTTTGACGCTTTGGTCCGTCTTTGCTACGCGAAGGCTGCTAAAACGAAAAAGGGCGCGTGCAAGCACCACATATTTTTTAAGGGGGTGACCTTAGTCCGCGCCTTTTTTATTTGACATGAGCGCCATGGTTTTTAAGCGCTCATGTCATCCCTGAAACAAGTCCAGGGCTGGCTCTGAGGCGCCATGCGCGTGCAACGCGCAGGCAACGTAGGATCCCTCGAGGCGCTATCAGTAACGCTGCCCTTTCGTCATCTGTGGTGTCATCCCGACAAGCAAAGCGACGAGGGATCATCATGTTTCTTAAGCGCTCATGTCTCACGTGTTCCGATCACGCCATTATCGTCCTGATCAGAGGGCTTTCCTCAAAACAAACCGAAGTATTTTTGATTAATTTTTCATCTTGTCGGAGGGCGGTGGTTGCCTTCCTTTACAATAAGGAACATGCACCCTGAACCCCCTCTTCGTTTCGCCGATTCGCCAGCCTTGATCTCGCTGGCATTAGTCGTCGCCGACCAACTGACGAAGTACCTGGTCGAGGGATTACCTCATCCGCTGACGATCGGCGTGATTTCCGTCGGCAAGGTCGTGAACCCCTTGGGGGTTTTCGGCGTGAACATCTCCAACACCTGGCTGGTGATCATCGGCCTGATCATCTGCGCAGCCCTTGCCGTACTTCTGATTTCGGTCGCCAAACGTCCACCGACGCGGCTTGGTCTGTGGTTGTTACTCGGCGGCGCCGTCTCGAATGTCCTTGATCGCTACCTGCACGGCGGCGTCACCGACATCGTGGCGATCGGTTCTGCCAGCCGGTTCAACCTAGCCGACGTGATGATTATCCTTGGCGCGCTGGCCCTTCTTCGGAGTACCTGGTGGCAGCCGAAGCCGTGACAGTCCTAGTCCGTTACGAAGACGAGGCGCTGGCGATCGTTTCGAAGCCGGCGGGTCTGGTCGCACACTCGGCGCCGGGCATTACCGGCCCGACCCTGGTGGACGAACTTGCTCGAAGGTGGCCGGAAAATCATGCCTTCGATCACGTTCGCTATGGGCTGGTCCATCGTCTCGATAAAGAAACCTCAGGGCTTCTTCTGGTCGCGAGAAGCGTCGAGAGCCTGGCCGCGCTGAAAGAACTGTTTGCCACCCGGGCCGTGACCAAGCGGTACCTGGCGGTGGTCAAAGGAGTGCCGAAGGAGCGACGAGGAGTCATCGCCGCACCGGTCGGCCGGCACGCCAGCCAACGCACCAAGATGGCGGTGACGCCGGCCGGCAAAGAAGCGACGACACGGTACGAAGTCACTTCCGAAAACGGCACCTACGCCGTCCTGAACGTCTGGATTACCAGTGGCCGGACGCACCAAATACGGGTGCACCTGGCGGCCCTCGGCCATCCACTGGTCGGGGAGGCGACGTATGCTGAGGGCTCCGGGCGCCACCTCTTGCATGCGAGCGAGTTGTCATTTACGCACCCGGTATCGCGTGAACTTCTTACGGTCACGGACGAACCGGCCGCTGATATCGTGGCGTTCCTGAGACGGGAGAAACTTAATGCCTGAACGCTATGGATCAGTAGTTATCCTCAACGGGCTGGCCGGCACCGGATCATCTACTGTCGCTAAACTTTTGCAGAAAGAACTCGGGTTTGAATATGTCTATGGCGGAGGGATCTTCCGGAAGATGGCGGAGGAGGAAGGGAAAACGTTTGAGCAAGCTCTAGCTGATCTCAAGGGGGATCCGGAGAAGGAAAAAAGGGTCGATGACCGGTTGATAAAAAGAGCAAAGAGGGGCAAGGTAATCATCGAAAGTCGCGTACTCGCTTGGCTGCTGCCTGAAACACCCAGTTTCAAAGTCTGGCTGGTGTGTGATCGCAAGGAACGGGAGCGACGCATCTTCGAGCGGGAAGGTACTGACGATGTTTTCGAACGTATGATTTTTCGCGAGAAGGTCGACGCCGAACGATATCGTAGCCTCTATGGAATCGAAATGGATGACTTTAGCGCGTACGACGAAGTAATCGATACCACCAATATGCCGCCCATCAAGGTAATGCAGCAGATTTTAAAAAAATTTCAGGTTTAAGCGGTTGGTATCCGCTCTTCGAAGTGCTCGATGCAGTAGAGCGGGCGGACCGGCTGGCCATCGGCACCGCGGATCGGCTCGAACGGCACCGCGAAGGCGGTACCGCAGGTAGTACAAGTCACGTCGTGCCGGACCTTGTTTTCTTTCTTGGCGCGCTCTTGGGCGCGGCAAGCGGCGCACTTCTTCGGGACGTTAGTGAGGCCCTTGTCGACGAACGCTTGCGCTTCACGCGCCGTAAAGGTGAACGTAGTACCGCACTTGTTACATTCGAGTTGTTGGTCTTTCACTTCGATCATCGGAACTTTCGCTTATCGGTAGCGTATCCTAGCACGAACCGCGCTTTAAATCAAGGAGCGAGGCAGGGGAGTAGAATAAAGACATGCCTACGCAATTGATCGGTAATGTTTCGGCCGCCACACGCCTTTTGGAGGTCGCCCGGCAGCACCACCCCCGCCATGCTTATTTACTGACCGGTCCTGAGCACGTCGGTAAGCGGACCCTGGCTCGTCAGGCCGCTGGCGCGCTGCTCTGTGAAAAAGTCGATGGGCCGTGCGACGGGTGCGCGAGCTGCAGCCTGCGCGCCGTCGGCAACCATCCTGACTACGGTGAACTCGACAAGGAAGACAAGGCCGGCATCAATGAAGTCCGGGCGATCAAGCAGCGGTTCGGTCTGAAGCCGCACTCCGCGCCGTTCCGCGTGGCAGTGATCGCGGACGCCCAACGCCTGGGTTTGCCGGCCCAGAACGCGATGTTGAAACTACTCGAGGAGCCGCCGCCCCGGACGGTCTTGATCCTGACTGCCGGTTCGCCGGAACAGCTGTTGGCGACGACCGTTTCTCGCTGCCACCACCTGCCGCTGGCGGCCACCAAAAGCGAGGAGATCGCGGCGACCCTCGGCCTGACCCCTGAAGACGAAGCGATCCAAGCGGCCCAAGGACGACCGGGTTTGGCGATTACTTTGACGAAGGATCCCCTGGAACGACAGGTACGGCAAGACTGGCAGCAACTGCTTGAGCGAATCGTCACGGCGCCGGCCCACCAGCGGCTGACACTGGCCAAAACGCTGGTCGATGATGAGCGCCTGTCGGAAATCTGGGACTACTGGATCAGCATCCATCGCCACGCTCTGCACGCCGAACTGGGCCTGGAAGAACCTCTACACAACACCCCTGCCACAGCGCTGGCCAAGCTCTTCTCTCTCGCCCAGCTCACCGAGAATTTGCAGACATTGGTTGCCGCCAGGCGCGCCCTCCGCTACAATCCGAATGTTTTACTACTCGTCGAAAACACCCTCCTAAAGCTCGGAACATAATGATAACTACCCTGATCCTGATCCTTCTCGTCGCCGGTCTCGTCGTTGCTTCACGCCGCTGGCCCGAAATTGAAAAACGATTGTTCGCGGCCGAGCAGGGGACGATTCCGCGTGCCGAGACGGTGGAACCGCCGCAGGCGTCACCACCGCCCTCGCGGCCGGAGGAACATGTCACGCCGACGGCCGGAGGCTTCATGCGGAAGAAGTCGATCTCGTCGGAGCCGGACGTCGACCCAGCTGTTTTTTCAAAGACCGCGAGTGCCAGCTCGGTCCAACCGGAGACTGCGCAGACGGAGACGGGCGAAGTAATCGAAGAAATCGAGCAAAAAAAGAACGAGCTGATCGAAGAAGTGACGGTACGGGAGGAAATCGTTATCGAGGACACGGTCACCGTCGAACGGAAACCGGCAACGGAGCAGCGCGAAGACGATGATGACCTGCGGGCGGCGCCAGCGTCGCAAGCTCCACCCGCGGACGACTCGGGCAAGCCGGGCGGGCACGTCACCGGCCAGCCAGCGATGCCGTCGCAACCGGCTTTCTACGACGCGACGGGAGCCGGGGCCACCCAATCGATCGACGACTTGGGCCGGGAAGCCGACCAGGCCTATCGCGACCGTCAGTACGAAAAGGCGGAGCATGCCTGCCTGAAAATCCTCCTGCGCGACCCGCGCAATCATAAGTACATGACCCGTATCGGCCAGGTTTACCAGGAAATGGGCAACCTGGAAGATGCCAAGGAGGCTTATGAGGCGGCCAAGCAGCTCGATCCGAAAAATTTCTTTGTGCTCAACCGACTCTCTGAAGTAAGCCGGTTGATCGAAGAAAAGCAGTAGCAGGCTTCGCGACTGGAAAGTTTGTCAGCGACGCCTGGGACGGGTATGCTGGTGGCTAAGACAATGGGAAACAAACATGAGTACAGAAACGACCCCTGTTGGCGGTAAAATCGTCACCTATCTTCTCGCGGCGGGAGTCGGCGGGGTACTAATCGCCGGGATTTACCAGTGGAAAGACGAACGACAGCAAGGGGTAGCGACCTCTAGCACGCAACCGGTGCCAAGTCTGGCGCCATCACCCTCTGCTTTACCAAGTCCGGTAGCGGCTCCCGCGGAACCGGCCGCACCGAGTACCGAAGAAGCGCCTGCGGACGCCCCATCGGCGGCCAATGACCGACCGGCCTCGGACATCGATCAAATCGTCCAAGCCGGCTTGCGGGCAATCCCGAACCAAGCTGGTGCCAACGTCAGGGTCGAACGGATCATCGGGGGTACGTACGCCAAGGCCAACGACCGTGGTAACGCGCTCTACCTCATCAAGAGTGACGGTGGCTGGTCGATGGTGGCGTCCGGTAACGTCACGGCGAACGATCTTCGCGCTAAAGGCTTTTCCGAATCCGCCATCCGCGCTTTCGGGCCGTAGCGCTGGAAGCGCGCAGGGGTTGTTATGGTATAGTGATTCGTTAAGTCAAAGAGAACCATATGCCTGGAGATGATGGAGTGACCAGAGAAGCGCAGGAGGAGGTCGGGTCGAGCCCGGGTGTCTGTGAAGAAGGGCCAAAAGAGGGCGATCAGCAGAGTCCGGAAGTACAAGAAGGTATCCCAGATCCCGGCGTGGCCGTGTTGACGCGCGCTGCTCTCGAAGCGCTTGAGAGTAAACATTACTCTATATTCTCGGGACGCTACCTCGATCTCTACGAGAAGTGGCAAGCGGAAGGAAATGAGCAGGCTAGGACGGAGGCCTTTCTTATTTTCGCGCTGGATAAGGCGCAGAACGGCGCTCTCTCCGAAGTAGACAGGCTTCTTAGAGAAATTAACTTTGAAGACGGTCTCGGCCGACCCATACCAGTCAGCGAAGATAGCGTAGTAATACTGGCGAAACTGGTAGAAGTCGGGGCGAGCAAACTGGACAGAACCGTTAATGCCGTCCCGTTCCTGGATACTGTCATAAAGGTTTTGGATCGTGCTAATGAGAAGTTGCATAGACAGTTGATCGTCTGGCCGGATCGCTCCTCCTCGAGGCCCCTGCCAGCCACGTCGCGCGATTGCGACTGATAGCACGTTTTCTGAGTCTACTGCGGGCTATGTGGGCAGGGAGGGATTCGAACCCCCGAAGGCATAAGCCAGCTGATTTACAGTCAGCCCCGTTTGTCCACTTCGGTACCTGCCCAAGACTTCTTATTCGTCAGTAAATATCTTTGATATTTGGGGTGTTCGACACTAATCTCATTCCGTGGCACTATTTCCTTCCACGGAATAGAGTATTGCTGACCCTTTGCAGTGTAAACAAAAAGAACGTCAAACGCATCATCGGCGTATTTCTTAGCGTAGCCGAATGACTGGTTACCTCCCGTTATTCGGAGGGCAGCTCTGCATACCTTGCGACTAGGGTAGAGACCGGCGTACTTGACCTGAACCCTGCTGACACATCCATCTCGCTCGATCAGTAAGTCATAATGTCGTTTATCGCCAATTGGCAAACAAACCTCGTATCCAGTCGCTAGATAGTGGCTAATTGCCTGTCCGATAGCTACATCACCCTTTTGCTTAGTAAGCATGCTACCATTATATCTGAGTAGTATACATTTGTATACATCTGAGCCGCCTCTCGGATTCGAACCGAGGACATCCAGTTTACAAAACTGGCGCTCTGGCCAACTGAGCTAAGGCGGCGTAGACAGAAGTTCTGTATTATTATAGTGCGAGTAACTGTTGTGGAGATAGCCGGATCGAGTTAGTGCGGCAATAATCACACCGAGATACTTGCATCAAGGCAGTAAGATACTCGTATCGCCGAGATAGCTCAGCTGGCAGAGCGCATCCATGGTAAGGATGAGGTCCCGGGTTCGAATCCCGGTCTCGGCTCACCGTAGTACAATTGTTCGGTAAAGGAAAAATATGGCCCAAGATGTCCGCCCCGTGATCACGCTCGAATGCACTGAGTGCAAAGAGCACAACTATCACACCACCAAGAACCGACGCACCCAGACGGAACGGCTGGAGCTCCAGAAGTTCTGCCGCCGCGAGAAGAAGCACACGCTCCACCGCGAAACCAAGTGATGCGTTGGCTGCTGATTGTCGGTTGGCTTGTGGCCTCCAGTTTTTTCGTGTGGGAATTTGTTAACGCGCGGAATATGCCCAGGCGTCTCGCCGCGGCGCAGCCCTGGTCGTTTCGGCTGGTGGATTCCATCTTCTTAGTGCTTACCGTTACGACGATCATTTATCTATTTCAGCATCCGTAGTCAGTCACCGCCCCGCGCGCTAGACTTTACGTATTAGGGGTGTAGCTCAGTCTGGTTAGAGCACAGGTCTCCAAAACCTGGTGTCGGGGGTTCGAATCCCTCCACCCCTGCAGGTATCGCTGGTTCTCCGGCACCCGAGTAGTATAAGCACACTGAATCGATGTTAGATCTCTTAGATGATTACTTCTGGATCCCATTCATAATTACCGCAGTAGCAGGGTTGTTTAAGTTTTGGCAGTACGTAGATACTAAAAAAGACAGGCAAAGACAAATTGAATTCGAAAATTACCACATTCTCATTCAACGTATCGTCACACCTCATACGGGACTAGAACTCCCTTTTATAGATGTACAAAAAGCCGCAGTATTTGAACTCCGAAATTACCCTGAGTATAAGGAGATTACGAAAGAAATACTGACCAACTGGATTAACAGAACCAAAAATCAAAAGAGCGGTACTGAGTTGAATGACATTATGGGTGAAACATTAATTAAGCTTGGGTTTAAACAGTGAATACCTTGATTGCCCTTATGGCGATATTGGGAATTTTTCTTGCGACTTGGGGAGCCCAAACTAGAGGAACTTTAAGCCCAGCTTTTGCGTCGATTGGTGGAATATTGTGGCTAATTGGCGTTGTCTGGGCATTTATGGAGCTGGGAGTAGGTAAGGGTCTGCTCTTTCTGTTGGGGACTTTTGTAACGGGTGCAATACTGGCAAAGCTTTTGCCAAAGAGGGTCTGAACCCGAGTAGCCTGCCATACTTGAAAAACTTATCTCCTTAAGATACTCTTACCTGCCATGGCCGAAACAACATTCCATCTCGATGGCTCCATCTGCGACGTACTAGAAAGACCTTCTTTGGATCTAAAGGAGGTATCGACGGGGGATCGGGTAGAATTGGATTTGTTTTGCGATGAAGATTGTCTGACCCCGCTCCGGCTCGTCTTGGAGGTGCAAAGCGCTGCGATCGGAGACGAGTGGGCCCTGTTCACTGTTGTGGATGCCAATGTCTCACCGGAGGTGCACGAAATGTTGGCAAGAGCGAAATTTCGAAATCCAGGGTTAGTCGGATCAATCGTTTCGATTGACTCAGCAGTTACGTGGAGAGGAACTTCAATGTCGATGGCTTCGCCGAATGTTGTTACTAGAAGCCGCGATGTGATCCTTAACTTCGAGCGTGGATCGACTGAAACCGTAGATCGGATGATTCCTCAGGTCGGAGATTACAGGCATGTACAAACCGAGCGATAGTAGTTCGAAAGTCCTCTACCAAGGCCTGCACGTAGGGAATGTTTAGAACCAAACTGCGAAATCTCTCAACGTTCTTGCGAAGGTAGTTCTAAACCCGATTAGCCCAAAACCGTCCAAATAAGTGTTCTCAACCGGAGTGGCCTGCCAAGCCATTGAATAAGTATCTCAGCCATGATAATATTTTTTACTAATGTCCCAATTCCAAAATTGCATGGATAGAAATCCCAAACCAGTAGAACGACATGGTACAGAGCTGACTTTACCGCCCACAGTGGGTGAGCAGTTTGATTTGCGTGCGAGCATTGCTGGCGTCGGTGGGTTTTGCGAAGGAATGCATAGAGTAGACCAGCCGCCCAAGGAATTTGATGAACGTATGCAGGAATTGGCTCAATCCACCACCGAGATAGTAGAAGCGTTTGCCGCCGCCGAATTTAATCGGGGGGAAAGACTCCTAGATCAAGCCGTAAGCGCCTATTTGGAAAGGGTACCAGATCAGGAGTATCTGATTGATCAGGCCGCCGCGCTTACCTATATAAGCGCCCGATACTATGCTGACGAACGGACTTTACCGCTACGACCATTCTACGAAAGCTCGGTAATTCAGCGAGCTGCTTACAGGCCAATTGCCGGGTCGGCGTATGCGCTGCTACTCCGCGAAGAGGGCCGGGAACGAGATCTAGCTTATTTTATGCCTAGTTTTCCACAGCCTGACCGCGGATTACTAGTTCAGCTGATGGAGCGACGCAAGTAGTCGCGCGGCACTGCCGGGTGTTACCCTAGGCATCGTGAAGGCTTTTCAACTCTGCTTGGTAATGTTTCAGAATAGTTCGAACGTCCTCTACTAAGCCCTGCAACGCTAAGAATGGTTGGCAGCAGTACGCCATTCGAGTACTATGGTCTGTCATGCCGCATCTTGATCAACCAGGAAAACACCGCCTTGAGTGGAGGCCACACGAGGTAACTACTGACACGGCTGACGACCTAGTTGATGTCTGTCTAGGGGTCTTAGCAGGCAGCAGTGATGAGGAAAAAATTAAGTCCGCCGACCTGCTGGTGCCTCTGGCCAAGGTAGACACACTAAGTGCCGCCCGATTAGCAATTAGTGGTTTAGATCATCCTCAAAGGGCAGTCAGAGATACCTATGCCGATAGCTTGTCCGTTGTATTAGGTGCGGTCGCTAAATCTGAACGTGGGGAGTTTCTAAATCATATTCTGAAAGAAGCTCGTATGGCCGTTTGTCCCTCCGTTGCCAGACAAAGCTTCATTTCCCTCGCAAGGGAACACCCTCTTTCAGCGGTCCAGATAGTAGAAGAAGTGGTCGATAAGCGCCTCGAACCTGCGATTTCCGAAGACCTGCTTGGGGATATTAGCTTTAGTCTGAGAATCAGCAGGTCGCTCACCACAGACAGGGTCGGGCTAATTTTCGAATTGGCAAGAGACTTTTCTCAACAAGATGATGAACAGACTCGGCTTTTGGGATTTAGAGGATTTCACCGGCTGGTCATCGATGGAGTCGAACTGATAAGGGAAACAGGCCGTTTCGAAGCAGCCCGAGCATTGGCAGTGCGTTGGCAACATGATCCCAGCCAACAAGTCCGAGACGCATTCCCGGCTGCTCCTCACGATTCCATGCGGCGTTACTTATGGATTGACCATGATGGCCAGCTAATGAACGAATCTCGCCCGAAAAGCTATTTTGGCAGATGATTCTTTCCTGAACCCGAGTAGCCTGCCAAATGCCGGAGTTCTCAGAGTTCTCAAGTAGCCTGAATGGTTGATAGTCGAGCCTTTTGCTAAGATAACCGTATGGCACGATTGCTCGGCTCTTATACTGAAATGATGGCTCAGGCCGATACTGAACCATCAGCAATGCACCAGGAGCGCGTCTTAATCGTGGCGCACGAAATAGCGTTGAGACGAGAGCTTGCAACGGTTTCCGAGCAAATCAGGGCAGCATGGGAAGTAATACCGAATTTAAAAAACCCTGATGTCCGGCGCTTGGCCGCTTTCAAATACCTCGCTAGTAGACCAGTAGGCGAAGTTAGTGACTTAAAGCACTGCATCGGAAAAAGCACTATAGATGGATGGGATGAGCAGACCCACGCTTTGGCAGCTGAATTACTCCCTTCGGAGCCAATCGTTGACCCGCGGTATCTTCGCGAGCAATGGGACGCGGCCTCGGATTGGATAGCTGACGTTGTCGATCGCGCGGATGATGAATCTCCCGAGGTACAAACAGCACTTAGGTCAGCCGCCGAAGGATGGCCGCTCGTGGAGCCTGCCGAGTTTGTATTAGCCGGCCGGGCAATCGACCGCGGTAAGGATGAGGGGCCCGCTCCGCAACTGGTCGAAGATTACCCGGGTTGGACGAGGGTGTTCAGGCCGGAAACCATTGAAGAAATAGAGACACGCCGACATTTCGAAGAAACCTGCAGAAATGGGAATTTTCTACTGCACCTGACCCGCGTGTGGAAAATAGTTGAGAGCTCCGAGCTGCGGCAGGAGCTTCGGACGCTTGTACAGAAGTTACTACCAACAATCCAAAGTCGTAAAGACCGCGAACTATATGCAATAATTTTGGCACGTGCAACACAAATTGACGCTGAAGATTCTCAACCCGCATAGCCTGCCAAGCCAATAAGATCAACAACCCTGGTATTATTACGACGAATGGAGGTTTGAATATGGCATTTGGTAGGAAAGTGTCATCTGTGTTGCAGGCGAACGGCTTATCTGCCTATGCGTTGCATTTAGAGACACGAATGTCCGAAAGCTATCTATATAAACTTGCTCGGGACGGGTTTATTCCAGGAGAGCCTAACCTAGAACGAATTCTCGCTGCTCTCACTATCCTTGGCGTAGAGGAGGATGACATCAAGGGTTTGCGCAAGGAGCGCCAAGCTAATCTAAAGGAACGAACTTTATGGGGCGAGGCGAAAGAAGGCTTGAGAGAGATAGATGACTGGGGTACTCGCGAAGGGCTAGTTAACGACTTTGGAGCACGCATAGACCTGGCACGTGAAGCCCAAGGTGCGGGTGGCGAAACAGCTCGGTAATTTTTCTGAATGGTTACTTAGAAAGAAGAATTCGCGCTATGTCTGGTGCGAATATTTGAATAAGTAACTCAACTGTGGTACTTTAAGTCATTATGGAACACTTTCCGTACGGTCGCGAATTACCGCTCCCTAGAGGGCAACTGGAAAGGGTGGCCAGGGAAGATATGGGCCTAGGGGTGGTTTATCCTGAGACATCTTCGGGTGCAGAGTTGATTGGAGGAGCCGAGATTATTCGGGCTCTTGCAGGAGAGGTGGGAGGGGACGGAACAAGTATCGCTGACGACATTTCCACAATGCGGAACCGGGCGGTAGTGGCACATCGGACGGAGCGGGATCGTACAGGCCGAAAGTTTGCTTCCCCGGGGAAACAGCGAAGTATCGTCAAGCCGTACCGACATATCGGACCTTCCACAGAGTAGTTCGAACGCCTAACAAGTCTTATGTAATTTGAATAAGTGAGCGGAGTCTTTCCGAAAGTGCGGCAAAAAGTTTCGGAGAAGCGAGCGGTAGGCAATGTAACCGGTAACTATGTCGCTAGAGAGCTTTAATCGTCCTTACCAAGCCAGAGGAGCGGGAAAAGAAATTCTTTTTCCGCAGTGGTTTGGGAATCCTAAGAATCCTCCGATACACTTTGTCGTCTTCGGAGACAGCACCGGTGCCAATGTGGGCGGCCGTTCCGGCCATGGCGTGGCAGAAATGACGGCCGCGCGACTGGCCGAGGATGCTCGCTATGTAGGATTACGTAACTTGTCCGTGCCGGGCGCCACCACGCGACGGGCACGAAGGGTACAATTGCCCAAGGTCCAGGCACTCGATCCCGACATCGTACTAGTATGCCTGGGCGCCAATGATGTCGCTCATCTGGTTCGGTTAAAGGTACTCCGCAAAGAGCTTGGGAAACTGATCGAGCCGTTAGTGTCTGGGGAACGGAAGCCCTTGGTGATTCTTTCCGGCTCGCCCGATCTCGGCCTGGTGCCTCGTTTGGGACCTCGTTTAAGTTCACTTGTCTCGAAAAGGGTGGAGCGGGTAAACCGACTTTTCGTTCTTACTGCCGAGGAGTTTAGGGTAGAGTACCTCGACTTCAGCAACCTCACTAGCGGCCTCATAACGAAGTCGGAGGAGTTCTTTAGTAACGATAAGTTCCATCTTAACGAACGTGGATATGAAAAGGTCGGGGTCGTAGTGGCGGAAGAAGTAGCGGCGATAGTTGCTCGGGCGGAAGGTGACAAACGAAGTTCTCCGTTTTAGCGACGGTACTCCTGTTTCTTAGTAATTAAATCGTGGACTATTTCTCTGAAGTTGGCTGAGAGTGTGGCCGCGTATGGTATGGCCGACCACGAGGGTTACCGATAGGCTTCCCGTCGATGAGCAACCGCCCGGATCGTCACGGTCTTTTCCTGATCATCGATTTCATACAGGAGGCGGTAGGGACCCTGCCGCAGTCGATAGCCCGGCCGGTTGGTCAGCTTTTCGGTGCCGAGTGGGCGCGGTTCGGTCGCCAGCCCAGCTATCCGCTGCATGATACGAGCCACGTCCTTGTTCGGGAGGCCGGTGAGGTCTTTCTTGGTGACGCGTCGGTCGACGGCAAGCTTATAGCGTGCCATCTGCCTTGAGGGCGGCGAGTACCTGCTCGTAGCTGTCCGTCGGTCCGCCAGCACGCTCCCTGAGCAGGCGAATGTCCTCCAGGTCTTCCGCCAGCGCTACTTCGATTGCCCGGTTGGCGACTTCGGAAATCGACAGGTTGGATTCCACGGCCTTCAGCTTGAGGGCCTTATGTAGCTCGGGCCGGAGGTAAAGCGTCGCTTTATTCATCGTGCACATTATAGCGTCATAACGTTATACCGTCAAGCAGTCTGAGCGATGGTTACGAGGCGAGAAGCCGCTATCGGTAACGAGCTGGTCAAAAGGATCGACCGCCCGGTTGCCTGGAGAGCGGGCTATTTCTTCCTCGCTAGGCGCCTCTCCCTAATAGTCGTCGTCGTTGGATGTAGCCACCTCGTGATGGACGAAGCAACATCGCTTCGATAAAGATATACTGGAGTTGATGCAGATCCCCCTCATCCTCCATCTCCTCGGCGCGGTCTTCTTAGGTATCGCAGCGACCATAGCGATCGCTGCTTTGGCCAGGTCGCGAACGCGGTGGTACCGACGGTCGGCGATCGCCCTAGGTCTCGGAAGCTTTTGGCAATTAGCGACCGGCGGAGCGATGCTGCTGGCGGCTTCCAAAGCCACCTCGCCGGCCGCGTATTGCGGCCGAATCGGGCTCTACGTCGGCCTCGTCGCTGTTCTCGTGGCAGCACTGGCCTGGCGCGCGCGCGGCGTAGGTCAACGATACCCGGTCCGACCCGCGAGCATCGGCCTGATCGCAGGCTTGGTCTTGGCACTCAGCGCGGGACTTGCCAGATTCTAATGTCTACCTACGACGAGATCGTTGCCCGTACCGATATCCCGGCCGTGATGATCAATAGCTTGGCGGAGTTCGAAGTCGTCAATGAAATCTTTACGGAAACCTACGGGTGGACCCGGGATGATTTGCTCGGCAGACGCGTGGCCACGATCATTCCGGAACACATGCGGAATGCGCACGTCATCGGCTTCGCCCGCTTCATGGCGACCGAGGAGCCGCGGATACTCGGCAAACCGCTGCCGCTGCCGGTACTCTGCAAAAACGGCGACATCATCGACGCCACCCACATCATCGTCGGCAAGAAAATCGCTGGTCAGTGGCACTTCGCGGCGACGATCGAACCGCGCGAAGCCGCATGAAGCCGCGTCCGCCCGGAGATCTCCTGACCGACGTGCGTCGGTCGATCGCCTGGATGGACCTCGTGCTCGCCAATTTACATGAAGGGGTACTCGTGCTCGAAAAGAAGAAGGTCGTGTTCGCCAACGATGCGATCGGCGAGTTGCTCGGACAGCACCGGATATTTCTGCTCGGGAAGGGCCCGGACGAGTTATTAGACCTGCGGCGACCCGGTAAACCATCCCTCCCGATCGGGAGCCGCACGACCCGCAAAGGTGAGTACATACTGCATGGCGAGTTTGGTGAAGTGTGGGTAGATATCGCGACGGTGAAAATCACCCGGACTGGCCAGAC
>JAABUS010005662.1_pt1 | contig 16122 bp, 13 predicted proteins | sample 5560161 | NCBI WGS metagenome assembly JAABUS01 (sample SAMN10711885, study PRJNA513376) | rock metagenome | isolation source: Antarctica rocks | place: Antarctica: Victoria Land, Trio Nunatak nord | collected 2016-01-04
ATCGTACTGAGATAGTATTTCACCTTTTACATAGTTCGAAGCATCGATCTTCAGAATAGCTTGTCGTTTGAGGTCGAAGTGACGAAGTACTGAGGTCGAGCTGACTTGTTTCTTTAGATTGTCAAAGACTTGAACACAGACATTGTTTTAAACAAAAGACGTGTTCTTTCTAGTCAGCTGAGTGAACGGTTTGACTAGCTTCGAGAAGTTCTTAATGAAACGACGATAGAAGTTAACAAATTTCACGAAGCTCTGAATTTCTTTTAGGTTGATCGAAGTGATTCAGCTGACTATGACTGTCACTTTGCTGAGATTCATACAAAGACTTAGTTCTGATACAATGACTTCTAGAAAGACAGTCTCTTCTACATTGAATTTGCGCTTTCGAATATTCATCTGCAGTTCAGCTTCACGTAGTCAACTCAATACTAGTTTGACGTGATCTTTATGTTTCTTTCTCGTTTTGCTATAAATGAGAATGTCATCTAGATAGACTTGGCAAAAGTTGTTCAGAAAGTCTCATAAAACATCATTCATATATTGCTGAAAGAAGATTGATTCATTAGTCAGTTTGAATGATAGCATCTTGTATTTATATGCTTCTAAAGCAGTGATAAAAGTGATGTAATTCTCGTTATTGAAGTGCATTTAAAGTTTGTTGAACGCTGATATGATGTTCAATCTAGTCAGATGCTTGCAATTCACTATTTTATCAATGATCTCATCTATCAACGATAGAGAATATCTATTTCTTTTGAAAATGACATTTAGCTTTCAATAGTTCACGCAGAATCGAAGATCTTCATTTGCTTTGAGAACGAATAGAACGAGAAAGAAATAGAGAGTCTGACTAAAAGTGATGAATCTCTTCAACAGATTCTCGTTTAAGTACTTCTTTACTTTCAGAAGTTTGACAAAGAACATTCAATAGACTCAACAGCAAGAAAACGTTGAATCACTGATGAGCTCGATTTTATGATCGTAGAAGCGATGAGAAAATAGTTTATTCAATTGAGCTCGATCAAAAACATCTAGAAACTTATGATATTCTGATGACAGCTTGACTTTAATATCTTTCAAATTCTGAGTTGTTTCATTGATTGAAGAGACGTTTAAAACGTTCAAATTGCACTGAGTATTGTACGTAATTTCTCTATTAATATCAGTCATGAATAAAGCAAAGACTTCAGTCTGATTCTTCTTTGATTGATTCAGTAGAGTTTTGAATGAAGCTGCATTTATGCTTTGAATCAAGAATGATTCTTTCTTAGTCGTAGTTGAAACAAATCGTTTGAGCATAATAGAGATCTTAGTCTGAATGATAGAAAAGAGCGAAGTTGATCGTGATCAACTTGAGTGCTTTGAATTGAGAAGAATTGAAAAAATCGAAATAGAAATATTTAATTGATTTGAAAAAACAATGACGTTGTTTTGCATATTCAATAATATTTCGTTTTTATTCATTCAAAGCTTACTCAATATGACTTCATGATGATTGATATCAGCTATCAGTATTGATACAGTCAATTTCTTATGACTTTCAATGATGAGATTGAGTAGAATTTTATGAGTGATGATCTTCTTAAATATCTTCTCATTATAGTCTCTTATTAACTTCTCTTTTGTCAGTGATATAGATTGAATTTCTAGTTTCTTGCATACTTTATTGACTAGATTAGCATGTATGAGCATATGAGTGACTGAATCACTGTCTATCAGAGAATAAAGACTAAAAGATCAATTCTGAGAGTTGAGAAAAACATCAATTAGAAACGACTTTTCAAAGTAATTATCTTCTGATAAAATTTCGTCTAGTTTGCACAAAGATATAGTTTTTATTTCTTCAATGACTTTTGAAGAGATGACTAGTTTTTTGAATCGAAATTCAAATTGAAATTGAATTCAAAATGATTGTATTCATTGTTCACTGCATTGATTCTAGTAGGTCGATCAGAGCATTCTCTAGAGCTATGATCTGATTTATGATATATGAAACAGGTTTCGACTAGAACGTCTGCTTCTTTGACGCTAGTTAAAATCGTGTCACACGACTTTAAATGATCAGATTTTGAATGATCAACTGACTGAGTAACAACAGCTTTATGAAAGATGATCTTTGACAGATCATTGATGCATTTGATGAGATTGACTTTGTTCTTGATTTTTCAAATGACTCGCTGATCATTATTCAAATGAATCAGATAGAAATGAATCTCTTTGAGAAAATCAGGTTGAACTAATTGATCTATTCAAACAAATCAAAGACGAAAGTTTATTTTATCTTTCAGATCAATGATCAGTTGCTTTTCGTGATACTTCAGATAGAAAGATAATCGTTGAAACTGAGTGTAAAACTCACTGAACTTCTTTGATTCTTGAATCAAGTTGTAGTATTTTCTACGAAAGTTAACTTTCTTATCTGAATCATTGAACAACTCAGCTAGTTCTTTCAAAAGATCATCGATGATCTTATAGAAATTGACACAGTTACATTCGCGTCTAGATTGAGTGACATCAGCTGCGTCATTGAATAATCTGAAATGTACATAGCTCAGTTTGACTCGTTCATTTGAAAAGAGATCGACGTTGATCTTTAGTTTATTCTGAATTTTGTTGTATCAGTTTTCTCAAGTAGAATTCTTTTCGTCAGTAAATCAGAAAGAATCAGATATTTTCTGAGATCTAGAACGCTCAGAGTAGATGAAATCAGAAGAAGTGATTTCTTTAGTTTGAAGTTTAGTCTTTAACTCTTTGATTTCGTTGTCTTGTTAAGTACTCAGCTCGTTGAGTCAATCTGTTTCTCTGTTGAGAATCATGCATTGAGTCTTTCAGTTTTCGATAGAAACAGAAAATATTACTGTTTCAGCAAATGACTTGTTATCTTCCTTGATGAATGATTCAGCACTAGAGAATTTCGATGAATCAGTCTCAGAGATTTAAGAAAAGTGATTTTGAAATTCTTTTAAACATTCTTCAATAGATGAACGTTTTGACATGATGAAATTTGAAGAAAGAACGAGATCGAGTGAATGATAATGCTCAACAGTATTAATGAAGACGTATGATCAAATGTTTAATCTTCAGAAAAGAATGTTGTTGATTAGAAGAGTATTTTTGATTTGTGAGTTTTTGAGTGATTCTCAAGCAATTCACGAAGATTCTTTATCGTCAATTCTCTTAATTGAGTTGAACAGCTTATTTTCACTTATCTGTTTCATGAGAATGAATTGATTCTCTTGATCGAGTAAACTTTGCATACTTAGTGAGTGATAAGTTGTTTAGTGATTCAAACAGTCTCATTATTGATTCTATCAAACTCTATAATGTTGTTCAGTCTTTTGATTGCGTCGATCATCAGATAAACGAATTTCTTTAGACTCGTTCTGTCTGTACGAGTATGTTGAATAAATAATGAGATCAGTATCGTGTGATTAACGAATTTTTAATATAATGTCAGAATCGTGTCTAAATGAGTTAATCAGCGAAAGTCAGAATTGAATAGTGCTTGATCTTTAGAAATAGCTATAACTAAATATTAAGAATACAGAAGAAGATGAGTACAAAAGCTTCTATTTAAGTAATATTCAGAGACTGCGCTAAGCTCAAAGAGAATATGTTTGTGACATGAGTAAAATGTGATGTAGAAAGAAAGATGATGTTGAACAAAGAAATGTTGAGAAAAGAAAATAAAAGCTGAGTCAGATCTGAGTTAAAGACACTGACTAGTTCTAATCAGTCTTGATACGCTTGTAACATAAAGCTTTACACTGAGTTTTCATTTTCGCAGAGCATCTGATGCATTGAATCATTGCTTCAAAGAAATGCATCAAGTCTTTCTGAAGTAATTGTCAACTATCTTTAGAAAGTACAACTCGTTATCGAGAGACAATGATAGTGATTCACAAATGTTTATGAAAATAAAAGTCAAGATACTTGTCTTTCAATCGCTGACATTGTGTTCTTGTTTGTTAATGAACTTGATGAGCGCACATATTTCACACACATTTTTATGACTGTTGTTAATGAGAATAAATTTTTTCAGAGTGATGATCTTATGAAGTTGACGAAGCTTTGCTGATTCGAGATGAGCGAAACGATGATGTCACAGCTTGTACAACTTAAAGCTTTTGTCATTTGCAAAACTAAGTTGATCGTGATCAACTTCGATCTCGTTCTCATGATGAATCACATCAATGTAAGATGCAAAGTGATCTAGATTCATTGAATTGTCAAGATTCATTGAACTGTGCATCACTGAAAATGCTGATGAGACATCATGCTACATAGCTGATAGTAATGCAAATTCATCAAGATCATTTGCAATTCTTTCTACTATGTAGACATCTTCACATTCTAAAGTCTCAATCATCTGCTTCTTTTGCTTATCATGCATGTACAAATCTTTATCATTAAAGCTTTCTTGTAAATCTTTCTCACACATTCTTCTTTCAGAAAGAAGATTCATCTTGAGCTTAAAAACATGAAGAACAGAAGACAGCTTGACTGAGTTTTCATGATAATCTTACATGACTACTGTGTTACAGTGATTAATATACAATTTTTTCTCTTCAACTTTGATGATGCATCTCTTAATGCAAACTAAAAAATCACTAAAAAGTTGAAGTTGATCAGTCATATGTGAGAAAACATCAGAATTTGCAACTCAGTTAAATTCAGAAATCTTACTGACAATGTTTTTTAACAGAGCTGCAATATTTTCACTCTTTTCATTCTCATCTTTCTCATTGTTGTCAGAAATTTCAGAATCATCACTTTTCACGTTGTAAACTCTGTGTTTCTTGTGCTTGTTCTTCAGAAGCTCAGTGAAAGTTTGAAGATCATTAACATTTTTATGCTTTATTTTGTTTTTATTTTTGCATTTCTTCACAAGCTTTTGAACTGCAGACAGATGAAAGCGATCAACTAAACAATGTTCATCTTCACAGAGAAAACATTTTAAAAATCATTATAACTGACGACGATGCAATTAATCACTGTCAAAGTCTGAAAAACTTTTGCAATGATGATTGATTTTGCATTTGTTTTGCTCATGATCAGTGCGCTTGCGTTCATTTTTTCGCTTGACTTATAACACAGTTTCTGTTATCTTCAATTGTACTTTTTTCTTTTGTAGCTTTTGAAGTTTCTTCTCAACATTTGACTTATTCTGTGCATCAATGATGTTTTGAATGACTGTATATTCATTTAACAGTAATTGAAGTAAGACTTGAAAGCAACGTTCTGACTTAAATAAATTGCTTATGTCTTTTTATGTTGCAACGATTTTTCAAGTCAACTTGATGAAATGTGTTCATGTCTTTTCAATAAAGATATTTATCGACATTCTGTAGTTAATGAAGTTCATCAAATATTGTTTCTCAGTGATTTGTAACTTCTCTTTGTATTTATAACTCAGAGCATTTTAAATTTCTTTTGCTGATGTCTTGTCTGCAATGTGTTCTTGATCATCAATGATGATGCAGATGATCAGTCAGTAATGAGCTTTTACGTCAATCTTTTGACTTTCAAAGTTGAGAGATTGAATTTCGCTGATAATGCTGATGATGTTTTCAAATGTGTTTGAGTCAGACTTGTCTTCAATAACGAATCATAAGTCTTTCTCAATGAGTCATCCCTTCATGAGAGAAAATCATTAATCGCAGTTCTTGCAAGTGAGAATGAAGACAGATCATCGTTTGACGAAGAAATCATTAAAGTTCATGATGTGTGATGTAGACTCAACTTGTTGTTAAAATCAAAGAAAAAAAATAAAGATATTAGATAAATTGACGAGTGAAGTGAAAAGAATTTAATCTTGTCAATGATAATGAAAGTTTATGCATTCTTCAACATGATTAAGTGTGTCTATTTGTTCATTCTCTTGAGAACTCGTAGTAAATTATTGACTTGATGTGAGTGCTTATTTATCTTCTTGTAAGATGCGTAATAAGCTGTCAAATTTCACTGAACTTTTTTAAGTCAGTGTATTTATTTGTCTTCTTGTGAAACGCATAGTAAGTGATCGCTGATTGCTCATTTGAATAAATTTTGTATCAAGTTGTTGAGCATCAAATGCTTAAAGTGTTTTAATCTAATTATGTTGAAAGCTTCTTGCTAATTGAACTCATAATTTATTGAAAGAGTAGAGCAAACAGTATCACATCTGATGAAATCTATCTAGATTGTAGAGAAAAGTCACAGACTGCTTTATCTATATACTGTCACGCATGACAAAGTCACGACACACAACTTTATCTTTGATGCTAGTCTAGAGAAAGCTGCTAGAAACAAGTCTGACTGAATTCAGACTGAATTCAGAGTTATTATAATAAGTTGCTAGAAATAAGTCTGTCATTGCACTTCTCAACAAATAATCAATTTTCTTTCATTATTCACTTTTTTGTGAATTTTATTACTGTCATCATTACTTTTAAATTCAAGAAGCTTTTTGACATATCTGAGTATGAGAAGAACAAAGATTGATTGAATGTATGAAAGCAAAGTCTGATACAGCGCATGAACATGAATGATGATCATTATTTTTCTCATCAAGCTAAAATCATTTATGTCGAGTCATGATTCATCATAGATAAGAAGATTCACAATCTAATGAGTCAATATCGAGTCAATAATCTTTGTATCATTTTCATCTTTGCAAATTGATGACATAAGTTGCATCATTACTGCAATAATTCTTTCAAGACAGAAGATGTTCATTTATATTTTCATGAAATTTTGAAGCAAGACATGAATAGCTTTGCTGACTATTACAATCTCTTCTATCAAAAGAAAAAACATTCTTTGATGAAAGATTTCTCATTGATTGACTGTCTGAAGCATAATGTTAATTATTTCATTCAAGTCATCATTTTCTTCTAATGAAATCTTAATGAAATTCAATCATTCATCTTTCATTAATGAATTCAAGCATTTTTTAACATTGATGAAGAGTTTTAACAGCTTAAACATCATCAATCTCACTTCATCTTCATCATTGTTTAATTCATCAAAGTCAAGAGCATCTTTGCATCAACTAGTAATTCTTTGAGTTCAAAGATCAGCACTTTTGTGACTGTTGTTTCAACAATATCTTTATTTCTTTCTCTTTTGTTTCTTGATGAATCAATGAATTTAAACTTTGTCATTATTATCATTCAAGATAAGACTTTGATTGTTTTTGAAGTCAAGAAAATCTGTAACAAGTGAAAGCTGTGCTACTATTGCAAGTTGCAACATTCAAGCAAAATCATTAAAGAATGCTTAAATAAAAAGTTCTTCACTTTGTGTATCATAAATATTTATGACAGTGACATCATCAATATAAATGAAGAAGTCTCGCTGTTCATAAGAAAAGTTTAGTTTTTAAGCTAAGTCATGCTCAGAAATCTGTATACATATCATCTTGTTTACTAGTCTCAATCTTTTCACTTTCACTTCAATCATATAGAAAGTTTTCTGCTAAATCTGTCTTGAAACTCTTTGAATTCAATTTGACATTCAAAGATAGTCACATGATAGTATTCTGTATTTTACGTCAAGCTCAATCTAAAGTTCTCATTCTCGCTTTGATTGATAGTGAAGTCTCTGCTTATATCTTTATGAATAAATTCTTCATGCAACAACATCATTTTCTCTTGCCTTAATTAATTCACTCTTGCAGACTTTAAGAATTTGATGATCAAGTCACTTTAATTGATGACATTACTTATGTCATTGAAATCACAATGATTCTCAATGAACACATCAAGAAACTATTCTTTTATGTCACTGAATTAAGTCAATATTTCATCATCATAAGTTTATCATGACTTCATCATCACGTCATTGATGTTAATTTTGAGCACAATATTCTCATCTTGTCTTTCTTTTTCTATCTTAATCATTATTGCTCATTTCTCGTCAAGATCTACTCGTATGCACGAAGTTTTCATGCACACTGAGTTTTCACACACTTTAACTAGAAAGATTAGTTACAAATAGTATTTCAAGACACGTTAAATCTTGAGATACTATCTGATGTCTTGAAATACTATCTGTAACTAATCTTTCTAGTTAGAGTGCGTGAAAACTCAGTGTGCGCGAAAATTTTGTGCATACGAGTATGATCTTAATCAACAAGAAGAAAATTTCTCATTTGAAGTTAACAAAGTAACTTTCTTTCAGTCTTGCTCTTAATTCACTCACAAGAAGTAACTTAGTTCACAAATCACTCATAAGAAGCAATTCAATCTATAGATTGCTTACAAGAAGTAATTCAGTCTACAGATTGCTCACAAGAAGCAATTCAGCACTCAGTTCACTTGCAAGAAGTAATTTAGTTTTTCATTCACTTGAAAGAAGTAACTCAGTTTTCAGTTCGCTTGCAAAAAGCAATCTAGTTTCTCATTTGCTTGAAAAATGTAATTCAGTTTTCAGTTTGCTCACAAGAAGCAATTCAATTCTTAATTTGCTTGTAAGAAGTAACTCAGTTTCTCATCTGCTCACAAGAAGCAATATAATTTCTCGTTTGCTCATGAAAAGTTAATTAATATTCAGCTCGTTCATAAGAAACAAATCTCATTCAATCTTGTTTCTCATCTGAAACAAGAAGCTTTTAGTTGTATTCTTCAAGTCATTTAAAAAGAATACTCATCAAAAATCAAGTGTCAAACTTCTTTTCTCTTTAGAACTTCTGTTGTTCTTTAAGCAGATCAATTCAATCAATCTTTTATACAACTTAACATAGTTAAGTTGAAAGCTTGAAGCTTTGATCATGCTGTTTATGTCAAAGACATTGAAGTGTTTAGCATCATTTTAAAGAAAATTGATGTCTTCTTGAATCTTGAATCAATCTCATCTTCTAGTTTAAACTCTGATGAGTCAAAATCGCGTCATGCAACTTTGACTATTCATTCAAAGAACAGTTCAACTCTTGCTCAATTCTCATTTTGTTCTCAAAACAGTATATATGATAAGAATTTTCATCTGAATCTTTATTAAATGAAAAAGAAATTTCATTTAACTGCATTCATGACACAAGAAAATCTTGAAGTTTATTAACAAAGTAAGAACGTTGATTCAATCACAATTCTATCATTCAGATATTTTAAGTTTCTAAATTATTTTTTCAAGAAGAATGTCAATATCTTGTTTTTGCATCAAGTTCATGATCATGTCATACATTTTAAAGAAGATGCTCAATTTTCAATCTTTGCTTTGTACAACATAAGTCGTGATGAAATTCTAGAACTTTGTCGTTATTTAAATGAAAATCTGAGCAAAGATTTCATTCAAGTCAATCACTTTCAGATGATCATCTCTGTTCTCTTTGTCAAGAAACTTGAAAAAGAACTTCACTTCTGCATGAACTATCAAGATCTGAATGCTATCACAGTCAAGAATCAATATTCTTTGTCTTTGATCTCAGAAACGCTGAATCATTTAAGTCAAGCTAAAATCTTTATCAAGCTGAATATCATTTCTGCGTTCAATTGACTTTGAATCAAAGAAGAAGATGAAACTCTCATCATTTTTCATACTTGATTTGAATCATTCAAGTATTTAGTCATGCTTTTCAATTTATGTAATAAGTTTGTCTCATTTCAAAAGTATATCAATAATACTCTTCATGAACATTTAAATAAGTTTTATACAACTTATCTGAATGACATCTTGATCTATTTTGACAATGAACTCAAGCACAAGATTCATGTCAAGCTCATTCTGCAAAAGCTGCAAGAAGCAGATCTTCAGATGAATATAATCAAATGCAAGTTTCACATCACTCAAGTTTTGTATTTAGAATTGATAATTATCATTGAAGAGATCAAGATAAATTTTTCTAAAATAAATATTATTATCAACTGATTTATTTTGATCAACGTTAAAGACATTCAAAGTTTTTTAAATTTCGCGAACTTTTATAAAAGATTTATCTATGACTATAGTAAAATAGCTACTTCGCTCACTCATCTCATCAGAAAAGATGTATTCTTTGTCTAATTTCAGAAATGTCAAATTGCATTCAACATTCTTAAGAAAGTCTTCACTTTCAAGATTATTCTTTGTCACTATAATTCAGATCATAAGATTGTGATAGAAATCAATGCTTTGAACTATGTGTTCAAAAACATTCTCTCTCAATGTAATGAGAACAAGATTCTTCATTCAGTCACTTACTTTTCAAAGAAGCATAACTCAGTCAAGTGTAACTACGAGATTTATGATAAAGAATTCATGATTATTGTTTGCGCTTTCAAGAAATGATGATCAGAGCTTAAAGACTTTATCTACTTTGTTGAGATGATCACAAATCACAAAAATCTTGAGTATTTCATGTCAACTAAGCAGTTAAGTCGTCATCAAGCTTATTAAAGTGAGTTTCTGTCTAGATTTAACTATTGCATTGCTTATTGACTTGACAAGATCAATGATAAGTTAAATGCTTTAACACGTCACTCAGAAGATTTTTTTAAAAAGAAGAATACATTCAATTCTTGACATTAATATCAACATCAAACAATTCTGAAAACTCATGTTTTAGATTTCAATATTGTTAAGAATCTCACTCTTGATATCTTCAACATCAAAGTCATGAAGCTTTAGTCACAAATCATCGCTTTAAATTCAGTTCAGTTACATCTGTTCTCAGTTATCTCAGCATTTTCACAAATTTTAATTCTCATGAATCTAGAAATTGAAGAATTTGACGTTGAAAACGTCAAGTCTCAGCTAGATCAAGACATTCTGAATCTTGATGAAGATTCTACTGATATTTTTATTCAGACATTGTGAAAGCAAGTTGAAATTAATGACAAATTCGCAGCTTAGATAATTAAAGTGCTTTGCAATGAAGTATGACATCACAACAAGATTTTTCTAGTCAAGTGTGAAAAACATGAGAATCATCTGTACTTTCAAGAAAGAAAGTACATGCTTAATTCAGATAAACTACATCTTTGTATCATTTAGCTCGCTCATGATAGTATCATTGATGATCAAACATTTATAAGTATGTTCAACACTTCATACAAAACTGTTACATATGCACATGTTTTAAGCTCTTTAAACAATGAACTCAAGAATGATTGCATTCTCTTTCAATTCTTAAACGTTGTTGATGTAATATCTTCATGAACTATGTAGATTCTTTATCGCTCAATATCTTCATGAATATCACATATAGATATGTTCTAATCTTCATTGATCATTTTATCAAAATGAGACATTTAATTTTCATCACTTTTATGAAAGTTGAAGAAGTTATCAACTGCTTTTATGCTCATGTTTAAAAACATCATGATTTACTTAAGTTTTTCATGTCTGATTGAGACATACAGTTTATCTTTAATATTTGAAAGCATATGTGTAAAATGCTGAAGATAAATGCTAAGTTATTAACAACGTATCACTTTGAAATCAATGATCAAATTGAGAAAGTTAATGCTGTCATGAAGCATTATCTTCAAGTCTTTGTCAACTACATGCAGAATGACTGAGTTAAGTGACTTTCTAAAGTTAAATTTATTATAAATAATGCATTATCATTAATCACTTTAGCATCACTCTTCTTGACTAATTCAAGTCAAAACTCATGTTTAGACTTTGAATTTTCTGAGTCTTTGCTTAAGAATCTTACATTTTAAGCTCAAGACAAGTTAATTAATGTCAAATAGTTCATTAAGAAGATGAAGAAACTAACTGAGCATTTACATGATGAGATGCTTATAGCTCAGATCATTTACAAATTCAATGTTAATTTCTTTCATCATTCTTGTTTTAAATACTTCGTCGAAAATGAAGTTTAACTGAATGTTTGCAATCTCAGCATCATTCACTTTACTGTTAAGTTAAATGATTGTAATGTTGACTTCTTCAAGATCAAGCGTGTCTTTAAGAATAATTCTCTGATCATTGAATTAAATCTTTCATATCATTCTTCTAAGTCATATCACAAGTGACTTTCTTTCAAATCAACATCAGAAATCTCAAGAATTTATTATCATCAAGAATGATGAAAGATTCTGATATGTAAACAGCATATTAAACTTCAAGCATGATAAACATTATAATTCATCTCTGCTTAAGTATTACATTGATTGAAAAGATCACTTTTCTACTTGAGAGTCTTTTCATCTTCTAAATAATTGTTAGACTGATCGCGTCAAGTCAAGTACTTGAGTTTGAGTTGAGTATTCAATTCAAAAAGTATTGAGTCAAGTTGAAAGATTTTTGAATTCAAGTCGCGTTGAATTGAAAAGTTGAACTCAAGAACTTGAATTAAGTTGAAAAGCTTGATTCAACAACTCGATTCAAAAACTCGATTTAACTTGGCAAAATATTAGACAGATGTAAATAGCTTAATTGAACAGTCTTCATGAGTTTTCTTCATGACTTTCTATCATGTTTTCTCGTTATGACTTTCTATCAAAGTCAAACGATCTTCATGTTTTCTCGTCATGACTCTTTATTATGACTTTCTATCATAACTTTTTATCATGACTTTTCTTCATGACTTTCTATCATATAGTCTTCATGTTTCCCGTCATGACTTTCTATCAAAAAGATAATGCAAAAGCAAAAAACCGAAAAAATTTCTATATTTAACTCTCTTGACATCAAGCTCAAGTTCTTGGCGAGTCAAGTTGAATTGACTCAATTCTCAGTCGAATTGAATCGCGTCAAGTTGAAAATATGAGCAACTTGACTTGAATCAAGTTGAAAATGTGAGCAACTTAACTCGATGTTGATTCAAGTTCAAAATGTCAACTTGAAACTCAACTTGATGATCAGTTTATCAGTCTTTATCTTCAATTCTTTCTCATTTCATCTTGTTTCTCTTTATCATTTTGTAGAAGCTTAGTTTTGAAGAGAGAAGCTACTGTCATGATGTCAGATCATCAATTCAATTTAAAACATAAATCATCAATATTTTAAATAATCTTGATTCATTGAATTTATTTTGCAGTTCAATGAATCAAGTCATTAATTTAATCATCATTATTTTAATTTAGTTTCAGCAATTCTGTTTTAATCATCTCAGTTATATGCATGAACTTCTGCAATCTTAAGTCAATAAAACTACTGTTTAGTCTTGATTCTACTTAATTCATGTATATAAAAGTCAAGTTTTCATTCTTTTCTTTCACTTCTTGTCTTTCATCTTGTATATTATCTGATGTATTGTTTTGTATCTAGATTTTATCAAAGTAATAATAATATCAGTCTTTTATATTAATAGTATCTTTAGTTTAGCTCAGTTTCTGACATCAAGATCTGAAATCTTTGCACAGCATAAACTGATCATTGAGTTGAGTTTCAAGTTAACATTTTGAATTCAACTCAATTTGAAGTCAAGTTACTCACATTTTCAACTCAACTTAAGTTGAGTTGAGCATATTTTCAACTTGACTCATCAAGAATCTGAGCTTGACATTAAGAAAGTTAAATATAGAAATTTTTCTGCTTTTTTGCATTATTTTTTTACATTATCTTTTTGCATTTGATAGAAAGTCATGATGAGAAACATGAAGAGTGTTTGATAGAGAGTCATAAAGAAAAGTCATGATAGAAAATCATGACAAGAAAACATGAAGATCATTTGATGAGAAGTCATAAAGAAAAGTCATGAAGAAAAGTCATGATAAAGAGTCATGAAGAAAAGTCATGATGAAGAATCATGAAGAGAAGTCATGATGAAAAGTCATGAAGATTATTTGACTTTGATAGAAAGTCATGACGAAGAAACATGATAGAAAGTCATGAAGAAAAATCATGAAGACTGTTCTAAACTGTTTGATCAAGCTATTTACATTTATTTAATATTTTGTCAAGTCAAGTCGAGTTTTCAAGTCAAGTTGTTGAGTCAAGCTTTTCAACTTAACTCAAGTTCTTAAGTTCAACTTCTCAACTTAACTCAACACTTTTTCAAAAAAATTTCAACTCAACTTGATTCTTTTCAAGTCAAGTACTTGACTCAACATGATCAGTTTAGCACAGCATAATTGAAGATCATTAAAAACATACTCATATACTTATGAACATACTTGTCAGCATTCTGACATTAAAAGAGTTTCGTAGATCAATTGAGCAAAGTACTAGCACAAAGCATTTTACACAATTTGCATATATCTTTCTATCTTTAAGTCTCAGCATCTCTGTCTTTGAGATGAACACTGTCAAGCTTCAAAACACTCAACTCTGAGTATTTTTTGCAATTGCAAACATCTCGCTCTTAATAAGTCTCGTTCTTTGATTCATGTTTAACTGAGTCTCAAGATCTGATAACATCAAGAATTTTATTGACATAGAAAAGACAGTCATTATACTTTTAAAATTTTCCTGAATTGCATCTTTTTATGAAATAATATTAATTCTCTTTGCTCTCTGTCATTCAATGATCAGTATCAGACTGATTCTCATTCATCTTAATGTGTGAGAAAGATTTTGAGATGAAGAAATGCTTAAATGAAGAGAACTCTCTTTGCTCAGACTACTTGACAAAGAAACGAGTTAAGCAAGATTCTGATATCAAAAAATTTCTGAGATAGAGTCTTTTATCACAACGTCTTGATGATACAAAAAGCGCTTTGAGCAGAAGATAGTCTCAGATAAGCTGCTTTAGTCTTATTGAATCAAGGTCAGAGAATTGAAATGTTGAGTAGAAGAGAAATTCAAGTGAAAAGAAGCTTACATTTGAGTCTTTAATTGTGTTGTGTCAGATGAATATTGTTAGCGAAGTATAAAAGTAAACGTTGATGATGTTTTTATTACTTGCTATTGATTTTAATTTGAAGACTATCATGATCTAGATCTGTAGATAAATCTGATGAAAGCTGTAAAGAAGCGCGACTTTAATTGAACATTTATGAAACTCAGTCTCGCTGATCAACTGAAGACAAACTTGTATCAGGCAGTATTCAAAATTTGACGAAGACGAGACATTTTTAAAAGATTTCTCTATGCATGCGATTGCGCTTGAAACAGTCTGATGAACAAGCGCGCTCAGTCTTGCTAGCAATCGTTATCGATGATAGTTCTGACTAAAAATTCGAAGAAATACTGCACAACATGATCTGCTGAAGCAATTTTCATACTGAGTCTACAAAATCAATACTACGTATATTTTATGTCTTCTTCAAATGAACGTTTCACATGATTATGATTTCTCTTGTGTTTATAGACTCACTCAGATTTCATTATTGATATTTATCGCAAAAGATCAAATGACGAAGCACTGCGCAACTTGATAAAACGTGATTACAGAAAAGAAAGAGTTTGATTTGATGATGCTATAGCAAAATTGCGACTACGCGCAGCTTGTGAAAGAATCTGCCGTCTAATGCGAAAAAGTCTGGCGAAAGAATCTTTATGTAATTTCTTTATCTCATTGGCCTAAAGGGATCGACAATAGCACATTCAATCAGCGTTGCCTCGACTAAAACCAAGAACGCTCTGCTTTCAGCGACTACGACTTTTATAGCAAGCAGGGCGAGCAGCAAGGGAGCACGGAGAAAGTACTAAGAGAGCGTGAGAGAGCAGTAAGAGAGCAGAAGAGAGCAGTGAGAAAGCACGGGGAAGCACGGGGGAGCATGGGGAAGCATGGGAGAGCATAAGGGAGCAGTGAAGGAGTGCAGGAGAGCAGCGAGGGAGCAGAACGACGAAATGATTCTTAGCGCGGAAGCACAATAAATTTACTATATTGAATGGCCAATTATATATTAGAATGCTATATATATATATATACATCTTTCGAACTTAAGACTAAGAATTGCTGTTTTTGTTCGAAAAAGAGAGCAGGGCTACTTTAAAGGGAGCAGCGGGGAAGCAAGAGGGAGCACTATAGGGCAGTGCAGGGGCGCAGGTAGGAGCCTGCAACGGGTTCAACAGCCTTCGGCTGGGGCGGCCATTGTCGGTTTTTAGGATCCTTTCACAGTTGAAAGTGAGCCAGCCTTAAGTGGAGGCTTCCTCTACAGACTGACCCATCCTTCCCTTGCCAAAGTGTCAAAACTCTGCCCCTGGCATTCACCCCCATCAATCAAGCGCGTGAGAATCGCGCGAGCTGGGGGATTCTGGGTGATGCCGCCCCTTTGGCGTGGGTAAGCTGCTATCCAGTTGCTGCTCTTCTTACAGAATGAATCTCTT
>JAABUS010005663.1_pt1 | contig 16121 bp, 19 predicted proteins | sample 5560161 | NCBI WGS metagenome assembly JAABUS01 (sample SAMN10711885, study PRJNA513376) | rock metagenome | isolation source: Antarctica rocks | place: Antarctica: Victoria Land, Trio Nunatak nord | collected 2016-01-04
CGAGCGTTAGCGTGGGACACGAGGACCTCCTGGGCCAGTGGATGACTTAGACATCTCCACTAAGCCCGGAGGTCCTCACCTTTCACAAGGCCCAGGTGTCACCAACGTCTGTGCCGAGTACATCTAGAGGCGAATCGGCGCGCGACCCGCCGGGGAACTGCCAGCTCGCTGATGGTGGCCGCCTCGAGACGTCACTTGAGGCCGTCGGATGGAGGGCACCGCCGCTGGGATAGTCTGTCGCAGCCCGCTTGGTGGCGGGTTTCGGGCTGTAGCGCAGCTTGGTAGCGCACTTGACTGGGGGTCAAGGGGTCGCAGGTTCAAATCCTGTCAGCCCGACCGAAGAAACCGCAGGTCAGGGGCCACTTATTGGCTCGGGACGAATGGTGTGGCGGGCTCGGTGGCGTCCTTATGGGCGTCCTTATGTTTCTAGGACCGGACGAGGGAGACAGCTTGGATCGGCGGGCGCTGGGCGACCGGTGGACGGGCGTGGACGAGAATGGACATACCCCTCAGGCTCAAGACCCCTTGTCGTCAATGCACGGTCAAGGGGTTCATGCACCGGCCCTTCTACTCCGCTAGGTCTGCCTTGACGACCTAACCAACAGGGAAGCTGCATCAGGCGATAACTCTGTCGGAGCGCCGGTTCCATATGTTTCTGGCAGCGGACTCGCTCACGTTCAAGGGTCCGCAATCGCGGGCCGGGTCATCAAGATCGCGGTGGTCACCACCGTTGTCCATGCTTTATTCGCAGCAGTCAGTTCATGAATGCGATGTATCACAGCGGTCGTGGCTGCGACACCAGGGGCATATCGCTGTGCTCGGACGTCCTGCGGGGTCGTGGTTCTGCGCGGTGTGGCTGCCGAGGGTTTCGCCGACGAGGGGGTCCACATCTCACTCGACACGGTCGAGCCGGAGCCGACTATCGCCGTCGACGGGGCGTGGTGGCATCCGGTGGCGGTCACCAACGACCATCTGAAGATCGCCGACCAACCGTTGCCGCTGGCAGCTGTTCTGGACGTGATCCGTGACGTCCTGGCGGTGCAGGCCGCCGGTTCAGCCGAGGGCCGGGAGGTGTTTCGGTGTACCTGATCCGGAGAGGACCGCTCCCTTACGTGACGGTTACGTCTCGTCGTGGGGGGGCGACAACCGGCGCCCGGCGACCTAGCGTGGTGGCAGCTGCTCGACCGTACCGACGTCGGAAGGGATGACCATGACCACATCAGTTGCTCGGGGAGCACCACCGTCGGACGTGAGTACGGACTCGAGGGGCACGCGTGTGCTCCTGGCGGTCCTGCGTGTGGGTGTCGCGATCATATGGATCGAGAACGTCGGGTGGAAACAACCACCGGACTTTTCATCGTTGCGCGGGGTCACCACCGACGCGGTCGAGCATCCGGTGTTCAGCCCCTTCAGCTGGGTCGTGGAGCACGTCGTACTGCCGAACTTCACGTTCTTCGCCTGGATGACGCTGCTGTTGGAGGCGTCGATCGGCGCCTTTCTCTTCATCGGCCTGGCCACCCGCCTGTGGGCCCTGATCGGCATCGGCCAGAGTCTCGCCATCACCATGTCGGTGTTGAACGCACCGAACGAGTGGGAGTGGTCGTACTACCTGATGATCCTGGCGCACGTCGGCATCTTCGCGACCGCAGCGGGCCGGGCCTATGGACTGGACGGCGTACTGCGCCCGATCTGGCGGTCCTCGGACGGCCGGCTGTCGCGCGTCCTGATGAGGCTGTCATGACCAGGCACCCGCTCGACCAGGCGGCGACCACCCTGGGGGTCGCGGGGGTCGCGAGCCTAGTGTTCTCCCTTACCACCGGCTCCAACAACAACTTCGTCGCCATGCAGGGCGCCGCCCTGATCGTCTTTCCTGTACTGGGGATGTGCGCCGTGGTCGGCGGGATCACCGGTCGTCGGATCCTGGTCCAGCTGGCTGGGGCGGCATACATCGCGGCCGCGATCCTGCAACTCGTGCAGTTCGGCCGATCCACCAACTGGATAGATGGCAGCGGCTCCACGTTCGCCCTGCTGCTGGCGCTGGGCATCGGCCTGCTAGTCGTAGGCCTGGCACCCCGCTACGACCACCAGGACTCGTCCACCGGCGGTACTGGGCGGTCCTCCTCAGCCGGCTAGCTGGTCGGCCAGCTCCGTCAGCGAGGTGACCGCGCGGTCGGGCGGGGTGAAGTAGGTCGGGTAGGGGGCGCCTGTTCGGTTGATCCATCCCGTTTGCAGGCCGGCGTGCGCAGCGCCGTGGATGTCCCACGGGTGCACGGCCACCAGGAGCATCTCGGAGGTATCGACCTGGCAGCGGTGCGCGGCGAACTCGTAGGCGCGCGCTGCTGGTTTCCAGATCCCGGCGTCCTCGACCGACAACAGCTCCTCGAACGCGTCGCGGACACCGGCGGTGGTGAACAGGCGGTCGGCCACGGCTGCTGCACCGTTGCTCAAGGTGACAAGCCGGAGTCCGGCCCGCTCGAGGGCACGGATGCCGGCCACGACGTCGGGATGAACCGACAGGCTCGCAAACCCTGTCATCACGTGGTCAATAGCGGCTTCCAGGTCGCGGTCGAGGTCCACCGTGGACAGCAGGCCCCGGAGACCGACGCTGCCGAGGTCTGCAAACGGCGCCTGGCTGTCGGTCAGGGCGGTTGCGAACCCGTCTCTGAGCAGGGCCGCGAACCACTGTCCGGCCAGGTGCCCAGGGGCGCCCACATCGGCGAACCGGGACGCGATCGGCGACATGTCAGAAAGGGTCTCGTTGACGTCGAAGACGACCACCCTCGGGACGGGATGGCCTCGGCCAGACGAGTTGGATCGGCGCGGTGGGAAGCCGACGTGTCACGGTGGGCACGCAGGTCCGCGCTGGTCATCTTTCCAGGGATCGTGGCGGCGTGGCGGGTGTGCGGGGTCTCCCTTGGCCGGCCTCACCGACCCGCGGCCCGCAGCATCTGGCCGGATCGCTGCTCAAAAACCTCTGGCCGCCGCAGCTCCCGACCGGCGCTGGCCGGACCTCATCGACGCAGCCCTGGACACCGTGCCGATGGCGATCCTGGCCATGGTCATCGCGGTCGTCCTTACCGTGGTCATCGGCCCTGGGCAACCGGCCGCCGACGCGGCGCAGCCGCCGACCGCACACTGTTCCCGTTCCGATGGTGCCGGTGGTCTCCTGGCCGCTCGCACGGGCGCTGCTGCTGGTGCTGCGGTCGTTCCCCCTACGTTGGGGCCGTCATCGCGCTGCTCGTGCTGTTCCCCGGTGTCCTGTCCGGGGCGCTGGCCTAGGCGACTACACCGGCGGCATCCTCGCCGACTGGTTGCCGAGGCCGGGGAGGGCGTCGACACCCGTGCCCGGGACACACTCCGCCACGCCGGGGTGCGCAACGGTTTGGCTACGCTGGCCGCGACGCTTCCGCCGTCCACGCACCAACTGATCACCCACACCCTGTGCCGGCTCGAGATCTGTGTACGTGACACCGCAGTGGTCGGCGTCGTCGGCGCCGCCGGACTCGGCAGACTGCTGCCAGAGGCCGGGCCGCGTTCCGATTCCCCGTCGTCACCAGGCTGGCCACATCCTTCGTGCCCAGCGGGGCCACCGAGCTCGCCGGACGTCGCCTCCATCGCGCGCCACGCGTTTGAGCTGACACAAGGACACCCTCGACATGTCGAGTGTCACCGGCTCTACGGCAAGGTCGCAACCCTGAACCGTTCCGGAATGGAGCGGTTGCCTCCACGTCTTGAGCAGCATGGGACAGTCCGACGCGCTGTTCGAGGCAGCCTTCCCGTCTGTCGCCGTGGCGAATGCGATCCTTCGGGGCGAGGACGCCGCGATCGACGGAGAATTGGTCCCGATGTGGTGGAGACAGCGCAGGGGGAGTCAGTCGCGGGCCGAGTGGATGTTGCAGATCTGGGTGCTCGTGCAGTCAGCCGGATCAAGTTTGTGGCTGCGTGCGATGCGGTGTTCGAGCTCTGCTTCGGCCGGCGAGCTCGCGTTGGCGTGCGCGCACATCGTGGAGCTTGTTGAGAAGCAGCGTGTGCACATGACTACAAGGGGCCTCGCCGTCATCGCGAAGGTCGACGATACTCGTGATCTCGCCCAAAGTAAGGCCGGCGGTCTGGGCGGTGCGGATGAACCGAAGGCGGGCTACGGTGTCGTCGTGGTTATCGCGGTAGCCGTTAGGGCCGCGTCGGGCGGAGGGAGCTGGCCTTGCCGCTCGTAAAACCCAGATGGTTTGGCTGGGGAGGCCAACGCTGTCGGCGACTTGTCCGATCCGCATGACCACGTATTACTTGGCCAGCAGTGAGGATCAAGGATTAGCGTCGACCGCATGGACATCAAGCTGTTGTACTTCGAGGGCTGCCCCAACTGGAAGGCTGCGGATGAGCGACTCGCGGCGCTCGCGGCCGAACAACCCGGTATCACCGTGACCAGACACCTGGTCGACACCCTCGAGGAGGCCGAGCGGGTCGGTTTTCACGGGTCGCCAAGTATCGTCGTGGATGGCGTCGACGTCTTTGCGGAGGCCGGCGCCCCGATCGCATTGTCGTGTCGCAGATACCTGACGCCCGACGCGCCCGCCGGTGCGCCGACCCTCGATCAGCTGCGCGCGGTGATCGGTGATGCGTGATCGGATACAGGCGGTTCGCGTCCTAAAGATGGCTGCCGGCGCTCGGCATCTGCTGTGGGCTGCCGGTCCTGGTCTCGCTCGGGTTCGCCGGGGCGCTCGCAGGTCTGTCGACGACCAGCTGGGTGCTGCCAAACCGGTGGCGTTTGGCCCGATAGAACCCCTGACGATGACTTCCGCCGGTCGCCGCTCCCGAGGATATGCATCACTGGACGTGGCTCAGCAGGAACAGCACAGTTGCGCAGCGAGAGCATGCTGCGAGGCTCAGGAGCCGACCTGACAGTCGAGAGGGGAGCGTTCGGCGCGACCGCACATGCATGAGCGCGCTCTGTGGCGGCTGGGCTGCGTCCATTGGATCGCCGTGGGCGTCGCCGGTGCGCTGGTCGTGCTTTCGGACCGGGCGGAACCTGGCCAGCACGGTCGCCGTCGGATCGCGCCCCTGGGGGATCCGCGCTGCCCTGACTTCGCCTGACTTCGAGGGTGCCCCCGGTGCTCATCGCTCGGACCTATGGATGGCGAATCCCATGCCAGCGAGGCGCACGGCGGTTACGTGCCCGCCCAATGCCGGGCGGTTTTGCACGCTCCCTTTTGGACTTTGGCGGGCGAGAACATCGCCTTCCGTTTGACCTTCACCCCTGTTGAAGGTCCATGGTGGTGTTGTTGTTGTCGACCTGAGTGATAGTGACCACCACTGACGGTCTCACTGCATACCGGCTGGTCCTCCGGCCGGGGAACGGGCGACCCGCCAAGGACAGCCAGGGCAGCTACGCGTACGTCCGCGGCCGTGACGGGACTGACACAACAGATGTCAGCATCTCCGGGTCCCTCCCTCCAGGTCGGGTGCCACTCGACCCGACCGGTGATGGGCGAGCGAGCCCGGTGGTGTACCGGGAAGCGGCGCTTGTGTTGGGCAACTTGTTGCGCCACTATAATTGTCATACGGCAAATGTAGTAGTTCGGCAAGTGTTTCGCAGCGACCGAAGGGCAGGCCTCGATGGGACAGGCAACCGCGACGCACCCGCGTGAGTGCATGAGTGAGCCGAGGGTGACCATGAAAGGGCGGCGACCATGACCGACGTGGACATTCCGCGGGCGGTGGAGAACGCGCTCGACAGGCTTCTCGCCAATGTCGAGCATGGCCGTTTCGAGCGATCACTCTCCGGTTTGACCGCGGCGGCGGCTCTGGTCACCGGGGCGGAGGTGTACCTTGAGCACTACAAGGCCAGCTTCGGCAACAAGATCATGTGGAGTCCGATTCTGGTTACCCCACCGCTGGTCATCGCCGGCATCGGTGGCGTGTTCAGCAAGCGTTGGGCCAAGACCGCCCTTCCGGTGGCCTCGGCCGTCTTCGCCCTCAACGGACTGGTCGGGGAGTACTACCACGCTCGGGGTGTCGCCCGGAAGCCTGGCGGCTGGGCGATGGCGTCCTACAACGTGCCCATGGGGCCGCCGATCTCGGCGCCGGGGCTGATGGCCATGGTCGGCGGGATGGGTCTGCTCGCCGCCATCCTGCGGCGCGAGAAGTGAGGGGATCATGCCCGATTTTCGCGACCATGCTCACCTGCCCAACCTGCGACCTGATCGTGAGCCGCCGCATCCGTCCTGGCTGCCTCGCCAAGAGGTGGGAATCAGCCCGCAGATGGTCGGACGCTATCCCAACTTCGACGTTTTGTCGGCTGCTGACACCTGGGACGAGGCGACCAAGTCGGTCGTGATGGCGCGACTGAAGGACCCTGCACCACTTCGTTTCTTCACCCCCGATCAGGAGCCGACGCTGCGCGCGTTCTGCGACACGGTGATGGCCCAGGACGTCGAACCTCGCGTCCCGGTCGCCGAGTTCGTCGACGACAAGCTGGCCGCCGGGCGACTCGACGGCTACCAGTACGCCGACATGCCCGATGATCGTGACACCTGGCGACTGGTGCTGCACGGCCTGGACCACACCGCACGGACTCGCTACGGCGCGGCCGGCTTCGCCGAGGCGGAACCGGAGAACCGCGAGACCATCGTCGACGACCTGGCTCACGCTCATCTGGACGGCGGACCGTGGGAGGAGCTCAACATCGCCCGTGCCTGGAGCGTCTGCATGAGGGCGATCCTGGCCGGGTTCTACTCCCATCCCTGGGCCTGGAACGAGATCGGCTTCGGGGGCCCCGCCTACCCGCGCGGCTTCATGCGTCTGGGGCCCTTGAGCACCACCGAACCCTTCGAACGCCACGGCTCCACCAGCGAGGACCCGGTCGACGCCGTACACCAGGGGCTCGGCCATGGCTGACCGGCTCCGCGGTCTGCTCAAAGGAGCCATCGGGCCCTCCGACAATGACTCCCGGTACCTGCTCGACGTCCACTCCCGTGAACTACCGGGCGAGGACACCATGCGTCAGTACGCCCCCGGGGAAGAGGTGGACCTGGTCATCGTCGGCGCCGGCGCGGGCGGTTCGGTGCTGGCCCAGCGGCTGGCCCGGCACGGCTGGAACATCGTCATTCTCGAGGCCGGCCCGTTCTGGCACCCCGACGAGGACTGGGTGTCCGACGAGGCCGGGTCGCACGAGCTGTACTGGACCCAGAACCGCATCATCGGCGGCGCGGACCCGATCGAGCTGGGCAAGAACAACTCCGGTCGCGGCGTCGGCGGTTCGATGGTGCACTACGCCGGTTACACCCCCCGGTTCCACCCCTCGGACTTTTCCACCCTCACCGACGACGGCGTCGGCGCCGACTGGCCCATCAACTACGAGGACCTGCGTCCGCACTACGAGCAGGTCGAGGCCGAGCTGCCGGTCGCCGGCCAGAACTGGCCCTGGGGTCACCCACACCGCTACCCCTTCTCCCCGCACCCGATCTCCGGGGCAGCCGCCCGGCTCTGGGAGGGGGCACACAAGCTCGGGATCGAGATGCGGGTCGGTCCCGTCGGAATCGTCAACGGGACCTTCGGCAACCGGCCGCACTGCATCTACCGGGGCTACTGCCTGCAGGGCTGCAAGGTCAACGCCAAGGCCAGCCCCTACGTCACCCACCTGCCCGATGCCTTGGCGCATGCCGTGGAGATCCGCGCGAATTGCATGGCCGCCCGCGTCGAAATCGACCAGGCCACCGGGCGAGCGACCGGCGTGGTGTACCACGACGAGGTCGGCGGTGCCGAGATCCTGCAACGCGCCCGATTCGTTGCGATTGCCGGCTACTCCATCGAGACCCCGCGGCTCCTGCTCAACTCCATCTCATCTCGCTTCCCCCACGGTCTGTGCAACGACGAGGACCAGGTCGGGCGCTACATCATGGTCCAAGGCGCCAGCCAGACCACCGGCCGGTTCCCCGACGAGCTGCGCATGTACAAGGCCCCGCCGCCGGAGGTGTCCTCCGAGCAGTTCTACGAGACCGACCTGAGCCGCGGATTCGCTCGGGGCTTCTCCATCCAGACCGTCTCCCCGCTGCCCATCGGGTGGGCCGAGCACGTTCTCGCCGACGGGCACTGGGGGCGGGCGATGCGCGAGTACATGCGCGACTACAACCACTGGGCCACGATCGGGGTCCTCAACGAGCTCTTGCCCCAGCCCGAGAACCGGATCACCATCGCCGAGCCCATAGACCCGTACGGCATCCCCATCGCGCGCATGGACTACTCCCTGTGCGAGAACGACAAGTCCAACATCGCCCACTCCACCGAGGTCATCACCGACATCCTGCACGCTGCCGATGCGCAGGACGTGCTCACCATCTACCGATATGCCCACCTCGTGGGGGGTGCCCGGATGGGTTCCAGCCCCCAGGCCAGCGTGGTCGACGCCAACCAGCGCAGCTGGGCCGTACCCAACCTGTTCGTTGCCGACGGGTCGGTCTGCCCCACCCAGGGCTCGGCCAACCCCGCCTTGACGATCATGGCGCTGGCCTCCCGGCTCGCCGCACGGATGGCGAGCGGCGCCGCCATGGACGACGACCCCCTCGCCCGAGCGGGGACCGGCACGAGGCAGGCGGCAACCCCCCAACACGCCAGCAGCCGCAGTTCCTGAGTTCTTTCCCTGGTGGGTGGTGATCACCCACTTCGTGAACATTTTCTTATGGTGCTGCTGTTCCGCAGCGGCCTGGAGGTCCCCCAAGCAGTACTGGCGCGAGGACTGTCCACCCGGCCGCGAATGGCTCAGGTTGTTCAAGAAGATGTACGCCGCCGACTCGCGCACGCCCTGGTCGACACTCGACGAAGAAGAGTCCTGGTCCCCGCTCGTCGCCTCCCGGGTCACAAGAAGCTCGGCCTGGGCCGACACTGGCACTTCCTGAGCATCCAGTTCTGGATCCTCACCGGCGTCGTCTACGTCGTCATGATCTTCACCACCGGCTACTGGCACTACCTGGTACCGACCAGCTGGTCCATCGTCCCGGACTCGATTCGCTCGATCGGCACCTACCTGCAGTTCAATATCCCCCCGACGATCCCCGGACAACCCTTCGAGTCCGCTCAGAAGCTGGCGTACTTCCTCGTGATCCTCGTCCTGGCCCCCCTGCAGATCGCCACCGGAGCCGCCATGTCTCCCTCGGTGCTGGCCAGGTTCCCGTGGTACGGGCGACTCTTCGGCGGCAAGCAAGGAGCGCGCAGTCTGCACTTCCTCGGCATGTGCGCGTTCGTTCGAGCCGGCGAACACCATGACCTCGTCCTCGACCTCGGCGAGGGCACGCTGGACGAACCGGTCGACGTCACCACGGCCTGGCAGGCCACTGAACAGGCGTGGCGAGAAGCGGTGCCCCCGCTGGAGAACACGGTCGCACCGGCCGATACCCGCCACTCCTATGCTGTGCTACGCGGGCTCACCACCTCAGGAGGCGGCATGGTCGCCGCCGCGACGACGTCGCCACCCGAGAGAGCCGACGCCGGCCGCAACTACGACTACCGCTACTTCTGGATCCACGACCAGTGGTACACCGGCCAAGCCATCGCCGCCGCGGGGGCTCACCTCCTGCTGGACGACGCGACCCGCTTCGTGTCCGCGCGCCTGCTCCAGGACGGCCCCCACCTCACCCCCGCCTACACCCCCTCGGGCGGGCCGGTACCCGACCAGCGCCAACTCGGACTACCCGGCTACGCCGGCGGCCACGACCTGGTCGGCAACTGGGTCAACCAGCAGTTCCAGCTCGACGCCTTCGGCGAGGCACTGCTGCTCCTGGCGGCAGCCGCACGCCACGACCACCTCGACGACGACGGCCGACGCGCCGTCAACGCTGCCGTCAGCGCGATCATCGATCGACGCAACGACCCCGACGCCGGTGTGTGGGAGATCGACGACCGCGCCTGGACACACAGCCGGCTCATCTGCGCTGCCGGCCCGCGCGCGGTCGCAACCCATGTCGCTACTATCCGCGAGGCAGCAGAGTGGTCTGCGCTGGCCGACTCCATCCTCGCCGAAACATCACAGACATCGCTGCACCCGACAGGTCGGTGGCAACGCTCACCGAACGACCCAGGTCTCGACGGGGCGCTGCTCCTACCACCGATCCGGGGCGCACTGCACGCGCACCACCCGCGAACGCTCAGCACCCTGCAGGCCTACCGAGACGAGCTCACCACCGACTACCACGCCCACCGGTTCCGCCACGATGAACGCCCCCTCCATCAAGCCGAAGGTGCGTTCCTGCTGTGCGGCTTCGTGATGTGCCTGGCCGAACTGCAACAGGACCATGCCGACGAGGCGTTCCGATGGTTCGAACGCAACCGCTCCGCGTGTGGCCCTCCCAGCCTGTTCTCCGAGGAGTACGACGTCGTCCAGCGACAACTGCGCGGCAACTGCCACAAGCCTTCGTGTACGCCCGGATGCTCGAGTGCGCCGCACGTCTCGACCAGCCTGCCACCCAGCAATGAGGCAGACCCTGCAGCGGCAGGAATGCGTGGGACGTTGCGCTCAGCGAGGTCAGGCAAGTCGTACCCCCCAGCTGCTGGTGGTGCTCTGGCCGGGGTCGAGACGCTCCAGGCCGGCGCCGGTTCGCAAGGCGTTGGGCGGACAGGTCATCGGTTCAGTGCCCAGCCCCCTCCGTCGACGGTCGGGGCTGAGGGTGTCACCGGTGTACAGCTCGATGATCTCGTAGGCGTTGTCGGCCCAGAACTCGACCCGGCTGGCGTCGGAGGCGGTCAAGGTCACCCAGGCGCGCTGGTCGGGGTCGCGGACCAGGTCGCAGAACGGGAAGTCCAGTTCTTGGTCGCTAAGTGTCTTTCCGGAGGTGAAGTCCATCGGTGTGCCGCGGGTGGGTCTGATGCCGGTGGGTAGCTGTCGATCGTTGGCGGTGTCGATCCAGCTTGCTGCTCGCAGTTGCAGGGTGCACTCGTCGATCAGCCCTGGCCCTGGCGACAGGTAGGGATGTTGTCCACTGCCGTACGGGCACATGGTCTCCCCGCGATTGGTGGCGGTGGTGGTCACGGTCAGCCCGGCCTCGCTCACGGCGTACTCGATCTGGACGTCGAGGAGGAACGGGTATCCCTTGAGTGGGTGCAGCCTGGTCGCCATCAACACCCTGTCAGGTTCGTGCTCGATGGCTTGCCAGTTCCGCCACCGCAGGAAGCCGTGGATGGCGTTATTCTTGTCCGGTTCGGTCAGGGCAACCTGGTGTTCGTTCCCGTCGAACGAATAGGTTCCGTCGGCGAGCCGGTTGGGCCACGGGATCAGGGGTGCGCCGTGTGCGCCGTCGCACATCGCATCGAGCGGGTAGGGCTCGAGGACGTCCCGGTCGCCCACGGAGTACTCGCGGACTCCGCCGCCGACCTCCACGATGGTGGCCCGGTGCGAACCAGAGGAGACGTGGAACTGTTCACCGGACGGGGCGAGGCTCATGGCGCGCCCTTCTGTGCTTGGACGTGCAGCGGCGCGCGAGGAGGACAACGAGCACAAGCGCTGCGATGACCACGTCCCGCACCCGCCGATCACGAGGCGAACGAGCATCCCGGGCTCGCCGCGCAGGAGGTCCGGACTCGTCGCTGGCTGTGCGAGTCACCTCATCTGGTGGATTCTCCAAGTCGGGCACGAGGCCACCGTCGACGAACACCGGGTCCCCGCGTGCGCGCGCAACGTCACGTGCGGTCACGGCGAGACGGCGAATCACCGGAAGCCCGCCCTGGACCAGCTTTCCCCGCCCGTGGTTGACGATCTCGGCCGCGGAGGCTCCCGGGCCGCGTCCGTCCAGAAGTGTCGCCCGCGCTCGGAAGACTGCGCGTTGGCTCTCTGCCGCCGTATCGGCTTGCGCTTCGGTCTGCGACATCGCTCAGGCCACCCGGTACCGCTCGGCGTCGGAGAGTTTCAGCTCCAGGCCGAGCCCAGGGCGGACCTGGTCTGGTCGGAGCACGCCACCGGTGGGATCGAGCGCGCCGTCGAAGAGCATGCTCTCGATGCGTACGTGATCGTGGAAGTACTCCAGGTGACGCAGGTTCGGTATCGAGGCCGCGACGTGGGCGTGCAGGTTGGGTGCGCAGTGTCCTGAGACTTGAAGTCCGGCCGCGGCAGCCATCGCCGCGACACGTACCCACTCGGTAATGCCGCCGCACCTGGTCACGTCGACCTGCAGGCAGTCCACGGCGCCGGCGCGGATCATGTGATCGAAGTAGACCAGCGAGAAGCCGTACTCGCCTGCCGCGACATCGATCGGAGTCTGCTTGCGGATCTCATGGAGCCCGGCGAGGTCGTCGGAGGACACCGGCTCCTCGAACCAGGTCACGGCGTGCTCCTGCATCGCATCCGCGACGCGGACGGCCTGCTTGCGGGTGTAGCCGCCGTTGGCGTCAACGTAGAGCTCTGCCTCGGTCCCCGCCAGGTCCCGCGTGAGTGCCACGCGAGTCAGGTCGCGTTCGACGTTGTGGCCCCATGATTCACCGATCTTGATCTTGACGCGGGGGATCTCCCACTCATCGACCCAGCGTTCGACCTGCCGACGGGTCGTGACGTCGTCGTAGGTGGTGAAGCCACCACTTCCGTAGATCGGGACCTGGGGGTGGACCACACCGAGGAGGCGGCACACCGGAAGGTCCAGGAGCTTGGCTTTGAGGTCCCACAGGGCGGTGTCGACCGCGCTGATCGCACAGGAGACCAGGCCGGGCCGTCCAAGGTTTCGGATCGTGCGGACCATTGACTCCCATGAACCGGAGATGTCGAGGGCGGATCGATGCAGCACGGCGTCGGCCAGGACGTCGTCGATCAGGGTCTTGCAGGCGCCTGCCGCGTAGGTGTACCCCTGACCGGTCATGCCACCGGCGTCGACGTCGACGATCACCAAGGTGGTCTTGTCCCACGCAAGGGTTCCGTCAGCCTCCTCCTGATCGGTGGGGATCTCGTAGACGCTCACCGTGACCTTCTCGACCGTCGCGTCGTTCATCGGACACCGCCGCGGTGAGTCCGAGCTCCGTCGACGACCGGTGGTGCCGCGTGAAGAACCGTCAGCGCACACCGGTCTCGCAGATCGAGGAGCCGATCGAGGAGGCCGGCGGCGGTGCCAGCAATCGGCCGCAGCGAAGCCCCAGTCGTGGGCGGCAGGCGCTGGGCATCGCCCAGAGCCTGGACGGCGAAGGTGGCGGCGACCACCGCCGAGCCGAGTGCCGGGCGTCGCCACGTGCTGCTCGGTGTCGCCAGAGCCAGCATCGTAACGGCGTGGAGCGTATCGAGTCCCGCGCCGACTCTGAGTACGGCTGCTGTCGGTCGGGGCGCGCTAACCAGCGACTGCGCGGCTTCGCGCAGTCCCAGGACGCGCACGACCATTCGACCGGCGTCACCGACGGGGCGTCGTGCGAGCAACCGGGTGGAGGGCCCTAGCAGGGCGATCAGCGCCAATCCGTAACCGGTCCGGACCCATCCCAGGGGTCTCATCCCCGTCGCCTCCACCCGTACCCGATGCCGGCCACGGCCGCCACCGATGCGGCGCTCACCCAGCGGGCGTGCTGGGAGAACCACAGCTGGGGGGCGCGGGTGTGCGCCTGGGCGTCGAAGATCCCGTGTGCGCCGTGATCGCTACCGGTTGCGCCGTCGACGGGATCCCACAGGTTGTGAGGACGGTCCGGTGGCACGCTCTGATCGGACTGCTGGGAGGAGAAGCCGGTACGGGCCAAGTAGCGGTCCAGCAGCGGAGCGAACACCTTGTTCGCAGCGATCGTGCCCACCGTCGAGGCACCGACCCAGTACTGCTTCCTCCGGGGATGGTCCGCCGCGTAGAGGACGCCGCGGGCCGCCACTTCCGGCTGATAGATGGGCGGCACCGGTTGGGGGTGTTTCGGTAGCCGTGAGAGCGCCCACGAGAACTGCGGTGTGTTGACCGCCGGCATCTGGACCACGGTGATGTGCACGTTGCTGCCGTCGTGCATCAGCTCGGTGCGGATCGAGGAGGTGAAACCGTTGACGGCGTGCTTGGCCCCGCAGTACGCGGACTGCAAAGGGATGCTGCGCTCACCCAGTGCCGAGCCGACCTGGACGATGGTGCCACTGTCGCGGGGAACCATCCGAGAAAGGGCAACGTGGGTGCCATAGACGTAGCCTAGGTAGGCGACCTCGGTGACCCTCTTGAACTCCTCCGGCTCGATCTTCAGGAACGGGGCGAAGACCGAGGTGAACGCGACGTTGACCCAGATGTCGATGTCACCCCAGGTCGCTTCCACCTCAGCCGCGGCCGCCTCGACCTGTGCATGGTCTGCGACATCGGTGGGAATGGACAAGCGCCTGGCCGCCCCCGCTCTCGATGTCGTGCTTCGCACCGGCCAGCCCGGCCTCGCCGCGCGCCAGCAAGGCGACCCGGTCACCGCGGGCGCCGAACGCGCGAGCCGTTGCTCGGGCGATGCCGCCGCTGGCACCGGTGATGACGACCACTTTCTGCTCAGCCATCGGCTCGCCTTCCTGGCCGTGTTGCACACATCATTACTGTTGTCATACGACAACCTTAGCGCTGCATCCCTGCCGGGGCCAGCATGCGATGAGGTGGGTGGTGACGTCGCGGCGCGAACATCATGCTGACGCGTCGCGAGCCTCCTGCGCGGCGGTGCTGAACTCCCGGAGTCCGTCCAGGAGCGCGGCGCGCGCCTCGGCGCTCATTCGTTCGAGCACCCGAGCGAGGTCCTCACGACGCGCACCGTCGAACGATTCGAGTCGGCGCCGCCCTTCGCGTGTGAGGCTGAGCCGCACCTCGCGGCGGTTGTCGGCGGGCACCTCGCGCTGGACCAGGCCGGAAGCCTCCAACCGATCGCACAAGCGGCTCGCAGAGGACGGGATGGCACCGAATTTGGTCGCCAGCGCGCTCAGGTTCATCTCGCCCCGGTATCGCAGCAGGATGAGAACCTTGACCTGCGAGGGCGGGATGCGCGGGACTGCCCAGTCCTCAGCCTGGTCCCACAGCCGGACCAGCGCCTCGGCCTGGGTGGCCAGGTCGTCGACGAATTGACCGGTCGGCACCGGAGGTTTTCGCGACGAGGTTCGCACAATAATCCGCCAGAAATTTTGAGGTTCAGAGCGCCGCTCTCTGAGTTGTCGAGGACACGCGCCAGCTGACACTGTCTCACGGCTGTCGTTGCGCGCGCACCAATCAGCGGTAACGTTGGTCGGATGACAATGATTCCCTCCCTTCGGCGCGCTGAGGTTCCTGCTCGCTGCGCGACAGCCCGGATGAACCGAACCAGGATCGAGGCATAGGGGTGGACATCGTCGAGTTGATCCTGAACGATCACCACGAGTAACGTCGCATGTTCGCCACACTCGACGATCTCCACGAAAGCGAAGCGGACGCCCTCTCAGCGGTGTGGGGCCGTCTACGCGTGTTCCTGGAGGTGTATGCGGAGGCCGAGGAGAGGCTTTTCTACCCCGAGCTCCTGCGGCTCGGAACGGGCGCCGGCAGCAAGGACAGCCCCGAGGCCGAGACCGACGACGCCATCCACGACCACAACGAGATCCGGGACGCCATCGGACTCGTTGATGCCGAGGAGGTAGGGACCGGGTCATGGTGGAAGGCTGTGGCAAAGGTCCGCGAAGCCAACAGCGACCACATGGGCGAAGAAGAACGCGAGTCCCTGGCCGACTTTCGGTGTCACGCCGACCTGGATCTGCGGCACAGCTTCGGTCTCAGCTTCGTCGTCTTCGAGGCCCAACACGCACGGTGTGAGCGCTCAGGACATCGACCCGTCCCAGTACATCGAGCGCCAGGGCGGTCAAGCGACGTGAGATCCGGCTGCTGAGGCGCGCCACTGGGCGCGTAACTGCACTAGGTTCAGATATGCTGGACGATCCCCAACATTGCGCTGCTGCGGGCGTTGAACCACGCACGTCCCGACACCGCCGTCAGCGTGCTTCGCGACGTGTTGACCCAGCAGCTCGGCGCCACCGAAGTGCGCGTCCTGTTGGCCAACTACCAGCTCACCGCGGTGCGCCCTATTCTCGATGGGGACGAGCGCGTACCGCTCGACCACACGGCCGCCGGCAGCGTTCACCACGCAGGAACCCGTCGTGCTCTCCGATCATGCCGGCGAGTCACGTCTACCTTCCGGTGAGCGTGCACGGCGACCGC
>JAABUS010005665.1_pt1 | contig 16115 bp, 21 predicted proteins | sample 5560161 | NCBI WGS metagenome assembly JAABUS01 (sample SAMN10711885, study PRJNA513376) | rock metagenome | isolation source: Antarctica rocks | place: Antarctica: Victoria Land, Trio Nunatak nord | collected 2016-01-04
GTCAAATGTGACTGCTGTTGTCATGGACATATGGCATTCTATTAATCCCCGTTTCTGGCAGCTTGCAGTTCAGCATTTCATCAGCCCACCTCTAACAGTGTCTACACACAGCAAACTGCACTGCCACTTCATGATGGTAGCAGATCACCCGTTGCAAACACTGTGATGTTGTTCCTCAATTCCACATTAGGATGCCATCAGGCTCAGCGCATCACTTCCTTGAGGACATCTTGAATTCAGTATAACAAGGATGGCTGTGTAAAGGCGTGTGGTCTGGGGAGCATCCAGCCCTTGCTTGATGGCTCCAACTTCTAGCAGGAGAGGCTATTGTCTAACATTCATTCATTAGATTTTAAAGGTCGTTGGGGCCAACCATGACCATTGGACCAGTAGACTGAAAAAGTCAAACAAAGATATCCAACTCTTCTAAAGCACTTATGAAAACACTAATGTTCACAGCTGACGCACTCTAAGCTAAACTAAAGGTTATGTCCAGTTTGTGCTGCCATCAGGGTGTTCCTATGTTCAAAACATTCCCTCAAAAACCTAGCTATGACTTTGGGATCATGTAGAGTAAAAAAAGAAGACAGTGTAGGGGCTGGGCCCCAAAGTATGTTTGTGAATCTGTTCCTGATGGCACAATATGCAGGGCAATCAAACACAAAATGATGTTCATCCTCTGCTGAAACAGAAGTGCAGAAAACACAATGGCGTTGCTCCCTAGGCACCTGCTGTGCCAAAGGCAAAAGCCTACCAGTATCTACATGAAAACCATGACATCCACATCTAAATCTGCTGATGAGTTTTCGGCTCGTGAAGCCTTTGACTGCTGAAAGGTAAGGTGCTAGGACATATTCTGGCTGCAAGGGTTGGTACCTAGCAACACTGCTGAGACTACTCTGATGATAACAGACATAAACGGTTTGCAATTTCCCGGTCTTCTTCATCCCCGGTTTTAGTCACTGATGGTGCAGCAGGCTCACTTGTGACCCCGATTTGCAGCGCGCCAGTGCGGACTGACAGCGGCTGTGAACAAGGCAGTGTAGGCCTGTGCATTGCTGCGCCATCATGCAAGGTCTCGTGAGACACGGCCTCGGCAGTCTGCGCAGGGTAGGCCACGCGCTTTTTACCCGTTCTAATCAGTACCCCGCTCTTGGTGCGCGCTTGAATCTGTGTGTATGCTGCAGGCCTCGGGTCATAGTAGTATCTCTCATTTTTCCAGATCTTTTGCCAGTCAACAAGTAGGGATGCATTCTGCAGCCGGTTGATGGCAGCCGAACACCATCACTTATGACCACGTTTGTGCAGAACGCTGATTCCTCTGCTTTGGTTGCAGTTAACTGTACGTGATGCCCTGAACTCAGCCCTGGACGAAGAAATGGTCAGAGATGACAGTGTCTTTATCATTGGTGAAGAGGTAAGGTCAAAATGGTAACTATGCGCGTGTTCATCAGCATGCTGACCTTTTGTAACCTCAGCGTCTTCAACACAATTCAGCACAAGGCATACTTGACATCTGTATCACCGTTTATCTGTGCAGGTTGGAGAGTACCAAGGAGCATACAAGGTGTGTACTTGACAACACCGACTTGTCACCTTGTTTGAGCATGCCATGAAGCAAAGATAGCCTTGGGTGCATGCAGATCACCAAGGGTCTTCTGCAAAAACATGGTGCAATGCGGGTCAGAGATACACCCATCACAGAGGTGAGCACCCCTTCCCTGATTGAAGCCCCTTGCCTGTATGCAAAGCAGCTTTATCAGCACATGTAGCAGCTGCCAAGCAACACGCACATGCCACAGCACACATCTTTATCGGCCCAATCTTAGCCTGTTTTGCTGAGCCTCCACTACAATTGCCCAGGCTGGGTTTACTGGTATCAGCTGTGGTGCTGCTATGGCTGGATTGCGGCCAGTCGTTGAATTCATGACCTTTAACTTTGCAATGCAAGCCATCGACCAAATCATCAACTCTGCGGCCAAAACGCTGTACATGTCAGCCGGCACCATCAGTGTTCCTATTGTCTTCCGGGGCCCTAATGGTGCTGCAGCAGGTGTGGCAGCACAGCATTCCCAGGACTACGCTGCCTGGTACAGCCATGTCCCTGGCCTCAAGGTGTGACTCGCTGTTTCACAGCATTGCACACCACTCCTTCTGCACACTTACGTGACTATGCGACAAAGTCTGTTGATGTCCAGCTGGTGCCATGTGAGCTTGACAATGCTATAAGACCAGATCAACACTGGATTGTCCAATCAAGCAAAGTTGTAAGCAGTTGCTTGTTCTGTTTGCATGGCTCCTGTGAAATGGCAAGCAATCTGTGCAGGGCAGCACTTTGCTTTGATCAAGAGATAGATATATGGCATTGCACGGTCATTCAGAAGTGGTGTGGTGGCAGGTGCTGGCGCCATATGATGCAGAGGACGCCCGAGGGCTCTTGAAAGCAGCTATTAGGGATCCTGACCCAGTAGTCTTTCTCGAAAATGAGATTCTGTATGGAGAGGCTTTCCCTGTAGATGACAAGATCCTAGACAAAGACTTCACTGTGCCAATTGGCAAGGTCAAGGTACTGTGTTTCTGCATTTGTCTCTACCTACCATGGTCTAAGAGCTTGCATTGATCTTCACGGCAATATCTGTATGGTCAAGTAGAATGGAAAAGTGTCTTTAGTACAAATGGCTGCACATGTTTATGCTGGTTAATCCTGGATAGCAAGTATCAGTCCGGAGGAATGCTGCGCGACTGTTTATCTTGAACACTTTGCGATCACTCTGACGCATACAACAAGCGGTACTCAGTCCTTTCGTGTTGCGTGCCAGTTGAACTGCACAACTGCAGGTCCAGAAAGAGGGCACAGACGTCACCCTGGTAGGGTATGGCAAGATGGTAGGGTACAACCTAGACGCTGCAGAGGAGTTACAAAAAGAGGGAATCAGCTGTGAGGTGAGCTCATCCGTCTGCTGATGTGTATTTGATGCATATGCTGCCCAAGATTCAGTACAAATTTAGGACCCTCCCATGAGCCTTGATGAAAATGATACAAAGTTCTTGCTCACATCTAGATTACAAAACATCCCATTTGCCAACGGTACTCTCCCACTTTCCAACAGTTGCCAGCAGCTGCCTCCTGACTGCATTGGAAAACCCAGCCATTGACACACTCTGATGTGGAGTGTGTGACTGTTGTCTACCAACGTTGGTTGCTATGCATGCATTATATACTGCTCATGCACCATCTGCCAAGCATGTATTTCTTCCAAGACAGTACATGATATCTGTTTGACCATTTGCAGGTTCTCAACCTAAGATCATTGAAGCCTCTAGATAGGGACACAATTGTCAAGTCAGTGCGCAAGACTCACAGAGTGGTGACAGTTGAGGAGGGCTGGCCACAGTGTGGCATTGGATCAGAGATCACAGCCACTGTCAACGAAGAATGCTTTGATGACCTTGATGCAGCTCCAGAGCGAATCACAGGAGCAGAAGTGCCAATGCCCTATGCGCAGAATTTGGAAGCTGCAGCACTGCCTCAAGTGCCAGACATTATCAGAGTGGTCAAGAGAATGATGAACAAGCAGTGATAAGATCCCAGCTAGTTGTTAGTGTGACCCAGCATTCAGTGCCCAACGTTATGTGCATTCTTGAGAATGGGCATTGGAGCTGTGTCATCCACATCTTCACGGGTTTCTGCGTCAGCAGCAGATACATTGAGCAACCTGGTCTGCGTGCTGAGTGAAATTTGCTACTGATTGAGATATGCAATCAAACTGAATGCTGTGCCAGGATGCAATCAGCTGCATTCAACATGACTGAGTAGTATGCATCGACTGCAGCTGCCTTTTGTTGTCCGAAACAATCTTTACAGTGGGACAATGCTTATAAGACACTCAAACAGGCAATTACCCCATACAGTGATACTTGCCTCCTGTGCCCAAAGCAGGGAATGTGCAGTGCCTGTTGCTGTGCGGGACTGCCTGAGTTCCATGATGCAATGAGTGTCATTCACGAGATCTCAGACAATGCCTCAACCTCAACATTGTTTGTCCAAGCTGTCATTCAAGCATGAGCAACGACAAAGGACTACTGAGTCTTGAGAACCGGCAGTGATTCTTATTATTACAATCAGCAAAATCGCATTTCCCTGCCTACAGAATAGTGACCGCACCAGCACAAGACTATCTTCCTCGGAATCTCAATGTTCCTCGGCCACGTTTCATTGTTTGGTAATGGTCCTCGGGCAACTGCAGCAATGCCTTTACCGAACCTCAGATGTCGGAAAATTGCGCAAACTTTGCAGAACTTACCATGCAAGTAGGACGATTAGACTGTGTTCTGCAATCTGCAACCTTACCAGCAGATTTGAGGCCTTTTCGGAACTGAAAATGCGCCACGTCAATTTCACTACTATTTATTGAGTTATTATAAATAATGTACAAGTATTGTACTGAAGCTTGGAGGAAGATAATAATTAACTTGCTGCTCTTAGTTCGCCTCGTCACAGAGTGCAATGAAACACAAGAATGAGGAACATTAATATTGCTACAGTATGTTGTCAGCTGCTCCCCAGATCTTGATGCAACAAGAACGAGATCTCTCAGCCAAATGTGTATTGGAAACATTGAGATCGAGTGAGCTGCCCGTGAGTGACATGCAAAGTGATGAACCCATTTACTGGACAGCGGCAACAATGTCAATTTCCACCAAGAACTCTGGGCTCATCAGCTTTGCTTCAATGGTGGTCCTGACCTGCATCATTGCAAGACTTGCCTTATATTTTTGCTGCACCTCTCTGCACTTGGTGTGCCTGGAGAAGCATAAAGGAGTGGATAGCTGTCACAGCTTACTGGCAGGTTTCCTCTGTCACACCATGCATCCCATGCTTTGTTGTACTCATCTGCTCCCTCGTCAATGCTTCGAAGGAATGAGCACACCTGAACAGCAGACAACAAAACTTGACACCATATGCAGCTCAGACAGAGGAAGGCATAACTGCCAGACCTTCAGTATGTTCTTTTTGCAACTGCCCCCTTCCTCAAGTATCTTGTCAATAAGTTTCAAAACCTGCAAATATTTTGAGACTGACTAACCAAGTCCTGGTTATGGCCTTACAATGCCAGAATATAGAGTCAGGACGTCCTACAAGCACCTGCTCGGTCTGGCCCTTATAACTCTTGTCTGTTGTGTCATATGGTACCTGACCTGCAATATACGCTGAGCGCATAGTGCAATAACATGGAAGGCACACATTGCGTGCTGGAGAGACCTCACCAGCAACGTACAGCGTGTTATTATGGATCACATGTTTTGAGAACCGCGGGGGCCCAGGCCTACCACCTGTCAATTTGGCATGCCGAAGTTGAAGTGTCCGCTCAAAGATGCTCCTGCTGATGTGGTGTGAACCGATAAGAAATTCAGGCTCGTTGTTCCGGTTTGCGATTCAGGTTTACAAGCCATGCACAGACATGTGAAACAAGGGTCACTTTCTGGACACGGCGTGTCCGCTACTGTACCTGTCAAGGTACCGTGCCTCACAATGGAGGGCTCAGTTCGGTATGCCATAGCCTCTGTAATCAAGTTGTTGAGAGAGTTCACAACGCTTCAGCCAGCCAACAAGTCTGATCACACAAAGCGAATGATTGAACCAAACGTACGCAAAACAAAAGACAGTGAACGGCTTGGAGAGACAGAGAGACAGCTCTTTTGGATTGTTCAGCAAACTAGAGCTTCGATTGCGTGGATCGTTTTTTGATGTGCTCTGTGAACACAAATCATTTACTATTCATGTTATCATACAAACCTGCTAGTAGTACTGTAACATATGCATCGAGTTTCGATATATATAAAGCTATCTATTGCTGTTATAAAGCGCCGGCTAATCACGAGTCTCAAAAGTCAGTATGCACACATGCATATACAGGGCAACGCATGCTGCGAGTCCTTCAGGTCCTCCGACCATATGTAAAAATAATAGATAACGGCTGAAGAAGTACAGCCTGGAGCGAGAACTTGACTACAGTCTAATGCAGAGCGCTAACGTCGGAAAGATGAGGCTGGCTTGCTGCTCAGTTGGTCAATAAACCCAGTGTCACAGCCGACTATTGACAATATGGATGCATGCACATGCCGCACTGTACAGTGCATTTCTGGTCGATTGCAGCGTCAACTTGTGGCGTACCAAGCCCACCGACCTGTAACAAAGTTCATCAAATATATTCCTGTGCCTGCTGACCTTCATATATTTTAAAATGGTTCTTAGGGTTTTCCAGGGTTTTATTGAAAAAAAAGGTGTTTTCCTATATTATTTTGAGGGGGGGGGGGGGTGGCGACCTTATGTATAATTTGCACCAACTTTATCGTCGGTACAGTATGGTAAATTGAAATGATTACCCCCACAATGACATGTCTCAATCAGCACGGAGCGACCATAGTTTTCAGGGCACCCAGTCTGAATGCAACCCGTTGTTGCATTTCACCAATTTCGGTTCCTGGTGCAACCTCGATAGACACAGCTCGCAGGTGGTTGACTATCGGCTGATGATAAGACTGTAGCAATTCAAAGGAATCTGGCTCTAAGCTAGTTTTGAGACTGCCGATGATGCCTGCCAATGCTCTGCCTGGGACGGTGATTGCTTTGCCATGCACCTTCAGCTCACACAAGCCCATGTTGAAGGCAACTCAATATGTCACACCGCAAGCAACACAGATTGCAGCTGGCGCACCAATGGTGACTTGCACCCAAATGTGAGAATATCGTAAATGTTTGTACAAGCATATTGTTGAGATAGCAGTGCCCCCTGGCTGGAAACTGCGCTGTCCCTCATTGTAGAGGACTATCACAACCAGCTGGCATGAATTCAGCCTGGTGATTGTGCAAAGCTGAATCTTTTTGATGTGGGCATGTCTGACACCTTACCTGCATGACCAGCAAGGGCACAGCAAGCGACAGGGCTGCCGCTGGGTCCATTTGTTTCGCCAGCTGGGCCTTGAGGTCTTGTTGTTGTGCCTGGACGAGAGCCTTCTCTGCCTTCTTGTCCAGAGGCTTCAGGCGCAAGCCAACAGCCTCAGCCACACTCTGAATGGACTGCTGAGCACTCTGCATGACACTGTAACTGTGAGCCCCTTTCTGCCTTTGAATGAGTCACATCAGCTTAACAAAACTTTGCGCATACACAATCCCTCACAATGAATGCTTGGCTCAGGATTGGGTATGCCCCAAGTGAATGGCTGGCGCATGACCACATTCATGCTTGCTGATGATGACGTCAGCAACTCTGTGATGTTGATGACAGCAAGACGCTTGCCTAAATTCATGCGTAACCAAGCAGGGCACAATGCGCTGTGCTGTGGCATGCATTTGCAGACAGCATCTTGTGGCAGACTACATGCCGCTGAGGTCCAACAGCCTGCAACAGTGGGTGCATCAATGTCCAAGAGCTTGCACCTTGAACGACCTGTACAGTCATCTCAACAGAGGAGTGTAAGCATTCGTTGTGTAGTCAGCAATGGGAGTCACCTCTGCATCTGCAGTGTTGTTCAGGTTGTTGGCAGCAGCCCCAAGCACGGGTGACAGATCAGCTGGAGCTCTTGACAGCACTGCCTGCCTATCTTGAGAAGACATGGGGACATCAGGAAGTACACTTGGGTCCTGGCTTGAACTGCCTGGTGATGCTTGATCTTCTTGGTTGTCCACATCCTGCACAGGTCCAGAGCATGCGTTGCTACAGACAGACAGACAGACAGACAGACAGACAGACAGACAGACAGACAGACAGACAGACAGACAGACAGACAGACAGCTTATAACACCATCACCTGTCAAATCTGCTTGCCTGCCTGACCACATCCAGAGTGAGACACAACCAACGCTCATGTCAAACAACTTGTAAAGGTTTGCTTCACCGACTTTGAGTTGCAAGACAAAACTGTGAAAGTGTCTTGATGACCTGAGCGTCTGTCGCTACGTGACCAGATAGATGACAGGCCCTGTCTCTGCAGAATGGTACAGCAGCTGTGCACAGCTGGCTGAATGAGTGCACCCCAGCCACAAGTCCTTTGTGCAGCCAGGCTGACATGTGCAGCCATGATAGCAGCATGCCTTTTAGGTTTTAGGCAAACAAGCTGATGCAAGTCCAGGTTAGATTGCTCTATCTCTGCCACTGAGGCATGAAGGCTGAGCAAAGCAAAGAGCTAGAGGACGTGTCACGCAGCAGAGGGCAACAAGTCCCAGACAAGAAGCTGCAAAAGGGTTTATAGAGTTGAGGCGCTGCTTGTACAAGTGCAGACACCGGCACTTGCTCATTCATGTGTACACACAGTGTCATTAGACTGCAAAGAGCTTGCGCCAATCCCTCAACACCATTTCACATTGACTTGTCACTTTCCCTGGATTATTGCAGGGTGTAGCACACCTGGTAGTGGAGCAGGCAGTCGAGCAGGCTGGTGGCTGTGGTCCGCACCAGGTGGCGCTGCAGGGCTGTGCTGGTGCCCTCATCCTCTGCAAACACCTGGCAGCCGTGCAGGTAGAGCTGCAGGTGCTGCCAGCACTGCTCAGCCTCATGCCCAATGGCAGCGCCTCCGGCTGTACAGAAACAAGTTAAGTGAGTCTAGGACAAGTACAGTCAGGTCTGTATAGACAGGAATGTGGTCAGTTATTCAGCTAGTCAAGTGTTTGGGGGAGCCTGCTTATATGCAGAGCTGGCCTGCAACTTGTTGACGTGATACTACTTATGGCTTTTCTTCTAAGCGGCAGGCACATATGGCGCTCTACTTGCCAAGAAGGAATCATGGCAGGAAGGACTTTGGCGCTTTGGCTGCAACCCCAGGTGAGTTGAGGCAAGCTTGCAAATCAGAGCTATGAACCTATTGCTATGTGCAAAATATGCCCTGGAAACTTTGCGTGAGCAGCAGTCGTTTGCATGCCGCAACAGCTTCAGGATTGTAGCAAAACTCATCCTGCTAGCTGCAAACTTGAGGTAGGCGAAATGGTTGCTTTATTGATAAGGATGTGCACTGCAGGTCTGGTTGCCATGTCATGACATCAAGCAGGACTCACCTCTGCTCCAGCCACAAAGACGGCTGCCATTGCCTTGTCAAACTCAGCCAATGCAGCTGGCCTCAGGTGACTCGCCAAAGCCTGTGCTAGCTTGCCATGCGTCCCTGCACTTCACAAGCATACTCAACAGGGTGACAATCCAGCAGCACAGCCTTTGAAGGCTTTGACCCAGGCTGTAGATGGCGCCAGCCATCGTCCTTTTGCTGCTATGGCTCATGGTCAAGCATTAGCTGATAGCATGCAGAAGCAGCACTGTGGGTTTAAAGCAGGCAGCACATACAGCCCAAGCTCAACACCAGGGTCTGCATTTTGTGCTGAGGCCTGTACCAAGCCTTGTAAAAGGTGAGCTGCCAAGTATTTGCCTGTGGCCTTGTGCATTACCTGCTTGGCCTCGTGCAGTACACCCTCAGTGCCGCATCATCACATGCAATGCAGCCTTCACTATACAAAGAAGGTGTTGACTTCACAAGACAGCCGGAAGCCTGGCCAGCTGACAGACTTTTTGCCTTATACAAGCATTGCATGGTCTACGTCACATGGGTGCATAGCACAACACAAACCCCCACAGCATACATCCCTTGTCAGGAAGTCATGGAAACATGAAAGTTACTACAGGTTCAATGCAATGTTGTGATGCCGCAGCCAAAGCCGTTTTTCTGGCAAAAGCTTGCAAAATTCTCTTCTTCTTCCTCTGCAGCTTGTCATAGTCATATCTGCATGCCGCCTACCGTGTTGCCAGTGACAGTACCAGTCTTGTCAAAGACAGCCACCTCCACATCTGCTGCAAGTTGGACCTTCAGAAACTGGTGCACAGATATCCCATGGCGTAGCAGCTTGAATTTGCAGCAGGCTAGCAAAAAAATGATGACTGTGGGGATTGCAACGGGAACTGCACCAATGAGGGTGTTCAGAAAGGCTTGACGACGGTTGCTGTGTTGTGTGGCTGCTGAGCTGCTCTTGAAGCTTATTCATTACAATTCGGTCATCTCTCAATTACCTTGCAATTAGAAGATGGAAGTACTGATCTCTATCTTTCTCAAAGCCCACAATTCCACTATCATGTTGAGCACTATCTAAGCTCTTATAGTTGCTAACTGTATGTGCATCCTACGTAATGCACATACTGCTAGGATCCTATGCTAAACAAGCAAAACACGGATAGCCCAACAATCAATGCGTCCTGCAAGTTCAACACATTTGCCATATAGATCCATGTAAAGACATTGCCAATTTTAGCTTGTCAGCTAACTAAACCGGCATAACAACAAAAAAACAAGAACCATACTGCCAGGCATGAGCTGTTTCAATACAGGGCACTTCGAAGGAATTCCTTATACTGTCAGGCCTGAATGCATGCGGTTAACAGGCACAAAATGGCTTCCTTCCCTTTGCAGAAGTACAGACCAGTTACAATGTAGCTCTTCATACCATTGGGCTGCTTGAGTGTGGAGGTACAAGGGCCATTTGCTGTGTGGGGCTAGAGGCGCTTCTAGACAGCCCTGTGGATCCACTAGGGCTGACTGCAGTGTCTCCTGAAGCAGTCTTACTCAGCCTTGACCATTGTCGATTGACCCTGGGCCTTCCTTTCACTCCACAGCCTGCAGTCTTAACTGCATTATAGGCCCATGCAGCATACTTTTTGAGGCTCTGCCTGGCCGCTGCCATGATCAAAAGCGCCATTAGAACTGCAAATGTTGCGTTCAGGATAAGTAGCAACACCCCGACCACATTCAGACCCTGGGTATCAGCTATGTTGTCTGCATCTACAAGGTACAATGTCCCAAGCGTGGTGGCGGTTACAGTGAAGAGACCCAACACCTGCGGGCAACACACAGCCAGCGTCCAGGACTGAGTCAAGTAGCATCAGCAAACTTTGCCCTGCAGGGTACAACCACTGCAAAGTTGATACAGATTCTCAGTGCATCTGTCCTCTTGCAACTCGAGTCACTAGCTGCCACTGGTCTCTGACTGGCTGTGTCCATTGTTCATGACACCTGCAAGCTGCACACAGAGAAGCAACAAGCAGGTGCGCAGGCATATATGCGCAGGCACCACAAGATATGATGCGCGTCAATGTCACACAAGCAGTCCTGCTGACCTTGGAGGTGTCAAACATGCACATGTGCAGCTAGCTACTGATATGGGCTTGTGGTCACAGTTTCAAGTGCTTTGCAGCTAAGACTGCTGGCACAAAGTCAACCACCACCCTCATGCATGCTGATGAGTTTTTGAGGAGAATTGCACCTGGGATCTCTGTGACACAATAGCTTCAAAAGGCCGGCAATGTGCGAGAATGGTGAGGCCAACCAGCAGAACCATGAGCATAATGCTCAGCTGGTAGAAGGCATCCAACTTCATGGCAAAGACCTCAGATGCTACCAGCGCAAGGGTCTGCAACAAAACCAGGCTGTCCCAGAACCAGACTGAAGGCCTGCATCACACGTTGATGCTGCCTGTTCAACAGAGCTTGGATGCTTGGATGTCAAAGTCGTGGCCTTGATCTTGCAAAGCACTAACAGACGGCTTGAGGTACGAGCAAGGTGTGCGTGGTCTGCAAGCCTGTGGAGTGCTGATCTCAGGCAGCATGGATTTGACAAGAAAGGATTGCGTGTGGTCAGCTGCAGACATTTGATCCAACTGAGCAGACTCAGCCACAAGCCAAAATAGCAGCCTCTGCAGCTGGACGGACGAACAGATAGACAGACAGACAGACAGGCAGGCAGGCAGGCAGGCAGGCAGGCAAGCAGGCAGGCAGGCAGACAGACAGACTCAGGTAAAGATTTAGATAAAGACAGACGGACAAGTCATTTGCGGACTATACATCGAAATGCCTTGTGCATGTCACAATACCTGTAATTCTTGTAGATGAAGCCCAAGCGGCGGCGCGTAGATGCTGTCTGTAGGTTTTTGCGGTGCTTGAATAGCAGCCACACAGGCAACACAGGGATCCCCACACAGGCTATGATCAGCAGAGGAATCCCCAGGCCCATTGCAATTTTGAGGTGCCAGCCAGTGAAGCATGGAATGGACATGTCCGGCAGCCAGTAACCCCAAGACCATGTTGCCTGCAACAATCAGGGCAGTGGTCTGTACAATATGAGCACATACATGCATGATGAGCACATGAGCAGATAAGCGTCACATGCAAGCAATAGGGCAGATGGTGAACAATTTAGGACGGGCCACATGCAAGGCAGTCTTCCAAGATGCAGTTGGTACAAGTTGCAAAGGGTACAAGGGTGACAATTCATGCAGTTCATAGTCCATTGTGCACACAAAGCAAAGCAGCGCTGTGGAAGACATACAGTGTGAAAGGCCACGCATCCCCCAGATGCATCCCCCAGATGCACCCCACACATGCCCGGTTGCAGCATAAGTAGCAGAATGTGACATTGGGCATACATGCAGCTTGTAATTGGGACTGGAATAGTGGACTGAATCACAACACACGGCTCACCCTTGCATGCAGGACCCCCACCCCATCTAGAGGGGTGACCCTGTCAAGGCGGTAGCAGGCAAAAAGGCTCAGGGTGGTTGCCAGCAGACTGGGGTAGTAGTAGAAGAGCGCAGTCAGCAATGTGATGAGCATGCGTCTGCCAAGCACCTGTAGGCCTGTCTGCTCAGTAACGGCTTGTGGTGCATGAAGGTTGTTTTGCTGGGCTTGTGGGCCAGAAGATCTCTGTCTTAGCCACCTACACACATTGCCAGCTGTTTCCAAAGCTTCAGCATTTGAGCTGTGCATTTGCAAGCTAACATAACCCAGTGAAAACCCACTGACATGTATCCATAGGCAGCCGTGACCCTGAAAGAGTCTGTAGTCTTATCTCAGAGTACTGCAAGGCAAGTATGGTTGATCTTATCAATGTGTTGCCGTGGCATGCAGCACGCATCACACTGCAGCTGCTCATGGAACAGTCGGCTTGACTGCTCACTCTCACAGTTTGACATTTCACACTGCAGCTGCTCATGGAACAGTCAGCTTTGCTGCACACTCTCAAAGTCTGACATTCACACTCTCACAGTCTGACATTCACAAGGAGGCTGCCAAGCAAGTGTGCTGCAACACAACATACCACCACAAAACTTGGCCAGCTGCCAGTAGGGAGAACATGATTGGGGGCACAGCCAAGCGCAGCAGCAGTCTTTGCAAGGCAGTGTTGATGCCACCCAGCCTGAGCAGACAGTCTGTGGACAAGCTGCCGCTGGTCAAAGATGAGAAGGCAAAGCTAGTTGCGCTGGAGATCCAGTGTATGGTCTTGGGAGCAGAGACGTTGATGCTGCCCAGCAGGCTGGTGTACTGAAGCCACAGGGTGAAGGCCTGCACAGCATTTGGCCTTTCCCCAAGAATTGCATGGAGTCATGCTACAGCTTGAAGCAGAGACATTGAGCATGTACAAAGACTTGCCTACATTTCTGCTTGATGCATTTGCTTGCAGGCAGAAACACATGGACCCTTGACAACCTTGCTGACACCGTGCTGATTGATAAGGTAGAAACAGCTGCCATGATCAAAACTACCTGGATATGTCACTACACACAGGCAATTGTAGAAGATGGATCCAACTTGCGAGAAAAGCACAACAAAGCAAAGCTTGAGCAGATAGCAGCTCTACGAAAGCAGTAGATCCTTCCAAGCAGGCCAGATGAAGCAAGAAACAAGATGTTCCAGTTTATTTTCGCTGTGTCATGTTACACACGTGCCACATTTTCGTTCATGAGGCACACCTGCCAGTCAGGATCAGGTCCCAGCTTGGATGCGTTGGAAGCAACAAGTCAACTGGTTGCGCGTTTGTGACAGCATATAAAACAGCTATGGAATGCCATTAAAGACAGGCAAAAGCTGCGTTCAGCACAGCGCTGTACCTTGATCAATTCTGATGCTTGCACAGGCCGCTGCTGATCCTGCAGATCCTCCTCGTTTTCCTTCAGCGTGACCTGGATTTGGTACGTCAGGAAGGCAAGCACTGCAATGCCACTGCCTATGTAGGCGCACAGAATGGCAACATGGCTCCTGCAAGGCTGGCACTGCAAAGTGCCAGTCCTACCATAGCGGTGAGGAGGACCAGTCACGCACAGGGAGCACACTGGCCCATAGTAACCCTCACTGCACTGCTGTGCCATGTAAGACTTCAGGTCTGTGCTATTGATCGGCACATCCAGCTGGCATGTAGGTTGCCACGCCTGGCCTGCCTGCACTGCTCATCAAACTTTTAGGGTTATTCAATTGCTGCCAACATGCACCGGCAGCAGCCACAGCTGTGGCTTGATGAACGCAGCAGCTGTTCTAATAGCAGGACATTTATGCAATAGCAGCATTGGCACTAGGTGACATCATCATCATCATCATCATCATCATCATCATCATCATCATCATCATCATCATCATCATCATCATCATCATCATCATCATCATCATCATCATCAGCAGCAGCAGCAGCAGCAGCAGCAGTGGCAACAGGATCTATCTTAAAGTAGTGTACACGGCATTCATGAAGGCATGATAGATGAATCATGGCAACGCAGCTGTGCAAGCCAGCTCCAGCCCCAGCCCGACCATAAAGCCAACCCCAACTCTGCCCCTAACCCCAACCATGACCCCGACTCCAATCCCAACACCACCCCGACCCCGACCCCAACCCAGACCCAAATCCCCAACCTGCCAAAGGCACAGACAAACAAGCCATGTTTGCGCATGAGTAGAGAGAGTGTACCTGTACCTGTTTGCTACCGCCAAGGAAGCTGTAGTGAGCATTTTGGCAGTCCAGCAGTTTGGAGCGGTTGCCTTGACATGCCTCGGAGTTGGGACATAGTACGATGTAGTTTGAATCAGCAGCTGAGTGCCAGTACCCCTCTGTGGGCACTAGGGTAGCCCCACCATGGCATGTGGCTTTGTCGGGGCACAGTGAGCATGTGGTGTCGCTAGGGTTGAACGAGTACTGAGCTGTGGGGCAAGCTTGGCAAAGCACTGCAATTGGGGCAATTTCGCCAGGAATGCATGCACGCACAGTAATGGTAACGTTCTTCACTGGCACCTGCACCAAGGTGGCAAGCTTTTAACTCAACAATGTGTCACCATGCTGGTTGCTCAGCCGGAAGATTATTCAGTCATTGAGAGTACCTGCACAGGCTTTGCCCTCATGCACACGTGCAAACCGTTGCTCAAGTCTGCTTAGTGCCGCATTGACAAACAAAGTGTGCTAAGCTGAGCAAGCTTTGGCAGCAAGCCCTATGTGGACAAACTCTGAGCATGTCTTGATGCAACCCTGAGGCAAGCCAAGAGTGGCGTTCATGCCGGTTGCAGAATGGATGTGCAAGGACAGCCAGCCCCTGCATGCAAGGGCATAGTAGCGACAGCACTGGTAGTGACAGCACTGGAGACAAAGAGCTGCATGAAAGTACGCAAGACTCAGGCTCACCTGAGGAAATTCGAGCAAAGACACTGAAAGCCTGTAGTCCCCTGGTGCAGCGACTAGCAGCAGGTCTGAAATGTCGATGTTGCCAAAGGGATCTGCTGTGGCCTGGTACTGCCCCTCCAGCAAGGGCCGGTCTGCACCAGTCCCAATGGCATTTACAGGAGCCACGCTCACTGAAGCGGTCATTGCACTGCCTTCACCTGCCACAGTCAAAGCAAGGAGCCTTGTCAAGCTGTGCTTTCAGTGTTGCTAGGTTTTTTGTTAGCTTAGCTGCTGTCACTGTTGCTTTATGTGCAAATGGCTGATGCACAGTCAATACACAGTCAATATACTGAGGCTGTGCACCTGATGTGCACTCAAGCACAGGCCACATACTCCTGATGCGCAATAAGCTGGCCTGTCAGACGGCACAATGCACAAAGCTTTTGAGTTCCTGCAATTTTTGCAAGACTGGCATTTGACCCTCATGTTTGGACAGTCAAGAAGGCTTACAAATTCACCTGGAGTGACTTTGGTTCCTGCTTGGTCTTGGACAGTGATTGACATGGCAAGCTTGTTGCTTGAATTGCTGACATAGCTGTGCTGCTCGGCCCAATCAAAGAGCAGTAAAGCTGGGTCGAATGCAAGGCCAGGGCCATAACCAGGAAAGG
>JAABUS010005666.1_pt1 | contig 16115 bp, 13 predicted proteins | sample 5560161 | NCBI WGS metagenome assembly JAABUS01 (sample SAMN10711885, study PRJNA513376) | rock metagenome | isolation source: Antarctica rocks | place: Antarctica: Victoria Land, Trio Nunatak nord | collected 2016-01-04
CTGCAGCCGGTCCCTTCGGACGCACTGTCCTGCCGATCAACGAGGCTCTCGACTTCATTGCGCATGAGGACATCTTCTGGGTGCTATGTTAAGTCTTCAATCCCGTCGAAATTGCGGAAAGTCGAGCCGAACTCACCCCATGTTGATCGACATGGCCCGCCTTGCGCCCACGACGGCTGCGTGAGGCATCCGGCAGTGGTAGATGAGATCCGCGGGGACGATCCAGGCACCGACCAGGTCGAGGCCAAGCTGAAGGACGATCGAAGGCAGAGATACGAAGCCAAGCAGGTTGCGGCCGGCTTCACGCGCTGCATCGTCCGGTGTCATGTGGACGATGCAGACAAGATCAAAGCTTATGCCGCAACTCTGCTGAGAAAGCGCAAACATACCAATTAGCTTAAAGGTTGTTTGCTCTGATAACGACCCAATCAAAACAAGAGGTTAAGGTTTTTCGGTGTAATCGGGGCAAAACCCCGGGGGGGGAGCGCTGATTTAGGGCTTGCGCCGACGCGGTCATGTACGATTCGCTTGTTGCATGCCGCCGCCCGCCAGCCTGTCTGATCTGCCACGTGCCGAGCTGGAAGCTCTGCTGGTGGAGCTGCTGGGCGAGTTAGCCGAGTTGAAGCGGATCGTGGCGGCGCAGCGTGATGAGATCGCCCGGCTGAAAGGCCTGAAGGGTCGTCCATCGATCAAGCCGAGCGGCATGGAGAAAGCGACCGAGCCGAAGCTCGAGGCCAAGGGGGCGAAACGCCGCAGCCGTGGCAAGGTGACGCCGCGGGTCACGCCCGAGACCGAGGTGCTTCGGGTGGCTTCTCCGAAGGGTTCGCAGTTCAGGGGCTACGAGCCGTATCAGGTTCAGGATCTGGTGCTCACCGCGCGGGTGGTGCGCTATCGACGCGAGCGCTGGCTGACGCCGGAGGGTGAGACGATCGTGGCGCCGCTGCCCGACGGCATACGCGGGCATTTCGGCCCGGAGCTGCGCCGTTTCGTGCTGATGCAGCATCACCAGGGCCAGGTGACGGTCGAGCGTCTGGTCACGCTGCTGCAGGCGATTGGTGTCAGCATCTCCAAGCGTCAGGTCATGCGCCTGCTCATCGACCAGCAGGACGGCTTCCTGACCGAGACCCGCGAGGTGCTGCGCGCCGGGCTGCAAACGGCGGACTGGGTCAGCGTGGACGACACCGGTGCACGCCACCGCGGCGCCAACGCGGTCTGCACACAGATCGGCAACGATGCGTTCGCCTGGTTCGGCACGACGAACAGCAAGAGCCGGCTGAACTTCCTTGATCTGCTGCGCGCTGGTCACACCGACTACGTGATCAATGATGCGGCCCTGGACTACATGCGCGAGCATGCCCTGGCCGGGACGCTCGTGCATCGACTGGCCACGCATGAGCAGCGGCGGTTTGCCGGCAAGACCGCTTGGATGAGCCATCTTGAGCAGCTTGGCCTGACCGGTCTGCAGGTCACGCCAGACCCGGTGCGCGTCGCCACCGAGGGCGGAGCTGGCCAAGAAGGTTCCGTCGGCGAAGCCGATGGAAGGCCAGCGGAGGGGCGCTGTGGGGCGCGGTGGGCGCACACGGGTTCCTGTGCGAGGCGGTCCTGCTCAGCGACGACGCCGGGCAGTTCAACGTCGGCCAGCATGCCCTGTGCTGGATCCACGCCGAGCGCCTGGTGCACAAGCTGGAACCGTTCACCGACCAGCAGCGTGCAGCCCAGCACCATGTCCGCGGGCTGATTTGGTGGTTCTATGCCGACCTGAAGGCCTACCGGCTCAATCCAACAGCGCGCCGACGCAGCGAGTTGCGCGCACGCTTCGACCGCATCTTCCAGCGCCGCACCGGCTTCGCCACGCTTGACCGTCTGCTCAAGCGGCTGCACGCCAACAAGGCTGAGCTGCTGATGGTGCTCGATCGCCCTGAGATCCCGCTGCACACCAACGGCTCGGAAAACGACATCCGCTGCCAGGTGACCAAGCGTCAGGTCAGCGGCGGAACCCACAGCGACACCGGCCGTGACTGCCGCGACGCCTTCCTCGGGCTCGCCAAGACCTGCAGAAAGCTCGGCATCGCCTTCTGGGACTACCTGGGCGCTAGGCTCGGTGTCGCCGCCGCTCCCGCCGTCCCGCCTCTATCCCACCTCATCCGATGCCGCGGCCAGCCCGCCTGACGCCGTGCCGCCCCGGGTTCTGCCCCGATTACTTTTCGGTTGGAAAGGGACCAAGTGGGATAGCCCCCTTTTGGCCGAGGTTCCTGCTCTATACTGCTTAGCGTGAATCTGGCACCCGCCTTACGTCGTAACCCCGCGTGGAACAGCTATTTCGGCACGACACGTTGGTCGCCGCCCGGCGCGCCCGGAGGAGGGATCACCGGCATCATGCCGTTCGCAGGTGGCGATACCGTCATTCCCGGATCGGTCGACTGAGGTGGGGCAATCACGCCCTGGTTGCCCGCTCCGGGCTGCGGGAGCGGAAGAACTGTCTGAGGGGAAGGGCTCGCCGGCTCGGCGGCACGCGAGGGATCGGCCCGTGTTGCCGGGCCACCGTCGGGGATCTCGGCCGGCGCCGTGGGCTGGGCGGCAGGGGGCAGCGTAGGCACGGGCGTCGCCGTCTGGGCCTGCGCCATAGAGCCTTGCAGTGCTGCAATGACGAGCAACGCCGTTGGCAGCATGGCAACGCCGCTTGGGAAAGCGGAATGTCGCTGGTGTCGCACGATCATCTCCTGCAAAGGGCACTGAAGAGGCTGGGCCATTCAAATGCAACGCACGGTAGCCAGGAAAGTGCTGTTTCTGACCATGAACGCCTTTCAGAGAGGCGAGATCTGCATCTGCCATGATCATATTGGTTCTGCTCTGTATTGATTATCATTACGATATCGGTTAACCCACTTCTGATGCAATCTCAGGGTGAACGTTGATGGCGACCATTTCGGGTGGCTCAGGCACACAAGTCACGCTAGACGCAGGCAGTAACGACCAGAACGGCTTGGCAGCGAACCTCGCCAATCAGATCACCGCCGCGCTGAAGAGCGGCGCGTTGACCGAGACAGACAACACCAACCCGCCGACGGGGAGTGGCTTCTACGTGTCCGGCGCAGTGAACACGACAATCGTCATGGCGACGAATGTGCAAGCGCTGGCACTGACGGGTGGCGGTGCGGAGTCGGTGGTCGGCTCGGGCGGACAGAACCAGCAGATGCTCTTCGGCGGCGGCAACCTGACATACTACACGAACGGTGGTTCAGGCACTGTGGTGACCGGCGACGGCAACAACCTCCTCGGCACGCCAACGGCAGGCGGCGGCGCGTTCACTTTCATCAGCGGCACCGGCAACGACACGGTTGTCGCGGCAAGCGGCAACGACACCATCTCCGCTGGCGCCGGCGCGAACTTGATCGACACTGGCACCGGGGCGGACTTGATCTACTCGAACGGCAACGACACCATCGGCGGCGGTGCCGGCTCCGGAACCGACACGGTCATCGGCGGTGCCGGCTCAATACTGGTCTCCGACGGCAGCAAGAACCTGTATTTCGTGGGCGGCTCTGGTGCGGTGACAGTGCTCGCTGGCACAGGCAGCGACACAGTGTTTGCGGGCACTGGTGGCGGTCAGATCACCGGCGGTTCGGCTGGCAACAACCGGCTGATCGGCGGCGAGGGCACGGTGGGGTCGACGCTGTTCGGCGGCGGTAACGGTGACATCCTATTTGCGCGCGGCAGTGGGACCTCGCTGATGGCGGCAGGCGTGGGCAACGAGACGCTCACGGGTGCTGGCTCGACGGGCAACAACTACTTCTTCACCGGCAGCGGCAACGCGCTGATCGGCGGCGGCCCTGGCAACGACACGATCTTCGCCGGCAGCGGCAATGCGACCGTCGACGGCGGGGCGGGCAAGGACTTGGTTGCCATTGTCAACGGCCGGGCCGGCGGCTCGGTCCTACTCAACGACTATGGCAACAACAGCCCGGACCAGGTCACGCTGCAGGGCTATGCGGCAGGCGAGGCTGCCCGGGCGATCGCGGCGGCGGGGTCGTCCAACACGATCGTGCTGTCCGACAACACACGGATCACGTTTGGTGGTGTGAACAGCATACCGGCATCTACATTCGTTTAGTACAACCTGGGCCCCACCGAACAATCCTATCATGGGTCGCCGCTTGACGGCGCAAGCTGGTGCCACAACCGTCATACGATGAACATAGGGCGACAAATCAGGTCGGTTCTATCCGGAGCGCCTTGTAGAGTGCGGTCCTGACCCTGCCCCCGGTGTCCCTCACCACGCGCCGCTCCGCCACGACTGGCCACATAGACTTCAGGGCCGACGAGAGGCGCCGCCTTGTGGCATGGGCCAACCAAAACGGGCTTGAGCTGTCCATCGAGCCTGCTGGTGCCGGCCGTGCGGGGGGGGATGGTCTTCGTGGGCTACGGACAGGGCGTAGCGCATTGGACCATCGACCGCGCCGGCGGGCGCCTTCGGCTCTGCCGGCTTGAGGACCGGACCGAGCAGGGCTGCGAAGACTCAAAGATGACGGTCGGGTCTGTTGAGGAAACCCTGGCCAGGATCATCGTCGACACCGAAGCGTAGCGCCGGAGGGTTCGCGAAACAGGGTCGCGATATGGAACGGGAGCTGCTCTCACGCGTGAGAGCAGGCGTCACACCCTGATGCGCTCGACCTCATCAAGGCTCATCGCGTCGTGTCTACGATCATAGAGCTGCGTTGTGCGGGTGCTGGCATGGTTCGCCATGGCAGCCGCCTTTTCCAGTGTGCCGCCGTTCTTGAGGTAGGCCGTGATCCCCGTCGCCCGGAAGCTATGGTTGCCCACCTTGGTCGCAATGCCGGCCGCGGCGGCGCGGCGGCTGATCATCGCGTAGGCATTGGCCTGGGGTAGCGGCGTGCGGGTGAGCCGCACGGTGCCACGACCGATCGTCCGGAACAGTGGCCCCTTGCCGTCCTCCACGATGCCGGTCTGCTCCAGGTAGGCGGTCAGGTACTCCTCTAAGCTATGATGGCAGGGCATGGCGTGTGCCTTGCCGCCTTTCTCACGCAGCCGCACCCACAGTCGGCGGTTCTGCGTGAACACGTCCTCGACTTTCATGGTGAGCGCCGCGCCGATCCGCGCGAAGCTGAAAACCATGAGCGCGATCAACGCCCGATCACGCAGGCCGGCGTGGGTCGTGACGTCGATCGCGTCCAGCAGCGCCCGTGCTTCAATCGGTTCCAGCACCGGCGTCTTGCCCTGTTTGACGATGTGCGCGGGTCCGCGGACCGAGGCAGCCGGGTTGAGTGGCACGACCTGGCCCATGACCAGCCAGTCGAACAGGTGGCGGATGGCGGCCAAGCCCAGCTTCGCCGTGGGCGCCGCGCGCTCGCGCGTCTGCCGCTCGACCCAGGCGGCGACATGGAGCGGCTGGACGGCGGCGATCGACGGCACTCCGGCCTCGGCGCACCAGTGTAGGAAATCGGCGGCGGCGCGACTGTAGGCGCGGCGGGTGTGTGGGTTGCGGATGTTGGAGGCGAAGAACTCCAGAAAGCGAAGCTGCGCCTTGGCACCGGCCGCCACGATCAGCGCCGGCATGGTATGTGTCGAGAACGTTTCGGGAGCGCGCGCGGTGTCCGAGATGACCGCAGGGAGCTGTGCGGTCATCGACGCGGCCGCACGATGCTGCCTGGCGGAGCTCCGCCCAGCCTATGGGTTTGCTGGTAGGCGGCGGCCAGGGCTTGCCGGTCGGGACCCGCCGGGCCGCACACGACGTCCCGCTCGGCTTCCCGCGCACGCCCGGCGGCCAGGTTCCACGGGCCGTCGTCGGTCATGGGACCTTCGACCGTGAACACACCCCGGTCTTGGTCGGCGACAATCAGGAAAAACGGCGCGATTGGATGGGAGCCGGACATGGCGGCAGCATAGCAGCTATAAGCATTTGATAAAGGACATTATCATATATTTAGGTGTGGACAACGGGACTGGCCGGACACTCTAGCGAACGATCTGCCAAACTGCTTTCGCGCGGGTCTGGATTTGATACCGGTCGCGGCCTGGGGGCCAGCGTAGCTTTGGTGGACAGGCACCGTCATCGCGCTCGGCTATTTGGCTCGGGACCACTCGCAATCCGGGTGGGAGCCGAACTGCGAATGCCGTCGCACTCAGCGGGGGCCGAATGGGAGGATTTTTGCTTCCATGCCGGTCTGCTGATTGAGGCATCCCTCCACAGCCTGGGCCAGCGACTTCAAGCTAACGGGTTTGAGAAGGCGCTCCAGCTTGGGTGCAACGGCCCTTTGCAGCTCCGTGTTGCCCGTCGCAAGCAAGACCGCCAGTTCGGGCCGCAGCTCGTGCAGTTTCTCAGCGAGTTCGACGCCCGTCATGCCGGGCATCACATAGTCCGTGACCACGAGGTCGACCTTCGCGCCAGCTCTCAGGATCGACAACGCTTCCTTGCCCGATGCAACGGCGATCGTAGCGTGACCGAGCTCCTGCAGCATCGCGGCCATACTCGTCAGCACAGCTGGGTCATCGTCAACCACCACGACCGTGCGAGTGCCTGCCGGCCTCGCTTGGGCTGGCTCCGAAGCCGGCACAGAAGGGATAGCGGCAGTCTCGGCGCGAGGAAGCCATAGCTCGGCGGTTGCGCCCGCGCCCTGACGGCTATGCAGCACAAGTCGGCCGCCAGACTGGGCAGCAAGGCCGTGCACCATGGACAGGCCCAGCCCGGTGCCCTTGCCGATCTCCTTGGTCGTAAAGAACGGCTCCATGGCGCGCGTCAGGGTGGCCTCATCCATGCCCTCGCCAGTGTCCGATACGCTGAGCACGACATACGATCCCAATGGAAGGCCCGCTGCCGCACCCGGCTTCACCTGTTCTTCGCGCGCTGCAATCGTGAGCTCACCGCCCTCCGGCATGGCATCGCGCGCATTCACGGCCAGGTTGAGCAACGCCAACTCCAGCTGGTTGGCGTCCACATGGGCTGGGGCCAGACCCATCGGAAAGTGCGTCTCAATCCGGACACCGGCACCGAGCGAACTGCGCAGCAGGTCCGCCATGCCGAGGACCAAGCGCTGCACGTCGACGACCCCCGGCTCCAGTGCTTGGCGGCGGCCGAAGGCGAGCAGGCGCTGCGTCAGCGCCGCTCCCTTTTTCGCGCCTTTCACGGCAGTATCGAGCAGGCGCATCGCTTGCTGATCGTCTGGCGGCAGCTGCTTAGCAAGCAGGCCCAGGCTGCCCAGCACGGTCGTGAGCAGGTTGTTGAAGTCGTGCGCAATGCCGCCGGTGAGCTGTCCCATTGCCTCCATCTTCTGCGCGTGCCGAAGCGTGATTTCCGTTGCGCGATGCTCGGCCATCTCCGCCCTGAGACTGGCGTTGGTGGCGTCGAGCTCGCTTGTTCGTTGGGCAAGATCGAGCTGGAGCCGAAAGATACGCCCAAAGCGCCGGCTGGCCCGCATGCTTAGGACCGTCAGCGACGCAAGGAACACCGCGATCATAGCGGCGGCGGCAAGGGAACGACCTGATCCGTCAGCAGCAAATCGGATGGCAAGGGGCAGGCAAGCTGGCACGATGTAGGCAAGCACGGTCATGAGGTGCGCCGAGTGGAATGCGGCAGCACCGGCGCACATGCCGCCGATGAGAAATGCCCAGAGGAGCTGATAGGTCTCGGACTGAGGAAACAGCAGGACCGACCCGCCGCCCCAAACTAACCCGGAAGCAAGGGCGCCGCACGCGCCAAGGATCTCCCAAGTCCTACTCTGGTCGGGTTGTGGCATTGCGCGACGGTAAGCCCACCAAAGCCTAAGCCGGAGCATCGCAAGGACGAAAACGGCCGCAAACCAGGCGTAAGCGCGACCGTCATGTTCGACGGCGACGAGCACGGCCGCCATTATGGACGCGTTGATCACCGCCACGATCATGGTGACAGGTGTTTGCTGAAACACCACCCGGACTCGAACAGCGCGAATGTCGGCTTCGGAGGTCATCAAATCGCTCATCGCGTCTCTCGGTGCAGGTAACCAGATGTATCGTCGTAGCACGGGAGGCACGTCAGTTCACGGCGTATCATTACGATAATGACATGGAATCAGCAAGATTTAGGTAAACCGGTGATTAACAACAGTAAATATCTTACAATCTCGTTGATATAGTCTATATCAACCTACACAACGGTTTTCAAAGCATGAATGGGACACTGGCGTTGTGGCAGACAAGATTAGCGTCGCCAGGCACGTCAGACAGCATTCTGCGGAGTATGTCCGTTGATTAGCGCCAAAACGACCGACTACCAGGAGATGTTGCGGCGGCAGACTGTCCTAGCCAAATTCGGGGAGCTTGCCTTGCGGTCTGACGACCTCGACGAGATCCTGACCGAGGCTTGCCGTCTCGTAGGAGAAGCTTTGGGCACTGATCTCGCCAAGGTCATGGAACTGCACGAGGACGGCGCGACCTTGCTGGTGCGCGCGGGCGTGGGCTGGAAGCCTGGCGTCGTCGGCGAGGTGACCCTCAAAGCAGCAGACGACACCTCGGAGGGTTATGCCCTGAAAACGGGAAAGGCGATGATCTCTCCCGATATCCAGACGGAAACACGGTTCAGCTATCCACCCTTCTTGATTGAGAACGGTGTCAGAGCATTGGCCAACGTGATCATCATCGGCAGTCAAGGCAGGCCGCCATTCGGCATCTTGCAGATCGACAGCCGCACACCCCGCCAGTTCACTGACGACGAAACCGCTTTCCTGCGCAGCTACGCCAACCTGCTGGCAGCCGCGGTGGACCGCGTGCTTGTCGTGGGGGAGGCATACAACAGTGAGACACGCCTGCGTCTCGCACTGGAAGCTGGCGAGTTGGGCAGCTGGACCATCGACCTGGCCAGCGGTGTCGTGATGCGGACACCCCGCCATGACCAGATTTTCGGCTACCCCGACCTGCTGCCCGCCTGGGACACCAAGACACTTCTGGACCACATCCTCCCTGAGGATCGCGACGACGTGGCCGACAGGTTCCGCCATGCCGTGGACACCGGGACGGAGTGGCACGTCGAGTGCCGTATCTGCCGTGCGGGCGACGGCGAAATACGCTGGATCGGGGCCCGCGGTCGGCCGGATGGTCAGCAGGGGAAACTACCCTCCAATCGCCTGGTGGGCGTTGTGGCTGATATCACCGAGCGCAAGCTGGCCGAGGAGGCACTACTTCGGTCCAACGAGGCGCTGGAGACGAGGGTGGCGCTGCGCACCCACCAGCTGCTCGAGAGCACCCGTGCGCTGACCGAGGCGAACGCCAGGCTGGAGACCGAGGCTGAGGAACGCGAGCGGGTCGAAGAGACGCTGCGTCAGTCGCAGAAGATGGAGGCGGTGGGCCAGCTGACAGGCGGGCTCGCGCACGACTTCAACAACCTGCTGCAGGGCATTTCCGGCAGCCTGGAGCTCGTGCGCACCCGGGTGGCCCAAGGGCGCACCGGGGAACTCGATCGCTATATCGAGACCGCGATGGGCTCGGCCCACCGGGCCGCGACGCTGACCCAACGCTTGCTTGCCTTCTCGCGCCGCCAGACGCTCGACCCCGAGCCGACCGATTTGAACCGGCTGGCCGGCGGCATGGAAGAGCTGCTCCGCCGCACGGTGGGGCCGGCTATCCAGATCGAGACAAGCTCCGCTGCCGAGCCGTGGCAGACCCTGTGCGACCCGCACCAGCTCGAGAACGCGTTGCTCAACCTTGTCGTCAACGCGCGAGACGCCATGCCCGACGGCGGGCATCTGCTGATCGAGACGGCGAACACCGTGCTGCGTGACCGGCGTGGAACGCCCCGGGAGCAGCCGTCTCAGGACGTGCCGCCGGGCGAGTACGTGGCGCTGTCCGTCGCCGACACCGGCGCCGGCATGACGCCAGAGGTGATCGCGCGTGCCTTTGATCCGTTCTTCACGACCAAGCCGATCGGCCAGGGCACCGGGCTCGGGCTGTCGATGATCTACGGCTTCGTCCAGCAGTCGGGCGGGCACGTTCGGCTGCGCAGCGAGGTGGGGCAGGGCACGACGGTGACGATCTACCTGCCGCGCCATCTCGCAGCGATCGATGAGGCGGTGGAGGGTGACACGGCCGCCCATCCGCCGTTGGCGTTCGGGTCAGGCGTTGTGCTGGTGGTCGAGGACGAACCCGACGTGCGGATGGTTGTTCGTGACGTTCTCACGGACCTCGGCTACGCCGTGCTGGAGGCCGAGAGTGGCCGAGCTGGTTTGATCATCGCCGACTCCGGGGTGCGCATCGACCTCCTGCTGACCGATGTCGGCTTGCCCGGAGGCATGAACGGCCGGCAGCTCGCCGACGCCGCGCGGCGTCGACGACCGGATCTCAAGGTGCTGTTCATCACCGGCTATGCCGATGCCATGGCCGTTGGCAACGGTCACATGGAGCAAGGCATGCAGGTCATGACAAAGCCGTTCGCGTTAGAGACACTTGCAGCCAGGGTCCAAGGCATCATCAGCGGCTGACTGTTTAAGCAAATCTCGGTAAGACCGCACCTGCGTTCCTAGGTCATCCCCTATTGCTCTCGAGCTCACGCGCCTTGCACCAGTGCTCAACAGCACGGTTGTCCGGGCAGCCGTCGTGCTCCCAAAGAAAGTAGGCGCGTTCGCGGATGTGCTGCTCGATCTGTTCCCATCTCTGAGCTCTCGTCTCCAAAACGTCGCTATACGCCGTGAGCGGTCCGCCTCGGCTCACATGGTGCCTGGCGTGCATTCCTGCAGTCTCGGTCTCGGGAACAAGCTGCATGAGGGCGGCAAGCCTCAGCGCCTCCCGTTCGGGTTCCACGACCTTTGGCGTGCCGTCCTGGTCTTCCATCGAGATGGGGAAAACGTGCAGGACCGTGTCCCTGGCGTTCAACACGTCGACCAGACATTCCTTCATGGCGCGTCCCTTATAGCTGCTCTCTTCATGGGGAGGCCTACACGAGGTCATATCCATAAACCTGATGGAAATTGTTGCTAAAGCTAAAGGTTTGTTGGCGAATGCTCGACCGAACGACGGCAATCTCCTGCGTTGCGATCGAAGGCTGGCGTTAGCGTGGTGCAGGGATCAGGGATGCGGGCGCGCTGATCCCAATGCCGTTTAGGTTCAGGCGACGCGGACGTAGCTTGGGCGTTCCAGCTCCAGCATGCGGTTGAGTGCGTGGACGGCGACCGCCACCTCGGTCGCCCGGCGCTCATCCGTATGCGCGCGCAACTCGTCGCCGATGACCTGTTTCCACCTGTTCATGGTGGCTTCGACCCGGGCGCGCCTGTTGTATCCAGACGCGTTCTGCCACGCCATGCGCCCGTGCTCGGTAATGTGCTGGACATGGCCGTCCCGTTGCGTCGGTGCGGTCTCGGCCGTGTCGCTGGGCACGGCGGTCGCACGTGGCGGGACAACGACGGCCGCGTCAGGATGGCGCTCGGCGACGCTGTCGTAAACACGATCCCGGTCGTAGGCGCCATCGCCGGTCAACGAGGCCAAAGGTCCTGCGACCTGGTCGAGCAAGCGACCGGCTTGCGACGCGTCGTCCACGTCCTTGGAGGTCAGCGTGCTGGCCACGATCCGGGGTGCCGTCGCGGATGTGGTGGAAATAGATTGGCGGCGTAGTCTCCGGTTTGTTCAACGAACCACAACCGGCGTGGCAACGCCGGCGGAGACCACGCCATGGAACAGAATAGCACAAAGACCCAAGCGGACGGCACGGAGCTGTTTGCGGGAGATGCCTGGTTTGACCCGATCGAGGCGGGCATCCGGGAGCGGGTGCGCGGGTTCATCGAGGAGCTGCTGGAGCAGGAGCTGACGGCGGCGTTGGGGCGCACGCGGCACGAGAGGGCAGAGGGCGAGCCCGCGGGCTACCGGAACGGGACGCGCGAGCGCCAACTGCTGGGCTCGTTCGGTCCGGTGGCGCTCAGTGTGCCCCGCGCCCGGATGGCGGCCGAGGGCGGGGGCACGCAGGAGTGGCGCAGCGCCACACTGCCCCGCTACGCCCGGATGACCCGGCAAGTCGAAGCGCTGATCGCGGGCGCCTATCTGTCCGGCACCAACACGCGCCGCGTCAAGCGCGCGCTGGCGGCCCTGTTCGGCGGGGCGATCGGAAAAGACGTGGTCAGCCGGACGTGGCGCAAGGTCAAGACGGACTGGGACGCTTGGACCACGCGCGACCTGGCCGGGGAGGACGTGGTGCGGCTGATCCTGGACGGCACGGTCGTGCGCGTGCGGCTGGACCGCAAGGCCACGAACATCTCGCTGCTGGTGGTGCTTGGCGTGCGCCGGGACGGGCAGAAAGTGCTGCTGGCCGTGAAGAACATGGGAGGCGAGAGCGAGGCCGCCTGGCGCGGCATCCTCGACGGCCTGATCGCCCGGGGCCTGCGCACGCCGGACTTCCTCATCACCGATGGCGGGGCCGGGCTGGAGCGGGCGCTGGCAGCGTTGTGGCCCGACGTGCCGGCCCAGCGCTGCACAGTCCATAAACATAGGAATCTGCTGGCCCACGCGCCTGAGGCGCTGCACGAGGAGGTTTCGGCCGACTACACCGACATGATCTATGCCGAGACCGCAAAGGCGGTGCAGGCAAAACGGAAGGCATTCCTGCGCAAGTGGCGCCTGCGCTGCCCGGCGGTGGCCACCAGCCTGGAGGAGGCCGGCGACCGCTTGTTTGCCTTTCTCCGCCTGCCCCCGAGCCAGTGGAAGTCAGCGCGGACCACGAACGCCATCGAGCGGCTGCACGAGGAGTTCAAGCGCCGGATCAAGACGCAGACCGTGCTGCCTTCGGCGGAAACGGCCGCCATGCTGTTCTGGGCGCTGCTCGCGTCAGGCCAGATCACCATGCGCAAGGTCAACGGATGGCAGACCCTGGGCGAGAAGCTCGCCGCTCCCGTCCCCGTTGACCTCGCCGCCTAACTCAACCAACTATCGCCTCGCCGGAGACGCGCCGCTCAAGCTAATTCCACACATCTCGCGACGGCACCCCTGATATTGCTGGGCCGGCCAAGGCATAAGGAAAATGGCCGGTAATCTAGAGGAGCTGGGAGAGCCTCCGCAAGCGGTCTGCACCGCAAGGAAACCCGTTCAGGAACTCAACGCAAGGGTGTGCCCTGGCCAGCGTCTATCCTGACAGGCGATGTGTGAGCTTTTGACCCAGATCGTCGCCATGGCCCTAAACACTCTAGGAGCTGAACGATTTAGCGAGTCATTCAGCCCCACTGAACGGTTTAACAAGTCTGCTGCACGGATAAGCGAGAACCGACACTAATTGTCAGCGTACGATTAACCCGTTCAGCACCCTTTGCGCTTGATCAACGGCTTATCTGACTCGCTAAACGGTTCAGCAACGTCGACCGTGGCTCCGGGGACTCGTTAGACCGTTCAGCAAGGTGGCTGCAATGTCGCAAGCTCTGCGGGGCGATTTGCCAGCAGCGCGGGTTGAGAGAACGCAGCCACAAGGTATCTCCAGTGGGGATGGATGCAGCCGAATCACTGCACCATTAACCACTTCAGCCGCTGAACGGGTTAACGAGTCATTCGCCCTTGCTGAACGGGTTAACGAGTCTGCTGAACGGGTAAGCGAGATCTGACAATTTCCGGAAGAATGCAATTATGTCAGCTTGTTGTAGCTTGCGATATTGGTGCTTATCGCAAGTTGCCGGAAGGGGGGCCTGGCGCTATCGTGTGCTCATGTCGACCATCAAACATGGATCTCCCATCAACGTGGCCCAAGGCTCCACAAGCCGCAATGCCGACGCAGCGCAGGGTCGCTCCCGGCAGAAGGCCGATAAATACCTCGTCGCGGGTGTCGTTGGGTCCTTAACGCCTTCCGACGGCACCGTTTCGGATGCTGGGGTCCTTAACGCCTTCCCTTCTTGGAACGGGTAAACGACCCGCCTTCCAGCAACCTCAGCATTCCGGTCGGGGAAAACCGGTGACGTGGCAACCATTTGACGGCCGAATGTAAGTTGCCAGCATGATCTAGCTTGTCCGGTTGCTGATAAAGTTTACGCCCAATTTCGGGAAGAGGTTAATGACCTTTGGAACAGATAAGCGACCCCGGAACTCGACGGTGAACCCGGACAAACCCTTGATAGATAACAAAGTAGCGGGAAGGCGTATCGGACCCGCTGACAGCGGCCGATGCGCCGTCGACGGTGCGCGCCTACACGGCCGACTGGAAGCATTTCTCGTTGTGGTGCACTACGCGGGATCTCCGGCCGATGCCGGCCAGTCCGCAGCTGGTTGGCGACTACCTGTCCGACCTGGGCGAGGGCTACGCCCGGGCAACCCTGCGGCGCAAAGTGGCCGCCATCGCGCGCGCCAACCGGCATGCCGGACACCGGCTGGATACCGGTGATCCTTCGATACGCGACGTGTTGCGCGGCATCGGCCGCACCCATGGCAGCGCGCCCAAGCGCGCCCAGGCGCTGGCGACCGAGGAAGTCCGGAGGCTCGTTGCCACCTGCCCGGATGACCCAACGGGGGTGCGGGACCGCGCCCTGATCCTGATCGCCTTTGCCGGCGCCCTGCGGCGCTCTGAGCTGTGCGCGGTCGAGGTGGAACATCTGACCTGGAAGCCGCGCAGCCTGGAGCTGCTGATCCCGCGATCCAAGACCGACGCCGAAGCGGAAGGCGCACGCATCGGCATCCCGCGCGGCAAGGCGGAGGACACCTGCCCCGTCCGCGCCCTCCTGGCCTGGCTACAGGTCGCCGGCATCGAGCGCGGGCCGGTGTTCCGCGCCGTCACCCGGCACGGTACGCTGCGGGCGGCTGCGCTGAGCGGCGAGGCGGTGCGCCTGATCGTGCTCAAGCGGGCGCGGCTGGCCGGCATCAAGGGCTCGCGGGCGTGGTTCAGAATCCGGCCTTTTTGGGTTACACAAGGCGCGCGGAAATCGCCGGCCTGTGAGGGCCGGATCTCGACTGGCAATGTTCCGTGCGGGAGGCGGCCAGCCTCCCCGGGTCATGCGCGCTGGGGCTGAAGCGGTCCCAGGCCCAGCAGGGTGAGCCAGTGCGGATGGCCAGAGCCGGTCATCAGTTCCCGTGGGCTCTTGCCATTGCGTTCGGCACGTCGGCTGCGCAGGAAGCGGCGATGGTTCAGGAAGAACCGCAGCAGGTCCAGGTATGAGCCACCGAGGTGGCGGCGTAGCGTGAAGTAGCTGCGCAGCCGCGAGTTGAGGTTCTCCACGAGCGAGCTGCTGCGCGGTGTATCCGCCATGGCCCGGCTCACGGCCGCGAACAGGGCGTGGAACTTGGCCCCGATCTGCGCCCGCAGCCGGTTCCACCCCTGCCAGTATGCGGGCGAGGTGGTGGGCAAGCGGTGCAGAACGCAGGCGTCACGCACGAGGGGCTCGGCGATGGCGTGGGTTTGCGCAATGCCGGCCAGTTTCTCGTCGAGCACGCCGGCGAAGGCGAGCAGGTCGTCGCGCTGGTTCTGCAGCGCGACACGCACCGGGCGGATGCGTCGGGCATCACCGGGCTCGCGCTGCGCCAGCTCCTCGACGATGAAGTCGAACAGCGCTTGCCGGGTGGCCAGGGCCGGCCCGGCCAGCGCCAGAACGTCGTGGCGCAGCCACTGGGTGAGCGTTCGGATGTCGCGGGCCAGCTCATGCGCCTGGGCCTCGGTCTGCCGAGCAAGCGCCAGCTGGATGGCAAGCTCGTCGTCTGGACCACGCTGGCCGGCGCGGCCGGTCTTGGCCTGCAGCGTCTGGCGCCGCGACGTGGCGCCCGTGGCAAGGCGCGCCAGCGTGTTGGCGAGGCCTTCGCACTGGCGTTGGATGTGGAACACGTCGCCATGGCACGGCGTGTCGCCCCAGGCGGCCTTCTGCCCGGCGCGCAAGCCTTGCCCGGCGTCGGCGATCGTATAGTCAGGATCGAGCCCCTGCTGGGCGGCGTCCAGCAGATGCACGCCCCAGGTGTCGGCGTCGCGACGCTCCTCTGCAGCCAGCAGGTAGCAATACGTCGACGCCGCATCGACGCCGGCCAGCACGGGCGTGGTCCCCTGGAAGATCTCGTCATGCAAGCCCACCCGAATGCCTGACAGGTCCTGCTGCCGGTTGATGATGTCCGCCTGCCGCGTGGCCGACTGGAGCACGTGGTGAACAGTGCCGATACTGACGGGCAGGCCCAGCAGGTCGCGCAGGAACTCC